>Ga0209985_10000031_pt1 | contig 160665 bp, 159 predicted proteins | sample NOAtaG_FD_187305 | JGI IMG/M metagenome (GOLD analysis project Ga0209985, IMG submission 187305) | Freshwater lake microbial communities from Lake Erie, under a cyanobacterial bloom - NOAA_Erie_Diel6S_1000h metaG (SPAdes) (version 2) | ecosystem: Environmental > Aquatic > Freshwater > Lake ... | reverse complement strand
CGACGATGTGTCCACCAAGCAACAGCGGCCCGGGCATGCCTGAGGGACGCCGGCGCATGACGATGTCCTCAGGCGCGGACGCGGCGGTCAGGTGCGCCTTGGTGGACACGATCGGCGACGCAGGCGCGGGCGCTTTTTCCTCGATCGCCGCCTGTGGCCGGCCGCGCGCGACGATGGCGCGCGAGGAGCCGAGGAAACTCGCGGCCCATCGGGTGTCGCCGAGTCGCGCTTCGCCCGGCCCCAGCACGAGATTCAAGGCAAGGGATCTGGCCGTGTAGCCCGCGCCCTCGAGTAACTGGAGGGCAACCCCGTCGGCCTCGCCAAGCTGGCGTTCGTGGCCGCTCGCCGCGGCCAACTGGGAGCCGGCGAACGAAGCCGCGCTCTTGACCAGGGTGCTGCCAGGCAGGAGCATGTTCATCAGCACCGAAGTGAGGATGGAGGCCGTCGAATTGCTGTCGTGGTGTCCGGCGATGACATGACCCATCTCACGCGCCAGCACGATCGCGAGCCAGTCATCGGTCGGCGCCAAGGCGGCGAACCCTGCATTGATGGCGATTCGCCCCGTCGCGCTGGACATGGCCGAGATTTCAGGGGCGTCGCCGACGAATACCTGGAAAGAACCGACCCGCGCAAGGGCCCTGGGAAAAAGGTTGCGGGCCGACGCCTGCAATCCGCCCAGTACGCGCTGGGCTTGTCGCTCCAAGGCCTCCACCGCCGGGTCGGCCACCCTGCGGGCCGGTGCCGTCAAATTGAACTTGATGTCCGAATGCAGGGCAGCGAGCGACATCGCCGGTGCGTCGAGAAGCGTCGCAATGCTGTCCTCCGCCCAGGCATGCGGCCCACAGCCCAGTGCGAGCGCGCATGCCAAGGCGCTTGCCTGCAGCCTGCAGAGTCCCGGTGAAGGATTGCCTGAACGCATGTCCGCGCAAACGCCATCGTCGATAAGAGCAAATGATGATACTGACCAAAGCAGCACCGCAACAAGCGTTTTCGTACAAAAAATCCTTTCAAATCATCGTCTTAAACTCATTTAACCCTACGACACAGGACCTTGGGCGCAACACTTAAAGCGCTTTATTTAAAGTGAATTCTCGAATTGGTTTCTGCTTTGTTGATATTCGCGCATGGCCGCCATCAAACCTGCGGGAGCACTTCACCCTCTACTACCTTGGCGGGAAAAGCACCGGTACAGCCCTGGTCGGGCGCCACGGCATGGCCAGACGACAATCCGATGCTCCAGTTGTGCGGCGTACAGGTCACCTTCTCGCCGTGCACGATGCCGTGCGACCGCCGCTCCTACCCTTGTGGAGACGCCTGTCGCGCAGTGCGAAGACTCGATCGGTCAGGGTGCGAAACACGGCGATATCGTCGTGTTTCGCGGAACGCACCGCACGCGCGTACGGCGCCTGGCGGTTTGCCGCCTCGTCGACGATCTGCTTTTCACATAGCCCGTCCCACGCGGGCGACACAACGCACGGTGCGATCCAGGTATCGCGACTCCCCCCCGGTACAGGTGCCGGAAAGTACCGGCATACTCAATCAAGCACCTCCTCACGGATGGCCAACTTGGCGAGGACCTGCGCCAGCTTGGTCTTGATGCCACCGGCGCCTGCGACATAGATTTCCCGCCCGGAAACCACCCCGATCACACCCACATCCTTGATGCTTGACCGTGCGCAGACTCTTGCCGTTCGCATGCCCCGACGGCATGGCGAGATCCGCCCAGGCCCACGGCAGGACCTACTTCATCACGCCGGGCAGATCGATGCGCTGCCCGCCGGTCACCGTGAGCGCGGTCGAAATCACCGAGCCGGTATAGCAACCGATGCCGAATTTGGCCCGATGGTTGGCGGACGCCTCGGCCATGTCGAACAAGAGGCCACCAGCCCGTAGGCCGCGCCGCGAAGTGAGACACATTCGCCAACCGCGCCAATCATCGGGTCGAAGGTCTGCATGGTGTCGCTGACCATAACGCTGAGGTCGACCCGGATGCCCGCCGACTCGGCCAGCGCGGTGTTGGGGCGCGTGCCGACGGCCATCACCACTAGGTCGGCGGGCAGTGTCGCGCCATCCTTGAAACTATTGGCCGCCATCGTTCACCACCGCATCCCAGATGCAGGCGAACGTAGTTATGCGCATACCAGACAACATCATTGAGCATGATGTCATTGATGGTCATCTCGCCCGCGAGAACCGGCGTGCGCAGGATGCGGGTGCAGTTCGCGTACGGCTCCGCGCCGAACACGCTGATGTCGTAGAGGTCAGGGGCGAGCTTGACCAGCTTCATCTTTTCATTTGCAAGCCTTCCTGTCATCGACGGCCCGGACAACGGCAAACGAACGGTGCGGCGCGCGGTGCGCGCACAGCAGCGATCCGGCCACTCTTCGCCGATCCCGACCTGGTTTCTGGTTTCCTGCGTCATGGTTGACTCGCCTGTCGCCGTTGACAAGTACATGGAGGGAGCGGACGCGACCCTCTTCAGCCCGCCCGCTCCATTGCCGGCGCCTCGCTCCATTCCGAATACGCCTGCGCGACCACGTCGCCGATGAGGATGATCGCGGGACTGCCGATCCTTTCGGATGCCGCCCGGGCCGGTAGCGTGCCCAGTTCCACAGTCACCTCGCGCTGGGCGAGCAGTGCGCCCTGCTCGATTGCGGCCGCGGGAGTGTCAGGGCACATGCACGAGAATCTCGCGACCGACCCAGTCATCGATCAGCACCATCTTCGCGTGGACAGCGCACGGACGGCCTTGGCCGCGACAAGTTCCGATCGCCCGGCCCGGCGCCGCTCAGAATCACGCGACTGCCCCGCCTGTCGCCGACCCGCCCTGCAAACCGGGGCGCTACAGCCTCTTGAGACACCCCCGCGCCGGAACTGCCCGCGGGTATGCCGAGGACAAACGCACACCGCGTACTAGATCGCCCTGCACGGCGTCACATGCCGGAAAACGGGCTCACAACCGACGGGAACGCGTACAGCAGCACCGCAACGGTGCGGAAATACACAAAATGTGCATCCAGCGACGGGGCATTGCGCCCCGGCGCCGCCCCGCTGGGCAGCTTCAGGATGGAAAGGGTACCAACTCGATGTCTTCTTCGTTCACGCCCAGCGATTGCGCCATGTCACGCAAGGATTCATCGGTAATGGCCACCACCGAATACGCAGCGACAAACTCCGCCCCCTTGGACTCGAGGAACTTGCGCGCGTTCGGTTCGCCGTCCCAGGTCACGATGGCGTCCGGCCCCGACTCGCGTAGACGGGCACACATCGGCACCCGATCCTCCTTGTACACGATGGCGAACATGCTCGTTTCCCCCGAACTAATGGCCAAAATTTACGGAAAGTGTACAAAAGAAATCGCGCTTTGTGGAATGTCCGCCTTCGCGGTGCAAGACGCTGCTGGCATGGCAGTTGCGTAGGTATCGGCATGTCGCTTCAAGCCACATCCGCGCGCGAAGTGCGCTTCATCCGCCCATATTGCGGTGTCGGGTGCGGTGTGTTCGTTTCGCAACCGGCCGACAGGATCATCGACGTGCGCGGCGACCCCGATCTTCGGGCTGATTTCGGCCGGCCATGCACGAAAGGCACCACCCTGAACCTCGCCGCGCGTCCGGAGGGGCGGAGTCCCTATCCGGAAATGCGTACCGGCAGCACAGCGGCACGTGTGCGCGCCGTCCGGGATGAGGTGTTGGACACTTGCACCGATCGCTTCGCTGAGATCCTTCGAGTCCACGGTCCGGATGCCGTCGCGTTCTATGGTTGCGGCCAGTTGCTCACCGAGGACTACTACGTCTTCAACAAGCTGGCCAAGGGTCTCATCGGAACCCACAGCCTCGACACGAATTCGCGACTGTGCATGAGTTCGGCGGTCGCCGGCTACAGGCAGACCCTCGGCGCGGATGCGCCGCCGTGCACCCATGGAGACATCGAACGCGCCGAACTGCTGCTGATCGCGGGATCGAATACGGCCTTCGCCCATCCGGTCCTGTACCGCCGCATCGAAGACGCCCAGGCCGCCGAGTGGAGCAAGGGGCTGATGCAGACAGGCGCGCCGCTGGAGTCGGTGCGACCGTGGATCCTGGCGTCTGTATCAAGCCCGCCCAAAGGCGCGGCCGACCGCGACCGGACAGTCTGCAACTGTTTCGATATGGCGCTGTCCGAGATCGAGCGCGACGCTGCGGACAGCCGCTTCCTCGAACAGGTCCGGGCCGCCCGCAAATGCGGCGCGTCATGCGGCGCATGCCTGCCGGAGGTCAAACGCATCATCGCAAGCCGTAGCCGCGGGCCGGCGGCGGCATAAGGAAGGAAAAAGGCAAATGCAGGCCACCCACACAACCCCGCAAGGTATCCGACCATGACCTTCGCCAGCTACCTCAAGGAGATCGGCCGCGGGGAGCGCAGTTCGCGCGACCTCGGTTTCGATCAGGCCCGTCTCCTCTTCGGCGCCATGCTCGACGGCGGCGTGCCGGACCTGGAACTCGGCGCGATCATGCAGTCACTGCGCTTCAAGACCGAATCGCTCGCCGAACTGCTGGGGTTCCACACCGCGCTCGATGAACGCATCGCGCAGCTCAAGTCGCCCGACGCGCACCTCAAACCGGTGGTCATCCCCAGTTACAACGGCGCGCGCCGGCAGGCCAACCTGATGCCGCTGCTGGTGATGCTGCTCAAGCGGCTCGGCATTCCCGTCGTAGTGCACGGCGTGCTCGAAAGCGAGGGCCGGGTGGCGGCTGTCTATGTGTTCCGGGAACTCGGCCTGTTCCCGCAGGCCAACAGTCGCCAGGCCCAGGAGGCCTTGTCGCGCGACGGCATCGCCTTCGTTCCGATTGGCGCGCTTTCACCTGGCCTGTCGAACCTGCTGGCGCTGAAAAACCGCCTCGGCGTGCGCAACTCAGCCCATACAATGGCCAAGCTCATCGACCCGTTCTCCGCCGACGGCACGGGCGGATTGCGCATGGTCAGCGTCACGCATCCGGCATACGCCGACAAACTGCGTGACTTCTTCGCCGAAAGCCCGGGCGCCGCCCTCCTGATGCGTGGCACCGAGGGCGAGGCCTTCGCCAACCCAAAGCGCAGGCCGCAGATCGAGTTTTTCGCCGCTGGCGCCTCCGAGGTGCTGTTCGAGGCAGAGCACGGATCGGTCAAGTGCCTGCCCGCGCTTCCGGACGACTGCGACGCGCGAACCACGGCGAACTGGATTCGCGAAACCCTGGACGGCGAACATCCGATTCCGCTGCCGCTGATCAACCAGCTCGCCTGCTGCCTGTATGCCACCGGCTACAGCGAGGATTTTTCGCAGGCCAAGGCGGTCGCTGCGGTGAAGGCCCGACTGCCTCAAGCCGCCTAGAGCTTGAGCATCGTCGGCAGCCAGAGGCTGATCGCCGGAAACGCCACCAGGATCGAGAGACGGACCACGTCGGCCACCACGAACGGCGTCACGCCGCGGAAAATGGTGGTCGTCGAGACGTTCGGCAGCAGGCTGCGCACCACGAACATGTTCATGCCCACCGGCGGGCTGATGAGGCCGATCTCCACCACCACCACGATGATGATGCCGAAGTAGACCGGGTCGATACCGAGGTGCGTCACCAGCGGGAAAAACACCGGAACGGTCAGGAGGATCATCGACAGTTCCTCCATCGCCGTACCGAGCAGGACATAGATCACGCAGATCGCGGCCATCACCATCATCGGATGCACTTCATAACGGTTGACGAAGTTCTTCAGGTCATCCGGCAGCGTCGTGTAGTTGACGAAGTTGGCGAACACCAGCGCGCCGACCAGGATCATGAACAGCATGCCGGTGGTGCGCGCGCTGTCGGTGAGCACCAGAAGAAGGGTCTTCCAGGTCAGGACGCCGCGCGCGAGCGCGAAGCAGAATGCGCCGAAGGCGCCGATGCCGGCCCCCTCGGTAGCAGTGAATACGCCGCCGTAGATGCCGCCCATGACGATGACGAACAACGCTGCCACGGCCCAGATTTCGCGCACCGCGCCCAGGCGCTCGGCCCAGGTGCTGCGCTCCGCCGCGGGGCCCGCTTTGGGATCGCGCCAGGTGATGTACTGCACGGCGGCACAAAGAAGCAGGACGGCTACCAAGCCCGGCAATATGCCCGCGGCGAACAGTTTCCCGATGTTGGTCTGCGTCATCAACCCGTAGATCACCATGATGGTCGACGGCGGGATCAGAATGCCGAGCGTCCCACCTGCCGCGATCGACCCGGCGGCCAGTTCGTCCGAATAGCCGTGCTCGCGCATCGACGGATAGGCCACCTTGGTCATGGTGGCGGCGGTCGCGATCGAGGAACCGCAGATGGCGCCGAAGCCGGCGCAGGCCAGCACGGTGGCCATGGCCAACCCCCCGCGCAGATGGCCGACGAATGTGAACGCGGCGCGATAGAGCTCCTGCGACATGCCCGCCCGCGTGACGAAATTGCCCATCAGGATGAACAGCGGCACCACCGACAGGGTGTACTGGAACCCGGACTCGTAGACCACCGTGGTCACCGAGGCCATCGACGGATTCACGCCCTTCATCCACCACAGGCCGGCGAAGCCGACCAGCCCCATCGACAGCGCAATCGGTACGCGCATGAACGACAGCAGCAGCATCGCGAACAGCCCGGTAAGCGCTTCGGTCATGATGCCACCTTCAGATGACGCTGGCGCCGTCGTCCTCGCGATGCGGGACGAAGATCAGGGCGATGTGGATAAGCGCGGCGATGACGATCATCACCGCCATGGCATAGGCCACGGGGGCCAGCGGCAGCTTGAGCACGTTGGTGGTGTCACCGTACTCCGCGACGCGCACCGCGCGGCGGAAAATCAGATAGCCGATGCCAGACAGGCCCAGGCTGCAGATCACATCCGCCAGGACGTCGAAGGCGCGCTTTGCACGCGGCGACATGAGGAAGTCGAAGGTGTCGATCACGATATGCTCGCGCTGCTTGGAGACCAGCGGCAGGGCGCAGTAGATCAGGGTCGCGAGCATGATCTCGGTCAGTTCGAATCCGCCGGGCAGCGGCGTGTTGAACATGTAGCGCCCGCCCACATCGATGGTCGTGACAAGCATCATCACGAAAAGCACCAGGCCGGCGGTGGCGCCCAGGACCCATTCCAGCCATTTTCCGGCATTGCTCATTGCAAGGAGACTCCCCGTTTGCGCATGGCCTTGCGCGCCCAGGCGTCGAAGGTCATGTTCATGATGCGGTCCGTGCGCAGGAAGTCGCGCGCCCGGCGCGCCTGGTCGGCGTCGACCGGCCTGGCGCCGCCCACCCCGGCGGCGTCGAGCTGCAGACGCGCCGTGCGCTCCATGAATACCGCAAGAAACGCCGCCTCCTGCACAGTGCGTCCGGCGGTGAGCATGCCATGGTGGGCCAGCAGGATGGCGTGGCAATCGCCCAGTCCGGCGGAAATCAACTCGCCCTCGCGGTCGGCCGTAGGCAGGCCGGGCCAGTGCGGCATGAAGGCCACCTCCCCATACAGCGGCGTGGCATCCATGTGGGCCACGATCAGCGGCTTTCCCGCAGCGGCGATAGCGGAGCAGGCCGGGGGGTGGGTGTGCAAAATGGAGTCGACTTCCGGACGCGCCCGGTAGATCCACAGATGAAAGCGGGTCGCCGGATTGGGCTCGCGGATGCCGAATGCCCCTTCGCCCTCGAGTACGCCGAGGTCGTTATCGATCAGCAGCCACGAGGCTTCTTCGGCCTCGTCGAGCGCCACGCCCAGCGGCAGGGTCCAGAAGGTACCGGCGCGCGGCCCGCGCGCCGTCAACTGGCCGGCCAACCCGGATTCATGGCCTTCATCGGCCAGAATCCAGGCGCAGCGCGTCAGGGCCTGCCGGGGATCCTTCACTGCCGCCGTTGCCGGCAGTTACTTGCCGTCGCCCACGCGCTTGAGTTCGGCACGGAACTCGGTGAGGACTTTGTCACCGTCGATACCCTTGGCCTTGGCCGCCTTGATCCAGTCCTGCACCAGCGGCTCGGTACGCTTGCGCACATCGGCGATGAAGGCCGGGCTGGCTTCGGTGATGTTGACCCCTGCCGCCTTGAGCGCTTCTAGGCCGGCCTTGTCGGCACGGTCCCAAATCTGGCCGGCCAGGCGCGCGGCGACTTCACCCGACACCGAGTTGATCGCTTCCTGGTCCTGCTTGGAAAGCTTTTTCCACTTGTCCTCGTTCATGAAGAACCCGAACGCCGAGGAGTAGAAACCGCCAGGAAAGAAAGTGGCGTGCTTGACCACCTTGTCCAGGTTGAAAGACCTGATCGACTCGGAAGGGAAGAATGTCGCATCGGCCACGCCCGAGGACAGCAATTCGTAGGACTCCGGCGCCGGCTTGACCAGCGGAGACGCGCCCAAGGCCTTGGCCGCGCCTTCGGAAATGCCGCCGCCGCTACGCACCTTCATGCCCGCCAGGTCGGCCACAGACGCGACCTGCTTCTTGACGATGAACATCTGCCCCGGGCCATGGGTGAACACCGCGAGCAGCTTGACGCCCTTGTACTCGTTGGCCGCCTGCAGGTGCTTCCAGTGGATGCGGTTGAAGGCTACCGAGTTGATTTCGGCGGTGGCGCCCGCGCCCGGCAGTTCGGCCAGCAAGGGCAGCGGATGACGCGCGGGCGTATAGCTGGCGGTCACGAAAGAGACATCGACCAGGCCATCGCGCACGGCGTCGAAGGTGCCCTGCGGCGCGGAAGGATGCTTGGGCAGCATGGTCAGCTTGACGCGGCCCTGGGTCGCCTTTTCGACCATCGCCGCCCAGCCAGGCAGAAACTCCTTGGTCAACGCGTGACTGGGCGGCACCCAGCTGGACATGGTCAGCGTCGTTTGCGCCACGCTGGCGCCGGACTGCAGGAAAAGTGCAAGCGACACGCCCGCAATCAGCTTGATCTTCATGGCTCGGCTCCTGAATCTCGTGTAGATAAAAATAAACCGACCGCGCGGTCGGTTTTGTCAAGAAATTATAGCCGCAATGACCGCCGCGACTGTGCCCTCGGAAACCCTGAGCCGTGCGATCCGTCTAAGCCACCGCGTAGACGTCGTAGATCACGTGGGTCCGGGTGCGCATGCCGGAGCCCACCAGGATCAGCGCGTTGAGCCACGCGTAGCGCGGATCGCCGGTTTCGACCAGTGGGGTCATGCGGAAGTAATAGGCGGCCGGGTCGACCACCTCGCCCGAAAACAGGCGTGCAATGACCTCGGGGGCGCCATGCCGAAAACCGAAATTGCGCACGTACAGCAGCGCGCCGTCGTGAGTACGCATGGTAAAACGGGCCTCGAGCTGGGCCACGCCGTCGTTTCGGATGACCTGCCAGTCCGCGCCGCCTTCGAGGACCGTGCCGGCCAGGCGCGCACCGCTGAAGTCGCCGCCGGTGATGTTGATGATGCGGCGCTCGCCGCCGGCCTGCGGTGTGGCGCCGAACAGCTGCGGCGACGCCACCGTGATGGACGCCCGGTACAGCAGCTCCAGCCTGGGGACAACCGGTTCGAAGCCCACCTCAGGCCTCCGGCGGGCTGTAAGGACCAAACAGCCTTCGTGCGGCATCGACACATTCGGCCAGCACGGCGCCGTCACCGACCTGATTGGCCAGCAACAGCAGCAGCCGTGCGTTCAATTGCGCACTTTGCGCCTCGTCCAAGCCGTGGTGCGCGGCGATGAGGCGCTCGTAGAATGCATCGTGATCGGTGAAGTTGAGTTCGGTCTTCATGCGCGCTCCGGTTGAAGGCGGCCATGGAGCGCACCGCGCAAGGCGCGGCTTACCTTCGCCGCATCAGGATTCTCGATACGCGCCGCCAGGTGCATGTCGGGCCTGAGCAGCCAGAAGATCGGCTTGCCGCGCGCCGCGCCGAGCGCCGCGCCAAGCTTGCCGGCCGGATCCTCGAGCACCGACAGGCCGAGCGCTGCCCGGCCCAGCTCCAGCATGCGCAAGACCGGCGCCTCGCGATTGGCCAGGCGAATAACCGCCGCGGCCAGCGCGGGCAGGGCGCCGCTCCAGATGCCGACGAAGGCCGGCCCATTGCGAAAAAGGTCGACGAGCGTGCCGGCCTGGCCATCCGGAAGGCCGACCGGAACGTTTTGCACCGCCTCGCCGACGGCCACGCCGCGCACCTTGTGCCTTTGCGCCCGCGAGGTCGGGGGCTGGCCGTAGATATACGAATTGGACAGGCGACCGGTATTGCACAGGCTGCGCGCGAATGGGTGTTCCTTGGCCAGGCTGATGGCCGCGTCGCGCAGCAGCTTTTCCGCCGGCGACTCCGGCTGCAGGAAGCGTGCGGTGCGCCGGGTGGTCATGATGTTGAACTGCGCCGCCGGCCGGCGCTCGGCGGAGTAGCTGTCGAGCAGGGCTTCCGGGGCGCGCCCTGAGAGCACCAGCGCCAGTTTCCAGCCCAGGTTGTCGGCGTCCTGGATGCCGCTGTTGCCGCCGCGCGCGCCGAAAGGGCTCATGGCATGCGCGCTGTCACCGAGGAACAAGGTGCGACCGGCCCGGAAGTTGTCGATCAGCTGGGCGCGGTAGGAATAGGGACCGACCCAGACCAGTTCGAATTCGACGTCTTCGCCCAGCTGCCGGCGCACCCGCTCGGCCGCCACTTCCGGCCTGCTCACGTGCTCGATATCGGTTTCCGGCCCCATCTGGAAATCCAGGCGCCACACATCGTCTGCCATCAGGTGCTGCCAGACGGCGCGGTTGTCGTTGAACGGCGCCTCCACCCAGGTCCAGCGCTCGATCGGCAGGGGCTCCTTGAAACGCACATCGGAAATGCACCAGCGGTCGATCCCGCGCGCCTGATGGGTGTCCAGCCGCAGGCAATCCCGTATGAAGCTGTTGACGCCCGAACAGTCGCAGACCCAGTCGGCCTCGAGAACATACCTGCCAGCCGGTGTTTCAACCTCGATGCGTGCGCCGTCCGCCAGGGTCTCAAACCCAACCACCTTCGACTTCCAGCGCAGGTCGGTGCGTCCGATTTCGATAACGCGGTCGACCATGAACCATTCAAGATAGAACTGCTGCAGGTTGATGAAGGGCGGCTGGCGCGAATCCGAGGTGCTGCTGGCGTCGAATTCATAGACCACCTCGCTTCCGGCGAGCGTCTTCCCGACTGACCAGACCACCCCTTTCGCGCGGATGCGCTCGTAGATGCCCAGCCGGTCCATCATCTCCAGGGTTTTCTGGGCGTACACGATGCCTCGCGAGGAGGCGCCGCGCACGCCGATGGTGTTGTCGTCATCGATCACCACGGTGGCGACACCCCGTTCGGCCAGGTCGCAGGCCAGGGCGAGGCCGGACAACCCCGCGCCGACGATGACCACCGGATAACGCCTGACCTCGTCCGCCGTGAGGTCGCCCGGAGCGGTGAATTCATACTCGGGCAGAATGTAGCCGCCCGGCTGCAACGCGGTATCGGACATGCGCGACCCCGGTCAGATCAGGGAATCGTAGGACACCACCCCGGCGCGCCGCACCATGGCGTCGAACACCTTTTGCTGCAATTGTCCCTGCGGGTCGACAGAGCGGTGGTTGCGATGCGCCGATGCCGCGATGGCATCGACCGACGGGATGCGGTTGGCGCCGGGGATGCCGCCTGCCGCCAGTTGTATCTCGCAGGCCCGGTTGAGCGTCCAGAGCAGGAAGAAGGCCACCGGCACGCTCTCTTCGCATGCCAGGAGGCCGTGATTGCGCAGGATCAGGCAGTGCTTGTCGCCCATGCTGCCGACCAGGCGGGCCTGCTCGTCGGTGCGGGTGGTGACCCCTTCGTAGTCGTGGTAGGCGATATCCCCCCACAACTGCGCAGCATAGAAGTTGTCGTACGACAAACCGGCTTCCTTGCAGGCCACCGCCATGCCCGCGGTGGTATGGATGTGCATGATGCAATGCGCGTCATCGCGCGCAGCGTGGATGGCGCTGTGGATCACGAACCCGGCCCGGTTGACCGTGTAGGGCGTCGCATCCACCGGCTCGCCGTCGATGCCCACCTTGATGAGGTTGGTGGCGCTGACCTCGCTGTAGTGCAGGCCGAACGGGTTGATCAGGTAATGGCGGGGGCAGCCAGGCTGCTGCGGCACCCGCACGGTGATGTGGTTGAAGATCAGTTCGGTCCAGCCCAGGAATGCGAATACCCGGTAGCAGGCGGCCAGTTCCAGGCGGGCCTTCCATTCGCCCTCGCCCATGTGTGCGGGCCGTGCCTGCAACGCCGAAGAGAATTTGTCCATGCGGTTGTCTCCTTGTTGTTCAGTAGGGCGGAACGTTGCGCGACAGCTCGGAAATCAAGCCATGCAGTGCGCTCGTCAAAGGCACGGGCACCCCGGCCTTTTCCGCCAGTTCAATGAACGCACCGACGATGGCATCCACCTCCATCTTGCGCCCGAGTTCGATGTCCTGATGCATCGACACCTTGACCGGCCCGATGGACTGCGCAATCTCCAGCCGCCGTTCGACATCGACCAGTTGCCGGATGCCATAGGCGTCGGCCACGCGCATCATTTCATGCATCACCGAGCGGATGAAGGCGATGAGTTCGGGATTGGCGCAAATCCTGTCCATGCGTGCGCGGGTGAGCGCGGCCACCGGGTTGAACGACGTGTTGCCGATCAGCTTCATCCAGATCTCGTCGCGGATGCGCTCGCTGACCCTGGGCTCGAGGCCGGCGCGGTGCAGGGCATCGGCCAGGCCGTTCAGGCGCCTGGACAGGCTGCCGTCGGGTTCGCCAAGCACGAAGGTCTTCTGGCCGTTCCATGTGACTTCGCCCGGCGCGGTGACTTCCCCCGAGGCATGCACCACGCAGCCGAGTACGCGATGCAGGTCCAGCAGCCCGAAAAGCCGGCCCTCGGGATCAAGCCGCTGTATCGGCTGGCCGTCGAAGCGACCGCCTTCGCGAAAGAAATACCACCATGGCAGCCCGTTGATGGCCGGTACCACGACCGTCTCGGGCTCGATCAGGGGCGCAAGCCGGCCCAGCATGTCCGGAATCTGGTGGGCCTTGAGCGTAATGATGACCGCATCCTGCCGGCCGACCCGCGCGGCAAGCGTCGCAGGGCTTTCCTCAGCCGCCAACGGCACATTGATGACGCCCTCCGGCGACTTGAGCGTCAGCCCGTCCGCCCGGATCGCCGCGAGGTGTTTGCCGCGTGCGATCACGCTGGTGGAAAAACCTCCATGCGCCAGGCGTGCGGCCAGCATGCCGCCGATGGCCCCGGCACCCACGACGCAGATTTTCATCGGCACGCACCCAGGTAATCATTTAATCCCGCGTCGGATTATCCGACGAATTCGGATCGATGAATACTATGCAGCCTGCGCGCGGCTGGTCACCGGCTGGTCACCAGGCCTGCGGCGATCATCCCGCCCCTATCACGTGCAACGCGGGGGCTTCCCGCACCGCCTGCGGCCAGGCCGATGCCGTCGGCATGCAAGCTCGACGCCCGCGCTTGTAGGACATATCAGTCGTTGCAATGCCCGCCCCATCCCTGCTTGCCGAGTCCGGCAAGGCTTTCACCGCCGACCACGCTCCCCCGCGACCCGACAGGCGGCAGGGCGCCCACCCGGCACAGGAGCTTGCGCAGGTTGGGTTCGGCGGTCTTGCTGAGGATACTCCTGACATGCGTGCGGACGGTATGCACACTGCTGCCGATGGCCTGCGCGGCCTCGACGGTGCTGCACCCGTCGCGCAGCATGTTCAGCACAAGCTGTTCTGCCGGCGTCAGGCCGTGTGAGCGCGCGAACGATTGCAACGTAATGCTCCCCCGGCTCTCCATGGCATCGAACACGATCGCCACCAGTCCGGCGCGGTCCTGCCCGTACTCGGGCGTGGGCAGAAGCGATACGGCGAACGGCGCGGACCGCCGGCACAGCGTCAGATACTCCCTGCGGCACTGGAAAGCGCGCTGCAGCGATTGATTCCAGCCAGGCACGTCAAATTGATCGACCGGCGCCACAACCCCGCGCGCCAGTTGCAGCGCCCGGCCTGCCTTCAAATGCGCACGTGCCGCCGAGTTCGAACCCACGAGATTTCCCGCCGGGCAAACCCAGGCGATCCCGAACGACAGGCAGTCCAGCAGGCACAGGGCGTCGTTCAACGTGACCTGGGGCGTTCCGATCGATGGGATGACGGTCCGCCCGCACGTTTCGGGCGATTCGGCGCCCAGGTGCCCAAAGTCGCTCAAGACCCCGAGTGGCAGCATTTTCCTTGACCTCACGACAGTTGATGATGAGGCGAAGGTTAGGAAAACCCCGGGCGGCCGTCGCCGCGCTAATGCACACGGCCGATGTGACTTATTCACGTTCAGTCCCGCAGCGCCTCAGCATTCCGGACGGAATGCCGGCGTTAACCCCGCCGTCCTACGGAAGCGGCGGCGGAACATTTACCTTCGCGAGGCGCGCGCGGATGTCTGCAAACCTGCCGTCCGGGTTGGCCTTCGCCCAGTCGGCAAGCCGCGCGAGAATGGCCTCGCCCAATTCCGCGGCGCCCTGCGCGTTGGGATGGCCGAGGGATGCCCAGTACCAGGGACTCCACCGGGTGAACCGGCGGCACGCGCCCAACCTGAAGTCGCGCAGCGAATCCTCGGGGCACATGCCGCGCAGGTCCACTCCCCAGACCCATGGACGGCCCGCATTGGCCGCATTGAACGGCTGATAGGCGTCCGCTTCCGCGAAGATGATGCGCGCATCCTCCGCCGCATGCTCCCGCCCGCGCCTAGCGAGATCGGTCTTGTTTGCCGCTTCGACCGCCCGCTGCAACGCCGATGCGGTTTCCATCCGGAACATGACGTTTCGCTCGAACACTCGATCCAGCGCCCGCCTTCTTCGCCAGACAATGAACAGGACCATCTGCCTGGCGAAATAAGTGTCGAGCACGGCAGACTTGGTTTCGCTGCTGAGGCTCTGCATGTAGCCCGGCACAACGATACATGCGTTGGGAAACTTTTCGGCAACCCGTTCCAGCAGGGCTTTCATGTCGGCGTAACAGTGGCGTTCGATCTTCGCCTTGAGCCGGTGGAGGCTGGTGCTCGGACGCATGTACCAAACCGCGCCGATATCGTTTCCCCCGCCGTTGATCAGGACCAGATCCACCGTTCGCGGTGAGTCGTCAAACGACTCGACCTGTTGGACCACGCTCGGCTCGGCACTGGCGATCTCGTTGCCGATCCCGGGCCTGATCCAGGGGGGCACGGAGCGTAAACCGAACAGCAGTCCGGCGAGACGTTCGAGGCGGCCGACCACGCGGTCCGACAACGCATCGCGCGCGCCAAGCACCGCGCCGGCATGGGCGTACATCAGCGGGCCGGGTGCTGCGCCCGGCCCGCCCGGTTCCAGCTTGCGCCAGACGTGATTCGCATAGGTCTGGTGGCGCGGCAACCCCTGCCCCCACATCACGGAGTCGCCGAAACACACCATGCGAAACGGCCGTCGTGCGGCCGTTTCGCCTCGTTCCTGCACCTGCAATGCCATAACCGCTCCTCAAGCGAGCCCCTGCGCGCGATCCGGCCCCTGCACGCGCGACCACGGCCTTGGCATGATCGGGAAATCGCCGGCCGATACGCGCCAAATCTAGCGTATTTCAGCGCGCCCAGGCACAGAAGACGGTGCGCCTGACGCGATCCGCGACTGCCAAAGCGGAGATTTGGCAGCGGCTGCCCCTTCCGCTACACTCGTGCCGGGCGCGGGATGGCGGGTAAACAAACATCATGGCCGGCGCGGGGAAGCACGGGGGCGCGGAGTTTGAAGGCGATCGGTCAACGGGGCAAAGCCGCGCGATGCGGCCACGAAGGACGCAGGCGTGACAGCGGATTCGCGCCCGCGGTCACGCCCGGGCGCTACACGCTGAAATGAACAGTTGCCTCGCCTGCGGACATCCCAGGCATCCCGAACACAAGTTCTGTCCAAGCTGCGGAGCGCGGCTCGAGGGCGCGCCCCTTGCAACGCAGGCTGCCCGGCGCGCGGCGCGCAAGGCGCCGAAAGCCAGGCGGCGCGGCACGGGCGCGCCCGAGCGCAAGCATGCGACCGCCTTCTTTTGCGATCTTTCAGGATCGACCGAGCAGGTAGCCGGGTTTGACCCCGAGGAAGCGCAGGCGCACCTGGACAACGCCCTGAAGATCATGTCCAGCGCGGTGGAGCAATTCGGCGGCACCCTGATTCGAACGCTGGGCGACGGCGTGTTTGCCCTGTTCGGCGCACCGGTCGCCCAGGAAGACCATGCGTTGCGCGCCTGCATGGCGGCCCTTGCCATTCATGCCGCCGGGCGGGATCCCAGCCGACCGGCGGAACCGATGCTGGTGCGCGTCGGCATCGACTCCGGGGAGGTCGTCATCGGCGCGGGCGATGAATCCTCCGGAGAAACGTATCGCGCCGACGGAAGCACCATCCACCTTGCCGCACGCCTTGAGCAACTCGCCCGGCCGGGCACGACGCTCATGAGTGGCGCGACCCACCGGCTGGTAGCGGACAAGGTTGAAACCCGTTCGCTTGGCGCCCACGCGATCCGCGGATTCAGGACGCCGATCGAACTCTTCGACCTGATATCCGACCGGCCGGACGCCAACCCGGCGCCGCGCCAGGCGGAGCCGGGGCGACGCGCGTTGTTGGGGCGGGAAGCCGTGCTGGCCCGCCTCATCCGGTCGGCCGAGCACCGCCGCACACGTACCGCGGGCCCCCTATGCATGGGCTTGGTGGGCGAAGCCGGTATCGGGAAGTCAAGCGTGATCGCGGAACTGCGCACCCGCCTGCGCACGAGTATTTTCGATACCCGCTTCGTCGCAACCCGTTCGTATTCATCCAACATTCCGTACAGCCTCGCAGCGGACCTGCTTCGATCGCTGATGGGCATTGCGCCAAGGCTGGCGGCGCCTGTGCAGAGGGAGGCTGCGCTCGACGCCCTCGCATCGCTCGGGGACGGACTGGTCGCCCACCAATCGGCCGTGATCGACCTGCTTGGGCTCGGGCCGCCGGATGCGGCATGGCAGGCGATGGAGCCGCCGCGGCGGAGGCGCGCCATCAGTGATGCCTGCCTGTCCGTCCTGGCATGCCGCATCGCCGGCGCGCCGGTCCTGCTCGTGATCGAGGATATCCACCTCGCGGACCGCGACAGCCTGCGCCTGCTTGAATCCCTGATGCGGCACCTGGCCGGCCAGCGCCTGCTTGTGTGCGTGTCGTATCGACCGGCGTTCAAGTGCCCGTGGGCCGGTGCGCCATGGTTTTCCGAAATCGGGATCGAGCCGCTCGCCAACGCGGAGATGACCGCATTGGCAAACTCGATTCTGGGCACGCATCCTTCGCTGTCGGAAACCACGTCCGCGCTGGTGGAGAAGGCGGACGGCAATCCGTTTTTCCTGGTCCAGCTGGCGATGAATTTCATCGATCAGGCGCGCCCGGAAGGCGGACCCGGACACTACAAGCTTGCCCGCGGACGAGACAAGGCCTTTCCGGCCGCGCGCATGCCCGGCTCGATCTCGTCGGTGATTGCCGCCCGGGTCGATCACCTCTCGCCGGCCGCCAAGGCGGCGCTCGAGGCTGCCTCCATCCTCGGCGATCCGCTCGCGCCCGGCAGCATCGCGATGATGCTGGAGCACGCGCTGCCGATCACTGTTGCGGCGATGGATGAAGCGGCCGCAGCGGGCTTGCTGCGCCGCGCCGGCGGAGATGCGGCCGCCTATGGGTTCGCGCATGGCCTGGTGCAGGAGGCGGTCGCCGCTTCGCTGACGCGAGCGCGCCGGCAGTCCCTCCACCGCAGCGCGTGCCAATGGCTGATGATCGAGGGCGCCGACCAGCTCGACGACAAGGCCGCGGTCGCGCTTCATCATGCGCACAACGGCGGTGCTTGGCAGCAGGCCATTGAGCTTTCGCTCCGCGCCATGTCGCGCGCGATCGCGCATTCGGCAAACCGCGAAGCACTGCGCATTTTCGAAATCGGCCTCGATGCGGCGAAGCAGCTCAAGGACGATGCGGCGGTCCTGCCCGGCGAACTGAGCCTTCGCGTGAAGGCTTTGTCGGCTTTCCTGCCCCTCGGCCGCATCGACAGCATCGTTGAGAACCTGCAGCGTGCCGAGGCGATCGCGCTCGCACTTGGCGATGACCGGCGCATCGCCTCCATGCAGGTCCAGCTGGCGGTCATCCAGTGGTCGGAGGGCGAATACCGAAACGGCATGACCGCGTCGCGCAGCGCGGCGCGCGCCGCGCTGCGCGCCGGGGCGCGCAACCTGCAGCTGGCCGCCGCGCAGTCGCGCCTGATGCTGCTCCACGCGGTCGGCAGGTATGGCAACGTCATCCGCGAAGCCCGCGGCATCGAACGGAACTTCGCCGCCGAACTCGCCAACCGTACGGTCATGCCCGGCTGGGCCATCATCGCATCGATCGGTGTGAAGGTCTTTCTTGCCGACGCCTTCGTCGCGACCGGAAGGTACGCCGAGGCACAGCGCGAACTCGATGCCTGCTACCGCGAACTTGCCCATCGGGAACACGCCTTCTCGCGTGCGCTGGTCGACTTCACCCAGACCACCTTGTGGGAAAAGGAAAGCCGGCATGCGGACAGCGTGGTGCTCCTGGAGGCGACACTGCGCGCATGCGAGGCGCATGACCTGACGACCATGCTGCCCCCGGTAACGACCGCGCTGGCCGGGGCGATGGGTCGGACCGGGCGCCTTGCCGCCGCCCTCGCCATGATCCGGGAGGCCATCGACACCAGGCTGTACCAGTACGGGGGGCGCTACAACGAGTTCTACCTGTACTCGACCTATGCCCGGCTTCTGCTCATCGACGGGCAGCACGAGGAGGCGATCAGGCTGGCGCGGCAATCCGTCGAGTTCGCCGCGCGCCTGGGCCAGTCAGGCCACATGGCGGCATCCCTCCTGGTGCTGGCGGATTGCCAGCGGGGGGCCGGCGCGGCTGACGCCGCCGCCACCTATCGGGAGGCGATTCGAACGGCCGACGCCTGCGGCATGCAACAAGTGGTTCAGCAAGCAAGTCTCGCTCTCGCCGCCATGGAACAGAACACCCAAGGCGGCGACCGGCCTGAGCACCTGCCGCGGGCCGCCGTGCAAGCCTGATGCGCTGATGCCGGACCTCGTCAAACAGCTGCTATACATCATGGTGGGCCGGGTGTTCCACCAGCCGTTCCTGCTGCGCGCGGCATGCAAGCTGCTCACCCGTTACCCGGGCCTGACCCGCTACAGCCCGGGCCTGATCGTCGCCTCCCGCGACGCGGTCGGAAGCCTGTTGCGCCGTGTCGGGGATTTTTCGCACACGGCCTACCAGTCCAGCCTCGCCACCGGCGATTTCCTGATCGGAATGGACAAGGGGCCGGGCATGCTGTCGGACCGCCGGATGCTGCTTGACTGGATCAGGCAGGCGTCCCCGACGCCCCGCGCAGAACGCCCGAGCGTCACCGAAAGCAGGCTATGCCTGGAGCGCCTGCGCCAGGAACGCAAGACCCGCTTCGACCTGATCGAGGATTACCTGATGGACGTGGTCTGGAGCGAGCTGAGATGCGCGTTGGGCAGCCATTCGGATCTGCTCGCCGAAACGCGCTACAGGGACCGCCAAGGCCGCCCGCACCTGCTTGACGACCTGCGCTACCTGGGCGCCAATCTCGTCGTGGGCTGGGTGGCGCCGAAAGCGGTTCAGAAAAAGGTCAGCGCCTGCGCCGCTTCGGTAAGCGCTCGAGTGAAGGCCCATGCAGTACGCCTGGGCCAGGGCTTCGACCCGCCGCCCGAGGACGCCGCCGCGCTCATCCGCAACGCGATCGGGATGATGTGGGTCGGCCACCCGGCCACCGTGCAGGCTGGCGCGCTGATGATCCAGGAGTTGCTGGCGCGCCCGGGCGTCCGCGCGGAACTGGGTGCCCGGGTGCAGGGCCTCAAGGAGAGTGCCTGGGCAGACCCACTGTTGCGCCGCGACTTGCGCGAGCATGTGCTGGAGTTGCTGCGCTTCCGGCCGGTGTTTCCGCTGGTGCCACGGCGCGCCATCCGCGACACCGCGCTGGACCTGGGCCGGGGTCGGGTGATGCCCGTCAAGGCGGGTACGCGCGTGGTGGTGGGCCTCGTGGGTGCCATGTTCGATCCTGAGGCCTCGTGGGCGCCGGACGTCTACCATCCCGGCAGGCATAGGGAGAAATGGGTGCGGGAGCGGGAAGACGAACTGCTGATGTTCGGGCTGGGCGAACGCAACTGCGTCGCGGAACACATGGTGCCGGATATCCTGGTGAGCGCCCTGATCGGCCTGTTGCAGATGCCGGGCTTGCGCTGGCCGGACCGCAGGCTGTTCGAGCCGCGCATCACCTATGACGGCGTGATCATCACCCGCATGCCGCTGGCGATCGACCCGCTCGGCTGACGCGATGTCCAACCCGCGCATGCAATGCATCATCCTCCCGCTCGCGGGCGAGCAGGCGGCGCAATCGGCAGGCGCGTGGATCGCGGGCCACAAGGCCGAACTGCACGATCAATTTGCCGCGCTGCCCGCGGTCCACTTCGCGTCCCTGTCCCTGCTGCCGCCGCTACCCGGTGTTGCCGGCGCTCTCCCGGCCCTGATGCTCGAGGTCGCGGTTGACGAAGGTATCGACCAAAAGGCGCTGGTGTCGCTGCTGCTGTCGCGCGGCCCGGGCATCTTCGCGCCCCTGCTTGCGGCCTGCGGCATCGGGTTGCCCGGGGGGCCGGCGGAAATGCTGGCCGAGATTCGCCGCAGGCTGCTGGGGCATTGCGATCCGGCAGCAGGCGGGTTCGTCGGGGTGCGGGATTTTTCGCGCGCCGAGATCGAGCACGCGCACGCGCTTTTCATGAAGGCGCGCGACCTCTTCACCCCTGGGGCGGCTGCGCCTGCCGTGCCGGCGGGCCAGGCGGTGGATGGCCCCGGCGATCCGGTCCAGGCCGCCATGGACCTGGTCGACCGGGCTTGTCCCGGACCGGTTCCGGCACAGCGACGCCGCTCGCTGTGGCGCCGCCCGTGGATGTCCAGGCCGCTCAAGGCATTCGCCATCGCCGGCCTGCTGGTGGCCGGCCCGGTCAGAGCCGCAGGCTTTGGCGTCACCGGCCTGCTGGCGTCGGTCTGCGTTTCGCTCCTCACGCTCCTGGTCGGGCTGGCGGCCTTCGTGCTGCTGGGCCCCGCGCTGCTAGTGGCGCTGCTCGGCGTACTCAGCAGCGCAACGGCCGCGACGGTCGCTCTGCTGGCCATTCCACCCTACCTCGGAGTGATTCCGGTCGCGGCGCTTGCGCTGTTGCTCGCCCCGATAGGATTTGCCCTGTTCGGCGCCGCCTTGACCGCAAGCCTTGCCAAAGCGGGCACCGTGCAGCGGTTCATGACCCTAGCCGCCGGCGTCGGCGCGGCCGCGTTGGCGGTTATGCAACTGGCGGGAGTTCCGATACGCAGGCTCCTCGCGGCGCTGCGCGACTTCGCAGCGCTCGGGTCGCGGGATTGTTTCCGCATCCTGGCCGGTCCGGGATTGTCCGCGACAATCGCGGCGGCGGTGCCTGCCGCCATGGTCATCCTGGCCGCCGCCCTGGTGGCCACGTTCTTCGCGGGCGTCTTGTCGCCCCTTATCGTATTCGCCGGCACCGGCATCGTCGTCGCATGGATCGTGGCACGCACCCGATCCGGCTCCATCAGCGTCACCTTTCTGATCGTGGCGCTCGCCGTGGCCGCATTGCTCTACCTAGACAAGGAACGCGCCGCCTCATGGCCCGGCGAGAGGTTTTCCCTGCTCGACATCGCGCCGGCGGCGGTGGTCGCGGCCATCGCGTGCGCATCGATTGCAATCCTGGCTTACCTGTTCGGCAAATGGAACAAGACGCGCCCGCTGCTATCGTCGATCGTGGCTACGGCATTGATCCTCGCTTTGGGCTGGTTGACGCTTCCGCACCTCCCGCCGGGCGGACATGCGGGCGTGGCGACCGGCGGCACGAAAACCGTGGCGGCCTATGGCCAATTCCTCGTCGTGCCATCGACCATCTGGCTGACCCTGGCGGGCGCTGCGTACTTCAACTGGCGCATCGGATCGACGATCGGGGCGCTCGCCGCTTTCTTCCTCGGCATGGCAGGTGCCAAACTGGCACCATTTTTCGCGAGCTCGCCGGTCTTGGCCCACATCGCCGCCGAAGCGCCGGTGCCGCTGGCGGGCATCAGCGTGGGCATGCTGCTTGTAGGGGCGGGTGGCAAGAGAATCCGTGATGCCGGAAAACGCGAGCCTCGCGTACTTGCAGGAATGGGATGTGCCTGGCTGGCCGTCGTGGCCGGCGTCGTCGGCGGCGCTGCGCTGCTCGCCCGCGCCGATAGCCCCGGGCCGCTGGTGCCGGGCTGTATCGCCGGCGGGCTTCTCGTGTCGGTCGTCCTGTTATGCACGCTGCGAACCCTGGTCGGCGCCGTGCTGGCCCTGTCCTTCATTGGCGGGGCCGCCTGGTACGGAGCGAACTACAACGCCGCGAGCCCGTGGCTTGTCACGCTCGACGTCGCGACGGCCTTTGCGGCGTGCATGGCCGTATTCATTGCCGGCGCGTCCGGATTCCGGATGATTTTCGGTTCGATGAATACAAGGGACCTCGCCAGCTTTGTCGGGAGCGCGGTCGTTCTCCTCCTCGCCGTTCTGGTTCTTGGCGCCAATTGCTTTCCCGGCACGGCGCACTCCTGCGCGCCGGTGCTGACCTGGGTCGCACGGGCAGTCCAGTCCGATCTCAACGCCGCGCTCCTGGTCGTGCTGCTATCGCTCGGCATTCTTTATGCGATCGGCGCCATTTCCGAAAGCCTCGGCGCGGTTGCCCTGCTCAGCGCCGGCCTGGTGATCGCTGTGCCGGTGGCCACGCTCGGCGTGGGGTACGGCATCCTTGCCGCAGCGTTACCGCTTCTCGATAAGGATTATTCCGGCATCCTTTTCTATGGCACGCTGAACGTGCCGATCGCGGTGAGCTGGGTCGCGGAGTTCGACCACGCCCTGGCGATCCTGAAGCTGGCCTTACTGCTGACCGCGCCGTTCGCCGCCCTGGCGGTGCTTGCGGCAGCCTTCATGATGGCGCGTGCGCCCCTCTCCTGGCTCGAGCGGGCCGGCGCCCCGGTCAATGCCGAGTTGCAGGCAACGCGGCAGACGCATCCGTCCATCCTGGCGTGCGAAGCTGGCCTGGCCAACAGGATGCAGCACATGATCAGCGTGACGGAAATCCGCCAACCGGCCTGGTTCTTCGCGCCCATCTTGCGCTACGTGCTCTGGGTGGTCAATACCGTCGGGCACATCTGGTGCACCGACGGGCGGCTCGGCGACGCACCCGGCATCCACTTCGGGCATTGGCATGTCATCGACAACGGCAGGCGGCTGGTGTTCTGCAGCAACTTCGAAGTGCCTTTCGGCGGCTACCTGGACGATTTCATTCGCGGCGCGCGCAACGGCGTGAACTTGGTGTGGCGCTGCACCGAGTTGCCGCTGCGCAATCCCGCATGCGAGGGACACCCCGGCGTGACGCTCGCACGGTCGTTCCCGCCGACCGCGTTCGGCATTCTCGGCGGCTGCGCGAATGAGCAGTGGTTCAAGACCTATGCGAGGGAAAGCATGATTCCACACCTGTTCCGGTTCGAAGCCTATTCGGACAGCTACAACGACATCGCCCGTGCCGCACGCTTCTGCGACGCACTGCGCGCCATACGCGCCGCCGGGGCACTGGGGGAAAGGCCATCGCCGCTCGCGCTGGATCAAATCGTCCGGGCGCTGGAATCATGAACGCTGACACCTCGCTCAAACACCACGAAGACGACATTCAGGCCATCGCCGCCACCGGTTTCGCCCGCTTGCGCTGGTCGCGGTTCTTCCTCCTACAGGTCACCGAAGGCGCAAGGGCGCGGCGCTGGATAAAGGCGCGCGTCGCGGGCGGACTGATCAGGAGCGTAGCGTCGCTCGGTTGGGATGCGAAGTCGCCCGGCGCCGCCGCCGGACACGCGGCCGACGACGCGGGCTTGGGCGCGAGGCCCGCGCACATGCCGGCCGGGCCCGAGGTGTACCGGGAGAACAGGCATGATGCCCTTGCGCTCGCGTTCACCTTCAACGGCATCCGCAAGCTCGGTTTCGAGGAGGCCGCCAACATGCCGTTCCCGGCGACCTTCAAGCGCGGAATGGGAGACCGCGCGCGGGCTGGATTGTTTGGCGACACGCCCGCTGCCTGGAGCTGGTTGGACCACGCGGACACCCGTGACCAAGGCACCCAGGCCGAGATCCACCTCCTGGCCATGTACTTCTCGACCCGCGATGTGATACCGGCATTTCTGGAAGAGGATGCGCTTGAGGAATGCGGATTGCGCTTGGCGGGAGTCATCAAGGGCTGCCCCAGCTATATCGAAGACAACGGCGCGGCATATGAACCCTTCGGTTTTCGCGACGGCATCGCCCAGCCCGTGATTCGTGGCTTGCGCGAGTCCACCAGCATAAAGGCGGCCAGAAAGTCAGCAGGCGCGCTGTTCGAGGACAGGGTCGTCGCGCCGGGCGAGTTCCTCCTCGGGCATCTCAACGAGTACGGCGAACGCGCCTCGTGCCCCGACGTGCGCGGCAGACCGCGAGACCTGCCTGCCTTCGGCTTCAACGGCAGCTACCTGGTCGCCCGGCAGATCACCCAGCACGTGGCGGCGTTCGGCGAATGGGAAGCGCGCGAGAAGTCGGCTTATCGAAGTGCGCAGACCGGCGCGGGCTATCGCACAGAGCATGAAGACCATCCGTCCTCACCCGCTGAAAAGCTGATCGGCAGGCGGCGGGACGGCCAATCCCTGGTTTGCCCAAGGAAAGGAAAGGCCGATCCGGCCGCGGACCTGGACGCCTTTCGCTATCGCGTCGAGGACGCCGTGGGGTTCATGTGCCCGCGTGGCGCCCATGTTCGTCGCGCCAACCCCCGCGACCTCCTGGGATGGGATGTCGAATCGGGCGTCGCCGCCGCGAAGCTGCACCGATTGATCCGGCGCGGCAGGGTGATCGCCCAATCCAGGTGTCGGGAAGACGGCACGGCCGCGTGCGGCGATCCGTTGTTTCGCGGATTCGGCGCCGACAAACCGCCCTGCGGAACGGGCCTGATGTTCATCGCGCTGAACGCGGATCTGGAGCGCCAGTACGAGTTTGTCCAGCAGAACTGGATCGTGAACAGGAAGTTCGGAGACCTGGCCGACGAGCGCGATCCGATCGTCGGCGGCTCGGGCGACGGCGCGCCGCGGGTGTTCTCCGTGCCGGACAACCCGGTCGGCAGGAAGCTTTCCCTGACCGCCGATTTCACCAGGGTGGAAGGCGGCGGTTACTTCTTCCTGCCCAGCCTGGCCGCGCTGCGCATGCTGGGCGAAGAACCGGCCTGGCAGCCGCAGGACACCCAACCGGCGCCATGAGGCTGCAAACCGCTGCCGGCGAGGCAGGCAAGCGGGTCACCACCTGGCGGGAAGCGGTTTCTTGAGAACGATCCGGCGCGCGGAGAAATCCACGTACCCCCCCGCCTCAAGATCCTTCATGATGCGGCTCACCATCTCGCGGCCCGAGCCGATCCGGCTGGCGATTTCGCTTTGCGTGAGAATTTCCTCGATCATGCGCGCACCGTCGGGCTGCGGCCGGGCGTTGTTTTCGAGGAACACCGCGAGCCGGCTATAGACGCCGCCCAGCGCAAGCCCGCGGGCAACCCGGGTCGCCTCGCGCGCACGACGGATCACCGTCGTGAGCAGCTCGAAGGCGAAATCCGGGTGCGTTGCCATGTAGGCACGCACCTGCGAACGATCGAGCACCGCGCACTCGCAGGGCTCGAGGGTGATCACCGAGGCAGACCGCGACCCGCCGTCTAAGGACATCTCGCCGAAATAGTCGCCCGGCCCGAGAACGATGAAGGTGAACTCGCGTCCTTCCTCGTCCGTGGAGAATACCTTGACGCGGCCGGAGATGACCACGAACACGCTGTCGCCGGGATCACCCTCCTGAATCAGGAGCGTCCCTTTGCGATAACGCCGGCGCTTGCCTTGCGCCGCAAAGTCAGCGCAGTGTGTCGCTTCGGGCATGCCGGGATACGGCTTGGGGCGAGGGTGAGACATGTACGCGAATTCTGGGCCATCAGGGCGGGACTATGCAACCGCCGGACGGCGTCGGACGGTCCTTGAATTGCAGCCCCGTTCCGCCGCTTTTCAGGAAATGCGCGATGCCCGGTCCGGCGTAGAAATCAATCATCCCCGGAAGGCCTGCGCGCCGATGGCGCCGCGACCGGGCGATCGCTGGAGGTTGGGCATGTCGATGACTTCTCCGTTTCAGCACCCAGGCGCAGCGACGCGCCCGTCCGCCAGCCGCATGACCCTGCCGCTGGGCAGCTTCAAGCAGGTCTACGACACCCGCCAGGTGCGCGATGCCTTGGCCGACCTGCCCTCCGGCGCGCACGAGAACCTGCGCGAAACGTACGAGAAGATGATCGCCAGCGGCGGCGAGCGGCTCAACGTCAAGCCCTCCAGCGCTGCCGCCCTGGACGCGCTCTATGCCGAACTGCCCAATTTCCGCGAGGTGCTCGACGACATCCGCAAGCAGATGGCGCTCGCCGCCAGCGCCTCGGACCCTCTGGAAATCGCGCCTATCCTGCTGCTCGGCCCGCCGGGCATCGGCAAGACCCATTTCGCCAAGCGGCTCTCGCATCTGCTCGGCACCGGCTTCGGCTTCCTCGGCATGAGCGCGCTGACCGCCGGCTGGATCATCGGCGGGACCTCATCGGGCTGGAAGAATGCCAAGCCCGGCAAGGTGTTCGAGACCCTGGTCGGCGGGCACTACGCCAATCCCGTATTGGTGGTCGACGAGATCGACAAGGCCGGTCACAGCGAGTATGACCCGCTGGGCGCCATGTATACCCTGCTGGAACATGACACCGCACGCGAATTCGTCGACGAATTCGCCGAGGTGCCGGTCGACGCCGCCGATGTCATCTGGGTTGCCACCGCCAACGACGAGGCGGCGATTCCGGAACCTATCCTCTCGCGCATGAACGTCTTCGAGGTGCCCGCTCCTGATGAGGCTGGCGTGATCGGGATCGCGCGCTCGATTTACCGGGAAATCCGCGACGGCCACGAATGGGGCCGCGCCTTCCCGGAGGAACCGGGCGAAGCCACCATGGCGCGCCTGGCGGAACTTTCCCCGCGCGACATGCGCCGGGTGATCTTCAACGCCTTCGGGGCGGCCAAGCTGGAAGGCCGCGATGTCATCGAGGCGCGCGACATCGCGGAACGCCGTGCCGGGCGCCGCCAGCGCATGGGCTTCTAGGAACCAGCCGCGCTGTCCCCGGCGGCGCGGCCCGACATGCGCGAGCGCTGCGCGCCGATCACGCCCACCATCACCAGCACGCCGCCTGCGTACTGCAGGCCCGAGAGGCCCTGACCCAGCATCACGGTCGAAAGCGCGATCGCGATGACCGGCTCCAGATTCATCATCGCAGCGGTGCGGATAGGCCCGATGCGGGTAGCCGAGGTGAACAGGCCGATCAGGCCGATGGCGTAGAACACGCACACCCCCGCGATACCGGCGATGCCGGCCAAGCTGCCCGGCCACTGGAACGAACCGCTCCCGAGCATGGCCGCGCCCAGCACCAGCGAGGTCGACAGCATCATCCAGAACGAACGCCTGAGCGGATCGACATGCGGCACATGGCGCGCCGTCAGCACCAGTGACATGGCGACGATCGCCGCAGCCACCAGGGCCAGCAGCACGCCCAGCCCATCGAGCGACTCGGGCGCCGCGCCGGTGGCCAGGGCCATCCCGGCCAGGGAAACCAGCCCGAACGCGGCCAGCCGCACGCTCATGCGCTCCTGCCCTGCCAGCGCCGACACCACGCCGGTCATGAGCGGATATACGTAGAAGATCAGCACCGCCAGCGGCACCTTGAGCAACTCGATCGCCTTGTAGAACGCATAGACATTGAGCGCGAACAGCACGCCCAGCAGCACGATGAAACGCCGGTCGGGCGCGGCGGTCACGCCCCCGCCGTGGCGCAGGCGCAGGGCGATGCCGAAAGCGACCACGGCGAACAGGCAGCGCAGCGTCACCACGGTGGACGCGTTGCTGCCGTTCTCGAACGCCACGCGCGCGCAGATCACCGCGAACGCGTAAGTGAAGGCGCAGGTCAGAACAGGCGCGTAGTCGCGCCAGACGGCTTGTTGCGGCAGGAGCGACTCCCGGTTCGCGCGGCCTAGTCGGCCAGCACGAAGCCCTTGGATAGATAGATCGCCTTGGACTGGAAATTCGACAAGTAGGCCACCAGGTCGGCGGCGGCCTGCGGCGCGGAAGCACCCGGCGTGACCGCCCCGACGTAAAGGGTCCATTTCTGCAGTTCTTCCGGCAAGGGCCCGACCAGCTTCACGCCCTTGACCGGGAGGATCTCGCTGATCTGGTGCAAGCCCAGTTCGACCTCGCCGCGCCCGACCGGCTCGACGATGTAGCCGCCCGCGCCGTAGCGCATCTTCGGTTTGAGCAACTCGGTAAGCCCGAGCCGCTGATAAACCTCGACCAGATGCTTGCCGCTGGTGCCGCGCGCGGGATCGATCATCACAATGGACTTGGCCTCCACCAGCGTCTTGCGAAATGCGGCGGCAGTGGAAATGTCCGGCGCCCTGGCGTTTTCAGCGACAGCGACTCCAACGCCTACCTTGGCCAGCGGCCTCACGGAGGCTGGATTGATGATGCCGGCCCTGCCCAGCACCTCCCCCACCTCGGCGGCAAGCACGAGGACATCGGCCTTCTCGCCGGACCTGAGCTTGTCCTGGATCAGGCCCATGGTGGCGAAATCGATATCGACGTTGTGCCCGCTGCTGCGCGCGAAGGCCTCGACGAGCGGCACCATGGCCGCCTTGGCCGCGCCGGCGGAAAAGACTTTCAGGTCCGCCGCGCCGGCGACGCCGGTGGCCAGCAGTGTCAGCAACGCGATCGCGATCGTTTTCATGGTTCCTGCCCGCACGGGTCAACGCATTTTCGGGTTCAGGGTGCCGCGGTTGTAGTCGCGGTCGCCTTCGTAGATGGTGCGGCCGAGCCCGATCAACCCGCCGCCCTGGGCGCTGCGTTCGCGCTTTTGCTCCGCCTCGCGCACCTCCTGCTGGCGCCGGGTCTCGGCCAGGCGTTCGCTGCGCTGCGCGGCCGCCTTCTGCCCGTCCACCCACTCCCAGCGCCCGTCAGGCAACAGGCGCACCCTTTCGCCGGCCGCGGTGGTAGCCTCGATCGGCCCGGATTGCGCATTGGCGACCCCCGTGCCGAACGCGCAGGCGAAAGCGATCGCGGCCGCGCCCGCCTTCACGCCGACCCCACTGCCCATGCCGACCTTGCCCGTCATCAGATCCTCCCTTCCACCCAGGCGGCCACGCCGGCCAGCGCAGCCGGCAGCTTCGCCGGCTCGGTACCGCCGGCCTGTGCCATGTCGGGACGCCCGCCGCCCTTGCCGCCCACCTGCCCGGCCACGAAATTGACAAGATCCCCCGCCTTGATGCGCCCCGTGGCATCGGCGGTCACCCCGGCGATCAACGACACCTTGCCGTCGGCCGTGCTGCCGAGCACGATGGCGGCGGTCTTCAATTTATCCTTGAGCTTGTCGAGCGCCTCGCGCAGGGTCCTGACATCCGCGCCCTCGATGGCGGCGGCCAGCACCTTGATGCCCTTGACCTCGACCGCCTGGCTGGCGATGTCGTCGCCCTGGCTGGCGGCCATCCTGCTCTTGAGTCGCGCGAGTTCCTTCTCGAGGGCGCGCACGTTGTCGAGCATCTGCCCGATTTTCGCGGTCAGTTCCAGCGGCTGGCTCTTCAACGCCGCCGCGGCTTCGCTGATGCGGGCGTCCATCGCCTGCACGTAATCCAGCGCACCCTGGCCGGTCACCGCCTCGACCCGGCGCACCCCGGCGGCGACGCCGGATTCGGCGACGATCTTGAAAAAGCCGATGTCGCCGGTGCGCGCCACATGCGTGCCGCCGCACAACTCGGTGGAGAACCCGCCCATGCCGATGACCCGCACCTCCTCCCCGTACTTTTCGCCGAACAGCGCCATCGCCCCGGCCTTGATGGCGTCGTCATGCTTCATGACCCGCGCCGACACCGGGTGGTTGGCGCGCACCTGGGCATTGACCAGCGCCTCGACCAGGGCGACCTCCGCCGCCGTCATGGGCTTGTTGTGGGCGAAGTCGAAGCGTGTCTTGGCGGGGTCGACCAGGGAACCCTTCTGCGCGACATGGTTGCCCAGCACCTTGCGCAGCGCGGCGTGCATCAGGTGGGTCGCCGAATGGTTCCATGCCGAGCGCGCGCGCGCGCCGGCGTCGACCACCGCGCGCACGGTGTCGCCTAGCTTCAGCGTCCCGGCGGAGACGCGGCCATGATGGCCGAACACCTCGGCCTGGATCTTTTGCGTGTCTTCGACGCTGAAGCTGCCCGCCTGGGCCACCAGTTCGCCGATGTCGCCCACCTGCCCGCCCGACTCCGCGTAAAAGGGCGTGCGGTCCAGCACCACGATGCCGGCATCGCCGCTGCCGAGTTCATTGACCGAGGAGCCGTCGATGTACAGCGCGATGACCTTGCTGTCCTCGACCACCAGGCGGTCGTAGCCCTCGAAACTCGTCCGGGCGCCGGAATAGTCGACCCCCTGCGCCATCTTGAACTTCGAGGATGCGCGTGCCTGCTTGCGCTGCGCATCCATGGCCGCCTCGTAGCCCGCGATGTCGATGCTCTTGCCGCGCTCGCGCGCCACATCCGCGGTCAGATCGACCGGGAAACCGTAGGTGTCGTAGAGCGTGAAGACGGTGTCGCCGTCGACCAGGTTGCCTTCGCGGGCCAGCGCGCCCTCGAGGATCTTCATGCCGTGTTCCAGCGTTTCGGCAAAGCGCTCTTCCTCGGCCAGCAGGGTCTCTTCCACGCGCTTGGCGGCCGCCACCAGTTCCGGATAGGCCGACCCCATCTCCAGGACCAGGTCCTTGACCAGCTTGTGGAAGAACGGTTTGCTCTGGCCCAGCTTGTGGCCATGGCGCAGCGCGCGGCGGATGATCCGGCGCAGCACATAGCCGCGACCGTCGTTGGAGGGGATCACCCCGTCGACGATCAGGAAACTGCAGGCCCGGATATGGTCGGCGATCACCTTCAGCGAGGGCAGCGCCAGGTCGTCGCAGCCGGTCTCGCGCGCCGCCGCGCGGATCAGGCCCTGGAACAGGTCGATCTCGTAATTGCTGTGTACATGCTGCAGCACCGCGGCGATGCGCTCGAGCCCCATGCCGGTATCCACACAGGGCTTGGGCAGCCGCGGCATGGAGCCGTCCGCCTGCCGGTCGAACTGCATGAACACCAGATTCCAGATCTCGATGTAGCGGTCGCCGTCGGCGTCGGGAGAGCCCGGCGGGCCGCCGGCGACTTCCGGGCCGTGGTCGAAGAAGATTTCCGAGCAGGGCCCGCACGGTCCGGTGTCGGCCATCTGCCAAAAGTTGTCGGAGGCGTACTTGGCGCCCTTGTTGTCGCCGATGCGCACGATGCGCTCCTTGGGCACGCCGACCTCGTCGGCCCAGATGCCATAAGCCTCGTCGTCGTCGATGTAGACGGTGACCCACAGCTTGTCGCGGGGCAGGCCGTAGACGCCGGTGAGCAACTCCCAAGCGTACTTGATGGCATCGCGCTTGAAATAATCGCCGAAGCTGAAATTGCCCAGCATCTCGAAAAACGTGTGGTGGCGCGCGGTATAGCCGACGTTTTCCAGGTCGTTGTGCTTGCCGCCGGCGCGCACGCTGCGCTGCGAGGTGGTGGCGCGCTTGTAGGAGCGCGCGTCCCGTCCGAGGAACACGTCCTTGAACTGGACCATGCCCGAATTGGTGAACAGGAGCGTCGGGTCGTTGCCCGGCACCAGGGGCGAGGAACTCACCCGGGCGTGGCCATGGGATTCGAAAAACTGCAGGAACTTCTCGCGGATTTCGGCGGCTTTCATCGTTTCTTCGCGTTTTTTCGTTCAAAATCAATTGTTTGATTCTAGCACTCGCGTCCCTGTGGTCCCCCCGACCGGGCGGAAAGGCATGCAAGGACAGGCTTTCGGCTTCTCTTCCGCGCTTGGCCGGCATCGCCACACGCGCAAAATCACGGGAAATCCACGTTCATCCACGCACACCATGGGCAAAATCATCTGCGTCATCGGCAACAAGGGCGGCACCGGCAAGACCACGGTCTCGCACATGCTGTCCCACGGGCTGGGGCTGTTCGGCATGCGCGCGGTGGCCGTGCTCACCGACGAATTGCGCGACAACCTCTCCAAGGTGAACCGGACCTATCTGCCGTTCGACGCGCGTTCCCCCGACCAGCTCACCGTCGCCGCGGCCCGCCTGCGCGCCACCGAAGGCTGGATCGGCGTCATCGACGGCGGCGGCAACCGCCCCGACATCGACCGCAAGCTCGCCGCGATGTCCGACCTGGTGCTGCTCCCCTTCCGCGACTCGCATGAAGACATGCGCACCGTCGCGCGCGACCTCGAACGCTTTCCCCAGGCCTGGGCGCTGCCCTCGCAGTGGCCCACCAATCCCTGGGCCGCCGCGGTCGCCACCCGCAGCATCGACAGCCAGCTGGCCATCCACAAGGACCGCATCCTCGCCCCCTTCTACGCGCTGTCAGCCAGCAAGCTGCTGCTTATGCACGAGATTCCCGCAAGCCTGCCGCGCCCGGTGAACAACGCCGCGCGCGAAATCGCCCTGCAGGCGCTGGAACTGCTCGGCCTTCCCGCGCCCGAGGGTGCCTGGGGGGGCGCGCAACCGCCGGCCGCAGCCGCGGCGCGCAACGCGTTCGGCGCGGCGCCGGGCGCGCGGCATCCGCAGGCGCCCCTGCACGCCTGAACGGCGCCATGCGCGTTGCGGCGGCATCGGCAGCCGCCCGCCGCGCCCACTAGAATCGTGCTCATGCGGGACGCGCGCGCGTGCACTTGCCGGTGCACTCGCCTGAGGTCCCGCCGACCTTCATGCGGCAGGAGCGACCCATGGGCAGTTACGTCCTCGCGCTAGACCAGGGCACCACCAGTTCGCGCGCCATCGTGTTCGACCGCGGCGGCAACGTCGTGGCCATGGCGCAAAAGGAATTCCGCCAGATCTATCCGCAACCCGGCTGGGTTGAACATGACCCGGAGGACATCTGGCAAACCCAGCATCACACCGCCAGGGAGGCGCTCTTCAAGGCGCGCGTATCGGCCGCACAAGTCGCCGCCATCGGCATCACCAACCAGCGCGAAACCACCGTGCTGTGGGACCGCAACACCGGCCGCGCGATCGGCAACGCGATCGTCTGGCAGGACCGGCGCACCGCGCCCGCGTGCGAAGAGTTGAAGGCCGCGGGTCAAGCGGCGGCCATCCGCGAGCGTACCGGGCTGGTGCTCGACGCCTATTTTTCAGCCACCAAGATCGCCTGGATCCTCGACAACGCGCCCGCCGACGCCGCCGGCCGCAGCCTGCGCGACCGCGCCGAGGCTGGCGACATCGCCTTCGGCACCATCGACACCTGGCTCATCTGGAAGCTCACCGGCGCCACGCAGCAGAGCGGCGCGCTGCATGTGACCGATGTGTCCAACGCCTCGCGCACCATGCTCTACAACCTCGCCGCCGGCACTTGGGACGACACGCTGTGCCTGGCCCTGCGGGTACCCCCGGCCGTGCTGCCGCGCATCAGGCGCTCCAGCGAAGTCGTGGGCACCGCGCACGCCGGGGTGTTCGGCGCGGAGGTACCGATCGCCGGCATCGCCGGCGACCAGCAGGCGGCGCTGTTCGGCCAGGGCGCGACGGCGCCGGGTTTGGCCAAGAACACCTACGGCACCGGCTGCTTCATGCTCATGCACACCGGCGGGCGCGCTCTTGAATCAAAGTCGGGCCTGATCACCACTGCCGCGGCGCAAGCCGATGCCAACCGGACATTCGCGCTGGAGGGCAGCGTTTTCATCGGCGGCGCGGTCGTGCAGTGGTTGCGCGACAGCCTCGGCATCATCAAGACAGCCGCCGAGGTCGAAGCGCTCGCCGCAAGTGTGCCCGACAGCGCCGGCGTCACCTTCGTGCCGGCCTTCGTCGGGCTCGGTGCGCCCTACTGGGACTCGCAGGTACGCGGCGCCATCCACGGGCTCACCCGCGGCGCCGGCGCCGCCCACATCGCCCGCGCCGCGCTCGAGTCCATCGCCTTCCAGTCAGCCGAACTGCTGTACGCCATGCAGGCCGATTCCGGCGTGACCCTGTCGGAGCTGCGCGTCGATGGTGGCGCCACCGCGAACCGGCTCCTGATGCAGTTCCAGGCCGACCTGCTGGGGGTTCCGGTGGTGCGACCCAAGGTGATGGAGACCACCGCCCTGGGCGCCGCCTACCTCGCGGGCCTCGCCGTCGGTTTCTGGAAGGACCCGTCCGAAATCGCCGCGCTGTGGCATAGGGACGCCACCTTCGAGCCCACCATGGGCGAGGACGAACGCGCCAGCCGCATGGCCGGCTGGGCAGAGGCGGTCAGGCGCGCCCGGGGCGTCTAGCGCCCGCTTCACTTCTTTTCGTCGACCTTGCCGATCTGGCGCACGACGTCGGCCATCTTCTTCGCATCCTTGTCGAAAAATACGCGGAACTCGGCCTGGTCGAGATACTGGATCGGCTGGCCGGATGACTCCATGACCTGCCGGAACTGCGCATCGGCCACCGCCTGGCGCACCGCCTCGCGCAGCGGCCGGATCACCGCCTCGGGGGTGCCGGCCGGCGCGAACAGGCCGGCCCAGATGTAGAACTCGTTGTCGATGCCCGACTCCCTGAGGGTGGGAACGTCGGGCAGGGCAGGATGGCGCTTGTCGCCCCATGATGCCAGCGCGCGCAGCTTGCCGGCCTTGACATGCTGCAACACCGGCCCCGGCCCGGAGGCAAGCGCGTCGACCTGTCCGCCGAGAATGGCGGTCACCGCCGGGCCGCCGCCCTGATAGGGGATGTGGAACATCTTCGCCCCGGTGGCGAGGGAGAACATCTCCATCGGCGTATGCAGTGCGCTGTAATAGCCGGACGAGGCGTAATTGATCTTGCCAGGATTCGCGCGCGCCGCGTCCACCAGGTCCTTGACGGTGCGGTAGGGCGACTCGGCGCGCACCACCAGCACGGTCGGATCGGCCGACACCAGCGCCACCGGCGTCAACTGGTCCAGCGTGTAGCCCGGCGGCTTGCCGTTGATCTTGTCGGCTTCCAGCAGGATTGACACGCTCGACAGCGCCATCAGCAGGGTGTAGCCGTCGGGCCTTGCCTTGGCCACGTACGCGTTGCCCACCGCGCCACCGGCCCCGGCGCGGTTCTCCACCAGGACTTTCTGCCTGAGGATGCGCTCGAGCGCCACCGCCATCGGCCTGGCGGTCAGGTCGGCGACACCGCCGGGCGGAAACGCCACCACGAGACTGATCGGTTTGGCGGCAGGCCACGGTTCCTGGGCGGAGGCGGCCATTCCCCAAAGGCCCAGGCAAAACAGCAGCAGTGCGCGCATGGCTAGTCCCCGCAAATATCCTGTCTAGGCAGATTGTAGCGACCGGCGGGAGCACCGGGCGGATGGGCCGTCTGGCCGCCGCCCCGGCACGCGCCATGCGGCAGGACAGGCAGGTCGATTCCGCTAAAATGCGTCTTTGACTCACGCGGCCTCGGCCCATGCTCACGTTTCAGCAAATCATCCTGCGCCTCTCGGACTATTGGGGCAAGCAGGGATGCGCACTGCTCCAGCCCTACGACATGGAAGTCGGCGCCGGCACTTCGCATACCGCCACTTTCCTGCGCGCTATCGGTCCCGAGCCCTGGAAGGCGGCCTACGTGCAGCCGAGCCGCCGCCCCAAGGACGGCCGTTACGGCGAGAACCCGAACCGGCTGCAGCACTACTACCAGTTCCAGGTGGTGCAAAAGCCCGCGCCGGCCGACATCCTCGACCTGTACCTGGGCTCGCTCGCGGCGCTCGGCTTCGACCTCAAGACCAACGACATCCGCTTCGTGGAGGATGACTGGGAGAATCCCACCCTGGGCGCCTGGGGTCTCGGCTGGGAAGTCTGGCTCAACGGCATGGAAGTCACGCAGTTCACCTATTTCCAGCAGGTCGGCGGCATCGACTGCAAGCCGATCACCGGCGAAATCACCTATGGCCTGGAGCGCCTGGCCATGTATCTGCAGGGCAAGGAGCGCGTCTTCGACTTGGTCTGGACCGAAGGCCTCAGCTACGGCGACGTCTACCACCAGAACGAGGTCGAGCAGTCGGCCTACAACTTCGAGCACAGCGACGTCGACTTCCTGCTCGGCGCCTTCGGCGCGCACGAGAACCAGGCCAAGCAACTGATGGAGCGGAAGCTGGCCCTGCCGGCCTACGAACAGGTGCTCAAGGCCGCGCACACCTTCAACCTGCTCGACGCGCGCGGCGCCATCTCGGTGACCGAGCGCGCCGCCTATATCGGCCGCATCCGCAACCTCGCCCGCAGCGTCGCGCACGCCTACCTCGACAGCCGCGCGCGCCTGGGCTTTCCGCTGGCGCCGAAGGCCTGGGCCGAGGAAGTCGTGGCGCAGCTTGAAAGGAAGGCGGCATGATGGCGGCCAACAGCCTGTTGGTCGAGCTGTTCGTCGAAGAGTTGCCGCCCAAGGCACTGAAACGCCTGGGCGAGACTTTCGCTGCCGCGCTGGCCGACTCCCTGCGCGCGCAGGGGCTGATCGACGCCCTGGCGCAGGCCACCGCGTTCGCCTCCCCGCGCCGCCTCGCAGCGCACGTCACCCACGTGCATCCCAAGGCAGCCGACCGCGCGCTGGCGCAAAAGCTCATGCCGGTGGCCGTGGGTCTGGACAAGGCGGGCGACGCGACGCCGGCGTTGGTGAAGAAACTCGCGGCCCTCGGGCTGGGTGTCGAAGCGATCGCGTCGCTGCGCAGGCAGATGGACGGCAAGGCCGAGACCCTGTTCCTCGACATCACGCAGCCGGGCGCGTCCCTGGCCGAGGGGTTGCAGAAGGCCGTTGGCGAAGCATTGGGCAAGCTGCCCATCCCCAAGGTCATGGGCTACCAGCTGGCCGACGGCTGGCAGACCGTGCATTTCGTGCGCCCGGCGCACAAGCTCGTCGCCCTGCACGGCGACGCCGTGGTGCCGATTTCGGTGCTGGGACTCGCCGCCGGCCGCGAAACCCACGGGCACCGCTTCGAAGCCGCGGCCGACCCCATCGTCATTTGCGATGCCGACAGCTACGCCGCCCAGCTCGAGAGCGAAGGCGCCGTCATCCCGGGCTTCGCCGCGCGACGCGCGGAAATCGAGCGCCAGGTGGCCGCCGCGGCGCGCCTGGCCGGTGCCGGCCTGGCGCCGGTCGACGATGATGCCCTGCTCGACGAAGTCACCGCGCTGGTCGAACGGCCGAATGTGCTGGTCGGGCAGTTCGAGGAGGCCTTCCTCGACGTGCCGCAGGAATGCCTGATCCTCACCATGAAGGCCAACCAGAAATACTTTCCGCTGCTGGACGCATCGGGCAAGCTGACCAACAAGTTCCTCATCGTCAGCAACATCCGGCCGGCCGACACCACGGCCGTTGTGGGAGGCAATGAACGCGTGGTGCGCCCGCGCCTGGCCGATGCCAAGTTCTTCTTCGACCAGGACCGCAAGAAATCGCTGGAATCGCGCCTGCCGGGTCTGGCTCGCGTGGTGTATCACAACCGGCTGGGCACCCAGGGGGAGCGCGCAGAGCGGGTGCGCGCCATCGGCCACGCCATCGTCAACCGGATGCGCATGCACACCGTGCCTTACACGGCCCTGGCGAAGGACGAGTTCGACGTGCTCGACAGCAAGGTGCAGGAGGCGGCGCGCCTGGCCAAGGCCGACCTGCTCACCGACATGGTGGGCGAGTTCCCCGAACTGCAGGGCATCATGGGCGGCTACTACGCGCGCCACGAGGGCCTGCGCGACGGCGTCGCCATTGCCATCGAAGACCACTACAAGCCGCGTTTCGCGGGCGACGCGCTGCCGCGCAACCACACCGGCACCGTCGTGGCGCTGGCCGACAAGCTCGACACCCTGTGCGGACTGTTCGGCATCGGACAGTTGCCGACCGGCGACCGCGACCCGTTCGCCCTGCGCCGCCATGCCCTGGGGGTGATCCGCATCCTGACCGAAAAGGGCCTGGTGCTCGATCTGCCGGAACTCCTCGAGGCAGGCTTCGCGGCCTTCCCGCCCGACCTGCTCGACAAGGGCGCGGCCGGCCGGCTGGCCGAGTTCATCTACGACCGCCTGGCCAACCAGCTACGCGAGCAGGGCTACTCCGCCCAGCAGGTCGACGCCGTGCTGGCACTGCGCCCGCAGCGCCTGAAGGAGGTGCCGCGCCTCATCGAGGCGGTGCGCGCTTTCGCCGGCATGCCCGAGGCCGTTTCGCTGGCCTCGGCCAACAAGCGGGTGGGCAACATCCTCAAGAAGGTAGAAGGCGGCGTGCAGGCGGCCGTCGACGCGGAACTGCTCGCCGAACCGGCAGAAACCGCCCTGCATGCCGCGCTGCTCGAGGTCAGGCCGGCGGCCGACCGGGCCTTCGAGGCGGGCGACTACACCGGCTCGCTGAAGTCCCTGGCGGCGCTCAAGGCGCCGGTGGACGCCTTCTTCGACCAGGTGATGGTCAATGCCGACGATGCCCGGCTACGCGCCAACCGGCAGGGCCTGCTGGCGCTGCTGCACGCCACGATGAACCGCGCCGCCGACCTGTCGCGGCTGGCCGCATGAACCCGCGCAGGGCGCGCCTCGAAGCGGCGGCCGCGCGCGGCCGCGGAGCGCGGATTGGCGCCCGGGGGCCGCGATGACCGACCGCGGCCCGCAAAAGCTCATCATCCTCGACCGCGACGGCGTGATCAACGAGGACAGCGACATGTACATCAAGAGCGTCGCCGAATGGCGGCCCCTATCGGGTTCGGCCGAGGCCATCGCCGCACTCAACCACGCGGGCTATCGCGCCGTGGTGGCGACCAACCAGTCCGGGATCGGCCGCGGCCTGTTCGACACGGCCACGCTCAACCAGATGCATGCCAAGATGCACCGGGTGGTCGCGCAGGCCGGCGGACACATCGACGCGGTGTTCTTCTGCCCCCACAAGAACGACGACCATTGCGAGTGCCGCAAGCCCAAGCCGGGCATGCTCCGCGAAATCGCGCGCCGCTACGCGCGCGATCTCGCCGGCGTGGCGGCCGTGGGCGACTCGCTGCGCGACCTGCAGGCGGCCGCGGCCGTCGGCTGCGTCCCCATCCTGGTCAAGACCGGCAAGGGCCTGAAAACCCTGGCCGCCGGCAACCTGCCTCCGGGTACGCTGGTTTTCGACGACCTCGCGGCGGTTGCCGCGCACCTGCGGGCCTGAGCGCGCGATGCTGGCCCTGCGTACTGTCGCCTATCTGCTGTTCCTGTTCGTCACGGTCGCGCCGTGGGGCATCTTTTCCTGCCTCACCTTTCCGGTGCGCCAGCCGCGCCGCTACCTGATGATCGCCAAGTGGACCGACGTGGCCATCTGGGGCGCCAGACACATCGTGGGCATCGACTACAAGGTGCTGGGCCGGGAAAACGTGCCCGACCGCAGAAAGCACGGCGGGGTGATCTTCCTGGCCAAGCACCAGTCGCGCTACGAGACCCTGCTGTTTCGCAGCCTGTTCCGCCGCATGTGCTACGTCTACAAGCGGGAATTGCACTGGGTGCCGTTCTTCGGCTGGGGCATCTACCTGTGCGGCATGATCCCGATCAACCGCGCCCGCGGAAAGGAGGCGCTCGACCAGGTGGCGGCGGTGGGCGGGCGCAAGCTGCGCGAAGGCTGGTACATGATCCTGTTTCCCGAAGGCACCCGCGTCGACCCCGGCAAGCAGCGCCGCTACAAGCAGGGCGGCACCCATCTGTCGGTGGCCACCGGCGTGCCGGTCGTCCCGATCGCCCACAACGCCGGCGACGTGTGGCCGCGCGGCAAATGGCTCAAGAGGCCGGGCACGGTCACCGTGTCGATCGGCCCGCCGATCTCGCCCGAGGGCCTGACTTCCGAGCAACAGATGGCCAAGGTCGAGGCATGGATCGAAGGCGAGATGCGCCGCCTGTTCAAACACCAGTATTCCGCATAGGCTTCACCGTTTTGCGTCCCCGACCGGGTCCGAGGAACCGCCGTGTTGCGCCTGCTCCAGCTTGAACTGCCGCTTTTCGGCCTGCCGCGCGAAGCCCGGCGGGCGCCCGTGGTCCCGGCGGCGGAGGAGAGGCGCCGCATCATGCTCGACGGGAAGTCGATCGACTACGCCGTGCGCCGGTCGGCGAAACGCCGCACCCTGGGCCTGACCATCGACACGCGCGGCCTGCGCGTCGCCGCGCCGGCCAAGGCCAAGCACGCCGACATCGAACGCCTGATCCACCGCCATGCCGCCTGGGTGCTTGCCAAGCTGCGCGAGTGGCAGCATCCGGAGCATGCCGCCGCGCGCGCCTGGTCGCTGGCCGACACGCTGCCCTGGCTCGGGCGAGCATTGCCGCTCAAGGTGGCGCCCGGCAAGCCGGGCCTTGCGGTCTTCGACGACATGCTCATCCTCACCGTGCCACGCCCCGACGACGAACGCGAGACGCGCGCGCGCCTGGTGCTCCTGGTCAAGCAATCCGCCCGCGCCGACTTCAGCGCCCGCCTGGCGCGCTACGCGGCGGCGTTCGATGCACCGCTGCCGCAGCTGCGCCTGACGCGCGCGGCCACCCGCTGGGGCTCCTGCGCGCGCGACGCGGCCGGCGGCCACCGCATCAGCCTCAACTGGCGCATGATCCATCTGGCGCCGCGCCTCATCGACTACGTGGTCGCCCATGAAGTGGCGCACATGCGCCACATGCACCACGGCCCGCGCTTCTGGGCGGCGGTCGAAAGGCTGTACCCGGATTACCTGGCCGCGCGTGACGAGATGCGCCGCATGTCGCTGCGCCTCCCGGAAATCTGAGGCACGCGACCCGTCGGCACTTTTGCATTAACCTATGCGCCTGGCCGGGACCCGCCGGCCGCCCCACCGGAGCACCTGGCAATGAGAATGCTGCACACCATGTTGCGCGTTGGCGACCTGCAACGCTCGATCAAGTTCTACACCGATGTCATGGGCATGCATCTGTTGCGCACCACCGACCGCCCGGACCAGAAGTATTCGCTCGCTTTCGTGGGCTACGACACCGAGGACCGCGCATCGGTCATCGAACTCACCTACAACTACGGCGTCGACAAGTACGATCACGGCAGCGCCTTCGGCCACATCGCCATCGGCGTACCGGACTGCTACGCGGCCTGCGAGAATATCCGCCGCAACGGCGGGGCCGTCCCCGCGAGGCCGGCCCGGTCAAGGGCGGCACCACCGTGATCGCCTTCGTCACCGACCCGGATGGCTACAAGATCGAACTGATCCAGACCAACTAGACGACAGCAAACGGAGGAAGCTGCACCATGGGCCTGCTCGACGATCTCAAGCGCCAGGCGGCGGCGGTACAGGCGCACCAGAACGCGCAGGCGCGCGACTTCGCCGAATGCGTGCTCGAAGTCGACGAGGCCATGCACCACGCGTTCCTGTACTTGAACGAGGTGGTCAAGCAACTCGCGGTGCTCAATCCGCCCAGCCCGCGCAGCTTCGATCTCGAATACGGAGTGCGCTTCGAAGGCCTGCGCCTGACCAATTTCTTCATCGACTTCCGCAAGAAGACCATTCTGGAGCGCGACCGCTACAACTTCATCAACCTGACCTACCTGCAGAAATCCCCGCAGGTGATCACCGTCCGCAAGGAACTGCCGCCCAATATCGCGCGTTTCGAGGAGAGCCTGCGCAGGGCCGGCGCCGCGTACACCGCCAACGAGATCCGCAACGAGCGCTTCATGGTCGTCGCCGCCGACTTCCAGATCAAGTGCGAGCTGCGCACCACCGTGCGCATCACCGCGGAGCACGAAACCGCCTCGCTGCGCTTCACGATACGCAATGTCGAGCGCCTCGGCGGCTTCGACCTGGTATTCCAGGCCCAGGACATCAACGACCTGCTGCTGGAAGACTGCGCCCGCTACATCCTGGGCGAAACCAACCAGTTCCGCTCGCTCGGGCGCTATGCCAGTCTGGCGCCCGGGGCTCCCTGAGCGCCGGCCAGCAGGTTGACCAGGGCTACATAGCCGGCCAGCGGCACCTCCTCGGCGCGCGCGCCCGGCGAAATCCCGCAGGCTTCCAGCTGCGCCGCGGTGGCGCGCCCCTTGAGGGTGTTACGCAACACCTTGCGCCGCTGGCCGAAGGCCTGCGTGACCACCTCGCCCAGGAGGTCTTCGTCGCACGTCGCGCGCAGCGCGGCCGCGCGCGGCATCATGCGCACGATCGCCGACTCGACCCTCGGCGGCGGTTCGAACGCCTCCGGCGGCACATCGAACAGGCGCTCCATGTCGAAGCGGTACTGCAGCATCACCGATAACCGCCCGTATTCGCGGCCGCCGGGCTCGGCCACCATGCGGTCCACCACTTCCTTCTGCAGCATGAAGTGGCAGTCGATGATGCGTTCCGCATAGCCCGCCAGATGGAACAGCAGGGGCGTCGAAATGTTGTACGGCAGGTTGCCCACCACCCGCAACCTGCCGCCGCACTCGGCCGCGAGGGCGCCGAAATCGAAAGCCAGCGCGTCGGCGGAATGGATGATCAGGCGCGCCGCGTCATGCCGGCGCTTCAGGGCAGCGATCACGTCCCGGTCGATTTCGACCGCATGCAGACGCTCCACGCACCCGAGCAGCGGGCCGGTAAGCGCGCCGAGCCCCGGCCCGATCTCGACCATCGCGTCGTCCTGCCGGGGGGCGATAGCGCGCACGATCGCGTCGATGATGTCCGGGTCTGCCAGGAAATGCTGGCCGAAGCGTTTGCGCGCGATATGGGACACTTGGAAATGGCCTTGATCCATTGCAGGCCGCGATTGTCGCCCATCCCCGGGCAAGGTGTCGGCAGGCGCCTTCGATTCGACCCGACTTCAAGGAGCATATTGCATGTCCATCCAGCGCTTCATGGTGCCCGGCGAACCGGTACCGTTTTCCCACTACTGCCACGTGGTGCGTGCCGGCAACCAGATCTTCATTTCCGGCGCGGTCGGCATCGCCGCCGACGGCAGTATCCCCGAGAGCACGGTCGAGCAATTCGAGCTGGCGATGAAAAGCCTGGACAACTGCCTGCGCCATGCCGGCGGGGCGCCGGAACATGTGGTCAAGGTCAACATCTACATGACGCGCATCGGCGAGCGCGGGCAGATCAATCCGCTTCGCCAGGTCTATTTCGGCGAGCACCGGCCCGCTTCGACGCTGGTGGAAGTGACAGCCCTGGTCGATCCGCGCCTGTCGGTGGAGATCGAGGCCATCGCGGTGATTTGCGGCTGACCCTGCCCGGTCAATTGCCGGTCGGCGGTCCTAGACCTTACGGCGCGGTGCCCGGAGGACTGTGCCGCGGGCGATTCGCAACGAATGCCGGGCCTGGCCGAGGCATGCTCCGCCTCGTTCCGCAAAACCTCCTGCAGCAAGCCCCGCGAACAGCCGGAGCGGAACTCCCTGATGCCGGGCGGCAGCTGCATTCATTCGGCGCGACTGCGCGGATTCGCACCGGCTCGAATTGGCTTCCGGTCAAAACTCCGGTTCGCCTCCCGGCATCGGCGCAGCGGGCGTTTCCTTCTTCGGCTTGTTGGCGACCACCACGTCGGTGGTGAGCAGCAGGCCGGCGATCGACGCGGCGTTCTGCAAGGCGGTACGCGTGACCTTGCATGGATCGAGCACACCCATCGCCACCAGGTCGCCGTACTTGCCGGTGGCCGCGTTGTAGCCGTAGGCATCCTTGCGGCGCGCCACCGCGGAAACCACCACCGAGGCATCCGCACCCGCGTTCTCGGCGATTTGCCTGAGCGGCGCCTCGAGCGCGCGCGAGACGATGCGGATCCCGAGGTTCTGGTCCTCGTTGTCGCCGCGCAGGACGGCCAGCGCGCGCCGCGTGCGCAACAGCCCGACACCGCCGCCCGGCAGCACGCCCTCCTCCATCGCCGCGTGGGTGGCGTGCAGCGCGTCCTCCACGCGTGCCTTGCGCTCCTTCAATTCGGTCTCGGTGGCGGCGCCCACCTTCATCAGCGCCACGCCGCCCGACAGCTTGGCTGCCCGCTCCTGCAGCTTTTCCTTGTCGTAGGTGCTGCTGGCGGCCTCGATCTGTTCGCGTATCGAGGCGATGCGCGCCGCGATCCTGCCCGCTTCGCCGCGCCCGCCGATGATGGTCGTGTTGTCCTTGTCGATCTCGACCCGCTTGGCGCGCCCGAGCAGCTCAAGCCTGGCCTTGTCGAGCGTCAAGCCCAGTTCCTCGGAAATCACCGTGCCGCCGGTCAGGATGGCGATATCTTCCAGCATGGCCTTGCGCCGGTCGCCGAAGCCAGGCGCCTTGACCGCGCATACCTTGATCACCCCGCGCACCGCGTTGACGACCAGCGTCGCAAGGGCCTCGCCCTCGATGTCCTCGGCGACCAGCAGCAGCGGCTTGCCGGCCTGCGCGGTCTGTTCGAGGATGGGCAACAGATCCTTGATGGCCGACACCTTGCGGTCGGTCAGCAGCACCAGCGGATCCTCCAGGACGGCGCGCTGCTTGTCGCTGTTGATGAAATAGGGGGAGGTGAAACCGCGGTCGAACTGCATGCCTTCGACGATCTCGAGCTCCGAAAGGATGCCGGTGCCGTCCTCCACCGTGATGGCGCCGTCCTTGCCGACCTTCTCTATGGCCCGGGCGACAAGTTCGCCGATGGCGCGGTCGTTGTTGGCCGAAATGGTCGCCACCTGGACGATTTCGGTATTGGTGGTGCACGGCCGGGCGCCCGACTTGAGCTCGGCCACCACCTTGTCGACGGCCAGGTCGATGCCGCGCTTGAGGTCGAGCGGATTGACGCCCTCGGTCACGTATTTCATGCCCTCGCGCGCGATGGCCTGCGCCAGGACGGTGGCGGTGGTGGTCCCGTCGCCGGCCACGTCCGAGGTGCGGCTCGCCACCTCGCGCGCCAGTTGCGCGCCGAGATTCTCGACCGGATCGGACAGGGTGATCTCCTTGGCCACCATCACCCCGGAATTGATGATGATCGGCGACCCGAACGAGCGCTCGAGAATCACGGTGCGCGCCTTGGGACCGAGCGTGACCCGGACAGCGTTGGCGAGCTGGTCGACGCCGCGCATCACGCGCGCACGGGCGTCGTCATGAAAGATGAGTTGCTTGCTGTCCATGCTGAATTGCCTCCATGCGAGGAATGTCTTTTTGTAGTATGCGAGCAAGCGCCAGGCATTTTCTTGACGATGATCAAACCGGACTTGCGGGAGGGCACGACATGCGGATCGGTGTACCCAGGGAGATCAAGAGCGACGAACAGCGCGTCGGACTCACGCCCGAGAGCGTGCGCGCGCTGGCGGAGCGCGGACACCATGTGCTGGTCGAGCGCGACGCCGGCCGCGGCATCGGCGCGGGCGACGCCGACTACACCGGTGCCGGCGCAACGATCGCGAGCGATGCGGCCGAGATCTGGGCGACTGCCGACCTCGTCGTCAAGGTCAAGGAGCCGCTCGCGGCGGAACGCCGCCAGATGCGTGCCGCGCAGACCCTGTTCACCTACCTGCACCTGGCGCGCGACGAGGCGCAGGCGCGCGACCTGCTTGAGTCCGGCGCCACCTGCATCGCCTACGAGACCGTGACCGATGCGGCGGGGCGGCTGCCCCTGCTCGCGCCGATGTCGGAGATCGCCGGGCGCATGGCGGTCTTGGTGGGCGCTCACCACCTGCAGTCGGCATATGGCGGACGCGGCGTTTTGCTGGCCGGCGCCACCGGCGTGGCGCCCGCGCGGGTGGTGATCCTGGGCGCCGGCGTGGCAGGCAGCAATGCGGCCCGGGTGGCCCTGGGCGTGGGCGCGGATGTCACCGTGCTCGATCGCGACGCCCGGGTGCTCGAGCGGCTGGAGGCAACCTGCGGCGCCGGGCTGCGCGGCGTCGTAGCCTCGCCTGCCGCGATCGCGCAGCATCTGGCCGGCGCCGACCTGGTGGTGGGCGCCGTGCTGATTCCCGGCGCCGCGGCGCCGCGCCTGATCGAGCGCCGCCACCTGCGCAGCCTGCCGCCCGGCGCGGTGCTGGTGGATATCGCCATCGACCAGGGCGGCTGTTGCGAGACCTCGCGCCCGACCACCCACCACGACCCGGTCTATCTGGTCGACGGCATCATCCACTATTGCGTTGCCAACATGCCCGGCGCGGTGCCGCGCACCTCGACCTTCGCCCTCAATCACGCCACCCTGCCGCATGTGCTGACGCTGGCCGACCAAGGTGTGCGCGCCGCCCTGGCGCGCGATGCGCATCTGCGCGCCGGGCTCAATGTGCACGCCGGCCGCATCACCCATCCCGGCGTGGCCGACGCGCTCGGCATGCCCGCCTGCGATCCGCTCGTCGCCATCCGCTGAGCGGCTGTTGCGCCGCAATATCGCTGCGGGTTTGCGCCTGGTCAAACACTTGCGCTCGCGCGCGCCTACGATTAAAGCGTGCCATTGAAGCATGGAGTTCGAATTGCGCAGCGCGATCATGCGAAAGTCAGGCGATGAACTGCGGGTCGCGCCCAACCTGGACGACCGGGTACGCGCGTCGTTCTCCTGGCAGGCGATACAGGCCGAGTTGCTGCGCGACCGGCCGGGCGACTTCAACCTCGCGCGCCTGGCGACAGACCGGCATGTCGCCGCCGGCAACGCGGCGCGCATCGCCCTGCGCTGGATGCCGCGCGACGGTCCGGTCAGGGATATCGACTATGGCGAGTTGACCTCGGCGAGCGACCGCTTCGCCGGCGCGCTCGCCGCGCTGGGCGCGCAGCGTGGCGAAGCCCTGTTCGTGCTCGCCGGCCGCATCCCGGCACTCTACATCGGCGTCCTGGGCGGGCTCAAGGCGGGCATGAGCGTCACACCGCTGTTTTCGGCTTTCGGCCCGGAACCGATCCGTACCCGCATCGAGATCGGCCGCGGCAAGATCCTGCTGACCACCGCCAGCCTGTTCCGGCGCAAGATCGAAAGGATTCTGCCGCAGATGCCCTCGCTCAGCCATGTGATCGTGGTCGACGAGAGCGGCGAGGGCGACCCGCCTGCCGGCACCCTCGACTTCGCGCGGCTGATGCGCGACGCGGCGCCGGCACCGCCGGCGCCCCCGACAGGTGCGGAGGATCGCTCGTTCCTGCACTTCACCAGCGGCACCACCGGCACCCCGAAAGGCGCGATGCATGTGCACGGCGCGGCGCTGATGCACTACGCGACCGGCAAGTTCGCGCTCGACCTGCGTGCCGGCGACATATTCTGGTGCACCGCCGATCCCGGCTGGGTTACCGGCACCTCGTACGGCATCGTAGCGCCGTTGCTGCACGGCGTGACCTCGATCATCGACGAAGCCGATTTCGACGCCGAGCGCTGGTACGCGATCCTTGCCGAGCAGAACGTGAACGTCTGGTACACCGCGCCCACGGCGATCCGCATGCTCATGAAGGCAGGGCCGGCGGTCGCCGCCAAGTACCGCTTTCCCGCCCTGCGTTTTATCGCCAGCGTGGGCGAACCCCTCAATCCGGAAGCGGTGTGGTGGGGCAAGGAAGTCCTGAAGTTGCCCATCCACGACAACTGGTGGCAGACCGAAACCGGCGGCATCATGATCGCCAACACCGCGGACATGGACATCAAGCCGGGCTCGATGGGCAAGCCCCTGCCGGGCATCGAGGCCGCCATCGTCAGGCGCGATGCCGACGGCCAGGTGCGCGTCGTCGAGGCCGCGGATCAGGAAGGCGAACTGGCGCTCAAGGCCGGCTGGCCCGGCATGTTCCGCGGCTACCTCGACCAGGAAGAACGCTATCGCAAGTGCTTTGCCGGCGATTTGTATCTCAGCGGCGACCTCGCCAGACGCGACGCCGACGGCTACTTCTGGTTCATCGGCCGTGCCGACGACGTGATCAAGTCCGCCGGCCACCTGATCGGACCATTCGAGGTCGAAAGCGCGCTGCTCGAGCATCCCGCGGTGGCTGAAGCCGGCGTGATCGGCAAACCCGACGCCATGGTCGGCGAGGTGGTCAAGGCATTCGTTTCGCTCAAGGCGGGCTTCGAGGCCTCTGATGCGTTGAGGAGCGAACTGCTCGGCCATGCGCGCAAGCGCCTCGGCGCGGCGGTAGCGCCGAAGGAGATCGAGATCGTGACTTCGCTGCCGCGCACCCGCAGCGGCAAGATCATGCGGCGCCTCCTGAAGGCGCGCGAACTGGGCCTGCCGGAGGGCGACCTGTCCACCCTGGAGGGAAGCACATGATCGCACCGCCGCCCAGCGGCCCGGTCCCCTGCGCGCGCGAAACCGCGCTGTCGCTGCTCGACGACATGCTGCGCATCCGGCGCATGGAAGAGAAATGCGCCGAACTTTACGGCGCGGGAAAGATCCGCGGCTTCCTGCACCTGTACATCGGCGAGGAGGCCGTGGCGACCGGCGCGATGCACGCGCTGGAGGCGGAGGACAACGTGGTGGCGACCTATCGCGAGCACGCGCACGCGCTGCTGTGCGGCGTCGGCATGGACGCGATCATGGCCGAGATGTACGGCAAGCGCGAGGGTTGCTCGCGCGGGCGCGGCGGCTCCATGCACCTGTTCGACGCGCGCGCGCGCCTGTACGGCGGCAATGCGATCGTCGGCGGCGGGCTGCCGCTGGCCACCGGGCTGGCGCTGGCCGACCGCATGCAGGGCATAGCGCGCGTGAACGCCTGTTTTTTCGGCGAAGGCGCGATGGCCGAGGGCGCTTTCCATGAGGCCGTGAACCTGGCGGCGCTATGGCAATTGCCGGTGCTGTTCTGCTGCGAGAACAACCTCTATGCCATGGGCACCGCGCTGGCGCGTTCGGAGGCGCAGACCGACCTGTGCGCCAAGGCCGCCTCGTACCGGCTGCCGACCCTGTCGGTCGATGGCATGGACGTGGTTGCGGTGCACGAGGGTACGTGCGAGGCCGCGGCGCACGTGCGCGCCGGCAAGGGCCCGTTCTTCGTGGAGTTCCGCACCTATCGCTTTCGCGCGCACTCGATGTTCGACGCCGAGCTGTATCGCGACAAGCGCGAGGTGGAGGCGTGGAAGACGCGCGGGCCGATTCATACCTTCTCGGCGCGGCTCAAGCAGCAGGGCATGCTGACCGAAGAGCAGTTCCTGGCGCTCGATCGCGGCGCCGGCGAGGAAGTCGCGCGCGCGGTCGCCTTCGCCGAAGCAGGCACCTGGGAGCCGGTCGAAGACCTCGCCCGGGACGTACACACGCCGGTGGTGATGCCATGACCCGCATGAGCTACCGAGAGGCGATGCGCGAGGCCATCCGCGCGGCCATGCGCGAGGATGCGCGCGTGTTCCTCATGGGCGAGGATGTCGGGCGCTACGGCGGCACCTATGCTGTCAGCAAGGGGCTGCTGGAGGAATTCGGCCCCGAGCGGGTGCGCGATGCGCCCCTGTCGGAACTCGGCTTCGTGGGCGCCGGCGTGGGCGCCGCGCTGGGCGGCATGCGACCCATCGTCGAGGTGATGACGGTCAACTTCAGCCTGCTGGCGCTCGACCAGATCGTCAACAGCGCCGCCACCCTGCGCCACATGTCGGGCGGGCAGTTCTCGGTGCCCCTGGTGGTGCGCATGGCCACCGGCGCCGGACGCCAGCTCGCGGCGCAGCATTCGCACAGCCTGGAAGGCTGGTACGCGCATGTGCCGGGGCTCACCGTGCTGGCGCCGGCCACCGTCGCCGACGCGCGCGGCATGCTGGCCGCCGCGCTGGCGGACCCCGACCCGGTGATCGTCTTCGAGCACGTGCAGCTCTACAACACGGAAGGCGATGTCGCCGAGGGCCCGGTCGACATCCGGCGCGCCGCGGTGCGCCGCGCCGGCACGCAGGTGAGCCTCGTCACCTACGGCGGCTCGCTGCCCAAGACCCTGGAGGCGGCGGCAATGCTGGCGCGCGAGGGCATCGACGCCGAGGTGGTCGACCTGCGGGTGCTACGCCCCCTGGACCTGCCGACCGTCCTTGCATCGGTGCGCAAGACCCGCCGCGCGGTGGTGGTCGACGAAGCCTGGAAGACCGGCAGCCTGGCGGCGGAGATCGTCGCGCGCATCGCCGAGGAAGCCTTCTACGACCTCGACGCCGCGCCCGCGCGGGTCTGCAGCGAGGAAGTCCCGATTCCCTATCCGAAGCACCTGGAGGACGCCGCGCTGCCCCAGGCGGAGAAGATCGTCGCCGCCGCACGCGCGCTGTTCGGCAAGCCGTAGCTCGCACCCATGATCGAATTCAAGCTTCCATCCCTTGGCGCCGACATGGACGAAGGCAAGCTTCTGGAATGGAAGGTCCGGCCCGGCGACACGGTACACCGCGGCGACATCGTGGCGGTGGTCGACACCTCGAAGGCCGCAGTGGACATCGAATGCTGGGAAGAGGGCATCGTGCATGAACTCGCCGTGCAACCGGATGAGACCGTTCCCGTAGGCACGGTGCTGGCCACCCTGCTCGCGCCGGGCGAGGCGCCTCCGGCGGCGCGGCCCTCCACCGCGCCGCTTCCGGCCGAAGCCGCGCCAGCGCCAGCGCGAGTACCCCTGGTCGCGCCGGCGCCGCAGCCTGGTACGCGGCCGCGCGCCTCCCCCGCGGCACGCCGGCGCGCCACCGAACTCGAGGTCGACCTGGCCACACTCAGGGGCAGCGGCCCGCATGAAGCCATCACGATCGAGGACATCGAACGAGCGGCCGCGGCGCGGGCCGCCCCCCGGGCCGCCACCGCACCCGCGGCGCCGCTGCCCGCCTCGACGCCAGCGCCGTCCCCTGCGCCGGCCGCCGCGCAGACCGGCAGGGCCGAGGAGATGCGCCGCGCCATGGCGGCCGCGATGAGCCGCTCGAAACGCGAAATCCCGCACTATTACCTGGGCCAGGCCATACCGCTGCGTGCCGCCACGGCCTGGCTGGCCGCATACAACAACGCCCGGCCGGTGACCGAGCGCGTGCTCATGGGCGCCCTGCTGATCAAGGCGGTTGCGCTGGCCTGCCGGCGCCATCCGGCCATGAACGGCTTTTGCCGCGACAACGCCTTCACGCCGAGCGCGGCGGCGCACGTGGGCGTGGCCATCGCGCTGCGCGGCGGCGGCCTGGTGGCGCCGGCGATCCACGACGCGGCCGGCAAGGACCTGGCCACCTTGATGGCTGAACTGGCCGACCTGGTCAAGCGCGCGCGCGCAGGCAGCCTGCGCAGTTCGGAAATGAGCGATCCGACGATCACCGTCACCAGCCTGGGGGAACAGGGCGCCGACAGCGTCTTCGGCGTGATCTACCCGCCGCAGGTCGCGATCGTCGGCTTCGGCGCGGTGACCGAACGCGCCTGGGCTGAGGGCGGCGGCATCTTCGCCATGCCCTGCGTCACCGCGACGCTGGCCGGCGATCACCGCGTCAGCAGCGGGCACCAGGGGGCGCTGTTCCTGGCCGACATCGCCAGGCTTCTGCAACAACCGGAAACGCTATGAACCAGGACGAACTGCGCGCCGCCGTGCTCGCCACCCTGACCGGCATCGCGCCGGAAATCGAACCCGGCGCCATCGAACCCGCCCGACCATTGCGCGACCAGGTCGACCTGGATTCGATGGACTGGCTCAATTTCCTGATCGGCCTCAAGGAGCGGCTGGGGGTCGACATTCCCGAAGCCGACTACCGGCAGCTGGCAACGCTCGGGGCGATCATCGGCTACCTGGACACGAAGCTGCGCGCCTGAGCACGGCAAGCGCCGCGCCCATCCAAGCGGGGGACAGCGCGATGTTCATTGACCGCGAAGACGCAGCGACCAGGCTTGCCGCAGCGCTGGCCGCCTGGCGCGGCAGCCGGCCGCTGGTGCTCGGCATTCCGCGCGGGGCCGTTCCCATGGCGCGGCGGATTGCCGCGGCCCTGGGCGGCGAGGTCGATGTGGTCCTGGTGCGCAAGCTGCGCGCGCCCGGCAACGCGGAGTATGCAATCGGCGCGGTGGACGAGTCGGGCTGGTCGTTCCTGGGCGATAGCGCGCGCCGGACACCCTCGAAAAGCTACGGCCCCTGTGCGACGAACTGGTGCGCCTGGAAACGCCGGCGGACTTTCGCGCCGTCGGGCAGTTCTACCGCGACTTTCCGCAAATCGAGGACGAAGCGGTGATACGCGCCCTCGATTGACGAACTCGTGCGGGCGCGGGTTACACGATGCGCACCGGGATGCGGCGCGCGCGCGCCAGCGTCGCCGGCGGGGTCGCCGGGATATCGGTCATGCGGTAATCGGGATGGAATGCGGTGAAATGCAGTGGCAGGTCCGGGCCGAGTTCCCTGGCGATCCAGGCGCACATCGCGTGCAATTCGGCGTCGGAATCGTTGAGGGTCGGGATCAGAAGGGTGGTGATCTCGGTCCACACCGGAGTGTCGTGCACCAGGTACCTTAGGGTCTCCAGCACAGGTGCAAGGCTGGAAGCGGTGTGGCGCTGATAGAACCCTTCGGTGAAGCCCTTGAGATCGACATTGGCGGCGTCGATCCTGGTGTAGAACTCGCGGCGCGGCGCGGCATGCATGTAGCCCGCGGTGACGGCGACGGTCTTCAAGCCGCGCTCGTGGCAGGCGTCGGCCACGTCCATGGCGTATTCGGCGAAGACCACCGGATCGTTGTAGGTGAAGGCGACCGATTTCGAACCTGTCTTGAGCGCCGCCTCGGCGATGTCCTCCGGACTGGCCCGGTCCATCAGCCGGTCCATGTCGCGCGACTTGGAAATGTCCCAGTTTTGGCAGAACTTGCACGCCAGGTTGCAGCCCGCCGTGCCGAAGGAAAACACCGCCGAGCCCGGGTAAAAATGGTTGAGGGGTTTCTTCTTGATCGGGTCGACGCAGAAACCCGACGACCTGCCGTAGGTGGTGAGCACCATGCGGTCGCCCTGTCGCTGGCGCACGAAGCAGGCGCCGCGCTGGCCGTCGGCCAGCCGGCAGTCGCGCGGGCACAGGTCGCACTGGATCCGGCCGTCATCGGCCACATGCCACCAGCGCGCCGGATGCGGCGTGTCATCGGCAGCGCTGTTCATCGCTCCGCCCATTTCTCGACCGTATAGCGCGACACGCGCACCTCCCGCGCCCAGAAATCGCCCGGCAGGCCCGCCTTGGCCTTGAGTTGCGCCATGAATTCGCGCGGGTCGGGCAGGGATTCCCATATCTGCGGCAGGAAGGTCGCCCGCCGGCCGCCGTGCTCGAGCACGATGCCGTCGACGTGCGGCCGCACTAGGACCAAAAGGTCGCTCTCGGCAACCCATGCGATGGGCAGGGCGGGCGAAAGCACCGAGACCTCGATCCGCATGGCATCGAACTCGCACGCCGCCAGCGGTTCGAAACGCGGGTCGGAAAACGCCGCGGCGACGGCGTTGTGCCGGACATCGTCGACCAGCGCGCGATGCGCCGCCAGCGAGCCGATGCAACCGCGCAGACGCCCGTTTTGCGTCAGGGTCACGAAGGAGGCTCCCGCCTCGCGCAGGAACCCCGCGTCGCCGCCGGCAGGCAGGTCGATGCCGAGCCGGCGGCCGATGGCCTGGCGCGCCTCGCCGGTGAGGACAGCGCCGCGCTCGCCGGCCCGGCCCGCGGGGCGAAGCGCCCCCGCCGGTTCGCGGAACGCGAGCGCCGCGTAGCCGACCACGCGCGTACGGTCGCCGGCGGTGTCGCCGGAATTGCGCAGGTCAAGAAGCCCGGGCACCAGGCCGCGACGCCTGGCCACCCGCAGCAGGGCATTGACCGCCGTGGCGCCGCAGGCGTGCTCGTGATCGATGCCGTCATCGAGGGCCAGCATGGCGTCGACGGTCGCGCGGTCCTCATGCTGCGCGCGCGCGTAGGGCAGGTAGTGCGAGAGGTCGGAGCTGACCACGATGAGGGTCTCCTCGCCCCCCCACAGCCGTTCCAGGACCGCGGCCACCTCCGCGGGCGACGCGTCGCCCACCAGCAGCGGCACCAGCCGGAAGGCGCCCAATACCTGCTTGAGGAACGGCAGTTGCACCTCCAGCGCATGGTCGGCCGCGTGCGCGGCGCGGCTGGTCATCAATCCAGGCATGTCCGCCAACTCGGCCACCGCCGCCCGGTCGATTTCGATCGACCCCAGCGGCGTCTCGAAGGCATCGGCGCCCGGCAGCGCGATCCCGCGCACGGCCACACGGTGGCAGGGTCCCAGGAGCACCACGCGGGTAATCCGCCCCGCCAGCGGCAGCACGCTCGCATAGCCGGAGGCCGCCACCGCGCCGGAGTACACATAGCCGGCGTGCGGCACGATCAGCGCTTTCGGCGCCGCGGCCATGCGCGGGCCGCGGCGCCGGCCCTTTTCGAGAAATCCGCAAACCGCCCGCCGCAAGGCCGCCGCGTCGCGCGGATAAAACATGCCGGCCACGGCGGCCGGCCTGATCATGGGGGCACTCATCGCATTCCCGCTTGCGGGCGACTGACCCGCTTCCAAACCGCACCCGGGCGGCATACCGCTAACAGTACATCGGAGACGGCCCACCCAAAGACGGCACACCAGGGTCGGCACACCAGGGACGCTCCGAAATCAGTCCATAGCGAACCCGGAAGCAGCCCGCAGGAGCCCCCACGATGCACTATATGGAGATCGGACCCCGGGCTTCAATCGCGGTTCCGGCGAATCGTAAGGCGTCGCCAGCCGCGGCCCGCGCTACGCGGTACCATGCGGGATCTCCGGTCCGGACTCTCATGCGAAAAAGACGCTTCTCGGTCCTCAGCTTCAATATCCACAAGGGATTTTCGCCTCTCAACCGACGGGTGATCGTCCACGCCCTGCGCGAACGCCTGCACGCCCTGTCGCCGGACATCGTGATGCTGCAGGAAGTGCAGGACGCGCACGCCAATCACGCCACGCGCCACGCGGACTGGCCGCTGCTGGCGCAAAGCCGCTTCCTGGCCGACGGCCTGTGGCCGGAGGTGCACTACGGGCGCAACGCCGTGTACGACCATGGGCACCACGGCAACCTGATCCTGTCGCGCTTTCCGGTCGGTATCGTTCGCAACGATGACATCTCCGACCACCGCTTCGAGCGCCGCGGGCTGCTGCATGCCGAAGTCGACATGAAGGGCGTGCGGGCGCATTGCTTCTGCGTCCACCTCGGGCTGTTCGAGCGCGGTCGCCAGCGCCAGATCGACACCATCATCGAGGCGGTGCAAAGCCGCGCCGGGCCGCACGATCCGGTGATCGTGGCCGGCGACTTCAACGACTGGCGCAACCGGGCCGAGGACAAGCTTGCGTCGGTCGGCCTGGTGGACGTTTTTCGCGAGCGCGGCGTGCGCCTGCCGAGAACCTTTCCGGGCCGCCTGCCGATGCTGCGGCTGGACCGCATCTACGCGCGCGGCCTGGTCGCCACCGACGCCCAGTGCCTCAATAGCTGGTCGCGGCTCTCCGATCATCTCGCGCTGCACGCCACCTTCGGGTTGCCATGAACCACCCGGTGCGGGACGGCAACCGTATCGATCTGCTGGTCAGCGGCGCGGCGTACTTTCCCGCGCTGATTGCCGCCATCGAGGCGGCCAGGCGCGAGATATTCCTCGAAGCCTACATCTATGCCGCCGACAAGACCGCGATGCGCGTCACCGAAGCGCTGGCCGACGCGGCGCGGCGCGGCGTCGCGGTGCGGGTACTGGTCGACGGTTTCGGGGCGCGCGACATGCCGACAGGCATGATCGACCTGCTTCGGAAATCCGGCGGCGAGATCCTGGTCTACCGGCGTCCGCTCTGGTGGCAGCCGGTGCGCGGCCTGCGGCGCATGCACCGCAAGCTCGTCGCCATCGACAACGCCTGCGCCTTCGTAGGCGGCATCAACATCATCGACGACTGGAACACGCCGCGCGAGGTGCCGCCGCGCTTCGATTTCGCGCTGCGCATCACCGGGCCGCTGGTGCATGACGTGGGGCGGGCCGCCTGGCACCTGTGGACCGTCGCGTCCTTCGCGGCGTTTCGGCGGCGCGGCAGGCGCGCGGCCTGCGCCGCGCCCGCCCCTGCCGGCACCATGCGGGCGCGGCTGCTGATCCGCGACAACCTTGCGCACCGGCGCGACATCGAGAACGCCTACATGGCCGCCATCGACAATGCGCACACCAGCATTCTGATTTCGATCGCCTATTTCCTGCCCTCGGGGCGCATCTATGAGTCGCTGCACAATGCGGCCCGGCGCGGGGTCGGCGTGCGCATCCTGCTGCAGGGACGGAGCGATCATCCCCTGCTCAAGCGCGCCGGCGAATTCCTGTACCGGCGCTTGCGCGAGGCCGGGGTGCGGATATTCGAGTACCGCAAGAGCTTCCTGCACGCCAAGGTCGCGGTGGTCGACGGCGGCTGGGCCACCGTGGGATCCTCGAACCTCGACCCGTTCAGCCTGCTGCTGTCGCGCGAAGCGAACGTGGAAATCCTCGATGCGGGCTTCGCCGCCGGCCTTGAGGCGATCCTGGAGGCGGCCATCGCCGCGGATGCCCGCGAGGTTACCGATGACAGCCTTAAACAGTTGGGACTGGTCACGCGCCTGGCGCAATGGGCCAGCTACCGCTTCACCCGCATGGTGATCGACGGCCTCAACCTGGCCAAGAAAAACTAGCCATACCGGCCGCCGGCGCCAGCGCAGGGTACCGGGCGGTGCCGGAAAACGCCCGCGACCCGCACCGCAGCGGCCGGCGCAGGCGACGCATCATGGCTCGCGCCGCCTCAGGCCGGCACCTGCATGCCCTGCCGAAAAAAGCGATAGGTGTTGCGCCCCCCCTGTTTGGCTTCGTACATGGCCGCATCGGCGTTCTTGAGCAGGCTGTCGCCGTCGCTGGCGTTTTCCGGATAGAGCGCCACGCCGATGGACGGCGAGGTGCGCACCGGATGGCCCGACAGTTCATAGGGCGCGCCGAGCGAGACGAGGATCTTCCTTGCCACTACCTCCGCGTCCTCGAGCGAGCGCAACGCCGGCAGTACCACCACGAATTCGTCGCCACCCAGCCGGGCCACGGTGTCCGAATCGCGCACGCTCATCTTCAGCCTGCGCGACACCTCGATCAGCAGTTCATCGCCGACGGCATGCCCAAGGGTGTCATTGATGGTCTTGAAACGGTCGAGGTCGAGGAACATCAGCGCACAGGACACCTTGTTGCGCGCCGAATGCGCCAGCGCCACCCGCAGGCGGTCGGCCAGCAGGATCCGGTTAGGCAGCCCGGTCAGCTGGTCATGATGGGCCAGAAAGGCCACCCGCGCCGCGTCGGCGCGCTGCTCGGTGACGTCCTCGACCGTCCAGACCACTCCCCGGGCCAGGTCCCATGGGGTGATCGCCTTGGCGGAGGCGCGCGTCAGGATCACCCGCCCGTCGCGGCGCCTCATGTGGATGTCGCCGCGAAACACCGCCCCGGTCTTGAGCGTTCCTTCCACGATCGACGTCACGACCTTGTAGTCGGCCTCGTTCAGGTGGAGATGGGCGATGGTCTGCCCGACAAGCTCCGCTGCGCGGTAACCCAGCAGAAGCTCGCACATCGCGTTCATCCAGCCGACTTTGCGGTCCTTCAGGAAAAACGTCGCCACCGGGCTCAACTCCAGCATGGCACGGGTCTCTGCCAGCGCGGTTTCGAGCCCGGCCTGCAGCAGGCGCCGCTCCAGCGACGCGCGCACCCGCGCCCGCAGCAGCACCGGATCGAACGGCTTGGCCAGATAGTCCATGGCGCCCAGTTCGATGGCGCGCACGAACTTGGCGTTGTCGTCATTGGCGGAGATGACGATCACGGGGATGCCGGCCAGCGAGGCGTCCGCCTTCATCGCCTCGAGCACGCCAAAGCCGTCGAGCTGCGGCATCATGATGTCGAGCAGGACCAGGTCGAACCTGTCCTGGCGCAAGGCCGCCAGCGCCTCCACCCCGTTGGCGGCCATGGCCAGATGCGAGAACCCGTCGCGGGTCAAGCGCCGCGCAAGCGTGTACCGGTTCAGCTCGTCGTCATCGACGATCAGTATCGACAGCTCCGCAAGCTCCTGGCTCATCCGCGCGCCCCTGCCCCACCGTCCGATTCGCGATCGGACGGTGTTATCCCTTGATCCGTGCCGGCCCCATCCGTCGCCGGACGCGCCATCGCAAGCGGCAGCTCGAGCAGGAAAGTCGAGCCCGTGGCGGCCGTGCGTGCAAGGGTAACATCCCCGCCGATCAGGCGCGCCAGGCGCCTGGAAAGGGCCAATCCCAGGCCGGACCCGCCGAACTTGCGGGTCGACGACGCATCGAGCTGCGTGAAATCCTGGAACAGGCGCCCGATGTCGCCGGGCGCGATGCCAGGCCCCGTGTCGGAGACCAAGAAGCGCAGCTTCTCGCCGTCGGCGGCGACCTCGATGCGCACTTCGCCGGCGTCGGTGAACTTGATCGCATTGCCGAGCAGATTGATGAGGATCTGCCGTACCCGACCGGGATCGCTTTCAACCAGCGGCAGGTCTGGCGGATAGCCTACGAGGCATTTCAAGCCCTTCTGGCGCGCCATGGGCGCAACCGTCGCCAGCGACTCCTCGGCCAGGGCGGCCGGCCGGAAAGACGAGATCTCCACCGACATCCGCCCGGCCTCGATGCGCGACAGGTCGAGGATTTCATTGATCAGCGAAAGAAGGTGCCGTGCCGCGGCGCCGATGCGCGGCAGCGACTCGCGATACTCACCCGGGTCGGGGTCGCCGGCATCCTCGAGCAGCATGTCCGACAGGCCGATGATGGCATTGAGCGGCGTGCGCAATTCATGACTCATGTTGGCGATGAAGTCCGACTTGTGGCGGCTCGCCGCCTCGGCCTGCGACTGCGCGGATTTGAGCTCGAGTAGCGCCGTTCGGATGGTGGCGAGCGCCCGTGCCATCTGGCCGATGTGGTCCTGCCGCTCCACGTCGGGCACCTTGGTCGCATAGTCGCCTGCGGCGATCGCTTGCATGGCGCCGCTCATGCGCCGCATCGGCATGAGCACGCGATGGAACGTCAACAGGGCGCATAGGGCAAGCACTGCCGCCAGGCACGCCGCCGCCAGCATGCCGGCCGGCGCGGCCGCCGCGAACGCGAGCCAGCCGAGCAGCGCGATGAGCGCGGCGAGACTACCCCAGGCCGCCAGATCACCGATACGGGTGTCGCGCCACGACATCTGATCTAGTCTGATCTGCGGAAAAGGCGCGGCGCCGCGACCGCCTAGTCGCGCCGGATCGCCAGCACGACGCCGTGATCGCGCCAGTGCAGGGCCGCGTCGGCAAACACGGTGTGGACGCCATCGCCCGCCGCGTCGTGCGGCAGGCCGACCAGTTCGACGGCATATGTCTTGCCGCGCTCGAGTTGCAGGTCGGTCAGGCAATCGTACAGGGCATCGAGGTTGACGCCGAAATGCGGCGGGAATTCGAATTCCGCAGCCACCGCCTTGAGCATCGATTCGCGCGATTTCAGGCCCTTGAAATCGACCCGCCACCGGCCCGGCGTCCGTTTAGCCTTGTCAACCGTCGCCACGTTCACTCCCGGATGCGCCGAAACGACGCGTAATGATCATCGGTGTAATAGCAGGCTTCGGGGGCGTTGCGCTCCCAGTCGCGGGATTCGGCGCCGCACACGATGCGGCGCGCGCCACGATTGCGCGCCCCGGGGGTTTCGACGGTGTATTCGCGGTAGTAGCCGCGCCGCTTCTTAGGCAACAGGCCCTCGAAATTGCCGAAGGTCGAGCCGTCCTTCGGATAGGCGAACGGTCCGCCCTTGCGGATCGCGGCATACACCGTGCGGCCCTCGCGCGGCAGCGCCGCGAGTTCGATCTCGCCGGGGGCGAAGGCATGCGCGGCACCGCACACGCCCATGATGAGCGCGAACGCGACTGACAAGCAGCGCGCGGTCAGGGGTCTCACGAAGGCAGGGGATTTCATGACAGCGGGAGCATAGCCTAGACCGCGAGGAAACGCAGAACCTCCTCGCGCCGCGCTTCGGTATCGCGGTAGCCGAGATCGATCAGGGCGCGCGTGTAGGTCGATTCGAACAGCAGGTAGCTGGCCAACGCCGAGCCCTTGCGGTTCATCGCGCCAATACCGCGCAACAGCGCGCGCACGGACCAGGGCAGGCTCTTGACATGCCGCGCCGCCAGCGTGTCGAGGCGCTCGGAGGGGGCAATGACCAGCACCTCGACCGGCCGCAGGGGCACCTGGGCGCGCGCGGCGTCATCGCGGGGGATGTGCAGCAGCGTGCGATTGATGCGCTGGACCCGCTCGATGTCGACATTGAGGCTGTCCAGGAAGATCGACGACAGGGCATGACCGGCAATCTGCGCCAGCGACGGATAGGCCTCGCCGCGCACGCGGTCGGTCGGCTCGTGGATGCGCCCGGCGCCGATGACCAGGATGCGCGAGGCGCCTAGATGGATGGCCGGGCTGATGGGCGCGATTTGCCGCATCGACCCGTCGCCGAAGTACTCGCGGTGGATCTTGACGGCCGGAAAGATGAAGGGAATCGCCGACGAGGCCAGCAGGTGATCGACCGTGATGCGCGCACGCGCCGAGACCCGTTGCTGACGCGCCCATGGTTCGACGTACGTGCCCGCATGGAAGAAATTCACGCTCTGCCCGGATGCATAGCCCGAGGCGGTGATGCACAGGGCCCTGAGCGCCCCGGATTCGATGGCCGCGTCGATATCCCCGAACGGGAGATTGCGCTCCAGCAGTTCGCGCAACGGCGCGTTGTCGAGCAGCGAGCGCGGCGAAGACCGCACGATCCAGCCCGCCATCAGTGCGCCCAGCCAATGGGCGCCGGTGCGGCCGATCCCGAGCGGGTCGGACCGGTAGACCTGGTGGGCGTGGAAATTCTCCCAGACCGAGCGCAGGTACTCGACCGACTTGCCGAAGTCGCGAGCGAAGCAGGCCAGAGATGCCGCATTGATGGCGCCGGCGGAGGTGCCGCAGATGATGGGAAACGGATTGACCCGCGGGTCGGGCAGCAGTTCCGCGATCCGCTTGAGCACGCCGACCTGGTAGGCCGCGCGGGCGCCGCCCCCGGTGAGGATCAGGCCGGCATGGTTGGACGCGGCGGCGGTTTCGGCGGAACTCACCGGCGCCTCTCCTCCGGCCGATGCGCCGCGCCGTGACGCGATTCAGGGCGGCCAAGGCTCATCATGGGGGCGAATACTAGCGCCGAAACGCCGCCCCCTCAAGCGCCGCGCCGACATCAATGTAAGAGGAGTTCCTACCCCGCGGAGCGGCACACGACGACTTAAGTCGCCCGCCGGTCGATCGCATACTGGAACCCATCGGAAGTCTTCAATCAAACAGGAGGTTCACCATGCAGCCCACTGAAAACCGCGCCCCGGTCAATCCGTTTCTGATGCTTGGCGATGCCGAAGCAGTCAACGAGGCCCTCAGGCGCGCCAAGGCGTGGAACCTGAAGTCGCGCGTGTGCCATCCCCTCGACCGGCCTTCGCGGGCCCGGCTGTCGAAGGAACTGGCCCAGTTCGACGCCTTCATCGACGCCGAAACCGCTGCCGACAACACCCGCCCGGCCTGAAGTCCGGGCCGCCCCTGCGCCGGCGCGGGGGGACGTATTACACTTGGCCGACTGCATTTTCGCCGGCCGGGCCATGTGTTTGACAAGATTCCTGCGGTTTTTCGTCGCGCTTGCGGCGACAGCGCTGCTCGCGGGCGGCGCGCGGGCGGCTGAAAACGCGGAACGCCGGGACGCCGAACTGGTCTGGGCACAACGGCCCATCGTCACCTTCCGCGTGCCCTACAACGGCGCCGACCCGCCCGGCCGCGTCGCCCGTGCGCAGGCCCGCATCGCCGAACTCGAGGAGCGCTTCCTGCCGCTCGAGTTCGAGGAAGTCCCGATCACCATCACCGAGTCCGGCGCCCCGCGGGCCGGCATCGCCCTGCGCGCCTCCGACATCGTGCTGTTCACCCTTCTGGCCGAGGATCTCGAGCCCGGGCACTCGCTGAACCTGCAACAGACCATGAGCGCGGCGCGCGAGCGCCTCAAGGCGGCGGTATCGGCGTCGCGCGCGCAGCGCCGGCCGGATGTGATGATGCGCGGCATCCTGCACGCCGCGCTCGCCACCCTGGTCGCCGGGCTCGCCTTGTGGTTGCTGCTGCGCGCCATCGGATTCATGCGGGAGCGTCTGCAGATACCGGACGCGCCCGATGCGCCGCAGGCGCCGGTCAGCCTGGCCGCCCATGGCAGGATGCTGGTCCTGCGCGCCGTGCAGATCGCCGGGGCGGCGATCGGGTTCGCGCTGGTCTACGCGTGGCTGGCCTACGTGCTGCACGAGTTCCCGGCCACCATGCCGATCTCGCTGCGCCTGGGCGAACTGGTCTGGCAAACCCTCGCCAATCTGGGCGCGGGCATCGCGGGGGCGATCCCCGGCCTGATCGCGGTGGCCCTGATCATGCTGTTTGCCGAAGGCCTGAGCCGCGCCGCGCGTAGCGCGTTTCGCGCGGTGCAAAACGGCGGACTCGCCATTCCCGGCATGCATCGCGAAACCGCCGGCGCCACGCGGCGCATCGTGGTGTTCGGCATCTGGTTGCTGGCCATCGTCGCCGCCTACCCCTATATCCCGGGGTCCGGCTCGGGCGTGTTCCAGGGCATTTCGGTGCTCGTCGGCGCCATGGTCACCCTGGGTTCCTCGGGCATTTCGAACCAGATCATGAGCGGTCTGACCCTGGTGTACTCGCGCGCGCTCAAGCGCGGGGACCATGTGGTCGTCGGCGCGCCCGGCAGCGAGATCGAGGGCGTGGTCACGGAAGTCGGTGCGCTCGCCACGCGCATCGTGACCATGCGCAATCAGGAGGCCACCGTGCCCAATGCGGTGGTCGTCGGCAATCCGATCCGCAACTTCTCGCGCCAGTCCGGGGTGGAGGGCACCCTGGTCGCGGCCAAGGTCACCATCGGCTACGATGCACCATGGCGGCAGGTGCATGCCATGCTCGCGGAGGCCGCCCGCCGCACGCCCGGCGTGCGCGCGCAGCCGGCGCCGCGGGTGCTGCAGGCGGCGCTGGCCGACTTCTACGTCGAATACGAACTGCTGGTCAACATCGACCGCCCCCTGGAGCGCCTGCAGATCATGTCGGGCCTGAACGCCAACATCCAGGACGTCTTCAACGAGTACGGCGTGCAGATCATGTCGCCGCATTTCCTGGGCCAGCCGGCCGACCCGGTGGTGGTGCCGCAGTCGCGCTGGCACGCCGCGCCCGCGACGCCGCCGCGCTGAGCGCGGCCCCGGCGCTCAGCCCTCGAGCGGCAGGCGCAGGCGCAGCAGGTTGCGCCCGCCTGCGCGGCGATAGCAGCCGGTTTCGACCAGGCGGCCGACCAGATAGACGCCGAGCCCGCCCGCCTGGCGCGCGGACAGCGGCGCGTCCATGCCGGCGGGTTCGCGATGGAACCGGTCCAGCGGGTTGTAGGCGGGGGCGCTGTCGCGGTAGTCCAGCACGACTGCGTCCGCCTCGAAACCCAGCGCCAGGCTCACCGGCGCGGCGCAGTCGCCGCCGTGCCCGTGCGTGACCGTGTTGGTGAACAATTCCTCGAGGATGAACGCGAGGCGCAGCGCATCCCGCCTGGCCACGCCACGCGCGGCGCAGGCGGTTTCGACGAACTCGAGCGCCGGACCCAGTTCGGCCATGCGGGCCGCGAAGGAGCGCCGGTCGGTCGAGGTCAAGCGAGCCTCCTTTCAAGTCAGTCGAGCGGCGCTGGCGGCCTGGCGGCGCGGCCGCTGCAGCACCTTTGGTATTCTGCGCCGCCGGAGTCGGGATGATCGCATCGATTCGCGCAGCCCGGGTGAACCGCCGCACGGCATGGAAAGGAGCCGCACAGAAATGAAACTCCTGAGCAGTTGCATCGCAGGCGCCGCCGGAATGGCGCTGGCCGCCGGCGTGCTGGCGCAAAGCGAGGAGATCGGGCGCATCAAGGTCGTCAAGGGACCGGTGACGGTGCAGCGCGGCGGCCAGGCGCTGCCCGCCGCGCCCGGCACGCGCCTGATGGCCGGCGACGAATTGCGCACCGGCCCGGAGGGCTCGGTGGGCGTGACCATGAGCGACAACTCGATCCTGTCCGCAGGCCCCAACAGCAACCTGGCGCTGGATCGGTACGCCTTCGATGCCACCACCCACAGGGGCCGCTTTGACACCTCGCTGCGGCAAGGGACGCTGGCGGTGATATCGGGCAAGATCGCCAAGCAGTCGCCCGAGGCGATGACGGTGCGCACGCCGGCCGCCATCCTCGGGGTGCGCGGCACCGAATTCGTGGTGAGCACCGGCGATGCGCCGTCACGCTGAAGCACGGCGGGGTGCCTGGGCGGCGCTCGCCGGCGCGCTCCTCGCCGCCTGCGCCGCGCCGCAGCCAGCCGCGCCGCCCGCGCCGCCCGCGCCGGTCGACAGCGTCATCCTGCTGCCGGCGCAGGACGGACGCACCAGCGCCGTCATCCTCACCCAGGGCGGCCGGCAGGTGCTGATCGATGCGCCCTACGCCGGCGCGCGGACCGGCCCCGCCGGCCCGCAGGCGTTCGCGTCGAGCGCGGCCGAGGTTCAGGCGAAGTTCGGCGCCGCCCTGGCCGCCTTGCCGCCGCGGCCGGCGTCGTTCGTCCTGTACTTCACCGAAGGGCGGGATACGCTGACCGACGATTCCGGCACGCTCATCGAAAAGGTGTTCGCGGAAATCGCCGCCCGGCCCGCGCCCGATGTGGCCGTGATCGGGCACACCGACAGCGTCGGCGCGCAGGCCGCCAATGACAGCCTGTCGCTGCAGCGCGCCGAATCGGTCCGGCGCGAGCTGATCCGGCGCGGCATACCGGCCGAGACCATCCGCGCCAGCGGACGCGGCGAGCGTGAACTGCTGGTGCCGACGGCGGACAATGTGGCCGAAGCGCGCAATCGCCGGGTGGAAATCATCGTCCGCTAGGCGCCTCCCCCCGGGCCGTTCCAGCGCAGGGCGAGGATGGTCAGGTCGTCGGCCGCTTCGGCGCCGTCGACAAAGCGCGCGACATCTGACACGAGCGCCGCCATCAGGCCCGCCGCGCCCAGCCCCTGGCCGCGCGCCGTTTCCTGGGTCGCGCGCAGCCTCGCCCCGCCATAGAGGCCGCCGGCCGGGTCCTGCGCCTCGGTGACGCCGTCGGTGACCATGCAGATCATGTCGCCGGGCGCGATCCGCACCTGCGCGCCGCGGTACTCGAAGTCATCGACCACGCACAGGGGCGGCCCGTCGCCGCCGGCCAGGCGCCTGAACGATCCTCCGGCCGCAATCAGCGCCGGATCGTCATGGCCGGCATTGCAGTAGGCCAGCACGCCGCTTTCGAGATCGAGGATGCCGGCGAAGAGGGTGACGAACATGGCCTCGCCGTTCTCGCGCGATACTTCGGCGTTGGCGACGGTCATCAATTCACCGACGCGGTCGGGGTCGGCGCAGGCGTCCTTGCCGCGCAGCGCATTGCTCTTGTACAGCGCCTTCGACACCGCCATGAAAATGCTGGCCGGCAGGCCTTTTCCGGATACGTCGCCGATCAGGAAAAACAGCCGGTCGCGATCGAGCGGAAAGAAATCGTACAGATCGCCGCCGACCTCGCGGGCCGGTGTCATCGTGGCCGCCACCTCGATGCGCGCATCGGCCCGCAGCGCCTCCGGTCGCGGCAGGATGCCGGTCTGGATGCGCCGCGCCGCCTCGAGCTCGCCCGCCACGCGCGCGGCTTGCTCGCGCTGGCGCTGGATTTCAGCCCGCAGCGTACGCTCGCGCCGCCGCGCCTCGACCAGCGAGAGCACCAGCAGCGCTCCGAACACCAAGGCAAGATTGAGCGCCGGATTCGCGCCGTCGAAAAGCACGCGCATGCCGGCGAAACCGGCCCAGCCCAGCGCGAGGGTCGCGCCGATGAGGGCGCCGCCGAGCGCCAGTGCGCGGCGCGGCGCCATGACCGGCATGAGCCACACCAGCGCCAGCGCTCCGGCGGCGTAGACCAGCCACTCCAGGCCCGGCATCCAGCCGGGCCGGGTCAGCGGCGTGGCATCGAAGATCATTTCGAGCAGCTGCGCGCGCACTTCCACCCCCGGCATGCGCTCGCCGCCCGGCACCGTCTGGTAGTCGAGCAGCCCCAGCCCGGTCACGCCGACGAGCACCAGCTTGCCCTCCAGGCGGTCGCGCGGGACCCGCCCGGCCATCACATCGGCGGCCGAGACGTAGCGCCGCGCGTCGCGCGGCGAGAAGTGCAGCCAGGCGGAGCCGTCGCCTTGCACGGGATGGGCGAAGCCGTTGACGACGACGCGCCGCGCGCGGCCACCTTCGACCTCCAGACCGACGGCGGCGCTGCCGGTGGCCACGCGCAGCATTTCCAGTTCGAGTCCGGGCACCAGCGTGCCCGCCACGCTGGCCGCCAGCGGCAGGCGCCGCACCACCGCGCCTTCGAGATCGGCGGAGATCAGGCCGTGCCCGGCAGCGGCGCGGTCGATGTCCGCCAGGCTCGTCAGCACGCCTTCATGGGACCACAAGCCCGGCACCGACGTGCCACCGAGGATGCGAAACGGCGGCGCGCGCAAGGTGTCGCGGGTCGGGTACGGCTGGCCGGCGATGGCCAGCACCACCGGCGCCCGCGCGATTGCAGCCGCCAGCAGCGCATCGTGGGTCGGCAGGGCGAGGAGCCGTTCGCGGGTCGCGGCCTCGGAGGGCGGCAGCGTGCGCGCCAGCGCCTCCGGGGAAAGGCGGTCCGGCTGGGGCCAGAGCAGGTCGAGGCCGACCGCCGCCGGCGCGGCCGCCGCGATGCGGTCGATCAGCCGTGCCGTCTCGTTGCGCGGCCACGGCCACTGGCCGATCTCGTTCAGGCTTTTCTCGTCGATCTCGACGATGACCGCGGGCATCGACTGCACCTGGCGCGGCAGCAGCGCCTGGTAGCCATCGAACCAGGCCAGGCGCAGGCGCTCGTCCCATGGCGCGCCCGCGAAGGCCGCGAGCGCCAGCAGCAGCACGACGCCGGCGCCCTGCCAGCGCATCCTCGCACGCGCCGCCACGCCGCTCAAAGCGCGATTTCCATCCCGTCGTAGGCGGCCGATACCTTGAGGGGCGCGGCGGAGCGGGTGATTTCCTCGAAGCGCCGGGTGTCGGCCAGCACGCGTTCGATGGCGGCATCGTCGAAGGCGGGCTCATGGTGGTACATCACCAGGTGCTTGACGCCGGCCAGCTGGCACAATTCCACGCCCACCACATTGCTGGAATGTCCCCAGTCGGCCTTGACGGAAATGGCGTCGGCCAGTGAATACATGGCATCGAAAATCACCACATCGGCCGCGCGGAAGAACTCGACGAACGCGCGGGTTTCCTGCGGATCGTCGAGCTTGTGCTCGGAATCGGTCGAGTACACCACCGCACGGCCGCCGGCCTCGAAACGGTAGCCGTAGGAATCGCCCGCATGCAGCTGTTTCTTGGGCGTCACGATGAGGCCCGCCACCTGGTAGGGCCTGCCGGGTTCCAGAGTGACGAACTCGATCTGCTTTGCGACGATGGAGAAGTCCACCGGGAATGACGGCTCCGCCTGCTGGCGCACGAAGGCTTCGCGCAGGCGCTCGTGGCAGCCATGGATCACCAGCCGGTTGCCGGGAATGTAGGCCGGCGTGAAAAACGGCAGGCCCATGATGTGGTCCCAGTGCAGGTGCGACATGAACACGTTGTAGGTCTGCGGCTTGCCCGGGCCGTGGCGCGACATCATCGCCTGGCCGAACGGACGCACCCCGCTGCCGAGATCGCACAGCACGTATTGGTCGCCGCCGGTTTCGATTTCCACGCAGGACGAATGGCCGCCGTAGGTGCCGGTCTGGTGGAAATCGAGGCCGTCCAGATGGCGCTTGACGGCCGCCTCGCTGCCCAGGTCGACGCCGCGCGCGCCGCGCAGCACCGCCTCGATCTTGGCGCGCACCTGCGCCGCGGTGAGCGCCACCGGGATCGAGCCGCGGGTGCCCCACAGGCGGATGCGCTTCATGCCGCGGCCACCGCTAACCGGCGTCGTAGAGGGCCAGCGCCTGCGTGGAGAGGTCGGCGACCGCCTCGCGCAGGCCGGGAAACGCGGCGAAGACGTAATTGAAGCGGCTGATGTCGAAGATTTCCTTGACCACCGGCTGCATCGCCGCGATGACGATGGCGCCCTTCTGCGCCTTGACCTGCTTGGCCGCCAGCATGAGCACCCGCAGACCCACGCTGCTGATGTACTCGACGGCCGAGAAATCGAGCACCACGCGGTCGCGGCCTTCGCTGCAGTGTTCCAGCGCGGGGGCCAGCCTGAGCCTGAAGTCCTCCGCGCTGGCATGGTCGATGCGGCCCGCCGGCGCCACTACGACCACCTCGCCATACCGCCTGTTGTTGAACTCCACGCCCCCGGCTCCCGCGGTCACCCTAGGTCCGATGATAGATCGCCGCGCCCTTCTTCACGAACTCGACGGCCTTTTCTTCCATGCCCTTCTTGAGGGCCGTCTCGCCGTCGGTGCCCAGTTTCTCGGCGTACTCGCGCACATCCTGGGTGATCTTCATCGAGCAGAAATGCGGGCCGCACATGGAGCAGAAGTGCGCCACCTTCATGCTGTCCTTGGGCAGGGTCTCGTCGTGGAAGTCCTTGGCGGTGTCCGGGTCGAGACCCAGGTTGAACTGGTCGTCCCAGCGGAACTCGAAACGCGCCTTCGACACCGCGTTGTCGCGGATCTGCGCGCCGGGGTGCCCCTTGGCCAGGTCGGCGGCGTGCGCCGCGATCTTGTAGGCCATGATGCCGTCCTTCACATCCTTCTTGTTGGGCAGGCCGAGGTGTTCCTTGGGCGTCACGTAGCAGAGCATGGCCGTGCCGTACCAGCCGATCTGCGCCGCGCCGATGGCCGAGGTGATGTGGTCGTAGCCGGGCGCGATGTCGGTGGTCAAGGGGCCCAGGGTGTAGAACGGCGCCTCGTGGCAGTCCTTCAGCTGGATGTCCATGTTCTCCTTGATAAGCTGCATGGGCACGTGGCCGGGGCCTTCGATCATCACCTGCACGTCGTGCTTCCAGGCCACCTGGGTGAGTTCGCCCAGGGTGCGCAGTTCCGAGAGTTGCGCCTCGTCGTTGGCGTCGTAGCCGGAACCGGGGCGCAGGCCGTCGCCGAGCGAGAAGCTCACGTCGTAGGCCTTCATGATTTCGCAGATGTCCTCGAAATGCGTGTAGAGGAAGCTTTCCTTGTGGTGCGCCAGGCACCACTTGGCCATGATCGACCCGCCGCGGCTGACGATGCCGGTCATGCGCCTGGCCGTCATCGGCACGTAGCGCAGCAGCACGCCGGCATGGATGGTGAAGTAGTCCACGCCCTGCTCGGCCTGCTCGATCAAGGTGTCGCGGAAGATTTCCCAGGTCAGTTCTTCCGCCTTGCCGTCGACCTTTTCCAGCGCCTGGTAGATCGGCACGGTGCCGATGGGCACCGGCGAATTGCGGATGATCCACTCGCGGGTTTCGTGGATGTGCTTGCCGGTCGAGAGGTCCATCACCGTGTCGCCGCCCCAGCGGATGGACCAGGTCATTTTCTCGACCTCCTCGCCGATGCCGGAGGACACCGCGGAATTGCCGATGTTGGCGTTGATCTTCACCAGGAAATTGCGGCCGATGATCATCGGCTCGCTCTCCGGATGGTTGATGTTGGCCGGGATGATGGCGCGGCCGCGCGCGACTTCCGAGCGCACGAATTCCGGGGTGAGTTCGTCCGGGATGGAGGCGCCGAAGGATTGCCCCTTGTGCTGGCGCATCAGGAGCTCGAGCATTTTCTCGCCGGTCTTGCCGCCCTGCTTGAGCGACTCGATGTAGGCGTGGCGGTTCTGGTTCTCGCGGATGGCGATGAATTCCATCTCCGGCGTGATGATGCCCGCCTTCGCGTAATGCATCTGCGTCACGTTGGCGCCGGCGCGGGCGCGGCGCGGCGCGCGCCGCAGGTTGAAGCGCAGTTCCGCCAGTTTCGGATCGTTGAGGCGCTCGACGCCGTAATGCGAACTCGGCCCGGCCAGGACCTCGGTGTCGCCGCGCTCCTCGATCCAGGCCTGGCGCACCGGCTTGAGTCCCGACCGGATGTCGATCGTGGCCGCCGGATCGGTGTAGGGACCGGAGCAGTCATAGACGAACACCGGCGGGTTCTTTTCCCCGCCGAACATGGTAGGCGTGTCGGCCTGGGTGATTTCGCGCATCGGCACGCGGATGTCGGGGCGGCTGCCCTGGATGTAGACCTTGCGCGAATTCGGCAGGGTCTGGACGGCCGCCTGGTCGACGGAGGCGGTGGCGGCGAGGAACTTCGGGTTGGCGTTCATGATTCGTCTTTCTCCGCGAGTGCGGAATCAAACGCCAGGGGTCGAGAGAGCATCAGCTTTCCTCCGGCGGCATTACCCGCATCAGGTCATTGAGGGACTCTCTCACCCGGCGCGGCATGATTGCCTATCCGCCAGGACCCCTAGCTGCGGCGTGAACCTTACAGCAGACTCGCGCGCAATTCAATGATTCCCGCGATGTCGCCGTTCAAGCCCTGCCCGGGCAGGGTCATGGCGATCACGCTTGACGGAAATCGCACGCCGGAATAAATTACTGACCGGTCAGTAATTTATCGGGCAACTCGGTGACGCTTCAAACAAGACACAACGCGGAACCGCGCTGGCAGCGCCGCAAGAACGCCCGGCCGGCGGAGTTGGTCTCGGCCGCGCTGCAGATCTTCACCGAGCGCGGCTATGCCGGTACGCGGCTCGATGACGTGGCGGAGCAAGCCGGCGTTTCCAAGGGCACGCTCTACCTTTACTACGCCAACAAGGAAGACCTGTTCAAGGCGGTCGTGCGCGAGGGCCTGGTGTCGCCGCTCATGGAAGTGCGCGGCCTGATCGACCAGTTCGAGGGGGCCACCGCCGATCTGGTCCGCATGCTGGTGCGCGGCTGGTGGGAGCGCATCGGCTCGACCGGGCACGCGGGCATTCCCAAGCTGATGATCGCCGAGGCGGCGAACTTTCCGGACCTGGCGCGCTTCTACATCGAGGAGGTGATCCTGCCCGGCCAGGCCGCGATGGAGCGCATCGTCGCCCGCGGCGTGGCACGCGGGGAATTCCGCAGCGTCGACCCGGCGCAGGTGGCGCACCTGATGGCCGCCCCCTTCCTGCTCATTTCCGCCTGGCGCCACGGCTTCGGCCATGCCATCAAGGGCGAACTGCCGACCCTGTCGGACGGCGCGGCCCTGCTCGAGACCCACATCGAGATCCTGCTGCGCGGCCTCGCACCCGCCTCGCCCGCTCCCGGCGCGGCGAACGCGCCGGGAGGCCGCGCGTGACACCGCGCGGCATGATCGCCGCCGCCGTCGCCGCCGCGCTGCTCGCCGGCGGCGCGGCCCTCGTGGCCACGCGCATGCGCGCACCCGGGCCCCAGGCCGCCGCGACCGCCGGCACGCTCGGCGCGCCGGCCCAGCGCGCGGACGCGCCGCAGCCGCCCGAAACGATCGAAATCGCCGCCACCGACCTCGGCATGGCGGAAATCCGCGAGGTGCGGCGCGAGCTGCCGCTCACCGGCCAGATGCGGCCGGTGCGGTCCGCATTCGTGCGCGCCAAGGTGGCCGGCGAAGTGCTGGAGCTTCGCGCGCGCGAAGGCGAGACCGTCAAGGCAGGCCAGGTGCTGGCGCGCATCGACCCCGCCGAATACCGGGCACGGCTCGACGAACGGCTGGCCACCCTGGCCGCCACCCGCGCCACCTGGGAAAACAACGAGCGCACCCGCAAGAACAACGAGGAACTGCTGCGCAAGAACTTCATCTCGCAGCAGGCCTACGACAATACGCTGGCGAATTCGACCGTCGCCCTGGCCCAGGTGAAGGCGGCCGAGGCCAACGTGGCGTTGGCGCAGAAATCGCTCGACGACGCCGTGGTGCGCGCGCCGTGGCCGGGCCTGGTGGCCGAGCGCTCGGCGCAGGTCGGCGACAAGGCCGCGGTGGACATGAAACTCGTCACGCTGGTGGACCTCTCGCGCATGGAAGTCGAGGCCGGCGTGCCGGCCGGCGACATCCCCAGCGTGTCGGTCGGCCAGGCGGTGGCATTCCGCGTCGAAGGCTTCGGCGACCGCGCCTTCAACGGGCGCATCGCGCGGATCGCCCCGCAGGCGGCGGCCGGCTCCCGCTCGATCATGGTCTACATCGACCTGCCGAATACCGACGGCGCCCTGAAGGGCGGCATGTTCGCCAAGGGCCTGTTGACGCTCTCGCGCAGCCAATCCGTCCTGGCCGTGCCCATCACCACACTGCGCGAGGAACGCGGCGAAACCGTCGTCTATGCGGTCATCGACGGGCGGCTCGACCGCGTGGCGGTGCAGGTCGGCGCGCGCAACGAGGAGCAGGCCTGGGCCGAAGTCGCTGGCGCGCTCAAGGCCGGCACGCCGGTCATCCGCACCAACCTGGGCGCCCTCGTGCCCGGTGTCAAGGTGCGCATGGGGGGCGGGACCACCGCGACGCCGATGGCCGCGACGCCGGCTGCCGTGATGGCCCCGCCTTCAGTCGCCACCAAGCCCTAGGCCGGCGTGTTCTTCACCCGCATCAGCATCAACAATCCGGTGCTGGCCACCATGATGATGGCCGCGCTGGTGGTGCTAGGCCTGTTCTCGCTCGACCGCCTGCGGGTCGACCAGTTCCCCGACATCGAATTCCCGGTCGTGGTGGTCACCACCGAATACCCCGGCGCCACGCCCGAATCGGTCGAGTCCGACATCACGCGCCCGGTGGAAGAGGCGATCAACACCGTCTCCGGCATCAAGGCCCTGACCTCGCGCTCCTACGAAGGGCAGTCGGTGGTGATCGTCGAGTTCGACCTCACCGTCGAGCCCGCGCGCGCGGCCCAGGACGTGCGCGAGAAGATCGCCATCGTCAAGGTGGGCTTCCGCAAGGAGGTCAAGGAACCGCGCATCGCGCGCTTCGATCCGGCCGACCGGCCGGTCATTTCCTTCTCGGTGGCGTCCGAATCGCGCAGCGCCCGCGACATCACCACGCTGGCCGACCGGCTCATCAAGAAGCGCATCGAGAACGTGCGCGGCGTGGGCGCGGTCACCATCGTCGGCGGCATCAAGCGCGAGGTCCAGGTGCAGCTGCGCCCGGTCGACATGGAAAACCTCGGCCTCTCCGTCGACCAGGTGATCAATGCCATACGCAGCGAGAACCAGGAGCTGCCGGCCGGCGCGATCCGCTCGACCGAACGCGAACAGGTGGTCTCGATCAAGGGCAGGCTCAAGTCGGTCGACGACTTCAACCGCATCATCGTCGGGCGCCGCGGCGGCCAGGCCGTCACCCTGCGCGAAGTGGCGCGGGTGATCGACGGCCAGGAGGAGCAGGAAAACCTCGCGCTGCACGACGGCCGCCGCGTGCTGGCGCTGGACATCCAGAAGGCGCAGGGCCAGAACACCATCGAGATCACCGACGCGGTCAAGCAGGCGGTCGCGGCGCTGCAGCGCGAACTGCCTTCCGACGTCAGGCTGTCGGTGATCAAGGACGCCTCGGTGCCGATCCGCACCGGGGTGGACAACGTGCGCCGCACCATGCTCGAAGGGGCGGCGCTCACCATCCTGATCGTCTTCCTGTTCCTCAACTCTTGGCGCTCGACGGTCATCACCGGCCTCACGCTGCCGATCGCCATCCTGGCCACCTTCTTCTTCATGGACATGGCCGGCGTCACCATCAACATGGTGAGCCTGATGGCCCTCTCGCTGGCGGTGGGCCTCTTGATCGACGACGCCATCGTGGTGCGCGAGAACATCGTGCGCCACAGCGCCATGGGCAAGAGCCACAAGGCCGCAGCGATGGAAGGCACGCAGGAAATCGGCCTGGCGGTGTTCGCCACGACCATGTCCATCGTCGCGGTGTTCCTGCCGGTGGGCTTCATGGGCGGCATCATCGGCCGCTTCTTCTATTCGCTGGGCATCACGGTGGTGGCCTCGGTGCTGGTGTCGATGTTCGTCTCCTTCACCCTCGATCCGATGCTCTCCTCGGTGTGGCCCGACCCTGCCGCCCAGGGACCACCGCGCGGGCCCATCGCCAGGCTGCTCGCGCTGTTCGACCGGCTCGTGCAGGCGGTCTCGCGGCTCTATCAGACCCAGCTGGCCTGGGCGCTCAGGCACCGCATCCTGACCCTGGCCGGCGCTGCGGCCGTGTTCGCGGGCAGTTTTGCGCTGGTGCCGCTGCTGGGCAGCGAATTCGTGCCGCAGGCCGACTATTCCGAGACGACGGTGGCCTTCCAGACCCCGGTGGGGTCCTCGCTGGAGCTGACGGAGGCCAAGGCGCGCCAGGTCGACGCCGCCCTGCGCGAACTGCCCGAGGTGCTCTACACCTACACCACCATCAATACCGGCATCACCCAGGGCAAGAACTATGCGAACGTCTACGTGAAGCTGAAGCCGCGCAACCAGCGCGCACGCTCCCAGCACATGATGACCCAGCCGCTGCGCGAGCGCCTGGCCTCGATCGCCGGCATCACCGTGACCCATGTGGGGGTCAACAACGCGGTGGGCGGCACCAAGGTGCTGGTGGTGAGCCTGCAGGGCCAGGACCTGGCCGAACTGGGACGCTACTCGGCCGAAGCCCGGACGCGCTTGAAGCAGATTCCCGGCCTGGTCGATCTCGACTCCTCGCAAAAGCCCGACAAGCCCACCATCGACATCGACGTGCGCCGCGAGCTGGCCTCCGACCTGGGCGTGGGCGTGGCCCAGATCGGCGCGGCGATCCGGCCCCTCCTGGCCGGCGAGTCGGTGAGCACATGGAAGGCGCCGGACGGCGAAAACTACGACGTGCGCGTGCGCCTGGCCCCTGCGGACCGCCAGACCATCGGCGACCTCGACCGCCTCATGATCCAGAGCGCGCAGGTCAATGCCGACGGCTCGCCGAAGATGGTGGCCCTGCGCCAGGTCGCGCAGTTCCGCGCGGCCGGCGGCACCAGCCAGATCAACCGCAAGGACTTGACGCGCGAAGTTCAGATCGATGCCAACGTGTTCGGCCGCTCCGCCGGCGAGGTCGGGCGCGACATCCAGAAGGCCTTAGACGGCATGGACTGGAAGCCCGGCTACCGCTACGTGATGGGCGGCTCGACCCGGGACATGAAGGAGTCGTTCTCCTTCGCGCTCACCGCCATGATCCTCGCGATCGTGTTCATCTACATGATCCTCGCCTCGCAGTTCGCCAGCTTCCTGCAGCCGCTGGCGATCATGTCGTCCCTGCCGCTGACCATGATCGGCGTGTTCGGCGCGCTTCTCCTCTTCCGCAGCACCCTCAACCTGTTCTCGGTGATCGGCGTGATCATGCTGATGGGCCTGGTGACCAAGAACGCGATCCTCCTGATCGACTTCGTCAACCAGGCGCGCTCCGCCGGCATGGCGCGCGGCGAAGCGATCCTCGAGGCCGCCCGGGTACGCCTGCGCCCCATCCTGATGACCACGCTGGCCATGATCTTCGGCATGCTGCCGTTGGCGCTGGGGCTCTCCGAGGGCTCGGAACAGCGCGCCCCGATGGGGCAGGCCGTCATCGGCGGGGTCATCACCTCCTCGATCCTCACGCTGGTGGTGGTGCCGGTGATCTACACCTTCCTCGATGACCTGGCCGCCTGGCGCAGCCGCCGCGCCGGCGCGCCACGGACTGGCTGATAAACTCACGACTCCCCACTCCCGTTCCGGGCCAGGCATCATGAATACCGAGTTCGACATCGCACGCGCGCGCTTCAACATGATCGAGCAGCAGATCCGCCCCTGGGACGTGCTCGACCAGGACGTGCTCGACCTGCTCGATGTGGTCAAGCGCGAACAGTTCACGCCGCCAGCGCATCGCCTGCTCGCCTTTGCCGACACCGAGATCCCGCTCGTCGAAGGCAGCGCCGCCAGCGAGTCCAAACGCATGTGGGCGCCGCGCCTGGAAGCGCGGGTCCTGCAGGAAATCATGGTCAAGCCGCAGGACACGGCGCTGGAAATCGGCACCGGTTCCGGCTACTTCGCCGCGCTCCTCGCGCATCGCTGCCGCAGCGTGACCGCAGTCGAGATCGATCCCGCGCTCAAGGCCTTCGCCGAAGGCAACCTGCGGGCCGCACACGTGGCCAACGTGCGCGTGGTCGAGGGCGACGGCGCGGCGGGGTACGGCTCGGAGCATTACGACCTGATCGTGCTGGGCGGGTCGACACCGGTGTTGCCGGACACGCTCGTGGCCCAGCTCAAGCCCGGTGGCCGGCTTTTCGCGGTGGTCGGCGACGCCCCGGCGATGGCGGCACGCCTGTTCACCAAGGACGCCGATGGCGCGCTGGGCGCGACCACCCTGTTCGAGACCTGCCTGGCGCCTTTGATCAACGCCACGCAGCCGCGGCGCTTCCGCTTCTAGGCCCATTCGTTGCAGCAACCCCGATCCAGACATCCATGAACCAGTTGACCGTCCAATCCCTCGCCGCATGGCTGGCCGACGCGAGCCGCCCGCAACCCCTGCTGCTCGATGTGCGCGAAGCCTGGGAGGTGCAAACCGCGGCGCTGCCCGGCATCACCCACATCCCGATGCAGGAAATCCCCACCCGCCTGGCGGAGCTCGACGGCGGGCGTGACATCGTGTCGATCTGCCATCACGGCGCGCGCAGCATGCAGGTGGCGGTTTTCCTCGAGCGGCACGGGCTCAGGGTGCACAACCTCAGCGGCGGCATCGACGCGTGGTCCCGGGAAGTCGACCCCTCGGTGCCGCGTTATTGATCGAACCGGATGGCGTCGATTGCCGATAATCACGGCTTTGGAAACATCCAGCCGGTATGGCAAAATGACCGAGAGTCATTAAAGGTCCGGTATTCATGAGATTCCTGCGTTCACGCCTGTCGATCGCGCTTGCGGCAGCCTCCCTGGCGACACCCGGCTCGCTGGTCTGGGGTGCGGATCTGCTGTCGGTCTTTCGCGAGGCGCTCGCCAACGACGCCGTCTATGCCAGCGCGAAGTCCTCGCTTGAATCCGGCCGCGAAGCGTTGCCGCAGGGCTTCGCCGGACTCCTGCCCACCATCAGCGCGACCGCCAACACGGTCCGCAACGACGTCGACGTCTCGCCGCGCACGCCGTCCGCAGCCTTCGTGCCCGGCAGCCGCGTGTTCAACACCAACGGCTATTCCATCACGCTCACCCAGCCGCTGTTTCGCTGGAGCAACTGGCAAACCTACGAGCAGTCCAAGCTTGCGGTGATGCAGGCCGAGGCGCAGTACGCGCAGGCCGGGCAGGACCTTGCCGTGCGCGTGGCGCAGGCGTATTTCGACGTGCTGGCCGCGCAGGACTCGCTGGCCGTGGCGGGCGTCAAGAAGCAGGCGATCTCCGAACAGCTCGCCCAGGCCAGGCGCAATTTCGAAGTCGGCACCTCGACCATCGTGGACACCAACGAGGCGCAGTCGCGCTACGACCTGGTCATCGCCGAAGAAATCGCGGCCTTGAACGACCTCGAAGTCAAGCGCACCGCGCTGCTGCAGATCATCGGCAAGCCGCCCGGCGCGCTCGCTCCCCTGCGCACCGAAGTGGCGATCCCGCCGCCGCAGCCCGCCCAGCTCGACAAGTGGGTTGCCGCGGCCGAATCCGGCAACTACGCGGTCAAGGTGCAGGAAGCCGCCACGGAAGTCGCCGCGCGGGCCATCGAGATCCAGCGCGCCGGCCATTACCCGACGCTCGATCTCACCGCGGCGCGCAACCGCACCAGCCAGACCGGCAGCGCCACCAACAACATCGGCAGCGACATCAGCTCGATGACCATCGGCCTGCAGCTGGCCATCCCCATCTACGCCGGCGGCGCGGTCGATTCGCGCGTGCGCCAGGCGATCGCCAACCGCGACAAGGCGCGTGCCGACCTGGAAGTCCAGAGGCGCAGCGCCGCGCAGAGCGCGCGCCAGTTCTTCCTGTCGGTCACCAATGGCCTCGCCCAGGTGCGCGCCTTCGAGGCCGCGCTCACCTCGTCGAAGACATCGCTGGATTCCAACAAGCTCGGCTATGAAGTCGGCGTGCGCATCAATATCGACGTGCTCAACGCCCAGCAGCAGCTCTTCACCACCCAGCGCGACCTGGCCAAGGCCCGCTATGACACCATCGTCAACAGCTTCCGGCTCAAGGCCGCCACCGGCAGCCTGACCGAGGAAGACATCGTCGCGGTCAACGCGCTGCTGGCCAGGTAGCGCGGGACGGGCGCGCCGGGCGCGCGCAGGCCGTCACTTCCCGTCGGGCACGAGAGGCGCCAGCAGCGCCATGGTGCGGTCGGTCGCGCCGCGGTGGGTGCGCGCGAACGCGAGCGCCGCATCGGCCATGCGCCGGCGCCGTTCCCCATCGGCCAGCAATCCGGCCACGGTATCGCCAAGCGCGGCGGCATCGGCCACGCGCAACGCCGCGCCGGCCGCCACCGCCTGCTGCGCGGCCTCGGCGAAGTTCCAGGTATGCGGACCGAACAAGGCCGGACAGCCGCAGGCGGCGGCCTCGATCATGTTCTGCCCGCCAAACGGCAGCAGGCTCCCGCCGATATAGGCGCAATCGGCCATCGCGAAATACGCCGCCATCTCGCCCATGCTGTCGCCCAGCCATACCGCTACCTGCGTGCCGGGCAGCTCGTCCCGGCTGCGCCGCGCCAGCCGCAGCCCGGCCGCCATGACCTGCCCGGCCACCTCGTCGAAGCGCTGCGGGTGGCGCGGCACCAGCACCGCAAGATGGCCCTGCGCGGCGACCTGCCGCAGCACCGGGATGAGCAGCGCCTCCTCGCCCTCCCGCGTGCTGGCCGCCAGGAACACGCGCCGCCCGTCCGCCGCGGCATGCCAGCGCCGGCCGAGTTCGAGCAGTCCGGCGGCGGGTGTCACATCGAATTTTACGTTTCCGGTCACCTGCGGCGCGCGCCCGCCCAGGCCGGCCAGGCGCTCGGCGTCGGCGGCGGTTTGCGCGGCGATGCAGGCGAAGGCGCCGAACGCCCCGCGCGCCAGCACCCCCACCCGCGCATAGCGGGCATACGAGCGCTGCGACAGGCGCGCATTGGCCAGCGCCACCGGCACCCCGGCCCGCGCGCACAGCGCCATCAGGTTGGGCCAGACCTCGGTTTCCATCACCACGCCGAGACGCGGCTGAAAATGGCCGAGAAAGCGCCGGATCGCGAACGGATAGTCATACGGCAGATACACCACGCGCGCGCGCGCGCCGTACAGCGACCGCGCCGCCGCCCGGCCGGTCGGCGTCATGCAGGTGAGCACCAGCGCATGGCGCGGAAAGCGCGCCGCAAGGGCCTCGATCACCGGCTGGGCGGCGCGCGCCTCGCCCACCGAGACGGCATGCAGCCAGAGGACCGGGCGGTCCGGCCGGCCGGCGTACATGCCGAAGCGCTCGCCGACATGCCCGAAGTACTCGCGCTGCTTGCGCGCGCGCCAGCCCAGGCGCAACAGCACCAGCGGCAAGGCCAGCCACAGCCCGAGCGTATAGAGGGCGCGCGCCACCGCGACAGCTTCAGGCGCAGGCGCTCGCGAGGCCGGCGCCGGTGACCCGGGCGACCGCCGCGCACACCGCGTCGGGCGCGGGCGTCCTGGCCACATCGCCGACGTTGCACGCGCGCCGGCCGGTGACGCCGGTCGCGCCCGGACTGGTGCCGCAATAGATGCCCACGGTCGGGCGGCCCAGCGCCGCCGCCAGATGGGTGAGCCCGGTATCGACACCGATGGCGAGGCCGGCACCGGCGATCACCCCGGCCAGCTCTGCCAGGGTAGAGGCGGGCGCCACCACCGCGGCGGGCGTGCCGTCGGGGCAGGCGCCGATGGCGGCGGCGATCCGCTCCGCGCGCTTGTTCTCGACCTCGGTACCGGCCGGCAGCACGCAGCGCCAGCCGGCCTCGGCCAGGCATCGGCCCAGCACTCCCCAGCGCTCCTCCGGCCACAGCTTGGCGGCATCGGTGGTGCCGGTCAGGCAAACATAGTAGGGCGCGGGCGGCAGCCAGGGAAACGCCGCCGGCGCGGCGCTGATGCCGAAGTCCGGCGCCCCCTGCGGCACATAGCCCAGCGCGTCGCCTACCAACTGGCGGTTGCGCGCCACCGCATCCAGCGTCCACGGTACCGCATGGGCGCGATGGTAGGCGAACGCAGCGACCCATTCGCGGGCGCTGGCGCGGTCGAGCCCGTGGCGCTGGCCGCGCGCCGCGCAGGCGAGGAGTGCGCTTTTCGCCAGCCCCTGGGCATCGATCACGCAGTCATAGCCCTCCGGGCGCAGCGCGCACCTGAACGCAGCGATTTCCGCGCGCGTGGCCGGCTGGAACAGGCGCTTGCGCCAGCGCCGGACCGCCACCGGAATGACGCGCCGCACCGCCGGATGCAGGCGCACCACATCCACATAGGTTTCCTCGACCACCCACTCGACCTCGGCCTGCGGGTACAGCGCGATGAGGTCGGTCACCGCCGGCAGGCAGTGGATGACGTCACCCAGCGAAGTAGTCTTGACCAGCAGGATGCGCTGCATGGGGTCCGTGGGAAGGGGTGGGGACGCGAGACCGGCCTGCCGGGCACTCGCAGGAAACATGCCGCGGGCGCCCCGGGGAATGCGCCGCTGGCCCGGCCGGCCCGCGCCGCCCGCAGCGCGGGAACGGCGTACCGGTCGGCATCGCTTACAATCCGCCGCTTTGGCGCCCTGGGTGCCGGCCGCCTCGGGCCGGATTTCTCGGTTCGGAGCCCGATTATATCCGCCGCATGGTCCCTGCCCCCCCGCCGCAGCGCGCCCGGCTTTCCGTGGTGATCATCACCCTGGACGCGGCGGCGCCGTTGACCGGTTGCCTCGCAAGCGTCGCCTTTGCCGACGAAATCGTGATCCTGGATTCCGGCAGCAAGGACGACACGCGCGCCATCGCCGCGCGCGCCGGTGCGCGCTTCGTCCAAGGCGACTGGCCGGGCTTCGGGGTGCAGAAGCAGCGCGCGGTGGCGCTGGCCACGCATGACTGGGTGCTGTGTCTCGACGCCGACGAGCGCGTGAGCGCCCCCTTGCAGGCAGCGATTCGCGCCGCGCTGGCCGGCGCGCCGGCGCACATGGCGTGGCGCATGGCGCGCGCCAACCGCTTCATGGGCCGCCTGCTGCGCCATGGCGAGGGCTATCCGGACTGGTCGCTGCGCCTGTTCCACCGCGCCCATGCGCGCTGGAGCGACGACCCGGTGCACGAGAAAGTGCTGACCGAGACGACAGTGGGCACACTGGCGGGCGACCTGCTGCACGAATCCGCCGAATCGCTGGAGACCTACCTGGCCAAGCAGAACCGTTACACCACGCTGCAGGCGCAGGCGCTCGCCGCGCGCGGCGAGCGCGCCGGCTGGGGCCGCATCGCCGCCAGCCCCCTGGTGCGGTTCGTCAAGTTCTATGTGCTCAAGCGCGGCTTCCTGGACGGCCTGCCGGGCCTGGTGCACATCGCCATCGGCTGCTTCAACAGCCACATCAAATACGCCAAGCTGCGCGAGATGAACCGGCGGGACTGAGCCGCAGCCTGCGGCGCGCGGCGCGGCGCAGGCGCGCGCCGCACGACGGAAACGCCGTGCAGCCGCTGGGGCTAGATCCGGTAGGCGGTGGTCGTCATCACCCGGGACATGAGCTTCATGGCCAGGCGCGCCGGCAGGGGCAGATCGGCGCCGCCCGCCAGCACCGCGTCCTTGGCATGGCGCACCTCGTCGGCCTGCATGGCGCGGACGATGGCGCGCGAGCGGGTGTCGCCCGGCGGCAGGCGCTCGAGGTGGCCTTCCAGGTGCTGCTCGACCTGACGCTCGGTCTCGGCGACGAAACCCAGGCTGACGCGGTCGCCCAGGCGGCCGGCGGCGGCGCCGAGGGCGAAGGCGCCGGCATACCAGAGCGGATTGAGCAGGCTCTGGCGCCCGCCCAGTTCGGCGATGCGCTGCGCCGTCCAGGCCAGATGCGCGCCCTCGTCCGCGGCGGCGCGCTCCATGTGCGCGCGGATTTGCGGCGTGCGCGCGGTGGCCGCCTGGCCGTGATACAGGGCCTGGGCGCACACCTCGCCGACATGGTTGACGCGCATCAGCGCCACGACCTCGCGCTTTTCCTCGGGCGCCAGGTCCGGGCCGGGCTGCTCGGCGCCGGCGGGCATGGGCGCGGCGGGCGCCACGGATGCGATCGCGCGCAGGGCGCGGTCAAAGGCGGTGATGAGGGTATCGGGGTGCATGAAGCCGTCCTTGGGCGGAGAAGACCCTAATTATCGGCCCGATCGGGCCGCGGCGCGCCTCAGCCCTGCGCGGGCTTGAGCGGGAAATGCATCCAACCGGTGATGATGTACTTGGTGCCGGCATCGACCAGGTTGCCGGTGTGCGAGTGGGTCCACTCGGCCGGCCAGATGAGCGTCTTGCCGCGCTCGGGCCTGACCTCCAGGCCGTAGTTGGGAAAACGGGTGCAGCCGCCGTCCTCGACATCGTTGAGATAGGTCATCCACACCAGCACCCGATGCAGGGTCGGCAGCGCGGTGCGCTCCGAATGCTCGAGCGCGAAATGCCCGCCGGGGGTGTAGCGCTGGATGTTGAAGTCGCCGATGTCGACCTCGCGCAGGAAGCCGGCCAGGAAAGGCCAGTCCTCGAGGTAGTCGCGGTAGAAGGCCGCCAGTTCGTTCATGTACTCGGCCAGCACCGCGTGCGAGGGCAGCGCCAGGTCGCGCGGATTGACGTTGATGTCCACCGAGTTCTTGAACTGCGGATTGTGCCCGGCGCCTGTCATGCCCGGCCGCTGCAGTTCGGGATGCGATTCGAAAAAGCCGATGATCCGGTCGGCCAGGCTGCGGTCCGGCAGGAACCAGGCGCCGATGAAGTGCGGGTGCTGCGTGGGGTGGATGTCAACGCGTTGCATCTTCGAGTTCCAGAATGAGGCGCGGCGCGGCATCGACCGCCAGGCGCACGAACCCGGTATGCGCCACCAGGTGTGCGAGCCCTTCGGCATGCCGGCCCTGCGCCAGGCGGACGCGCCCCAGGTTGCCGGCGGCCAGGGCGAAGCCGGGGTCGAGTTGCAGGGCGCGCTCGAAACAGGCCGCCGCCTGATCGAGCTTGCCGCAGGCCTTGAGGACACTGCCGAGATTGTTGTGCGCCTCGGCATACGCGGGGCGGCGGGCCAGCGCCGCCTGATAGGCACGCGCGGCCTCGTCGAAGCGGCGCATCTCCTCGAAGACGTTGCCGAGGGCGTTGTGCAACTCCGCAACGTCGAGGCCGAGCGCGATCGCGCGCTCGAAGGCGGCGCCGGCATCGGCGAGCCGCCCGGCCCGGCGCAGCGCGTCCGCCCGATTGGCATGGGCTTCCGGATAGTCCGGCGCGAACAGCAGGGCCTCGTCAAAAGCCGCGAGCGCGCCCGCCACGTCAGCGTCGGCCAGCAGGGCCAGGCCGAGGTTGTTGTGGGCCTGTGCAAAGTCCGGCGCCAGCGCGAGCGCGCGCCGCAGCGCGGCGACGGCTTCGGCATGCCGGCCCAGCGCGGCAAGCGCATTGCCGAGATTGTTCCAGGTGGGCGGATGGGCCGGCTGCGCCTGCGCGGCGGCCTGCAGCACCTCGACCGCCTCGGCATGGCGCCCGCATTCCTGCAAGGCGTTGGCCAGGTTGTTGCGCGCATCCATGTGGCCGGGGGCGAGCGCGATGGCGGCCCGGAAATCGGCCAGCGACTCGGCATGCCGCCCCAGCGCGCACAGCGCGATGCCGGCATTGCAATGCGCCTCCACATAGTCGCGCTTGAGACGCAGCGCCTGGCGGAACGCCGCCAGCGCGTCGGCATGGCGGCCTTGCGAAGAGAGGACCGCGCCGAGGATGTTGGGCAGCACGAACGCGTCCGGATGGCGCCTGATCAGGCGGCGCGCGGCGCTCTCGGCCTCGCCCAGGCGGCCCGCCTGGAACAGGGCCATCAATTGCTGCAATTCGCGCTGTGACTGCATGGCCTGCCCTGCTCCGGATACCGCCCTTTTCGCTTGTGTCCAGCAAGGATAGCGCATCGAGGGCCGCGAGCCTGCCGGCCCGGCGCAAGGCGGCAAGCCGCGAGGGCGCCGCCTGCGGTGGCAAAATGACGCGGGCGCCGTGCCCCGGCGGGGGGCGGCGCGGTTTGCCCGCGCTCCGGAACACGCGCATCCAGCCCCCGGACCCACCCTTCTTGCGGACCCCACATGCAGCCGGACCACCAAGTACTGACCCTGTTCCCGCTTCCCCTCTACATCGGCCTGATCGAAGGCGGCATCCTGCCGGAGGAGCTGGCCTATGCGCAAAACCTCGCCTACGACCCCAATACCGGGGGCAACCGGTCGTCTTCCAACCACTATGTGCTGCACGAACCGGAAATGGCGCGCCTGCGCGGCATCGCCGAGGGGCACCTGAACAACTTCCGGCAACAGATTCTCGCCACCGACAACGAGCTCTACATCACCCAGTCCTGGACCAACCGCAACGCGCGCGGCAGCCACCATCACGCGCACTACCACTTGAACAGCATCGCCAGCGGCGTGATGTACTTCACCTACGGCGGCGAGGTGCCGCCCATCGTGTTCAAGTCGGACCGCCGCCCGCAAATCGCGCCGCGCCAGACCGCCGGCAACATCTTCAATTCCGACACCTTCTCGTTCCGCCCGCAGGGGCCGGTGATGCTGATCTTCCCGTCCTACATCGACCATTCGGTGGTGGCCAACCCCAACGACGAGGAGCGCATCAGCCTCGCGTTCAACACCTTTCTGCGCGGGGATCTGGGCGTGGAGGAACGCTTGAACCGCCTGACGCTATAACGAAAATCATGCGAAGTCGGGACGCGGGCAACGGTGATTCCGGTGCTCCGTGGCCTACTCGAAATTCAACGCGGCAAACCCAGGTGCAAGCTCAAGGCTGATTCGACCTTGAGGATATCGGCGCGTTTGCGGCGTCCGAGCGGGACTTTCAAGCGCGCCTTGTCCGCGGCCATGATCTGGTCCGACATGCTCTTGGACGCGTTGCCGCCCACCTTGACCGCCGCTTCGTCTGGGTATTTTTGGCTTATGTCCTTTCGTTCATGAGGATTTTTTTAGGGCATGGGCACTTGAACCTAAAAACCACACGATCTTAAGGATTTGTTGTCAATAATGCCGAATCTTCTTAAAATCCTCTTGATCGTGAGGATTTTTCATGCATATACCGATTGAAAGCGCATCAGCCCTCGGCAAGGTGGTACGCGCGAGCCGAAGGGCTCAGAAGATCCGGCAGGATGATGCTGCCGGCAGCATCGGCGTCAGCGAAAACTTCCTCGGCAAGATCGAGCGCGGCAACAACTCCGTGCAGTGGGGAAAGCTCTTTCAAGTCCTCGAAGGCCTCGGCGTCCGGGTCATCGTGGATGTACCCGATAGCGTGGCCACTTATCTGACCGCCCCGTCAAGCGGCCCGGGCGAACCATGAACAGTCGATCCCTGCGGGCGTCCATCAATCAGATCGAGATCGGCACTTTGCTGGAAATTGGAGGGCTCTGGAGTTTCCAATACACCGATGCCTGGCTACGCGATCCTCGGCGCTTCGCCCTTAGCCCGCATCTCCCACTGGCGGCGGCGGCCTTGCTGGACGGCGCAAGCCAGCGCCCCGTGCAGTGGTACTTTGACAATTTGCTGCCGGAAGAAGGACAGCGTACTTTGCTGGCCGGAGACGCCGCCCTCGACGCGACAGACGCCTTCGGCTTGCTGGCCTGGTATGGCGCCGAGTCGGCAGGCGCGTTGACCTTGCTGCCGCCGCATGCTGGACATCAGGCCGCCGAGCCACTGCGACGGTTACCGGAGGATGCCCTGGAGGCACGTATACGCCAGCTACCCAGGGCGCCACTGACGCATGCGGCCATCAAGCGCATGTCCCTGGCGGGCGCCCAGCATAAGCTGGCGGTCGTCCTCCAGGATGGCGTGCTGTTCGAACCCGCAGGGGCCACTCCCTCGACCCATATTCTGAAGCCCGACCATCCGGATGCGGACTACCCCCATTCGGTCATCAACGAGTGGTTTGTGATGCGCCTGGCCAGGCGGCTGGGGCTCGATGTCCCGGAGGTTTATCGCCGCTACGTGCCCTCACCGGTGTATCTCGTAGATCGCTTTGATCGTGTTTCCGGTGCCCAGGGCTGGCAACGCCGGCATGTGATCGATGCCTGCCAATTACTGGGACTGGACCGCAGCTTCAAATACAGCCAAGGCAGCCTGGATAGTCTGGCAGCACTGGCCGATGCCTGCCGCAGCCCGGCAGTCGCTCGCGCCCGGCTCTTTGTCTGGCTGATGTTCAATGTGCTCGTCGGCAATAGCGATGCGCACCTGAAAAATCTCAGCTTCCTGGTGTCCCATGAGGGTATTCAGTTGGCGCCGTTCTATGACCTGTTGAGCGTTGCCGCTTATGACACGCCCGCCTTCGATAAACGTGGCTGGCCAGCCCGAACTCAACTCGCGTGGCCGATTTTTGGCGCACGCCGATTTGCGGACATCGACCGGGGATTGCTGCTCGAGGCGGGCGCGGCGATGAATCTGGCAAGGAATACGGCGATGCGCCTGTTGGAAAACCTGCGCAGCCGCATCACGAAAGAGGGCGAGGCGCTTTACGCAGAGGTCGAGACTGAAAATGCACGCATCACCCGTGAACGCCCGACTCTTTCAGCAACCATGGCCGGGGAGTCCCGTTGCCTCAGGGCAATACTGCACAACGTCATCAAGGAGATGACGAACCGGACCGCCTGAACCGCCTGAAGCTCTGGTGGAACACCCGCGATGTACTGCAGGGCCCGGAAACTACGGCTTCGCGATGACGGCCGGAAAGTCCGGGATGATGCGGGAGTGCGGATGCTCGCCGGACACATCGTGAAACGACATCGCGCCGGTTTCCGCCAGTATCCATACCTCGTGCGCGCCGCTTGCCAGATAAATGGCGGTCTTTTCAGCCATCTCATCCACCGAGTTCGAAGGCGACATCACTTCGATGCAAATCGTGGGCGCTACCATCAGGAGATTGTGATTGGACCTGGCATTCCAGGCATCAGGCGAAACCCAGGCCACATCCGGAACGCGAATTCCGCGTTCGGTAAGGACGGCACTTTCCGTCATCACCTTGCCGCCCAACCCGGCAGCCTCGACCGCGTTGCGAAGAAGATAAGCGACCTCGGCCTGCCAGACGCTATGCGGCGTACTGGCCGGACTCATCAGCAGTTGACCGCGTTCGTTGGTTTCAACCTTGTATGGAAGGTTGGCGATCGACGGATCTTCGCAAAGCGCATCCCAGAGCGCCATCATGGCTTCCGGCGTGGGGCTAAACACTGCCAGCGGCAGGCGGGATCCCATGGCTTGACCCTACTCAACACGTCAAGAGAAGGATAATACGATCTTTTCCGGCCCTGGCCAAAGCTTCCGGATACGCTTGTGCGTTGGAAGAAACAAGCAACGTCACCCCTGGTTGTGGCGAACCGCCCATCAGGAGATGGTCAACGCGGCAAACCCAGGTGCAAGCTCAAGGCTGATTCGACCTTGAGCATATCGGCGCGTTTGAGGCGTCCGAGCGGGCCTTTCAATCGCGCCTTGTCCGCCGCCATGATCTGGTCCGACATGACCTTGGATGCAACGCCATCAACCTCGACCACGGCTTCGCCAGGGTATACGCGCTCGGTGTTTGAAGTCAGCGGCACCACCACCACCCGCTTCAAATTCGCATTTGCAGCGTCATTGCTGACGATCACAGCAGGACGGGTCTTGCGTATCTCGCTGCCAATCGCTGGCTCGAAAGCGACCCACCATACCTCACCGCGCTTCATCGGCTGAATCCTGGGCGAGCGCCTCCAGCCATTCTCGTGCCGCGATTTCGCGCGACTCGTCGGCAGCCATGGCTTGATAACCAGCGGCCAAATCAGCGCCCGTCACATGCGGACGAACCAGATCTTCGATGAATTTGCTGATCTTGCCTCGCCCAACGAGCCGCGCAAGGCCGTCGTAGACCGCCTCATCCAAAGATATCGTGAGTTTTTTTTGCATCGCTATGACTATTTGGATCAGGATACGTCTTACATAATACCACTGAGAAAACTCAGGCTCGGACTCCCGTGCCCTTAACCGTAAAAAAAACGGGCTCCCGAAGGAGCCCGTTTGGTCGGACTAACTGGTGTGAACCAGATTAGAACGCGTGACGCACGGTCAGACCGTAGTACTTGGGATCGGCACCAGCAGCGGTGGCAATACCGGCGAACACGATGCCGCTATAGGTCGCGTTGGTGCCGTTGACCACCTGGGTGTAGTAGGCGGTGAGCGACGTACGCTTGGACAGCATGTAGTTGTAAGCCAGTTGCCACGACTTGGCATCCGTACCCGAGCCTTCGAATGAGCGCCCGGCACCGTTGATGTTACCGGTCAGAGCGTTGGCGCGGGTGTAGTCAAACGCGAAGAAGTGGTTGCCGGTGGCATAGTTCGCCTGCAGGCGCCACGCGTTCTTCTTCAGCTCGGTGAGGTCACCAGCAGCAGCAGCAGCGTAGTTCAGCGTCCACTTGGTGGACTCCCACAAGCCGCCGAGGCCGAGGCTCTTGCCGCCGCCGAGCGCGAACGTGTACTTGCCGCCCAGGCGATGGGCCGTGCCGGTCGAGCCGTTGACTTGGTTACCAGTGATTTGCCATGCGGCGGTACCGTTGCCGCCCGCAATGTTAGCAGCAGCCGGTGCCGTGCTCGTGCCGACAACGGCGGCACCGAACGCCGTAAAGCTCGCTGCGGAGTGCGCCAGCAGATCGTTCTGCCTGCTATACGCGTAACCGGCAGCCAACGGGCCGTTGGTGTAGGTCAACGCCAAATCCCAAATCGAGGGCTTGAGGGAGCCGGCCGCGCGGTTGCTGGCCGAGACTGCATCAGCCAGACCGGTGGCGGCATATGCCACACGCGCTTCGAAACCGCTCCAGTTGGGCGACCACCACTGCAGCAGCTGCTTCTGGCGGCGGTCGAAGTTCGTGCCGCCGTTAAAGCAAGTGGCAGCCGACACGCCGACGTTTGCCTGGCAAGCTGCAGTTTCGTTCTGGGCCGACCACGCACCATTACCGAACATGGTTGCGCCGAGCAGATTGGCTTGCTGGCCGGTGGTGGCGTTGCCGATACGGCCGTTGACGTTGCCGGTGGCGACCGCCATCACGTTGTACGGGGTGTCCCACGCACCGATGGCAACGGTACCCCAGCTGTTCGAGCGCAGGCCGACAGCGGAGTTGCGGAAGGTGGCGGCGTTGCCATGGTTGGCGCCGTCCGGGGTGCCCGACGGGTTGCCGAGGGTGGTGGCCAGCTCAAGCTGGAACCACGCTGACACGCCGTTGCCCAGGTCTTCAGAGCCACGCAGGCCGAAATTCGAACCGGCGGGGTTGCTGAAGGAACGGGTGGACTGGTTGGCGGGGGCTCCGGTGAAGCTTGCGGCGGTACGCGCGGAGCTCGCGGTCACCGTGGTCGACGTGTCGGCACCGGTCGCGCTGCGGAACTGGAAGTCACCCTGCAGCGTACCGTAGATGGTCACGCTGGAGGACTGCGCCGAGGCCGCGCCCGCGAAGGCGGACAGGACGGCTGCGGCCAGAAGTTTCTTTTGCATGTAAATCTCCTCTGTGAATAAAAGGGAGCGGTTTCGAATTAACGGATATATCGGTTGAGCGCTGTCGCTAACTCGTTACCACCAAAAGTCCACCCCCCGTCTTGGAAGCGGGGGGCTTGACCGGATTCTCCCAAAGCCTCCGCGGCAAGCCAAGCGTTGCGGGGCGTTCCGCACGAATTTGGGGGGTGTTTGTGGCTTTTGCACAACAAGGGGTCATGTTGAAAACTACGCAAACCCCTGATTCATGCAAATGTCGTGAGATCGGGCTGGCTTTTCGGCGCTTTGCCGATCTGCGCAACAGCATGGCTCACAAGTGGTCTTCACGGCATCGCCATTTCGGCGACGGCCGGTTGCACAGCCTTGGTACAAATGCTTTACGGCGCGGTCACAAACATAAAAAGGCGCCGCGCACCGGCTCCCTTCAGGCGCCGATAAGTGCCCTCGCGTTTGCGCGGACCCGCGCCAAGTCGGCGTTTGGGATCTTGCCCTTGCGTACCGCACCACGTGCACGCCAGTCGACGCTTTTCAGCTGGTCTGAAAGGACCACACTCGGCGGTTTTGTGCCTGCGGGGACTTCGAACGGGTACCCCTTGATTTTGGTGGTCAAGGGACAGCACACCATCAGGCCGGTTTTTCCGTTGTAGCTGGACGGGGACAGCACCAGCGCAGGACGATGCCCGGATTGCTCATGCCCGGCCTGAGGCGAAAACTGCAGCCAGACAATGTCACCCGCTTCAGGCACGTAGGCCACGGCCACTTACCAGGCCTCCTTGCCAACCGGCGGGCCATAGTCAGCCGCGTCATGCAGGTTCGAGGCGTCAATTCCCGCCACCAGGTCTTCGATGGCCACTTTCGGCTGCGCCGCTGCCTCGATGACGATCCTGCCGCCTTCGACGCGCAGCGACACCGGGTCGTTGAGCGAAAGTCGCGCAGTCTTGAGTGTCACTGCGGGAATGCGGACCGCAGCGCTATTGCCCCACTTTTTTACCAAGGTTTCCACGTCGATTTCGTATATACGTTGTAGACACCCGATGGTAGCGTCAATTGGCGGGTTGGGTCAACTCTCCCCGCCATGCGCGCAACTCTAGATTAAACAACGAGCATTTTTTTCAGGCGGCAGACACGTTGCCAGATCAAGGCCTTGGGGACGGAAATTGCCATGACCTGCATGCAGCGCTCGATCCAGCCGTCCTGTTGGCGCAGGCGTTCGATGGCTTTCGCCAAGTCGGCACGGATGGTTTTTCCATACGCGCCTTCGGCCTTGACGAGCGCATCGCGCATCACCGCTAGCGCAGGCGCCATCATCGCCAGATCGATCAAATCGCGGCTGAATACCCCGTCATCCGGCCATCGGTTCGTGAGCCTGCAAGGCCGCCTTGTCCACGTGGCGCCAGTTGCGCTCGTAGATATCGAGTGCTTCCGCAGGCCTCAGGGTCTCGGCACCGTGCACCTGCCACGCGAGTCTTTTGAGTTGGGGGGCAGTCGGCGATACGCACGGTCGCGGGAATCCATTTCCGATTTCCATCCGCGCCGGCCTGCACCGCAACGGCGGTGTTGCCAGGGTCCACGAGTTCCAGGCGCGATCCGAGGGCATCGACAACATTCACGTAAGCCCCGATCGTGACAGCGGGTTCGCCCTTTTCGATACGATGAAGTGTGGTGCGGGAAACGCCCGAAGCCTCTGCCGCCGCGACCGCGGCGATCCCGAGCGCCTTGCGGCGAGCGCGGATGCATTCACCCAGCCGCGCGAGCAGGGCTGGTGTGGACGTGGATGGAGCAGGTGGTTTCGAAGGCATTTCGTTTCTTGTTATAGGCAATTTTTCTCATTCGCCCATAATGAGAAACGTTTTCGGCCTTCAGGGCTCGCTCAGAAGCGCGGCCAAGCCGTTGCGCACAGTCTCGACGTCGGCGGGCGAAAGTTTGCCGATTTGTCCTTTCACCAGACGATGGTCCAGGGTGAAAAGCTTGAAGCGTACCTTGGATGGCGCCGGCAGACCTGCGGCGACGAGGTCGTCAAGCCGGCAATCAAGAGGCCATGGCGGATTTGCTTCAGAGGTAATCATTGCCATGACCGAGTGGCCCGCAGGGGTGTTGAAGGCATGCGTGTCCGAGACAACGAGCGCGGGGCGGTTCCTGGTGGCGTTGCGGTCGGTAAACGGAAAAGGCACTCGCACCACCGCGAATCGGTCAAAGGCCACGATACGCCTCTTCATCGGCCGCGCCCGCCCACTCGCCGAGCGTGCCTTCGATCGCGCGAAGGTACTCCATGTCCATCGGTTGAACGCGGCGCACGGTGGCAGTGCCATCCGGGCCTATTTCCCAGGCGATGCGATCGCCCGGTACGACTTTCAATGCCGTGCGCACGTCCTGCGGAATCGTCGTTTGGCCTTTGGCAGTGATCTTGGCGATTACCAGCATTACTTTTACTCCCGGCATTATTTCCTTACCGCCATACTGTACAGCATTTTTGATCCCGGTCGGGGCACAGCCGAAAAAGGGCAACAGCGTCAAGGTGACCCAGAATGACGCCGTCAAGGAGGCGGCCTGATTCCGCCTGCCGCTCCAGCGGCAACTGCCCGTGGCGTCGGCCACGGGCTTTTTTCGTCAGGTGGTTTGCGGCTCGATACGCAGCACGAGATGCCCGCCAACGGCTTGGGCGAACCGCTCAACGGTGCGCATGGACGGCGGACGCTTGCCGCTCTCGAGTCGGGCAACGACGCTCTGTGTGGTGCCCATGCGCTGGGCGACCTCGATCTGAGACATGCCTGCACGGGTGCGTGCCGCGACGAGTTCGCGGGCGATGGCGTATTCGTCGGCCTGAGCGTCGTATTCGGCGCGGGTCGCCGCGTCGGCCAGCAGTTCGCGCTTGAGCGATTTCAGGTTCTTCATTTCGCGGCCTCCAGTCGTTTCAAGGCGGTGGTGATTGCCGTTCGCGGCGTCGTCTGCGTTTTCTTGACGAAAACGTGCAGCACCAGCAGCTTGCGTCCCTGAACGGCGGCATAGACAGCACGGGCAATGCCATCTTTGCCCTGCATGCGCATTTCCCACAGCTTGCTTTCGAGTGGCCTGATGTGGGGCATCCCCACTTTCGTCGGGCCGAAGCTTTCCAGCAACTCGGCAATGTGCAGGAAACGGGCGCGCATGTCGGCAGGCAGGCTTTTCAGTTCGGCCTCCGCCAGTCAATGCACTGCCACTGTCCAGTCGCCCATAGTATAGCCTTTTTGCTATATTTCTTCCAAGAGGCTTGCGGCTCGAGCAGCAAGCCAATCGTGCCTGCGCGTGGAGCAACCGGTCGAACAGGTCGACATGCTCTTGATGCAATTCGCTTGAAAGCAGCGTCGACTCAACATCAAGCGCGAGGGGACGAAATCCGTCCCGCAACAATGGCCCCACGTCCAGCCTCACCCAATGCCGGCGCATCGGTCAGCGCCCAGATCAGGCAATGGGTGTCGAGAAGCAGTTTCAAGTTCCAAGCAATTCGTCGTCGGCCAAGGGCGCATGGCATTCAGGGTCGATCCTGACGCGCGCGCGCTTGAGTCCGCCCAGCCGCACTCCGCTCGCGGAAGCACCGGCGTGCAGCGCCACAAGTCGGGCCACCGGCGTACCGGCGCGCGCGATCACGACATCCTCGCCGGCTGCCACTCGATCCAGCAACGCCGAAAGCTTGGTCTTGGCTTAGTCGATATTGACTTGCATCGCACGCATTCATCTCGGAATTTGGTCAAATCACAGCGTTTTTGACCAACCTGGATGGTGTGGCCGATCCGCTACTTCCTGCGCGCAGCCTCCGCCGCCACCAGCTTATCCAGTGCGGTCACCTTGTTGGCGCCGAATAACGCCCGTGCGCGCTTGTAGTTTTCCGCCTGCGCCTGGCTCAGCTGTGCCAGATGGTCCCGGTACGGCTTTGAATCGGCGTGCGACTTGAGTTTTTCCAGCACGCCCTCCACCGGCGTGTAGATCGGTGCGGCGTCCTGGTTGTAGGTTTGCAGCAGCAGGTGCAGGGCGGTGTCGGCGTTGAGGCGGCGGTCGCAGATGTCGAAGGCCATGTGCAGCGAGTACTCGTCGGCGGTTTCCACCCGGTGCGGCGTGTAGTTGCGCAGGTAGATCGCGTCGCCCGGCTGCATCACGAATTCAGCCTGCACCGGGCCCATGGCGGCGGGGTCGAGTTCGTTCAGGTTGACCCAGCGGGGGTTCTGGCGCCGGTGCAGGTACCACTTCTTGCGTCCGGCCAGCTGCACCACCAGCACGTCGGCCGTATCCACATGGCCGCGGTAGGCCTCGCCGCCCCGCGCCTGCGAAAAAAAGGCCACCGAGTTCGAGAGCAATACCTCGCCGGCATTGTCGATGGCCGCGCACATGGCGTTGACCATCGGTTCGAACAGGTCGACCGCCTCGAGCACGATCGCCGCGCCATTGGCCAGGTATTCCTCGATGATGCCCTTGTTGAGGAACGGCAGGTCGGCCGCCTGCACCACCTTGTGGCCCATGGCGCGGCTGCAGTCCACGGGCTTGCCCTGCCAGTACAACTTGAAGAAATCCGGCGTCAGCAGCGGGTTGTTGAGGTGGCGACGCAGGTGCTCAAGCGTGAAGAACGCCGGCTTGTCGATCACCTTTTCGCCGCGCACGAAATCACGCTCCGGCGGCAGCTTCAGCGCGGTCTTGTAATAGAAGTCGCGCAAGGCGCGCAGGTCCGGTGAAAGTTCCATTCAGGTCCCGGGGCGCACACAGCGCAGCCCGCATTCGGATGATGAGAGTTCGATGATAGCAACTCGCCTCCGCTGCCAACCCGGGCCGGGCCGGGCCCATCGACAAAAAGCCGGCGAGAGGGGGCGCCGGCGACTTGAATGCGGGCCAGAAATGCGGCCCGGAAATGGGGTCCGCAGAAATGGGGTCTGACCCCATTTAACGGCAATCCTTGACATCTCGTTATTTGAAATCTAAAGTAAATTCATGGACGAGCAGATCAGGCCCGACGCGCCGCCCCTGGACCATGAAACCCGGGCCGAGGGCGCGGACCATGCGGCCCTGCGCCTGTGGCTGCGCCTGTTGACCTGCACCAACCTGATGGAGGCGGCGATCCGCGCCGACCTGCGCCGCGCTTTCGACGTGACCCTGCCGCGCTTCGACCTGATGGCGCAGTTGTACAAGCACCCGGCCGGCCTCAAGATGGGCGAATTGTCACAACGCCTGATGGTTACCGGCGGCAACGTCACCGGCATCGCGGACCAGCTCACCCGCGAAGGTCTGGTCATGCGCGAGGCCGACCCGCGCGACCGGCGCGCCTGGCGCATCAGCCTCACCGCCGAAGGGCGCCGCGCGTTCGCCCGCATGGCCGAGCACCATGAAGGCTGGGTGGTCGGTTTGACCCGCGGCCTGTCAGACGCGGAGCGCGAGCAGCTTTTCCACCTGCTCGGGCTTCTCAAGGCCAGCGTCAGCGCGAGAACCGCGTAAACCCGTCCGCGGCCCGGCGTCCCCCGGCGCCCCACGGCCCCTCATCGACACGTACATGTACCCTGGAGACAAGACCATGAACCCGGCGCCCGACCATTCGTTCACCCACCGCCGCACCTTCGGCGACTACCGCGCCCGCCACTTCGGCTTCGCCGCCGACGGCCCGGTGGCCACGGTCACGCTCAACCGGCCGGAGCGCAAGAACCCGCTCACCCTGGAGTCCTATGCGGAACTGCGCGACCTGTTCCGCGCGCTGTGCTACGCCACCGACATCAAGGTGGTGGTCGTCACCGGCGCGGGGGGCAATTTCTGCTCCGGCGGCGACGTGCACGAGATCATCGGGCCGCTCACCCGCATGAAAATGCCGGAACTCATGGACTTCACCCACATGACCGGCGACCTGGTCAAGGCGATGCGCCATTGCCCGCAGCCGATCATCGCCGCGGTCGACGGCGTGTGCGCCGGGGCCGGCGCGATCATCGCCATGGCGGCCGACATGCGCATCGGTACGCCGGCGGCCAAGACCGCATTCCTCTTCACCCGCGTGGGCCTGGCCGGCTGCGACATGGGCGCCTGCGCCATCCTGCCACGCATCATCGGCCAGGGACGCGCCTCCGAACTGCTCTACACCGGCCGCAGCATGAGCGCCGACGAGGCGGAGCGCTGGGGGTTTTTCAACCGGGTGGTGGACGCCGAGGCGCTGGCCGCGGAAGCCCGCGCGCTGGCCGAGTCGCTGGCCGCCGGGCCCACCTTCGCCCACGGCATGACCAAGGCGCAGCTGCACAAGGAATGGGACATGGGCGTCGACGAAGCCATCGAATCGGAGGCCCAGGCCCAGGCGATCTGCATGCAGACGCAGGATTTCCACCGCGCCTATCATGCCTTCGTGGCCAAGCAAAAGCCCGTGTTCCAGGGCAACTAGGGCCGCCGCGCCCGCCACCGCCATGGACCTCACTTATCTGGACTGGCCGTTTTTCGATCCCGAGCATCGCGCCCTGGCCGCGCGCATCGACGCTTGGGCCCCGCGGGGCCTGGCGGACGTCGCGCACGGCGACCCCGGCGCCGGCGGGCGCGCGGCCACCGATGCCGCCTGCCGCGACCTGGTGCGCCGCCTGGGCGCCAGCGGGCTCACCCGCTATGCGGTGCCGCAATCGCATGGCGGCGCAACCGAGGTGCTCGACTCGCGCTCGCTGTGCATCATCCGCGAGCACCTGGCCTACCAGGACGGCCTGGCCGACTTCGCCTTCGCCATGCAGGGCCTGGGCTCGGGCGTGATCTCGCTTGCGGGCAGCACCGAACAGAAGGCGCGCTACCTGCCCCACGTGGCCGCGGGCGAGGCGATCGCCGCGTTCGCACTCTCCGAGCCGGACGCAGGCTCGGATGTGGGCGCGATGAGCACCGCCGCGCGCCGCGACGGCGACGCCTGGGTGCTTGACGGGCGCAAGACCTGGATTTCCAACGGCGGCATCGCCGACTTCTATGTGGTGTTCGCGCGCAGCGACGCGGCATCGAAAGGCGCGCGCGGCATCAGCGCCTTCGTGGTCGAGGCCGGCACGCCGGGGCTCGCCATCGCCGAGCGTATCGACGTGATCGCGCCGCATCCGCTGGCGACGCTGGAATTCTCCGGCTGCCGCATCCCGGCGGCCAACCTGCTGGGCGAGGCCGGCCAGGGCTTCAAGCTGGCCATGGGCAACCTGGATATTTTCCGCAGCTCGGTGGCCGCCGCCGCGCTCGGTTTCGCGCGCCGCGCCTTCGACGAAGCCTGCGCGCGCGCGCAGTCGCGCACCATGTTCGGCGCACGGCTGGCCGACCTGCAGCTGACCCAGGCCGCCATCGGCGACATGGCCACCATGATCGACAGCGCGGCGCTCCTGACCTATCGCGCCGCCTGGCTTCGTGACCGGCCACCGACAGGCGCGGGCGTGCGCACCACCCGCGAAGCGGCCATGGCCAAGATGACCGCCACCGAGAACGCGCAGCAGGTGATCGACCGCGCGGTACAGCTGTTCGGCGGCCTGGGCGTCAAGTCGGGCGAGACGGTGGAACGCCTGTACCGCGAGATCCGCGCGCTGCGCATCTACGAAGGCGCCACCGAGGTGCAGAAGATCATCATCGCGCGCGAATCGCTCAAGCCGGCCGCCTGAAGCCGCATCCGTTGCCTCGCGCGCATCCCCTCCCCCCTCATTGAAGCCGAAGACCCGCCATGACCCCCAGCGCCCATGTCGATACCTATGCCCGCGACCGCCTGCCGGCGCGCTCGCTGTGGCCCGACCTCATCTTCGACCTGCCGGAGTTGCAGTATCCGGAGCGGCTCAATGCCGCCGCCGAACTGCTCGACCGCCAGGTGAGAAGCGGCCGCGGCGCGCGCCCGGCGATCTGGCAAATGGTCGACGGCAAACCCGCCTTCGCCACCTACGCGCAGCTGCAATACCGCGTCAACCAGATCGCCCGCGTGCTCACGGAAGACCTGGGCCTGGTGCCGGGCAACCGGGTGCTCCTGCGCGGCCCGAACAACGCCATGATGGCCGCCTGCTGGCTGGCGGTGATCAAGGCCGGCCTGATCGCGGTGGGCACCATGCCGCTCCTGCGCGCCAAGGAGTTGAAGCAGATCTGCGACAAGGCGCGCCCGCGCATCGCCCTGTGCGATGTCGATCTGTGGCAGGAAATGGCCATCATCACCAACCCGAACGGCGAGCACTACTGCGATTCGCTCGACCGCATCTGCTACTTCAACGACGGCGAAGGCGGCTCGCTGGAGGACATGATGACGGGCAAGCCGGGCACCTTCCGCGCGGTCGATACCGCCGCCGACGATGTGGCCCTGATCGCCTTCACCTCCGGCACCACCGGCGTGCCCAAGGGCACGATGCATTTCCATCGCGACATCCTGGCGATGTGCGACTGTTTCCCGAAGTCCATCCTCAAGGTGGCGCAGGACGACATTTTCTGCGGCACGCCGCCGCTGGCCTTCACCTTCGGCCTGGGGGGCATGCTGGCCTTTCCGCTGCGCTACGGCGCCTCGACCGTTCTCACCGAGAAGGCCACGCCGGATTCGCTGCTCGCCACCATCGCCGCCTTCCGCGCCACCATATGCTTCACCGCGCCCACCTTCTACCGCCAGATGGCGGGGCTGGCGCGGAACCACGACATTTCGTCGTTGAAGCAATGCGTGTCGGCCGGCGAGGCGCTGCCGGATGCGACCCGGCAGCTGTTCAAGGAGGCCACCGGCATCGAACTGATCGACGGCATCGGCGCCACCGAGATGATCCACATCTTCATCTCGCACACCCCGGCGTCGGTGCGCCGCGGCGCCACCGGCCATGCGATCCCGGGCTACCAGGCGCGCGTGGTCGATGCGGGCGGCAATCCCTGCCCGCCGGGCGTGCCCGGGCGCCTGGCCGTCAAGGGCCCGACCGGCTGCCGCTACATGGACGATGCGCGCCAGAAGGACTACGTGCAGCAGGGCTGGAACATCACCGGCGACGCCTACACCATGGACGCCGACGGCTATTTCTTCTACCAGTCGCGCACCGACGACATGATCGTTACCGCCGGCTACAACGTCGCCGGGCCGGAGGTCGAGTCATGCCTGCTGACGCACCCTGCCGTGGCCGAGTGCGGCGTGGTGGGCGTGCCCGACGAGGCGCGCGGCCAGATCGTCAAGGCTTTCGTGGTGCTGCGCGCCGGCCACAAGGGCGACGCGGCCCTGAAAAAGGCCCTGCAGGACTATGTCAAGGGCGCCATCGCGCCCTACAAGTATCCGCGCAGGATCGATTTCGTGGAGGCGCTGCCGCGCACCGAAACCGGCAAGCTGCAGCGCTTCAAACTGCGCCAGGCGGCCTGAGTCGCCGCCGGCCGGCGGCTGATCACTTGAAGCCGGCCACGCCGGTGATCGCGTTGCCCGGGCGTTCGATCACGTAACCGACCCCGGCACGCTCGGGCTTGCCGTCGGCACGGTTGCCGCCGCCCAGGAAGCCCTCGAAGCTGAAGGGATATGAGCCGGTGCCGCTTCCGCTGAATGCCGCGCGATTGGCCGAGTTGAGGCTGAAGGCGCCGCTCTGGGTCAGGTTGCTGCCGCCATGGGCGACCGTCATGCTGAGATTGCCCGAATTCGAAAGGAAGTTGACGTTGAGCGAACCCGCCGTCACCCCGGCACCGGTTACGCCGTCGGCCGATACCGAGCCGGCGCTGGCATAGAACGAATAGCTCGCCGTGCCCGACGACGGTATGGTCGATACCTGCTGGCTCACGATGTAGTAGGCGCCCTTCGCCCCGGAGAGATCGACCGTTCCGGCCCCGGACTTCCCGGTGAACGCGTCCGTATAGTTCGCCTGCACCTTTCCGTTGGCCCACCTTCCCCAGTACAACAGCCCGTCCGTCCCCGCGTTGACGACATTGTCGGTGGTAAGAAAGAGTGAAGCGTCCGAGGCTGAACCACCGATGGCAAACAGCCGGTTGCCGGCGTCGAGCACGACGTACACGGTCCCGTCCGAACCAGCGACCCCCGAACCGCCGCCGATCGAGGCGGTGCCGTTATCGCCGAATGCTGCGAACGCACCGCCGGCCTGGGTGACATTGACCGAACGGAAAGGCCCCTGCAGGTTGCCGGTTTTGAATGAGTAGTCGGCGAATTTCTGCTCTTCGCGCACGGCGCCGACCAGCTGGGCGGGCGCGCGCGGCGGAGGCGGCGCGGCCACGCTGGTGCGCTGGCTGGTGCGCTCCGGCGCGGTCTGCCGGTTGGCCACGAACGCCGAGCCGCCGCGCGTCAGGGCAAGCGTGCCGCCGGCATTGGTCACCGTGGTGGTGCCCTCGCCGCCGTCGACATAGAGTCCGTCGGCCCGGGCGCCGCAATCCTTGTTGCAGAACTCCATCTTGAAGGCGGTGCCGCGGATGCCCACGGTGGCGACCACGCCTTCGATACGGAACACCCGGCTGTCGCGCCGGCCGATCAGGCCGGTGACCATGCGCAACCCGCCCTTGATGAGATTGCCGACGAATTGCTCGTTGCCGTCGTTGCTGCCGCTGAACACGTACTGGTCCATCACGAACGTGGTGTTCGGCTGCAGGCTCAACAGCGCGCCGTCCGGGAATTTCAGGTGGGCGCGCCCCGCGCCGGTCACGATGCGCGCGCCGGAGGGGACCGTGTCGCCTATCCTGGCTTCGATCGGGGCCTGGTTCGCACGCACGATGCGCACCGCACCATCGACGAACACCAGCCGCCCCTCGCTGGCGGCCGCCCCACCGGCCGCCAGCAGAACCATGGCCCCGAGGGCCGCGAAGAACAAGTTTTTCATGAATTGGCCTGTCATTCGAAGTCGCGGCGCGCGGTGACCAGCACCTGCACCCGGTTGAAGTCCGAAACCGCGATCGAGGAATCGTTGCGCGTGTAGATCAATTGCGGCGTCACCGTCCAAGCCCTGGCCGGCGACCAGGCGAGCCCCACATCGAGGTCGTAGCGCTTCTCGACCCGCTTGGTGAGGAAAAACGCCGAAACGCCGCCATAGCGCGAGTAGACATGCGAAAGCGCCGACACCAGCCGCAGGTCGTCACGCAGCCGGACCTGGCCGGACAGGCGCCCGCCGACATACTTTTTCCCGACGGTTTCGTCCGTATTGCGTTGCGGTTCATTGGCCGCGAACAGAGTGACGCCGATCGTCGGCGCGCCGACACCGGCATAGGCGTGCTGCCAGGTGCCGCCGATCAGGTAAGTCTGCGTGTTCTGCGCCTTGTCCTGCGGAAAGGTGTTTTCCAGATACTGTCCGAACACCGTGATGCGGTCGCGCGCCGAGACATCGCGCATCCAGCTCGCGAACACGCCCTTGCGGCGGTCCAGTTCAAGGCTGCCGATGCGGTAGCCGCTGAAATTGATGCCCAGGGTATAGCGGTCCTGCCCGGCGGCGAACTGGAAACCGGTCAGCGCGGACATGGTCAGTGGCTTGAAACTCTCCTGCTGGAAATTCTCCCGCAGCTTGATGTCGCCGGCGGCGAACCAGCCGAACCGCTCCGACACCGGCGCGGACAAGGCGATGCCGCCGCCCAATCCCACGAACGGACTGCGCTGCGCGGTAAACAGGGGCCCGAGCGTAAAGGGCAGATTGGCGAAGATCGGCAGGTTCACCACGGTGGAATTGGTGGCGGCGTTGATGTTGCTGTCATGTCCCGCCTCGGCGCTCAGGTAACCGCTGATCTTCAGGCCGGAAGACAGCGCGGCCGCCGCATCGGTTTGCGCGATCATCCGATCGAGGGTTCTGCGCACCTCCTCGGGCGGATTGGCGGCACGCACTGCGTCGAACTCCCGGCGCGCGCCGTCCAGGTCCCCAAGCTGCAGGTAGGCGCGCCCGAGTTCGGCGCGCGCCGGCAGAAATTGCGGATCGATGATCAGTGCGCGTTCCAGGGCCATCTGCGCCACCCCGGGATGGCCGGAATCGAGCGCGGCAACCCCCAGCAGGTAGTTGGCCTCGCGATCCATGGCGAACGTCTCGGAGCGCGGTTCGAGCAGGGCATAGGCCCGGGCGAATTCTCCGCGGCCAATCAACGCGCGCGCCTCGTCGACGGCGGTACCGGCAACCGGTTGCGCGAAACACGCTCCGGAGGCGGCCAGCAACGCCGCCACCATGACCGCCCGGATGGGCGCCAATGCAGGCGCGCACCTATCCGCCAGTTTGGGTGCGAACCAACAAGCCGCAGGTCCGGCCTGCGGAACAGGAGTAGCCAAGTCAAGCCCCTTTCTTCTTTTTTTTGGGCGACTGAGCCCTCGGGCAGTATATAGCGCGCCCGGGCCGCCGGCATCATCAGTTATGCGGATGCGGGATCGCGCTGCCGGATCACGTTGCCGGGCATGCCGCCAGCCGCGCGCCGGGTCGCGCGACTCACTTGCCGAGCGCGCCGAACACCTTCTTGACGATGTCGGTGCCGCGGCCGACAGGATCGGCGCGAATCGCCTTTTCTTCCTCCGCCATCATCAGGAACAGGCCGTCGAGGGCCTTTTGCGTGACGAAGGTCTCGACGCTGGCCTGGTCGCCCTTGATGATGCCGAGCTTGGCGCCGCGACCGGCGAGGTCGTTGTATTTCTGCGCCAGGCCGACCTTTTCGGTGGCCTTCTTCACCACCGGCAGGAACTTGGTGCGCAGGGTGTCGGAGGTCTTGCCCTTGAAGTACTGGGTGCCGGAATCCTGGCCGCCGCTGATGATGCCCTTGGCATCCTGCACCGACATCGACTTGATGGCATTGACGAATACCGGCTTGGCCTCGCCGACGGCCATCTCGGCGGCGCGGTTGATGGCCTGGTGCAGTTCGTCGGCCTGTTTCTTCATGCCGAAGGTGTTCATCACGCCGCGCGCGTCCTCCAGGTAACCGGGCAGCGGGATCTTCACCTTGTCGTTGTTCCAGAATCCGCCGGCCGCGGCGAGCTTTTCAACCGCCTTGACGGTGGAGGTATCGAGGGCGGACTTGAGGCCCGCCACGGCGTCCTGGTTGGAGATGTCGCCCCACGAGAGCGCCCAGGCACGTTCGCCCATCGTCGAGCCCAGTGCGAGAACGGCCGAAACGGCCAGCGCCGCCAGCGGCGTAAACTTGGTTGCCATGTCCGATGCCCCTTCCTCAAAGAGTTTTGTACGGCGGTTCGGTCCGCTGCTGCTGGCCTTCGCGATCGCCGCCCTTATTCTAGGCGTGACCGCCGAGCGCATGTTTTCAGGCCTCAAGGACGCGCCGGAGGTGCGCTTCTCCACCGTCAATGGCGAGGTGGTGAGCATGAGCGATCTGCGCGGCCGGGTGGTGCTTGTCAACTTCTGGGCCACCTCCTGCGCGCCCTGCGTGAGGGAAATGCCGCAACTGGCCGCCACCTGGAGGCAATACCAGGCGCGCGGCTTCGACACCATCGCGGTGGCCATGGACTACGACCCGCCCAACCTGGTGGTCGATTTCGCGCGCCGCTTCGACCTGCCGTTTCGCGTCGCCTACGACCCGCGCGGCGAGATCGCCCTGCGCTTCGGCAAGGTGCGCGCGGTACCCACCAGTTTCCTGATCGGCCGCCGCGGGGAGGTGCTGTTCCGGCAGCAGGGCGAAATCGATTTCACCCTGCTGCATGCGGCGCTCGAAGCCGCCCTCAAGGACGGCGCGACATGAGACCGGAAGACGAAGGCCGCCCCGACGGGACACCCGAGCGCCGCTGGGTGTGGATGGATCGCTGGGACCCGGCCACCTGGCAGATGCCGGATAACCCGACCCCGCTCACGCGCGTGCTGGCCGGCGTGGCGCTGGTGATCGTGCTGGTAATGACGGTCTATGTGCCGCTGCGCGTCCTGGGCATCCTCTAGGGCGGCACGGCCTGCACGGACCCGCGGAATTCAATGCCGCGTCCCTATCCGCTCGTTCCCGGGCTCGATTTAGGGGCCGGGTTGCCCGGGCCGCCGCGCCAGCCGCGCCCTCTTCGAAACCTGCGCCCGAACCCCGGCGAGCCCGCAGCGCGGGCTACGGAAGCGGCAGCTTGAGGCGCTCGAACTCGGACCACCACAAATCCGCGTACCCGCAGTCCCGGTACTGCTGGAAATACGGTCCGCCCCGCGTGAAATGCAGATTGGAGATGAGCTTCGCATCGATCGCCTCATCATAGTCAACCAGGTGATTCCACCGCGATGGCAAAGCGCCGATCTCCTCGTCGGCCAGCCACGTAAAGCGATGCAATTCGAGGCCCGAGGCACGATTGACGTATTCAGGGGTAAGCGCACGGCATCGGTCGCAATTCATCAGCATGAAACTTGACCAGTTCTTCCGTTCATACCTTGTCTGGACCTGTCCCAGGAATTTTTCCGTCTCCCTGGGAACGTGATCGTGCTTTACGCACATTACCGCAAGCGAGTCATCCCGCTTGTTCCAGACCTCGCAAATGTCTTCGAGCACCAGCATGTCACAGTCCATGAAAATTGCCCAGCCGCGGAAGCCACACAGGTACGGGGTCAGAAATCGCGAGAACGAGAACTCGGTGGACTGCAGCGCGTTCCGCTCGCGAGAGAAGACATCCCGCAGGTGCCCAAGCGCGACAGGGGTGATCTGAATTGGCGCAGAAGCTCGCCGCATGATCGAGGCGCACAGCACGTGATAAGCGATCTCCTCCCTCTGGTCGTAGCCGATGAAGATCCGAATAGGTTCCATTTGGTTTTCTTGTGAAGGTTATTGCCGGAGAGACCGCTTTTGCTTCAACTCGACGCAGAGCCGGGGCCTACGCGCAGAGTCGCTGCGGAATCGGCGGTCTTCCTCAGATCGCCCGCGACAGAAGCGACGACGTCATCCCACTCGCCTCGCGCCCTTTGCCGGTACAACCTGACAGACTTGTACCAAGGCGTTCGCTCGCTGGCCAACCCGTATCGCCATTCCGGCGAAAAAGGAACCATGGCCCAGCATGTCCTGCCCAGCGCCCCGGCGAGGTGCACCACCGCGGTCTGGACGGTAATGACCATGTCAAGGGCACACACCAGCGCGCCCAGTTGATCGAAATCGCGCTGGCTGTCCGCATAGGCGACCAGTTTCCCCGGATGACAGGCGTTGGCAGCCGCGATCTCGGCATCAACATCGCCATGCTGCAACGACACGAACACTGCCCCCGGGACCTGCAGCAAGCCTTCCAGCGCCGCAAGTGGAATAGATCGCTCGAGGGCGCGCGTTTGCCGAACACCGCCTCGCCAAGCGATTCCCACCTTCAAACCGAAGGGCAACTCGGCAAGCCTGTCGCGCCAGGCGGCCACCGCCGCGCTATACGGTGAAAGATAGGCGGTCCGATCCGGAAAGTCCTCGATCCGATTGCGGAACAGCCGCCCGAGGCTTCCTGCGGGCAGCGTCGTGTGCGACGCGATCTCGACAGCCGGGGGGTCGGCCTTCGCAACAATCGAGCAGCCTGGAAAGGATCTACGGAACAGATTCACCAACCTAGCATCGCACTCATAGACAACGCTGCGAGCGGTGGACGACAACTGTGAAGCCATGCCGGCAAACATGATTTCATCCCCCACGCCCTGCTCCGCGGCCACGAACACATCGGCATTGAAGACACCGGATGGAAGCGCCAGGCCGAAGTCGGTTCTGCCAAGACGCCGCGCTTCGGCCTTCATGCCCCGAGTCTTCCAGCGCCACTCGTACTCCGCCCATGCTTCGGCATACTCCTCCCGCAGTAGCAGCAGGTAAGAAAGGTTTGCGTGAGCCTCGGCGTCCTGCGGATTGAGCCTGACGGCAGACCGGAAGTCGGCCAGCGCTTCATGCACCCGCCCCAGGGCGCGCAAGGTGTTGCCGCGATTGCTGAACGCCGACCCATTGCCGGGATCGACCTTGATGGACTCCGTTTGGCAGGCCAGTGCCTCGTGCAGCAAACCGAGTTCGAAAAAGGCATTGCCCAGGTTGAGGCCGGCCTCCCGGTAGGCCGGCTCAATGGCCAACGCCCGCTCGAAGCAAGATCTCGCGTCCTCGTTCAAGCCCAGGTCGAGATAAGCCACGCCGAGGCTGTTGTGCGCCGCTGCTCTCCCGGGCTCCAGTTCCAACAGGCGTCGGTAGCAGGTCACGGCCTCCGCCGCCATGCCGAGATCCTGCAGCAATTCGCCCTTGCAAAAATAGGCGTCGCCATGCCTCATGTTGCGGGCGATCGCGTTGTCAAATGCCGCAATGGCTTCCTCAGGACGCCCGTATGCTTGCAGTGCAAGTCCGCGGTTGTGGTGAAACAAAGAGTTGTGCGGCTGCAAAGCAACCAATCGGTCGAATATCGCGACCGCCTCGCCGCAATCACCCTGCAGTCGGAGAACGTTTCCGAGGTTGTTGGCCGCCTCGGCATCGCCGGGTGCGATGGCGAGCGCTTTGCGGTAGCTCGACACGGCCGCTGCGGTTTTGCCCATTTCCTGCAGGAGAACGGCGCAATTGAAATAGATGTCGGGGTCGCCATGATCACTAGCCGCGATCTCGAGCAGAGGTGCCAGCGCCTTGGCGTTTCTGCCGGAGCGAAAACTGCGCATCGCCTGCGCAAGCTTTTGTCTGGCCGCATGCGAACGGCTTTCAAATTGGCCCATGTCAAAGCTTGTGTCGATTGAACTTTGTCCAGCAGGGTTGAAGGTTCGCCTCTAGGTCTTGCCAGCCTCAACCCTGGATCAGGCCACTCCGGCCTGATGGGCCTGCAGGTCGGCGTGATAGCTCGAACGCACCATCGGTCCGCAGGCCGCGTGCGAGAAGCCGAGCTTCATCGCCTCTTCCTCGAACATCTTGAAGGTCGCCGGCTCCACGTAACGCAACACCTTGAGGTGATGGCCCGAAGGCGCCAGGTACTGGCCCAGCGTGAGCATGTCGATGTCGTGCGCGCGCATGTCGCGCATCACCTCGAGGATCTCCTCGTCACGTTCGCCCAAGCCCAGCATCAGCCCCGACTTGGTCGGCACCCCGGGGTGGGCCGCCTTGAAATCCTTGAGCAGTTTCAGGGAATGCAGGTAGTCGGACCCCGGGCGCGCCTCCTTGTACAGGCGCGGCACGGTTTCGAGGTTGTGGTTCATCACGTCCGGCGGCGCGGCGGCGAGGATCTCGAGCGCGCGGTCCATGCGGCCGCGAAAGTCCGGCGTGAGCACCTCGATGCGGGTGGCCGGCGAATGCGCGCGCACCGCGCGGATGCAGTCGACAAAATGCTGCGCGCCGCCGTCCTTCAGGTCGTCGCGGTCCACGGAGGTGATCACCACGTACTTGAGCTTGAGCGCCGCGATGGTTTTGGCCAGGTTCAGGGGCTCGTCGGCATCGAGGGGATTGGGGCGGCCGTGGCCGACATCGCAAAACGGGCAGCGGCGGGTGCAGATGTCGCCCATGATCATGAAGGTGGCGGTGCCCTTGCCGAAACACTCGCCGATGTTGGGGCAGGATGCCTCCTCGCACACCGTGTGCAGGTTGTGCTCGCGCAGGATCTGCTTGATCTCGGTGAAGCGGGTCGAAGGCGAGCCGGCCTTCACACGAATCCAGTCGGGCTTCTTCAGCGTCTCGGCCACCACCTTGACCGGGAACCTGCGAATCTTGGATTCGCCCTTGAGCTTCTCTCCCTGCACCAGCGCCATGACTGTTCTCCTGTTTTGCCGCGCGTCGAAATGCAAATTCGTCAGTGCCGGGGTCGTGCATCCGGCCATTCCGGCAGGCCCAGCATGCGCCGGATGGTCCGCTTCATGCGGTGCCGCTTGTACTTGGCCAGGTTGCGCGCGAGGTACGGATGGCCCCGGCTCATGGCCTCCCGGGACCACGCCGCGTCCGCCCCCACGTAGAGCGCGTCGGCAGCGTACTGCGAGTAGGACGTGAACCCCGCCAACCTGAAACCGCGCGCGCGCATGAATTCGTCGACCGCCGGGAACAGCGCCTGCCCCTTGTATATCTCGAAGAACTCGACTTCCATGTGCACGAACGAGACCCGGCCCAGCCGCTCTCCCAGGCCTTCGAGCACGAGCAATTCGGCACCCTGCACATCCATCCAGAGGACGTCGATTGCCTCGAGCCCCTCCGCCGCGCAGAAACTGTCCAGGCGCACTGAATCCACCTCGATGCGGCCCTGCACGTAGCGCTCCTCCGGATACGTCCCGGTGGCCTGGAACATCGAGGATGCGCCATGATTCCCACCAGCAATACCGCTCTCGGAGCGATCCGGATCGATGGGGAAAAACTCGAGCCGGCCGTCGCGATCGGCCGCCGCCTTCTCCGTCAGCCTTATGCGCGGCTGCGCGGCGGCGACCGCTCGGCAACGCGGCAAGGTGGCCGGATTGCACTCGAACGCGTAGACCGTCGCGGCAGGGAAGGCTGCCGCAAAGTCGGCACTTTCGGCGCAGTCCCGCGCGCCCACGTCGAACACGACGCGCACCTGGTCGGCCGGCAGGACACCGGCGACGATATCGCGGCAACGCATCCATACTTTCTGGCTCATGGACGCGCGACCTCCCCAGGGACCCAGAAATCCCCGATCGCCAGATGGTCGACCCGCTTGTCCACCACCGCCTGGATCGCCTCGGCAGGCCCGCAGACAATCGGCTCCTCATGCACATTGAAACTCGTGTTGAGGATCAACGGTATGCCGGAGAGCTGCCGGTAGCGCTCGATCAATCCCCAGTACTTGGAATTGCGGTCGCGACGAACCAGTTGCGGGCGCGCCGTGCCGTCGACGTGGACGACCGCGGGTATCTTCGAGCGCCACTCCGGCCTCACGTCGAAAGTAATGGTCATGAATTCGGCCGCGTGACGACCGGACTCGACGTTCTCGAACACCTGGTCGGCATACTCGACCAGCGCCGACGGCGCGAACGGCATGAACTCGCTGCGCTCGAGCCGCGCATTGAACCAGTCGTTGATCGACTTGTCGGTCGGCGCCGCCACCATCGAACGGTTGCCCAGGGCGCGCGGGCCGAATTCCATCCCGCCCTGGAACCAGCCCACCACCTTCCCCGCATGAATCGCTTGCGCCGTCCTTTCGGTGACGCCTTCGATGCCCAGTTCCTCATAGACCAGCCCGCGACGATCAAGCTCGGCGCGGATTTCGTCAGCACCAGGATCCGGCCCCCAATACACGGTTTCCAGCTTGTGCGCCTTGTACCGCAGAAACCCCGGCTGCAGCCGGTCGAGTACGGCGAGGCTGGCACCAACGCTGTTGCCCGTATCGGACATGCCGGGAAACACGAACAGCGCGTCGCATTCGGGCAGCGCGGCAATGCGCTGGTTCAGCTTGACGTTCGCGAAAACCCCGCCATTGACAGCGAGGCGGCGCTGTCCGGTCTCGACGAGGAAATTCCGGACCAGTGCGACGATGACCTCCTCGAACACCGCCTGCGCCGCGGCCGCCACGTCCTCGCGCTTGTGAGCGCCGATCAGGTCGCCGATGTACTCGGCACGCGCGTCATACGCTCGCGGCAGGTTGGCGAAATCGGATTCGAAGCCCTGCCCGTCCGCGGAAATCCGGAATGCTTTCCGAAACCCCTCGGCAAGAATGGACGGGTCGCCGAACGCAGCCAGGCCCAGCACCTTGCCTTCGTGACGCAGGGGGCGGAATCCGAGCTTCTCGGTGACATCCATGTAGAAGTAACCAGGCGAACACCCTACCGTGGCGGACCGATGCCGCAGTTCCAGCGCACCTTCGCGCCACACGTATGATCCGTGGTGCATGTCCAGATCGCCCTCGCCGTCCATCGTGATGACCGCGCAATCGGGAAAGCCGGAATAAAACGCCGCCGCCAACGCGTGGGTCAGGTGGTGGTCGACAAAATGCAGTCGCGCGTCGTTGCTAAACCCGAGCTCGGACAGGAATTCGGCCCGCCGGAAATGATCTTCGAACCGGGCCTCGCCGCCGGCGCCGCGTTCGCGCAGCGACTTGAGCAGCGAACCGGCGGAAAACTGCGTGTCCTTCACGCGCCCCGTCAGGGACCGCATGGCGCGCGACAAGCGGCGCTCGAGTTCCTTGGCGCGCGTCGGCCGCTTGATGAAACGCTCGGGGAAATGCCCGTAGATCGAGGCGATATGGTCGACATCCTTGCGTGTCGCACCCGCCATGCTCAGGCACGCGTCGATCGCCAGCAAGGGCAGGTGACCGCCGTCGCACTTGATGCGCGACAACCGCTCCTCGGAGATGGCCGAGATCAGGACGCCATCGCGATACACGCACGCAGAGGCATCGTGAGAGGAGGCGAGACCCAGGATCAAGCTCACTTAGCACTCCACGGCAGGTTTGGATGGGGTTCCGTAGCCGGGCATGACGGCCCGACGCACATGCGCGGCGGCATCGTCGACGAGCCGCGCGATGCGCCTCTCGAAGCTCGCCCTGGAGAATTTTTCAAGATGCCTGCCCGCCGCGCCGCGGTCGGGCGCCGGTTGCGCCAATGCGCGCTCGAAAACACGCCTGAATCCCGCACCCTGATCCGTGCGGGGATCAGGATACAGATAGCCGGTCACGCCATCGCAAACCGTCTCGCTGAACGGCGGCGCATCGACAGCGAGCACCGGCACGCCTTGTACTTGTGCCTCGAGGATGTTGAGGCCAAGGGCTTCCTTCTCCGGCAGGCCGGACATGAGGAAATCCAACTGTGGGTAGATATCTGTCGGACGCGGCTGTTCGCCCCAGAATCGCGCACGTTCGCCAAGCGGCGCCAGGGCTTCCTTGAGATTGGCCACAGATCGATAGCCACCGCTACCGAATATCTCCAATGTTACTTCCGGGCGGGCGGCGATGATCGGGGCAATCAGCCTGAACAGGATGTCGAACTGCTTGATCGGGCCGATGTTGGAAACGATGCCGAGCACCACGCAACCGGGGCGCGGGGCGAAGACCCGCTGCCGCGCGGCCAGGGCCGCGAAGGGCGCGAGCATCGACATGGCACGGTCGCGCCACTTGCGCCGGTCCCAAGCGTAGGGCGACCGTGCAAGCACGGGCTGCGGCTCGGCCTCCTGTCCGCGCGAAAATTCGGCGATGCCGTACAGCGGCTCGGGATAGCGTGACCGCAAGCCCGCGCCGTCCATCGTGGACGCGACATAGGCCGACACCGCGTACACCAGATGGTAGCGGGCGAGCAAGCCGGCACGCCGCCCCGCCAGCGGCATGTGGCAAAAGCCGGTGAGCCAGTGCCGCGCGACGGCCCGCGCGACGAATCCTTCCGAGACGGGTGCCTGGGTGACGATCCAGCTGCCGCCAGGCAAGCTGTCGGGCAAACCCGCGTCGATCGAAACGCGGGAGAGTTCGATGCCTTCCGACGCAAGATGCGCCCAGAAGTCGGCCGACGGTTTCACGTGCAAGACCACCCGGCAACCGGCGGCCTTGACGGCGCGCGCGAAGGACATCGTATAGACCTCAGCCCCTCCGAGATGCGGCTGCAGGTTGACGACATGGCATGTAAGCATCGAACCGGGGCCCATGCTTACCGCGCGCACGCGGCGGATGGTTCCATCCACGACCGCAGGTGTCGCGCCAACCGGGCTGCGATCGCGGCCTTCGAGACGCCAGGCCGGCGCGCGGCGATATGCGTGACCCGCAGTCCGCGATAACCGCACGGGTCGATGCGGTCGAACGGATCAAGATCCATGTCCACGTTCAGGCTCAGGCCGTGATAGCTGCGCCCGCGGCTCACCTTCAACCCGAGCGACGCGATCTTCTCGCCCGCGACATATACGCCGGGCATGCCGGCGAGCCGGTGTCCCTCGATGCCAAGGTCCCGCAGCGTGGCGAGGACCGCATCCTCCATCAGGCGCACCACTTCGCGCACTTTGAGGTCGCGCCGCCCGAGGTCCAACAGCACATAGGCCACCAGCTGGCCGGGGCCGTGGTAGGTGACCTGGCCGCCGCGGTCGCTGGCCACCACGGGGATGTCGCCGACATCGAGCAGGTGCTCGTGCCGCGCGGCCAGACCGAGCGTGAACACCGGCGGATGTTCGGTGAGCCACACCTCGTCGGGCGTGTCCGCATCGCGCGCGCGGCTGAACGCGCGCATGGCCGCAAGCGTGGCGCTGTAGTCCGTCACGCCGAGCTCGCGCAGCACCACCGCGGGCGCGTGCGCCGAGACGGTCTGCGGCGCCACGCGTGCCGCCGTTGCGAGAGCGGGCGCCGGGCTCACGATCACAGCGCCATCTGCACCATCGGATGGTCCGACAGGTCCTGGTACAGCGCGTCGAGCTGCTGGCGGGAGGTGGCGTTGATGGTGAAGGTGAGGCTCAGATACTTGCCTTCGCGCGACGGACGCATGCCGACGGTGGCCTCGTCGAAGTCCGGCGCGTGCTTCTTGACCACCGCCAGCATCTGCTGGGCGAAACCCGGCTGGGTGCGCCCCATCACCTTGATGGGGAATTCGACCGGGTATTCGATCAGTGCGTCGGGTACCGGCATCGTGCCCTCGCCGGGTCCTAGAGCGCGGCCTTGGCCGCCTGGTAGGCGGCGCGCATCCTGGCCATCATCGGCCCGGGCCGGCCGGCGCCGTCGCCATGCCCGACCGGCTTGCCGTCGAGCTGGGTGACCGGCAGCACTTCCTTGGTCGACGAGGACAGCCATATCTCGTCGGCGTCGCGCACCTCGGCTTCGGTGACCGGGCGCATTTCCAGCGGCAGGCCGGATTCGCGCGCCAGGTCGATGGTCGCATCCAGGGTGATGCCCGGGAGGATCAGGTTGTCCTTCTGCGGAGAGGCGATGACGCCGCCCTTGACGATGAGCACATTCGACGCGGAAGCTTCGGTGAGCAGGCCGTCGCGGAACATGATGGTCTCGATGGCGTCGCGGTCGGCGGCGTACTGGCGCATGAGCACGTTGCCCAGGAGCGAGGTCGACTTGATGTCGCAGCGCAGCCAGCGGTTGTCGGTGGCCGTCACGCACGCCACCCCCCGCGCGTAGGCCTGGTCGGAGGGAGTGACGAGCGGGTTGGACATCATGAACACGGTCGGCGTCGATTCCTTCGGGAAGGCATGGTCGCGCCTGGCCACCCCGCGCGTGACCTGGAAGTACACCGCCTGGTCCGCGAAGGGCTGGCGGGCGACGACCTCGGCGAGCAATTCCAGCCAGCGCGCCTCGGGGTGGGGGTTGGGAATTTCCACCGCCGCCAGGCTTCTGGCCAGGCGCTGCATGTGCCCCTCGGCGCGGAACGGCTTGCGCCGGTAGACCGGGATCACTTCGTAGACGCCGTCGCCGAAGATGAAGCCGCGGTCGAGCACCGGAACCTTCGCTTCCTCGATCGGCATCCATTGGCCGTTCAGATAGATCATGCTGGTCAAGCCTTTCGTCAGTTTTTCGCGAACCACAGGCGTACGGTGTCCATCGCGCGGCCGAACACGCCGGCGGTACCGATACCCTCGAGCGAGAGCACCGGCAACGTCGCGATCTCGCGGCCGTCGACGCTGACCTGCATGCTCCCCACCTTCTGGTTCTGCGCGATCGGCGCGACCAGCGGTTTCTGCGATGTCAGCGTGGCCTTGACGCGCTCCCCCTGGCCGCGCGGCACGGAGACGAACACGTCGCGGTCGAAACCCGCCTTGAGTTCGCGCACGCTCCCTTTCCACACCTCCAGCGTGGCCACGCCCTGGCCTTTTTCGTACAGCCTCACGGCATCGAAGTTGAGGAAGCCGTAGTTGAGCAGCTTTTGCGATTCGGTCGCGCGGGCCGTCTCGCTTTGCGCGCCCAGCACCACCGAGAGCAGGCGCCGCGGGCCGCGCCTGGCCGAGGCGATGAGGCAGTATCCGGCGGCTTCGGTGAAGCCGGTCTTCATGCCGTCGACGTTCGGGTCCATCCACAAAAGGCGGTTGCGGTTGGCCTGGGTGATGTTGTTGTAGCTGTATTCCTTGACGGAATAAAGCGCATAGAACTCGGGAAAGTCGCGGATGATGGCCGCGGCCAGCACGGCCAGGTCCTGGGCGGTGGTGTAGTGCTGCGGGTCGGGCAGGCCGGTGGCGTTGCGGAAGCTGGTGTTCTTCATGCCAAGGCGGGTCGCCTCGCGGGTCATCGCCGCGGCGAACGCCTCTTCCGAACCGGAGAGCAGTTCGGCCAATGCGATGCAGGCGTCGTTGCCGGACTGCACGATCATGCCGCGAATGAGTTCGGCCACGGTCACCGGCTTCTTCGGCTCGATGAACATGCGCGAGCCGATCGCCTTCCAGGCCCGCTCCGAGACCGGCACGACCTGCTCGAGCGTGATGGTCTTGGCCTTCAGCGCCGAAAACGTGAGGTAGGCCGTCATCAGCTTGGTGAGCGACGCGGGCTCGACGCGCTCGGCGCCCGCCTGGCTGGCCAGCACCTGGCCGGAACTCATGTCCAGAAGGAACCACGCCCGGGCATTGAGAACTGGCGCGGGCGGGTTCTGGGCCAGGGCGAGGCCGGCTGTCGCGGCCAGCAGGAGCCCGCCCAGGAAGCGCGAAAAATAGGTGAAAACCACGAAAAAGGCTTTAAAAATCAAGCCTTACATTATAGCAGAGGGCTTCCGGATCCACATCCAGGCCGCCTTGCGCGACCGGCGGGCCCGGGCCGCTACCAGCCGCGCCGGATGATGTTGCGGATGATGTGCAGTCGACGATGGAAAAAATGGTCGGCGCCTGGAATCACCACCACCGGCACTCCCAGCGGCTCGGCCCAGCGCAACACCAGTTCGAGCGGCACCACATCGTCCTTTTCGCCGTGGATGACGATGGCGTCTTCGGGCACCGGCTCGACGCGGCCGCGCGTGACCGCGGTGCCGACGAAGACCATGCGCTGCGCCGCGAGCCGCATCGCCACGCGCGAGACCACCAGCGAACCGAAGGAAAACCCCGCCAGCACCAGCGGCGCCTCGGCGAGCGCATAGCGTGCCCTGACCGCATGCACCACCGCGACCATGTCGTCGGTCTCGCCGTTGCCCGCGTCATGCACGCCTTCGCTTTGCCCGACGCCGCGAAAGTTCGGACGCACCGCCACATAGCCCAGCTCGACCATGGTCTTGGCGAGGATCTGCACCACCTTGTTGTCGAGGGTGCCGCCGTACAGCGGGTTCGGATGCGCCACCAGGGCGATGCCCGCCGGCACCTGGTCGGGCGTGTCGATCACGGTCTCGATCGACCCCGCCGGACCGGGGATCAGGATGCGTTCGGAGGCGGCCATGGGGCGCGCGGCGTGGCGCGTTTCAGATCTTGAGGCGCTCGACCGGCCGGCCGTTCTTCAAGTGGGACTCGACGATTTCGTCGATGTCGTGCTCATCCACATAGGTGTACCAGACACCTTCCGGATAGACCACCACGCAGGGGCCCTCTTCGCAGCGGTCCAGGCAGCCGGCGTTGTTGATGCGCACCTGTCCGGCCCCGGCGAGCCCCATGCCCTTGACCTTCTTCTTGGCGTAGTCGCGCAGCGCGCCCGCGCCGCGGCCGCCGCAGCAGGGACGGGTATTGCCGCCAGCGTCGGGTTCGCGCTGGTTGGTGCAGAAGAACACATGGTGCTTGTAGAAGGACATGACCGTTGTCGCCATGGCGGAAGAGGCGCGCAGTATAGCGCCGCCGGGACACGCCGGGCCCGTTCCCGGCCGCGGGCCGGCGCCTGCAAGCGCGCGCTTGCGGCCGTCTATGGCGCGCGCGTATCGTTGGCCAGGGCGAAGGGCAGGTAGAGCGCCACCAGGAACGGCCAGGCGGCCGAGACGAGCTGGGTCAGGCCGTTGAAATTGAGAAAGCGTCCGGGATTGAACTCCTGCACCTTCGCCAGGTAGTACGGATTGGGCGGTGCGAAGTTGACCGTGACGGTGGCGAAGGTCACGGCAATGGCGATGAGCACCAGGCGCATCGGACGGGGCAGCGCGACGGTCGCCAAGAGCAGGACCGTGCCGACCGCGAGGCCGCGCTGCGCGCCCGGCGTGAGCCAGGCCCAGAGATGGTCCGGCGGGAACAGGATGGCCTGGGACAGCGTCCGCAGCGCACAGGCCATGGCCACGAAGCCCAGGGCGAGGAAGAGGCGCGGCGCGGCCGCATCGAGCGAACGCAGGGCCATCGAACCGGCGGCGAACAGGCTCGCGGCGGTGACCGCCGATTCGACGCGGCTGAACTCCGCCGGCGTGAACGGGTAGCCGGTCACCGGCCCCACCCAGGCAAACAGGCTGCCGTGGCCGAACAGGATGCTCTCGGGGAACAGCACCGCGAACAGCCACAGGCCGGCCAGGATCAGGGCGCGCGCCTGGTCGGGCGTGTCGGCAAACCAGTTGCGGTAAGCGCGCGCCGCGAAACCGCGCCCGAAGGCCAGCACCACCACCGCGGCCAGCAGCGCACCCAAGGCCGCACCGACCACGTTGGTGGCGAAATCCGCCAGCGAGGGGATGCGGCTGGGCAGGTAGGTCTGCAGCGACTCGAGCGCCGCCGACAGCGCCGCCCCGCCGATGGGGGCGATCAGCACGGCCACGCCCAGCATCATGCGCGGCCAGGCCGCCCAGACGATGAAGGCGCCGAGCGGCAGGTAGGCGGCGATGTTGAGGCCGAGGTCGAAGGGCAGCACCAGGCGCGGCCAGGCGTCCAGCCATGCGAACGGCGAGAGCCCGCGGTCGCGCCAGCCGGTGAACGGATGCAGCGTCGCGTAGACGATGAGCAGCGTATAGACCGCGCAGAGCCCGCGCGCCAGCGGCGAACCCCGCGCGCGCGACATCAGTGGCCGCCGGCCCAGTCGAGCAGTTGTTCCACCAGACGATCGCTGGCACGGGCCAGCGCGGCCGCGCCGCCCGGGCCGTCGGGCGTGGCCGCCGCTTCCTCGACGACGAACTGGCGCTGGCGCAGCACCTCGCGGCCGGACACGAGCGTGGCACGCGCGCGCAGCACGGCGCGGCTGGCCTTTTCGCTATCGAACACCTGCGTGAACTCGTCGAGTTCCAGCCGCAGCTGCGGGCCCGGCCCGCCCAGCACGGCGCCGCCGCCCACCAGCCGCTCGCGCAGGCGCGCGTCCAAGAGCACGGCGGGCGGCATCAACCAGCGGGTCTGCGCATAGGCCATGGGCTGCGCCGCGTTCGCGTAGGCCAGCCGGTACCAGGCATGGGGCGTGTCGAGCCAGCGCGGCGCCGTCACCTCGAGCGCGCCGAGCGCCTTGACCCGCAGGCGCGGTGCCTGCGCCGCCGGCGGGCCGAAATCCCATGCCGCAGGCACGCTGCGCGCCGGCGGCCCGAGCGCGCATCCGCCGAGTTGCAGCGTCATGCCGAACACGATGACGATGCCCGCGATTCGCCGCGACGCGCCGCTCATTTCACACCTCCCGCAGGGGCCACGAATCCCGGCTCGCCCGGTCCCGGCCGGGCCGGCTGCATGCCGAACAAGACGCTCGCCGGCTCGTCCCCGAGTCGATCGGCCACCCGCTCTACCGTGCGCGCGCCGCGCCCGGCTTCATCGAGCAGCAGGTTCAGGCGCGGCAGGGTCTGCGCCTCGATCGCGGCCACGCTGCGCGCGACCTGCTCGGCGCCCTGCCCCACCTGCTCGGCCCCGCGGCCGATGCGCTCGACCGCCTCGCTGCGCCGCGAGAGTTCCGTGGAGAGCTTGCCGAACGCGACCATAGCCTGATCGGCGCCCTGCAACACCGCGGGCACACCGGCCAGCACCCTGCGGCCGTCGTTGGCCAGGCCCGTGATGGCCGCCGCCGTCGGCTTGACCTCGTCGGCCAGCTGGCCCAGGCGCGCGGAGACGCCCTGCAGGGTGGCCAGGGTCTGGATGAGCTGCTTCTGGTTGTCGTCCGCCAGGAGCTTGTTGACCTGGCTCATGGCCATCGTCGCGTTGGCCAGCAAATCCTCGCTGGAGATGCTGAAGCGGTCGAACAGCGAGGGGCGGATCGCCATGCGCGCCGGCGCCGCCGCCTCTGAGGCCACCCGCACGGGGTCCTTCACCTTGGGGTCGGTGTCGAGCTGTATGTACGCCAGGCCGGTCAGGCCCTGCATGCCCAGCTCGGCGAACGTCGCCGTGGTCACCGGCGTCGACGGCAGGATGCCGATGCGCACCAGGATGCGCCCGGGCTGTTCCTGGTCGAACTCGATGGCCTCGACCTTGCCTACCTCCATGCCACGGTAGCGCACCGATGCCTGCGGGTTCAGGCCCGCCACCGAGCCGGTGGTGGTGAGCACGTAGGGCGTGCGCTCCTGCGTGTCGCGGTTGAGCCACATCGCCGATGCGATGATGCCCAGCGTGAGCAGCAGCGTGAAAATACCGGCGGCAAGCGCGTGTGATCGGTTTTCCATGACGTCGGGTTCCCGGAGCGGGGCAGGTTATACAACGAAGGGGTAGTCGCGGATCACCTCGATGGCGCGCTGGGCGCGCTCGCCGAGGAAGAAGGTCTTGATGAACGGATGCGGTATGGCGATCACCTCGCGCACCGGGGCATTGGCGATCACCTTCTGGTCCGCCAGCACGGCGACGGAGGTGGTGAGCTCGAACAGGGTATCGAGGTCGTGCGTGACCATCACGACGGTGAGCTTGAGCTCGCGATGCAGTTCGCGTATCAGGGCCACGAAGGAATCGGAGCGGTCGGGGTCCAGCCCGGCGGTCGGCTCGTCGAGGAACACCAGTTCGGGCTCGAGCGCCAGGGCACGCGCCAGCGCGATGCGCTTGACCATGCCGCCGGAGAGATCGGACGGCATCTTCCACGCATGGCGCGCCTCGATGCCCACCATCTGCAGCTTGAGCAGCACGATGTCGCGGATCAGGTCCTCCGAAAAGCACTTGAGTTCGCGCAGCGGCAGGGCGATGTTGTCGAACACCGGCAATGCGGAATAGAGCGCGCCTTCCTGGAACAGCACGCCCCAGCGGTTGCGCATGGACTGCAGGGTCCTGCGGTCGGCGGTATCGAGGCGCTGGCCGAAAATCGAGACGCTGCCCTGGTGCGGCACCTCCAGCCCGAGCATCTGCCGCAGGAGGGTGGTCTTGCCCGACCCGGACCCGCCCACCAGCGCGAGGATCTCGCCGGTGCGCACCTTGAGGTCGACGCCGCGGTGGACCACGAAATCGCCGAACCTGGTCCACAGGCCCTCGATCTCGATGATGGTTTCGCCGTTCCAGGTCATGGCAGCGCGGACACCCTAGATCCCCACGTTCGAAAAGGCGATGGCGAACACCGCGTCGGCCAGGATCACCACCGTGATCGAGGACACCACGGCGCTGGTGGTGCCACGCCCCAGGCTTTCGGTGTTGGGCTCGATGCGCAGGCCGAAATGGCAGGACACCAGCGCGATGAGCGCCCCGAACACGACGCCCTTGGCCAGGCCGATCCACAGGTTGGCGATCTTCACCGCGCCGGGCAGGGCTTCGAAAAAGAACACCATGGACAGGCCGAGCTGAAGCTTGGCCGCCACCATGCCGCCCAGCAGCGACACCGCGTCGGTCCACAGGATCAGGAGCGGCAGCGCCACCGCCAGCGCCACCACCTTGGGCATGATCAGCCGGAACCCGTGCTGAATGCCCATCACGGTGAGGGCATCGAGTTCCTCGGTGACGCGCATGACGCCGAGCGATGCCGTCATCGCGGAACCGGAACGGCCCGCCACCAGGATGGCCGCCAGCACCGGCCCGAGCTCGCGGATGATGGCCACCCCCAAGAGGTCGACGATGAACACGTCGGCGCCGAATTGCTGGAGCTGTTTCGCCGAGAGATAGGAGAGCACGATGCCGATCAGGAATCCGACCAGCGCCGTGATGCCGAGCGCCTGCGCGCCCGACCGGTACAGGTTGGCCGATATCTCGCGCCACGGGCCGGCCTGCGGGCGCGCCGCGAAGCGCGCCACATCCAGCGTGATCTGTCCCAACAGGCGCGTGAAGTCGGCCAGGTGGTCGAGGAAACGCAACATTTCGTCGCCGAGCCTCGCCAGCGGCGCGAGCGGATCGAAGGCAGGTTTCTCCGCTTGCAGGGGCTTGACGCGCGCGAGGTTGTCGAACAGCGCCCGCTGCTGGGGCGCGACGACGAGCCGGGGCGGCTCGCGGGCGCCCCAGGCCTGCCACAGCATGAGGGCCCCCACATGATCCATGGTGGCCACCTGCGAGAGGTCCCAGGCGACCGTGCCTGCGCGCGCATGCGCGGCGAGTTCCGCCTCGAGCGCGCGAACGCGCCTGCGCGCGAGCGCGCCGCCGACGCCGCCGCCGAGGCCCTGCACGTTCCAGCGGCCGCGCGGCAAGATCGTCGTCACCGCGCCGGCGCGCAGCACTTCGAGGATGGGAAGGGAGTCGGTTTCGGACATGGGCCGGCGGGCCGGGCCGACCGCGCTTGCGGCCAGCGCGAATCGCGTGCTTTCCTTTCGTGAATCAGCGCGCGTCCGGTATGGGGCGCGGAGGCGGGACCGTACGAGGGAGTGTAGCAAATGGCCCCGTCGTTAAAATGGTGCACTTAGGCTTGGCGCCACCACCAGGCGCAGGGCATCATCGCGTACCCTTACCTGCACCTCCAGGCAAATGCTCGACGAAAAGGCAATAGCAGCGGCCATGGCGCCGGCGGCAAGACGCCGCTTCGACGTGCATGTGGTGCCCACCACCGGTTCGACCAATACGGACCTGATGGCGCTGGCAGGCAGCCTGCCGGCGGGTTACGTGCTGGCGGCGGAATCCCAGACCGCCGGCCGCGGGCGCCGCGGACGCACCTGGGTTTCCCGTCCCGGCGCGAGCCTGACTTTCTCGCTGCTGTGGAAGTTCGGTCCCGCCGCGCGCACATCGGGCTTGAGCCTCGCTGTCGGTTTGGGCGTGGCTCAGGCGCTCGACCGATGCGGCGTCACCGGGGTCATGCTGAAGTGGCCCAACGACCTGCTGGTCGGCCTCCCCGGCGGATGGGCCAAGCTGGGCGGCGTCCTGATCGAGATGATCACAGGCCCCGCAGGGGCGATGACGGTGATCATCGGCATCGGCCTGAACATCCGGCCGGTCGGTGCCGATGCGGTGGCGGGGCAGGACATTGCCAGTCTGGGCGCGCTCGGTTGGGTGGGGTCGCGCAACACGGTGCTGGCTTTGCTGCTGGAGGAGTTGCTCGGTGTACTGGATGGCTTCGAAACCGGCGGTTTCGCCCCGTTTGCCGCCGCCTGGAACGCCCGGCATGCCTTCCGCGACCGGCAGGTGACCGTGAGCGGCATGGAGGGCGGCGCCATCGCGGGGATCGCCGCAGGGGTGCAGCCCGACGGCGCGCTCGCGCTCCATACCGATGCCGGCCTGATGCGCATCATCAGCGGCGACGTATCGTTGCGCGCGGGACCGCTTTCGCCGGGCGACGATTCCTAAAAGAAGAGGCGGTCATCCCGCTGGAAGTACCCCAATCGCCGGGCCTTGTTGCCGGGGAGAAGCTGCGCGTGACCGCCTATGCGGGTCGGGTGGAACCCATTCCGCCGCGTACGCCCAGGTCGCTGCGGGGTTTTCCGAAGAGCATGGACACCGCGATCGAGCTTTGCCAGGGCTGCAAATCCGGTCTCACAGGCCGAAGGCGTAATCCCGGCCGGGCGCCGCGGCGAACAACGCCCGCGTGTACTCGTGCTGCGGCGCGCCGAACACGTCCTTGGCCGTACCGTACTCCACCACCCGCCCCTTGGACATCACCGCGACATGGTCGCAGACCTGCGCCGCCACGCGCAGGTCGTGGGTGATGAACAGCATTGCAAGGTTGAGCCGGTCGCGGATTTCGTCGAGCAGGCGCAGCACCTGTGCCTGCACGGACACGTCGAGCGCGGAGACCGCCTCGTCGGCGATGAGCAGCTCCGGCTCCATGGCCAGCGCGCGGGCGATGCAGATGCGCTGGCGCTGCCCGCCGGAGAACTGGTGCGGATAGCGGTTGAGCGCGTCCGGGTCGAGGCGCACGGTTGCCATCAGTTCCCTGGCGCGCGCCAGCGCGGCGGCGCGGGAGAGGCCGTAGTTGAGCGGCCCTTCGATGATGGCCTCGCCCACCGTGCGGCGCGGATTGAGGCTGCGATAGGGGTCCTGGAAGACGATCTGCACGCGCCGGCGCAGCGGCCGCAGCTCGCGCGCCGACAGGCGCGCGATGTCGTCGTTGCCCAGCATGACGTTGCCGGCGGTCGGGTCGATCAGCCGCGCGATGGCGCGCGCCACCGTGGACTTGCCCGAGCCGGACTCGCCGACGATGCCGAGCGTCTGCCCGCGGCGGATGCGGAAACTCACATCCTCGGCGGCGCGCACCTCGCGCCTGGCCGCGAGAAATCCGCCCGAGGCATAGGTCTTCGACAGCCCGCTGGCTTCCAGCACCACCGGCGCCGCCGGGTCGGCGCCGCGATGCCGGGGCACGATGCCGGGCACCGCGGCGATCAGCATTTGCGTATACGGATGGCGCGGCGCCGACAGCAGGTCGGCCTTGGGCCGCTCCTCGACCAGCGTGCCAAGGCGCAATACCGCCACCCGGTCGGCGATTTCGGCGACCACGCCGAAATCGTGGGTGATGAACAGCACTCCGGTGCCGTGGTTCTGCTGCAGTTCGCGGATCAGCTTCAGGATCTGCGCCTGCGTGGTCACGTCCAGCGCCGTGGTGGGTTCGTCGGCGATCAGCAGCACCGGCTCCATGATGAGCGCGATGGCGATCATGATGCGCTGGCGCTGCCCCCCCGAGAGCTGGTGCGGGTAGGAGGCCATCATGCGGTCCGGGTCGGGCAGGTGCACTTCCTCGATGATCCGGCGCACCCTGGCGCGGCGCGCGTCCGCGCCCAGCCTGCTGTGCATGCGCAGCACCTCATCGATCTGCTCGCCGCAGCGCATGACCGGATTCAGCGCCGTCATCGGCTCCTGGAAGATCATCGACATGCGCACGCAGCGCAGTTCGCGCAGGCGCTCCGGCTCTGCCTTGAGGATGTCCTCGCCTTCGAGCAGGATTTCGCCGCTGGTGGCCTTGAGTTCCCGCGGCGACAGGCCCATCACCGCATGGGCGATCACCGACTTGCCGGACCCTGACTCGCCCACCAGGCAGACGATCTCGCCGCGCGCCACCGTGAGGTTGACGCCGCTCACCGCATGGCTGCGGTCGCCGCCCTGCGGCAGCGCGATGCTGAGGTTGCGGATCTCCAGGATGGTGCCCATGTCCGGCCTCAGGCGCGCTTGGCCATCTTGGGATCGAGCGTGTCGCGCAGCCCGTCGCCCAGGATGTTGACCGCCAGCACCGTCACGGCGAGGAAGATGCCGGGAAAGAAGACGTTGTGCGGGAACTGCTGGAACTGCACGCGGCCCTCGGCCATGATGTTGCCCCAGGTCGGCATGTCGGTGGGCAGGCCCACGCCGAGGAAGGACAGGATGGCCTCGGTGAGGATGGCGGAGGCGCAGATGTAGGTGCCCTGCACGATCAGGGGCGCCACCGTGTTGGGCAGGATGTGGCCGAACATGATCTTGAAGGTCGAGGTGCCCAGCGAGACCGCCGCCTCCACGTACGGTTCTTCGCGGATCGACAGCACCAGCGAGCGCACCAGGCGCGTGACCCGCGGAATCTCGGGGATGGCGATGGCGATCACCACGGTGACGAGGCTCGCTTTCCACAGCGCCACCAGCGCGATGGCGATCAGGATGCCGGGAATCGCCATGATGCCGTCCATGACCCGCATCAACGGCATGTCGAGCCAGCGCAGGTAGCCCGCGGACAGGCCGGCCAGCACGCCGACGAACACCGACAGCAGCGCGCAAGCGATGCCCACCACCAGCGACACGCGCGTGCCGTAGATCACGCGGCTGTAGATATCGCGGCCGAACGAATCCGAACCCATCAGGAAGGTGTGCTTGACGCTTTCACCCTCCAGCGTGGTGATCTCGCCCGCGCCGCCGGGGAGCAGGTCGCGACTGCCCGGATCGAACAGGGTCGGATCGACGGTGCCGAGCAGCGGCGCCGCCAGTGCGATGAGCGCGAGCAGCAGCATGGCGACCCCGCCGATGCGCACCGCCCAGTGGCGGGCGAGCATGCGCCACACCGTCGGCCGCTCGAACACGTTGGCGGCTTCGGTGGAAAGGTCGGCAGCGGGGACGCTGGACATGATCAGTAGCGGATGCGCGGGTCGAACAGCAGGTAGGAAAGATCGACCAGCAGGTTGATCAGTACGTAGACGAAGGAGAAGAACAGGATCACGCCCTGGATGGTGGGGAAATCGCGCGCCAGCACCGCATCGACCGTCAGCCGGCCGAGGCCGGGTATGCCGTACACCGATTCGGTGACCACCACGCCGCCGATGAGCAGCGCAATGCCGATGCCGATCACCGTGAGGATGGGCACCGCCGCGTTCACCAGCGCGTGGCTGATCAGCACGCGCGCTTCCGGCAGCCCCTTGGCGCGCGCGGTGCGGATGTAGTCCTCGGAGAGCACGTCTTGCACGCTGGCGCGCGTCACCCGGGCGATCAGGGCGATGTAGACCACCGAGAGCGTCACCGAAGGCAGGATCAGGTGGCGGATGAACGGCCCGAAGCCGTCGCCGATGCGCTGATAGCCCTGCACCGGCAGCAGGCCCAGTTTCAGGGAGACCAGCCAGATCAGCAGGTAGCCCAGCACGAACACCGGAATCGAGAAACCCAGCACCGAGAAACTCATCAGCGCGCGATCCAGCCAGCCGCCCTGGCGCCAGGCGGCGAGCACCCCCAGCGGCACGGCCACCAGCACGGCGATGAGGATGGTGCACAACGACAGGGCCAGGGTCGGCTCGATGCGCTGGCCGATCAGCGTGGCGACCTTCATCTTGAAGAAGTAGGACTCGCCGAGGTCGCCCGCCAGGAGGTTGCCGAACCAGATGCCGAACTGGGTGACGAGCGGCTTGGACAAGCCGAGGTTCTCGCGGATCTTCGCCACGTTCTCCGGCGAGGCGGCGTCGCCGGCGATGATGGCTGCCGGGTCGCCGGGGGTCAGGCGCAGCAGCAGGAACACCAGCACGGCCACGATCAGCAGGACCGGGACGGTGGCCAGCGTGCGCTTGACGAGAAAGGCGAACATGGGGCTGCTTCAGGGTCTGGCGGCGGCTTGGACGCGGGCGGAACGAGGCGGGTTTGAAGGGGGGCCGCGGTGCAGTTCGGCGCAACGGCGCTAAGGCGGGCGGATGGGCGGCTGCAAAAACACAAAGGGGGCGGAAATCCCGCCCCCTCGCAGCGCGAAGCGCCTACTTCTTGATGTTCCAGTAGAAGTTGCCCGGCCCGAACACCATGCCGGTGACGCCCTTCTTGACCGCGGCGGGGTTGAAGTACTCGCCGACCGGAGCGTGGGTGCCCACCTCAAAGGCGCGCGCCTGGATGGCTTCGGCCAACGCCTTGCGCTTGCCCGCATCGATCTCGCGCGCGAACTGGTCGCGCAGCTTTTCGATCTCCGCATCGGTGGGCCAGCCGAACCAGGACTTCTCGCCCGCCGAGCCGATCGCGGCGTTGGTCAGCGGGTTCCATACGTCAGGCGACACCCACGAGGTGGCGAAAATGTTCCAGCCGCCGGCGGCAGGGGCATCCTTCTTGGCGCGCCGCCCGACCAGGGTGTTCCAGTCCATCGACTGCAGATCGACCTTGAAGCCGGCCTGGCGCAGCAGTTGAGCGGCCACATCCGGCAGCTTGGTGATCGACGCCAGGTCGGTAGGCTTCATGACCACCACGGTGGTGCCGTCATAGCCGGAGGCCTTCAGCAGGTCCTGCGCCTTCTTCATGTTGCTCTTGCCGATCAGGTCGGAGCCCTTGGTCGAGCCGTAGGGCGTGCCGCACACGAACATCGACGGGCAGGACTTGTAGTATTCCTTGATGCCGACCTGCGCCTTCAGGAACGCGTCCTGGTTGAAGGCGGCGATGGCCGCCTGGCGCACCTTGGGATTGTTGAACGGCGGGTGCAGGTGGTTGAAGCGCACCATGTACTGGAAGCCGAGGCTGTTCGAGTTGACGATCTGCACGCTGGCGTCCTTGGTCAGGGCGGCATAGGACTCGAACGCCGGCTGCTCGATGATGTCGACCTCGCCCTTGGCGAGCGCATTGACCTGCGCCTGCGCGTCGCGCAGCGCCAGGTTCCATTCGACGCGCTCGATATAGGCGATCTTGCCGCCGGTGGAGCCCGACGGCGGCTCCTTGCGCGGCACGTACTTGGCGAACTTGGTGTAGACGGCGCGGTCGCCGGGCTTGAATTCGTCGCGCTTGAACACGTAGGGGCCGGAACCGACGTACTCCTCGATCTGCTTGTCGGCGGGCGTGTCGGCCACGCGCTTGGGCATGATGAAGGGGACGTTGGAAGACGGCTTGCCGAGGGCGTCGAGCATGATGCCGCAGGCTTCCGAAAGGAAGATGCGGAATGTGTCCGGCGACGGCGAATCCATGCGCGCGATGAAGGTGAACAGCTTCTGCCCCATGGCATCGCGCTTGCCCCAGCGGGCGAGCGAGGCGATCACGTCCTCGCCGGTGACGGGCCGGCCGTCATGGAATTCGAGGCCGCGGCGCAGCTTGAAGGTCCACAGGCGGCTGTCCGGGCTCACCTCCCAGGTATCGACCATCTGCGGCTTGATCTGGCCCTTTTCGTCCGTGCCGAACAGGGTGTCGTAGATCATGTAGCCATGGTTGCGCGCCATGTACTGCGTGGTCCAGATCGGATCGAGGATCGAAAGATTGGAGTGCGGGACCACCCTGAGCACGCTTTGCTGCGCGAGGGCGGCCCCCATGGCGGCGCCGGCGGCCAGCGCGACGGCGCATCCCCGCAGCAGGTGTTTATGCAGATTCATGCATCGCTCCTGAAATGAAAGATGGGTACTGCAGCATTTTGAGTGTACTCAAATCAAGCAATCAGCGTGCCTGAAGACCGCCATCACATGTCCGGCCATTTCACCGGCCCGCGCGCCCCCTCGAACGCGGCGGCGGCCGCGAGCGCCAGGTCCTCCCGGTACGCGGGCGCCACGATCTGCAGGCCGATCGGCAATCCTGCCGCAGTGAAACCGCAGTTCACGCTCATGGCCGGCTGCTGGGTCAGGTTGAACGGGAAAGAAAAAGGCGTCCACCAGGTCCATTCGAAGCCGCCTGCCCGAATGCCGGGCGGCAGGTCGGGCATGACCCGGCCCACTTCGAATGCCGGCACCGCCGTGGCGGGCGTGATCAGCAGGTCGTACTTCTGGTTGAAGCGCTTCATCGCCTCGCCCGCCTGCACCCGGCCCTGCTGGTAGTCGAGAAAATCCGCCAGGGTGTAGCGCGACGCGTAGGCGCAGGTGTCCTGCAGGCCCTGGTCCATCAGCCGGAATTTCTCCGGCGGCAGCTTCCCGAAGGTGTTGCGCGCGGTGGCGAACCAGTGCGTGGCGAACAGCGGCCCGCAGTCGGGCAGGCCGGGGTCGGCAGCCTCCACCACCGCGCCCAGGGCTTCGAACACCTTCACCGCCGCGGCGACGGCAGCCTCGACTTCCGGGTGCACCCAGGGGATGTACCCCAGGCGCGCGCTGTAGGCGATGCGCAAGCCGCGCGCGCCCGCGGCAACCCGCGCGCCATAGTCGGGTTCGATCGGCGGCAGGGCGCTCCAGTCGCGCGCGTCGGGCCGTGCCAGCACATCGAGGAGCAACGCCGCGTCGCCCACGCTGCGCGTCATCGGGCCCACATGCGCCACCGTGCCCATGGGCGAGAGCGGCCAGGCCGGCACACGGCCGAAATGCGCCTTGATGCCGGTGGTGGCGGTGAACGAATTGGGAATGCGGATCGAGCCGCCGCCGTCGGTCCCCACCTGCAGCGCGCCCATGCCCGCGGCCAGCGCGGCGGAGGCGCCGCCGGACGAACCGCCCGGGGTCATGGCGGTATTCCAGGGATTGCGCGTGATGCCGGTCAAGGGCGAGTCAGTGGCACCCTTCCAGCCCCATTCGGGCGTGGTGGTCTTGCCGAGCAGCACCGCTCCGGCTTCGCGCAGCCGCGCGGTGCAGGGCGAATCGTCGTTCCACGGGCCTGCCGGATCGACCGTCTTCGAGCCGCGCAGGGTCGGCCAGCCGCGCGCGAGCAGCAGGTCCTTGATGCCGGTGGGCACCCCGTCGATGCGCGATGCCGGCCGGCCGGCGCGCCAGCGCGCCTCCGCGGCGCGCGCGTCGGCCAGGGCGCTTTCCGCATCCACGTGGCAATAGGCGTTGATCTCCGGGTTCTTCGACGCGATGCGCTCGAGCACGGCCCGGGTGGCCTCCACCGGAGATAGCGAGCCGTCGGCGTAGCGGCGCGCGAGCTCGCCCGCGCTCATCCAGAGCAGTTCGCTCATGGCGGCTAGCGGTCCGACCAGAGCTTGCCGGCGGTGGCCCAGTTTTCCTTCTTCACGTCCTCGAAGATGATGTCGACAGCCTCGGGGCCGCAGCCCAGCACGCGGCAGGTTTCGCGGGTGATGGCCTCGGCCAGTTCGCGCTTCATTTCGACGCTGCGGCCGTCGAACAGTTTGATGGTCATGGCGGGCATGGTTGCCTCCTGTGCGGACTAACGGATCTCGGATAACAGCTTGCGTATCAGTCCCTGCGCCTGCGCCACATAAGCGGCGCCGAACAGGTTGACATGGTTCAGGACGTGGTACAGGTTGTAGAGGTCGCGGCGCACGCCGTAGCCGGGATCGAGCGGCCAGGCCTCGCGGTAAGCGTCGCGAAACTGGGGCGCGAACCCGCCGAACAGCTCGCTCATGGCGATATCCGCCTCGCGGTCGCCAAAATAGACCGCCGGGTCGAAAATCACCGGTGTACCGTCCTGCAGGAAGCCCGCATTGCCGGACCACAGGTCGCCATGCAGGAGCGAAGGCTGCGGCGCGTAGCCGGAAAAGTACAGCGGCAGCGCCTCGGCGACGCGCAAACCGCCTTCGACCCACATGCCGGCCGATGGCCCGGAGGACACGCGCCTGAGCTGCGGTTCGAGCCGGCGCTCGCGGAAGAACGCCGGCCAGGTGGTATCGGTCGTGTTGGCCTGCGGGGTAAGACCGATGTAGTTGTCGCGCTCGAAACCGAACCGCCCCGCGGTCTTGCGGTGCAACTGCGCCAGTTCGCGCCCCATGCGGGCGAAGGACGCGGGCGTGCCCGGCGCCAGATCGAAATGCTCCAGGACCAGGTAGGTGTGGCGTCCCTCGCCGCCCACCAGCAACACTTCGGGGACCCGGATGGCCTCCGCAGCAGCCAGGGCTTCAAGGCCGCGCGCCTCCGCCTTGAAACGCTGCATCTGCTCCGGATCGCCTACCTTGACGAACACCTGCGCTCCGTCGGGCAGACCGGCGCGCAACACGCCCGCGCCGGCGGCGCCCGCCACCGGGCCGATCTCGCGCACCTCGATGACGCGCCGCGCCATCCGGGTGAAGAAAACCGAAAGCTGATCTCGCGAAGGGGCCGCCTGCATGGGCGCCGATGATACACGGCCGAAATTGTGCGGCGCCAAATGCGCGGACCGCACGGCGCGGCGCGCGCCTGGGGGCTTGGGGGCCCGGGGGCCTGGGGGCTTGGGGGCCCGGGCCTAGGGGCTCGGGAGCGCAGGCAGAGGTGCGGAGGCTTGGCGGCGCTTGCCGGGTCAGCGGCTCGACACCCGCATGCCCTCGGCCGGTCTCTCCAGCCGGCGCACGGCGGCGCGCACGAAACCGTCATCGAGCAGCGCCTCGAGGCCCGGCTGCCGGGTCGCAGCATCGGCCTTGAGCACCTGAAGAAGCGCTGGCCCCGGACGGGCTACATGGAAATCACGCTCGCTCCATGGCGCCGGCGCGGCCCCGGAGGCCACCCCAGGCGCTGCGTCCAAGAGGCGGGCCGCAGCCTCGGGATTGGCCAGCAACCACCGCCGCGCCCTTTCGAGAAGATCAACCACTTCCTGTACCCGCGTAGGCTCGGACGAGAGCAAGCGCTCGCTTGCATAGAGCACCTGAAATTCGTCAGCGGCGCGTGACAGCACGAAAACGATCTTTCCGGATTGGCCGGCGCGCTCTCGGTGCAGGACCTCGCGCGCCGGCAGCACGGCCAATTCCGCGGCGCCGCCGGCGGCGATCCGGCGCACATCCTCGGCCACGGGGGATTGGGCCGCCCAGCCGAGCTCAAGGATGACCGCGGCATGGGGCGCGCGCCAATCGGCCGGCGCCTGTTGCGCACCCGCCCACGCGGGCATGGCCAGGACAAGGAACGCAATCAAGCAGGCAGGAAAATGGCGCATGAAGGGGATACGAACCATACGGTGATGACGTGATCCTATCCCGCTTCAAATAACCAGCAAACGAGTTTGTCCTTGCTTGTTAATACCAAAAAAGAATAAAAAACCAAACAAAAAAGGCGGCCGGTCGGCCGCCTTGTCCTGGTCCGGATGACCGGTCAGTCGGCGTATTGTCCAGCCTTCTTGATGATCGGCGTCCACTTGTCGATTTCCGCCTTCAGGAACGTGCGCAGCCCTTCCGGCGTCTGCTTGGCGGGCGGCACGACGATGGCCCCGAGCTTGTCCATGGCGTCCCGGAAGGCGGGATCCTTGAGCGCCGCCTGCAGGGCGGCGTTGAGCTTGTCGGTCGCTGCCTTGGGTGTGCCCTTGGGGGCATACATGCCGTGCCACACGGCAAGATCGAAGCCCTTCAGGCCCTGGCTGTCGAGCGTGGCCAGGTTGGGCAGCGACGACACCTTCTCCCTGGTGGTGACCCCGTAGGCCTTGATACGGCCGGTGTTGATCAGGGAGGTGGTCTGGGTGGTCTGGTCGCACAGCAGCTGCACCTGCCCGCCCTGCAGATCGGTCATGGCCGGCGCGGTGCCCTTGTAGGGAATGGTTTGCAAGTCGATTTCCACGGTGCTCATGAACAGCAGGCCGCACAGGTGCGACGCCGCGCCGAGGCCGGCATTGGCGTAGTTGACCTTGTCCTTGTTGGCCTTGAGGTAGGGAATCAGCTCGGCGAAGCTGTTGGGCGGGAAATCCTTGTTCGCCACCAGGGTCATGGGCACATCGACGACCTGGCCGATGTACTCGAAGTCGGTCATCGGGTTGAAGCGCAGCGTGCGGTACAGGGCCGGCGCGGTGGACATGCCGATGTGGTGGATCAGCACGTTGTAACCGTCGGCGGGCGCCTTGGCGACGAACTCGACCGCCAGCGTGCCGCCCGCGCCGGGCTTGTTCTCGACTAGCACCGTGCCGCCGATCGACTTGGCCATCGCCTGGGCCAGCTGGCGCGTGACGATGTCGGTGGGGCCGCCGGCGGCGAACGGCACGATCAGGGTCACCGGCTTGGCGGGGTAGCTCTGCGCGCCGGACTGCGCGGCAGCGAACGCGAGCGCCGCGGCGGCGAGAATACGCAGAATGGATTGCATGGGAATCTCCTGGCCTGGTAAGTTGGAGCGGCGGATTCTACTTGCCGCCATATCGCGCCGTCAGCCGTGGAAACCCGCAGGTTGGGCCTGTCGGCCCCCCGCCCGGCGGCGGTCGCGGGCGGTCCGTCGCCATCGGTTACGCAGGGTCAGGCGAGCGCCTCGACGATCGCGCGACCAAGGTCGTCGGTGCCGGCCGTGCCGCCGATGTCGGGTGTCTTGGGCGCGCCGGAGGCGGGGTCGAGCACCTTCTCGATGGCCTTGACGATGGCCGCGCCTGCTTGCGGATGCCCGAGATGCTCCAGCATCATGGCACCGGACCAGATCTGGCCGATCGGATTGGCGATCTTCCTGCCATAGATGTCGGGCGCCGAGCCGTGCACCGGTTCGAACAGCGAGGGAAACTTGCCTTCCGGATTGAGGTTGGCCGACGGCGCGATGCCGATGGTGCCGGCGGTGGCCGGCCCGAGGTCGGAGAGGATGTCGCCGAACAGGTTGGAGGCCACGATCACGTCGAAGCGCTGCGGGTTCAACACCATCTGGATGGTCAGCCCGTCAATGTGGTACTGGCTGGTCTTGACCTCGGGGTAGTTCCTGCCCACCGCGGCGAAACGCTCGTCCCAGTAGGGCATGGTGATCGAGATGCCGTTGGATTTGGTGGCCGAGGTGACCAGCCGGCGCGGGCGCTTCATCGCCAGTTCGAAGGCGAACTTCATGATGCGGTCGCAGCCCTTCCTGGTGAAGGTGGAGGTCTGCTGCGCCATCTCGCGCTCGGTGCCGACGAACAGGCGCCCGCCCACGGACGAGTACTCGCCTTCGGTGTTCTCGCGCACCACGTAGTAGTCGATCTCGCCGGGCTTGCGGCCCGCCAGCGGGCAGGGGATGCCGGGCATCAGGCGCACCGGGCGCAGGTTCACGTACTGGTCGAACTCGCGGCGGAAGTGGATCAGAGAATCCCACAGAGACACGTGGTCGGGCACGATCGACGGCATGCCGGTGGCGCCGAAGAAGATGCAGGTATGGCTGCCGATCTGGTCTTTCCAGTTGGGTGGCATCCAGTAGTTGTGCTTGGCGTAGTTGTCGCATGACCAGTCGAAATGGTCGAAATGCAGGTCGAGGTTGTACTTGCGCGCGGCGGCGTCGAGCACGGCCAGGGCCGGAGGCATGACCTCCTTGCCGATACCGTCGCCGGGAATGACAGCAATGCGATGTTTGCTCATGGATGGATTGCCTTGCTTGAAGTCGGGTCACGCCATCGGCGCCCCGCAACACGCGGGGACCGCATTCTACTTTGCGGCCGGCGACGAGGCCAGCAGATGGCGCGCAGCCAGCAAGTCGAGGGCCGCGAAACCCACCGACTTGAGAACGGTAATCTCGCCATCGCTCACGCGCCAGGGCTTGTCACTGGCGACCATCTCGGCGAATTCGGCTCGGATCGCCCGCGGCGTGATCAGGCCCGCGGCGATCGCCTGGGTGACTTCGCCCCCTTTTTCAAGCACCCCGGCGCGGGTATCCGCGAACAGGCTTGCGTGCGGGAGGAGCGCCGGCGAGGCCTCCGCCATGGCGGTGGTGAATGCACCGAACAACCCCACATGGGTGCCGGGGCTCACCCAGGCCGGCTCGATGAACGGCACGGTGGCCGTTGTGGCTGCGACGATCACGTCGGCCTCGCGCACCGCGCGTTCGAGGCTTTGTTCCACGCGGGCGGCGATGCCGCGTCCGGCCAGCACTTGCGCCACCCGCTGCGCCGCCTCCGCGCGCCGGCCCCACAGGGTGATGCGCTCGAGATCGAGCGCACTGGCATGCGCCTCGGCCATCTCAGGCGCTAGCGCGCCGCTGCCCAGCACGGCCAGGCGCAGGCGGCCTTTTCGCGCCAGCAGGCGCGCGCCCAGGGCGGCGGCGGCGGCGGTGCGGCGCAGGGTCAACTCGGTGCCGTCGATCACCGCCACCGGCATGCCGTCGAGGGCGGAGAAGACGTTGTAGAGGGCTGTCACGGTGGGCTTGCCGGCCGCCGCATTGGCCGGCCATACCGAGACCATCTTCACCCCGATCAGCCCCCCGGTCTGCCACGCCGGCATGATCAGGAAGGCGCTGCCATCGCCCGGCGGATCCAGGTGCATGCGGGCGGGGGACGCGATCGGCTCGCGCAGGCCGCAGGCGAGCGCATCGACCAGACCATCGTAGGGACAAAGGCGCGCCACGGCGGCGGCATCGAAGGTTTGCAGCATGGCGGCAGTCGGCAGGAAAAAGCGGGCAGGCGCCAATGTACGTCAGTTCACGCGGCTTCCCCCGTCGCACATACAATCCCGACCATGGCAGAACATTTCGACGTCGTGATCGTGGGCGGTGCCGCCATCGGCAGCGCGGCCGCCTATTTCCTTGCGGCCCATGCGGATTTCGGCGGCTCCATTCTGGTGCTGGAGCAGGACCTCTCATACCAGAAGTGCGCCACCACGCTGTCGGCGGCGTCGATCCGGCACCAGTTTTCCACGCCCGGCAACATCCGCATGTCGCAGTTCGGCACCGAATTCATTCGCTCGATCGGCACCACCCTGGCCGTCGAGGGTGAAGCGCCGGACGTCGGCTTCATCGAGGGCGGATACCTGTTTCTCGCCACCGCGGCAGGCGCGGATGTGCTCAAGGCCAACCACGGCGTGCAAACCGCGCTGGGTGCGGACATCGCCCTCTTGTCGGCCGAGGCCCTGGGCACCCGTTTCCCCTGGCTCGACACCGCCGACCTGGCGGGTGGCGCCTACGGACTCTCCGGCGAAGGCTGGCTGGACGCCTACGCGCTGTTGCGCTCGTTCCGGCGCAAGGCGGTTTCGCTGGGCGTGACCTACCGGCAGGCCCGCGCGGCGGGTTTGTCGCGCGCAGGCCACGAGATTGTTGCCGTCGAACTGGCCGACGGCACGCGCGTGGCCTGCGGCACGGTCATCAACGCAGCCGGCACCGGCGCGCCCGCACTGGCACGCGCCGCCGGCATCGATTTGCCGGTGCAATCGCGCAAGCGCTGCGTCTTTCACTTCACCAGCCCGGCCAGGCTGCCAGACTGCCCGCTGGTGATCGACCCGTCCGGCGCGTATTTCCGGCCCGAGGGCACCGGCTTCATCTGCGGCATCGCCCCGCCGGAAGCGGACGACCCGGAGTGTTTCGATTTCGATGTCACGCACGCCCTCTTCGACGAGGTGCTGTGGCCGACCTTGGCCGCGCGGGTGCCGCAGTTCGAGGCCGCGCGCCTGCAACATGCCTGGGCCGGCCATTACGACGTCAACACGCTGGACCACAACGCCATCATCGGCGCCCATCCCGAGGTGGCAAACCTGCTGTTCGCCAACGGCTTTTCCGGCCACGGCCTGCAGCAGTCGCCCGCGGTCGGACGCGCCCTGGCGGAACTGGTCGCGCATGGCGCGTTCCGAACCCTCGACCTGTCGGCCTTCGGCTGGCAGCGGGTGCTCGAGAACCGCCCGCTGCTCGAGATCAACGTCGTCTAGGAAATCAGGGAAGACAAGCCTGTAAGCGGGGTTCTGTTACGGAGCCGCGGGCCGCCTTTCGACGACCCACGGCCCTATGACGGCCATTCCTCTAGGCCGCCGGTTGCCCGGCGGCTCAAGCCACCTACCCGCAGGCTCGGCGAGCAGCGTCAGCGCCTGCCTATTTGGTGTTGCACCGGGTAGAGGTTGCCGCGTTTCACCGTAACTTAATACGCTCGTCTCTGTGGCCCTGGTCCTCGCGTCACCGCGGACGGTCGTTAGCCGCTACCCTGCTCTGTGGTGCCCCGACTTTCCTCCCGTGGCGCGGTTGCCCGCGTCACCGGCGGCCGTCCGGCTTGCTTCCGGGACCAATGGTACTCGACATGGCGGCAAAAACCCCTGTCAGCCGAACACCACCGCCACGCCGTGGGCGTCGGCGGCGTCGATCGCCCAGGCGCCGTCGGCCATGCGGCGCGGCGAAAAGCCGCCGTCGCGCAGGGCCCTGTAGGCCTGCTGCCGGTCGGCCACATGGATGAACAGCGCCGCCGCGTGCGGCAGGGCGCGGTCCGGCAACACCACATCGCGCAGGCGCTGTTGCAGCGACTGCCGGGTGCAAAAAGCCAGCGGTGCGCCGCCGGTCGCCACCTTGAGACCCTCGTCGATGCGCTCCGGCCAGGTGCCGAACAGCCGCCCGTAGACGCCAGCCAGGTAGGCCACGTTGTCGGCCACGAAGGCCACCGCCGCCAGGCCGGTCGCCCCGTTGGCGTGGCGCTGAAGTTCCGGCAGCCACACCAGTTCGCGCGTGAAATGCTGGCAGATGAACACCTGCGCGCCCGGCGTGGTGTGCGGCGCGATGTTGGTGAGCCGAAAACGCGCCGTCCCGGTGCGGCTGCCTTGGCCGACGTCACGCGAAAAATCCCTGGGGGGAGACGGCTCGAAGCCATGCTCGGCCAGCACCGGCAGCGCCGCTGCCACGTCGGTACCGGTCAGCGCCAGCGCGGCCAGTCCCTCATGGCGGCGCAGAAACTCGTGGAAGTAGGCCTGCAGGAGGTTGGGTTCGGGCACCGTCAGCAACTCCAGATAGTCGCTGCCCAGCATCATGTTGTGGTTCGACGATCCGGTGCTGTGCACGCCGCGCGGCGCGAGGGTGAAGCCCATGCGGGCGAAGGTCTGCCCGGCGGCGTCAAGGTCGCGCACCGCAATGACCGCGTGGTCAAGGCCGGCGATGCCCGGGGTGGGCTGAACATGCTGCATCATGGACGCTTCCTCGCATAGGGCGCGCACGGGGCGCCTGCAGCGCGCCCGTGCCCGGCCGGGCAGCCAACTTAACCCAAGCCGCAACGCGGCGCAAGGCGGGAGTAGACTTGCAGTTTTACCCGCGCCCCGAAACCGATGAATCCCGCCGACCTGCCCAGGAACACTCCTGTCGAGGCGTTGAACGACGTCGCCCACAAGGACCTCGACTATCGCAAGATTCCTTACGCAAAACCGCAGCCGATGGGCATGATCGCCGACCTGCTGGTGCCGGGCGTGATGCAGGCGGTGCGCGATCCGCAGGGGGGCGACCCGCGCCTGTGGGTGCCGCTCTCCGACACCGTGTCGCTGCGGCCGGTGCACTTCAACGTGTCACAGGGCTTTTATGCGCATGTGATGCGGGTCACGCGCGGCGGCGTGCTGTCGCGCCATCGCCACACCGGCGGCGTGCACGCGCTGGTGCTCAAGGGGCGCTGGCACTACCTCGAGCACGACTGGTTCGCAGAGGAGGGGTCGTACGCCTTCGAGCCGCCCGGCGAAACCCATACCCTGGTGGTGCCGGACGACTGCCCGGAGATGATCACCTTCTTCGTCATCCACGGTGCGCTTCTCTACGTGGATCCGGAGGGCAAGGCGACCGGCTACGACGACGTGTTCACGCGCCTGGAAATCGCCAGCAACCACTACGAGAAAGTGGGCCTGGGACGCGACTACGCCAAGTCGCTCACCCGCTAGCCGCCTTGGCCCGCGCGGGCGGGCCGCTTCAGGCCGCCCGCGGCCCGGCCCGCCTCTTCTCCATCAGCTTGCCGAGGATGCCGTCGGGCATGTAGATGATGAACAGCACCAGCATCAGCCCGTAGATGGTGGAGTCGAGCGAATTGATCTGGTTGCCTATGCCCACCCGCAGGCCTTCGGTGAGCAGCAGGGTGAATACCGCGCCCACCGTGGGGCCGAGCTTGACGAACATGCCGCCGGCGATGACCGCGAACACCATCTGCAGCGACACGCCGAGTGAGGCCACGGTCTCGGGGTTGATGTACTGCTGGTACTGGCCGTAGAGCGCGCCGCCGAACGCCGTCATCGCCGCGCTGATCACGGTGATGGTGAGCTTGGCGCGGGTGACGTTCACGCCCACCGACGCGGCGGCGTCCTCTTCCTGGCTGATGGCCTGCATGGCGTGGCGCATCATGCTCTGGTCGATGCGCTGCCAGATCCAGATGCCGACGAGCCAGCACACCAGCGCCGCGTAGAAGAACACCCGCTTGTCCGAGCACTGCAGCGCGGTGAGGGACCAGGTGGCGCCGTCCTTGAGCGCCGAGGCGGGAGTGATGCCGAGCGACCCGCCGGTGGTGTCGCGCAGCGCGATGATGATCGAGCGCACCACCTCGGTGAGCGCCAGGGTGACCAGCGCGAAGTAGTGGCCGGTGATGCGGAAGCGGAAACAGGGATAGCCGATCAGGACGGCCACCGCCACAGCCAGCAGCATGCCCAGCGGAATGCCGATCCACGGGCTGATGCCCTGCAGGTTCCACAAGAGGGTCACCACGTAGGCGCCGATCCCCATGAACGCGCCGTGGCCGAAGGACACCAGCCCGAAACGGCCCATCAGCGACCAGCCGGTATAGATGAAGGCCCAGATCAGCAGGGTGATCAGCACGTGAAGGATGTACAGGGAAGACACCGCCAGCGGCACGCAGGCCAGCAGCGCGGTGGCGATGATCCAGTTGCGGCCGATCACGACTTGCCTCCGAGAATGCCCTGCGGCCGCACGAACATCATGACGATGAAGAAGGCGAACGCCATCACGTAGCCCCACTCGATGTGGAAGTAGAAGCCGCCGATCGAGATGAGCTGCGCGAAGATGAACGCGGCGATGAAGCCGCCCAGCATGTTGCCCAGGCCGCCCAGCACGCACACCATGAAGGTGAGCGGCCCGAACGAAAGGCCGATGGCCGGATGCACGTCGTACTGCAGCACCAGCAGGCAGGCGCCGAGGCCGGCCAGCGCGCCGCCGATGGCCGAGGTGGTGAGGTAGATGCGCGCCGGCGATACACCCACCAGCGGCATGATGCCGCGGTCCTGGCTGATGGCGCGAATCGCCGTGCCGAGGTAGGTCTTCTTGAGGAACAGCCACAGGAGCACCATCGCCACCAGCGCGGTCAGCGCCGCGGAAATGCGCGACCACGGCAGCGAGATCTCGCCAAGCACCAGGCTGGGCATGGACACGCCGACGTTGCGGAACTCGATGCCGAAGGCCAGCGTGGCGGCAGCCTGCATGAAGGTGAGCATGCCGCCGGTGACCAGCAACTGGTTGATCGGCTCGCTGTCCAGTACCGGGCGGATCACCAGCACATGCAGCAGCACGCCCAGCACGGACACGATGACGATCGCGGCGGCGAAGGCCGCGAACAGGTTCCAGCCGAAGGTCTTGGTCAGGTAGAACACCGTGTACATGCCGATCATCATCAGCTCGGCATAGCAGATCCACACCACGTCGATGACGCCGAAAATCAGGTTCAGTCCCAGCGCCAGCAGGGCGAGCACGCCGCCGAAGAGCACGCCGTTCAACACCGTTTCAAGCAGGAAGATATCGAAGATTTCCATGCTCAGCCATTCAGGTTGGGGTCACAGGCCGACATAGGCCTTCTGGATCTCGTCGCTGGCGAGCAGTTCGGCCGCGCTGCCGGAGGCCTTGATGCGGCCGACTTCCAGCAGGTAGGCGCGGTCCACCACCTTCAGCACCTGGCGCACGTTCTGCTCGACGATCATCACGGTATAGCCCTCGGCGCGGATCTTCCGCATCAGGTCGAAGATGGACTGCACAATCACCGGCGCGAGGCCCGCCGAGGGCTCGTCGAGGAGCAGCAGCTTGGGCCCGCTCATGAGCGCGCGGCCGATGGCGCACATCTGCTGCTCGCCGCCGGACATGGTGCCGGCCATCTGGTGACGCCGCTCCTTCATGCGCGGGAACAGGGCATACACCATCTCCAGCCGCTGCGCGAACTTCGGCCGCGCGGCTTCCATGTAGGCCCCCATGCGCAGGTTTTCCTCGACCGTCAGGCGCGGGAACAGGCGCCTGTGCTCAGGCACCTGCGAGAGGCCAAGCTCGATGATGCGGTGCGGCTCCACCGTCGCAAGCGACCGCCCCTCGAAGGCGATATCGCCGCTTTTCACATTGATGAGCTTGGAGATCGCCCGCAGCAGCGTGGTCTTGCCGGCGCCATTCGGGCCGATCACCGCCACCGCCTCGCCGGCGTTGACGGATAGAGTCACGTCGAACAGCGCCTGGAAGGTGCCATAGCCGGCCGAGACGTTCTTCAATTCCAGCATCGCGCTCATCGGGCGCCCTCGCCGGCGCGCTGGCTGGTTTGCGCCTGCAAGTCGTCGGCATCGGAACCGAGATACACCTCGACCACCTGCGGATTTCTGGCCACCTCGTGCGGCAGGCCGGCGGCGATGATCTCGCCGTGGTCCAGCACGATGCAGCGGTCGACCACCCGCATGAGCACGCCCATGATGTGTTCGACCCAGATGATGGTGATGTTCTTCTCGCGGCGGATGTTTTTGAGCATGTCGGCGGCTTGTTCCATCTCCGCCTCGTCGAGACCACCGAGGGACTCATCGGCCAGCAGCAGGCGCGGCTGGGTAGCGAGCGCGCGCGCGAGTTCGAGTTTTTTCAACGCCGCGGCGCCCAGGCCATCGATGCCCGCATCGTTGGCGTAGGGCAGCCCGATCAGGTTCAGCGCCTCCTCCGCCTGCTTCCAGGCCGTGGCGCGCGACACCTTGCCGTTTTGCCCGTAGAACGCCGACAGGGCCACGTTCTCGAGGATGGTGAGCTTGCGGAACGGCCGCGGGATCTGGAAGGTGCGGCCGATGCCGGCATGGCATACCTGCGCCGGCTTCAGGCCACCAATTTCCCTGCCCTGGAACCTGATCGAGCCGGCGGTGGGCGCATACAGGCCCGCCACCAGGTTGAAGGTCGTGCTCTTGCCCGATCCGTTCGGGCCGATCAGACCGAGGATCTCGCCTTCGCCCAGGTCGAACGAAATCGCGTCGACTGCGGTGAAGCCGCCGAACTTCTTGGTCAGCCCTTGAACTTCAAGCATGCGTCGGGGAGTGTGGGTTCAGTGGGCTTACGCCGACACGGAGCGGCCGCTCCGTGTTGGGGCCGGACGAGACTTGCGCGGGAATGACCGGCGGCGGCTCGCGCCGGCGCCGGTCGCGGAGCTCGGCAAGCGATCAGGGCGCGAACGTGTGGCCCTTGGGAAAGGGCATGACCGGGTCCACCGTGCGGATCGCCTTGGGCCACGCGATGTTGGTGCGGCCGTTGACGAACTGCATGACCACCGGGGTGGCGCGCGAGTTTTGTCCCGCCATCGGGTGGCCGGGCGGATTGAACTTGACGCCATAGCCCTGGATGGTGCCGCCCTCGGGAATATCGGTCTCCAGGGCGGCCTTGCGGATCGCCTCGGAATTGGCGCCGCCGTGTTTCTTGATGGCGCGCGGCAGCACGTCGGTGAAGAAGTACCAGGCCTGATTGAAGCCCATGCTCACATGCGGCGGCACCTCGCCCGGACCCTTGATGGCCTGGTAGCGCCTGACCATTTCCTTGGTCACGTCGCCGATGCCGGGCTTGAGCGCCTTGCCGTCGATCAGCTGCGCGGCCACCGGATCGACGTCGAACACGTAGTTGACATCGGCGCCGAAGGTGGCGGCGAGCTTGTCGATCTGGCCGTAGCCGGCGCCGTGGCCGATCAGGGCCTTGAACTTGAAGCCCTGCTCCTTGGACTGGCGCAGGAACAGGGTGATATCGGGGTTGTAGCCGGTATGCAGGACCACATCCGGCTTGGCGCGCCGCATCTTGGTAACGAGGCTGGACAGGTCGGGCGCGGTCGCGGCATACCCCTCCTTCAGGGCCACCTGGATGCCGAGCTTCTTGCAGGTTTCCTCGTTGGCCGAGGAGATGCCGGCGCCGTAGGGACCGTCTTCATAGATGATCGCCACCTTCAACTGCTTGGGTTCGACGCCGAACTTGGCCTTGGCGCTTTCGGCCAGGAACATGCACGAAGTCTCGCCGAACTGGTCGCCATGCACCGTGCCGCGGAACACGTACTGGTAGTTCTTGCCCTTGAGCACCGACGAGGCTACGCAGATGTTGGCCCACATGATCTTCTTGGCCGCCTCGGCCTTGCCGGCCATTGGCACACAGTGGGCGCTGGAAAAGATGCCCATGAGCATCTCGACCTTTTCCTGGTTGAGCAGGCGCTCGGTCTCCGACAGGGCCACTTCCGCCTTGGATTGCGCGTCCACATAGACCGGGACGATCTTCACGCCCTCGACGCCACCGCGCTCGTTGATCATGTCGATGGCGATCTTGTTGCCGAGGTAGCCGGGCTCGGAGCCGCCGGCGGCCAGCGGCCCGGTAAGGTCGTAGACCACGCCGATCTTGAGCTGCGCGAAGGCCGGGGCAGCGACCAGCATCAGGGCCGAAAGGGCGGCCAGCAACAGTCGTTTCATCTCGTTTATCTCCTCGTAGAAACTGCTCAAGTCGCTCTTCCCGGCGATCATCGGATGCGGCCCAGTGTTTCAAAACACGGCAGGCGTGTCAAGGAATGGCGCAACATGCGGCCGCCCGGCGCCCGCGGGCTCATATCGCCCCGTCGGCGGCCAGGCGCGCCAGGTCGCCGTCACCCAGCCCCAGTTCGCGCAGGATCGCCCCGGAATGGGCGCCGAGCGCGGGCACCGGATCCATGCGCGGCTCGAACGCCGCGTTCGCGCCGGGGGGCAGGAGCGCGGGAATACTGCCGACCGGCGATCCGATGTCGCGCCAGCGGCCGCGCGCCCGGAGTTGCGGATGCGCCCACAGGTCAGCCATGTCGTTCATGCGGCCGTAGCCGATGCCCGCTTCATCGAGCCGCTGCATCACCTGCTCGACATCGAGCGCCGCGAACACCTCTTCGATGCGCGCCTTGAGCGCGGCGCGGTTGGCCGAGCGCTTGGCCACGGCGTCGAACAGCGGGTCGGCGGCCAGGCCCGGCAGCCTGAGCGCCTTTTCGCAGAACGCCACCCATTCGCGCTCGTTCTGCAGGCCCAGCACCACGCTCTTGCCGTCGCCCGCCTTGAACGGGCCGTACGGGTAGATGGTGGCATGGCTGGCACCGGCGCGCGGCGGCGGGGTCTGGCCGCCATAGGCATAGTAGAGCGGGAAGCTCATCCATTCGGACAGCGCTTCGAGCATGGAAATGTCAATCGCCGACCCCTTGCCCGTCCTGCTCCGCAGGATGATGGCGTTGAGAATGCCCGTGTAGGCGTACATGCCGGCGGCGATGTCGGCGATCGACACGCCGGCCTTGGCGGGCGCATCCGCGCTGCCGGTGGTGGCGACGAAACCGGCCTCGCTCTGGATCAGCAGGTCATAGGCCTTGCGGTCGCGCAGTGGACCATCGCCGCCATAACCCGAGATGTCGCAGACGATCAGGCGCGGAAAGCGGTCCTTGAGGCTGGCATAGTCGAGGCCCATGCGCGCGGTGGCGCCCGGCGCGAGGTTCTGGATCAGCACGTCGGCCCCGGCCAGGAGCCTGTCGAGGATGGCCGGCGCCTCGGCATGCTTCAGATCGAGCGCCAGGCTTTCCTTGGAACGGTTGACCCAGGCGAAATGCGAGCACAGGCCGTTGACCCGCGCATCATAGGCGCGGGCGAAATCCCCCACCCCGGGACGTTCGATCTTGATCACGCGCGCACCCATGTCGGCCAGCTGGCGCGACGCGAAGGGAGCGGCGATGGCGTGTTCCAGGGAGATGACGGTGATGCCGTCAAGCGGGCGAGGGGTCATGGGCGCGATACGACGGTGGTCCGTGGAGCCCGGATTCTAGGGCCGGGGCGCTAAACTGCCGCCCTTTCCCGCCTGAGGGCCCGGCATGACCTCCCACGTATTGCGCCTGATCACCGACCGCTACGGCAGCGGCGAAACCCTTCAGCTCGCCGGTGCCAACCGCGTGCTGTACGTGGTCGAAGGCAGCGCCATCGTCCGCGCCGGCGGCGCCGCCGCCGCGCTGGACCCGAACAGCGCCTGGTGCGGCCCCGGCGCGGTCAGCGTCGCCGCGGGCAAGGCCGGCGCCCGCTTGCTGCGCTTCGAATTGGTCGGCACCCCGGCCGCCTCGGCGCTGCAAGCCTGCGCCGACAGCCGCATCACGCTGGCCGAACCGGTGGCGCTCCCCGCCGCCGAGGTGCTGCTGCGCTGCGACCGGGTCGACTTTCCGCCCGGCGGCGAGGCCCTGACCCATGTGCACCAGGGTCCCGGCATACGCTGCCTGCTCGCCGGCGCCATCCGCATCGACGCGGCCGGCCAGTCGCATGCGTACCGGCCGGGCGAAGCCTGGTTCGAGGCCGGCCCCGATCCGGTGTATGCTGCCGCCTCCCCGGAGGGCCCCACCGCCTTCGCGCGCGTGATGGTGCTGCCCCGGACCTGCCACGGCAAGAGCTCGATCCGCTACGTGCGGCCCGAAGACGCCGACCGCCCCAAGACCCAGAAGTACCAGATCTTCGCAGACGAATTCATCACCCCATGACCAGCCCCCCCAAAACCCGTACCGGCGGCGAGATCCTCGTCGACCAGCTAAAACTGCATGGCGTGCGCCACGCCTTCTGCGTGCCAGGCGAATCCTACCTGGCGGTGCTCGACGCGCTTTACGGCGCCCGCGAGAGCATCGAGCTCATCGTCGCGCGGCAGGACGGCGGCGCGGCCTTCATGGCGGCCGCGTACGGCAAGCTCACGGCCAGGCCCGGCATCTGCTTCGTGACCCGCGGGCCGGGCGCCACCAATGCGTCCATCGCGGTGCACACCGCCTTCCAGGATTCCGATCCGATGATCCTGTTCGTCGGCCAGGTCGCCTCCGACCAGGTCGAGCGCGAAGCCTTCCAGGAGGTCGATTTTCGCCGCATGTTCGGGCAGATGTGCAAATGGGTCGCGCAGATCGACCGCACCGACCGCATTCCCGAATACGTGAGCCATGCCTTCCACTGCGCGGTATCCGGTCGCCCCGGACCGGTGGTGCTGGCGCTGCCGGAGGACATGCTGACCAGCCTGGCCAGCGTGGCCGACCCCGGCCCCTACAAGGTGGTGCAGGCCTCGCCCAACCCGGCCGACATGGCGCGCATGAAGACCCTGATCGAGGCCGCCGAGCGACCCATGGTGATCCTGGGCGGCGCCGGCTGGACGCCGCAGGGCATCGCCGACCTGCGTGCCTTCGTCGAAGCCTTCGACCTGCCGGCCGGCTGCGCCTTCCGGCTCCAGGACCTCTACGACAACCGTGCGCCCAATTATGTGGGCGACGTCGCCATCGGCATCAATCCGGCGCTGGGCAACCGCATACGCGAGGCCGACCTGATCCTGGCCATCGGCGCCCGCCTGGGCGAGATGACGACCTCCGGGTACACCCTGCTGACGCCGCCGCTAGCGCGCCAGAAACTGGTGCATGTCCACAACGATCCGGGCGAACTCGGCCGGGTCTACCAGGGCGAACTGCTGATCGCCTCGGGCATGAACGAATTCGCCGCCGCCGCGCGCGCGCTCGGCAAGCCGGCCGCCGTCAGGTACGCGGCTCGCACCCGGGCCGCGCGGGCCGAATACGAGGCCTGGCAGAGCACCGACTACAAGGGCATGCCGGGCAAGGTTGACCTGCGCGAGATCATCCTGCACATGGAGCGAAGCTTGCCCGAGGACACCATCTACACCAACGGCGCAGGCAATTTTTCCGGCTGGCTGCACCGTTTCCACCGCTACGGCAGGTTCCGCACACAACTGGCCCCCACCTCCGGCTCGATGGGCTACGGCGTGCCGGCAGCGGTCGCCGCCAAGACCGCCGACCGCGCGCGCACGGTGGTTTCCTTCAACGGCGACGGCTGCTACATGATGAACGGCCAGGAACTGGCCACGGCCGTGCATCACAAGCTGAACATCATCTTCGTGATCGTCAACAACGGCATGTACGGCACCATACGCATGCACCAGGAACGCGAGTATCCGGAGCGGGTGTATGGCACCGACTTCACCAACCCGGATTTTGCGGCGCTGGCGCGCGCCTATGGCGCCCATGGCGAGACCGTGACCGAGACCGCGCAGTTCGCCGGTGCGCTGGAACGCTCGATCGCTGCGGGCAAGCCCGCCCTGATCGAAGTGGTGATCGACCCGAACGCGATCACCACCCAGACCACCATCGACGGCCTGCGCGCCAGGGCGCGCGCTTAAGCCGCGCGAAACGGCCGCCTTGCCGGCGACACCCGCGCCCATGCTGCGCGCAGGCCTGCTCTGCGCGGCGCGGTTCGCCCCTTTCGGGGCGGTGATTGAAGCCGCCGGCGACCCCAGCGCGGCCAACCAGGGCCGCGCGCAGCGTTTCGACACTTTGATAGACCTGGCACCGCACGACGCGCGCGGCGCGCGCCTGCACACCGCCGTTTATCGTGTCATGCGGAGCAGCTTGCCGTTCACGCTCAAGGTCGTTGAACGTCACCCGCTGTCGCCACAGCTTTTCTTTCCCAATTCCGGTGAGCGTTTCCTGGTCTGCGCCTGTCCGAACCTGCCCGACGGCAACCCCGACCTGGGGTCACTGCAGGGCTTCATCGGCTCCTGCCGCCAGGGCATAGTTTGGGGCGCCGGTGTATGGCACAGCCCGTTCGCTGCGCTGGGAACAGCCGGCGACTTCCTCATGCAACAATGGCTATCCGGCAGTCCGCTCGACTGCGAAGAACATCACCTGGCCGCGCCGGTTACCGTGCAAGGGTGATTGCGACAGCGCCAAGACCGCAAAGGAAACGCATGCGTACAGACACCCGGCTTCGATTCACCATGCGCGTACTCGGCTGGTTCACCGCCGCCGCAGCGGCGCTTCTGTCGCCCGGCACACAAGCGCAGGGCTTTCCGGTCAAGGGCGTCACCATTGTCGTGCCGTTTCCGCCGGGCGGTGGCCCGGACATCGCAGCCCGTGTCCTGGCCGAGAAGCTGGCCGTGCGCCTGGGCCAGGCGGTGGTGGTGGAGAACAAGCCCGGCGCAGGCGCCCTGATCGGCGCGGCCGCCGTGGCCAAGTCGGTGCCGGACGGACACACCCTGCTGCTTACACCCAACACCATGGTGATCTCCCCACATGTGCTGCAGGCCGGTGCAGGCGGCGGCGTTGACGTGCACAAGGACCTCGTGCCGGTGCTCTCCCCCGCCACCACGCCGCTGGTGCTGGTTGCCAATCCCCAGATGGGCGTGAACAGCCTCAAGGCGATGCTGGAGGCGGCGCGCGCGACGCCCGGTTTGCCGTATGGGAGCCCAGGCAATGGCTCGCCCATGCATTTCGCCGGCGAGATGTTCAAGCGCTCGGCACGGGTGGATCTGCTGCACGTGCCATACAAAGGTGTCGGCCCGTCGATCACCGCGGCGGTCGGCGGCGAAATCAAGCTATTGTTCACCGGACTGGGCGGTGCCGTGCCGCACATCCGATCCGGCAAGCTGGTCGCGCTCGCGGTAACGGAAAAGTCCCGCTCCGCCCTGTTGCCGGAAGTACCGACCGCCACGGAACAAGGGGTGCCGAATGTCGAGGTCAACGCCTGGTACGGTGTGCTTGCGCCCGCAGCCACGCCGCAACCGGTGATCGCCCGCCTCAACCAGGACTTCAACGCCGCGCTGCAAATGCCGGATGTACGCACCCGCCTGGCTGGCGCCGGCCTGGACGTTCTGGGCGGGGCGCCGCAGGTGCTGGCCGATTTCATGAAGGCCGACCACCAGCGCTACGGGCAGTTGACACGCGAGCTCGGCATCAAGGCCGATTGAACCCGATGCCGCAGCAGTTTCAGCGCGACGCGCCCGGCTGAAACTGGAATTGACCCAAGCCGATCAATGGATCGATCGCGCCGGCCTCGATCAGCGCGCGGCGTGGCAATGCCTGCCCGCATGCGTGCTCAAGCGAGGCGGTGTCGGTGGCACCTTCCGGCATCACCACCCAGATGGGCGCCAGCGCTTTGGCCGGGCGCGCCCCCTGTCTGCGGTCCCGGGACATCGGGGCATGCCCCGAAACAACCAGGGGGCTGCCTCGCCATATACGCCACTTCCAGTCCAGTCGCATAATCGGCGGCATCATCCCGCCGAGCCAGGCTTCCCGTAAGATCAAGCATCCATTCGTCATGGCTGCTCACGCCAATGCATTCCCACCTGACTCTCGCCATCGACGGCCGCCTCGCGGTGGTCACCCTCAATCGCCCACCCGCCCGCAATGCGCTTTCCCGGGTGTTGATGCGCGAGCTCACCTCCTGCGCACGCGAACTGGCCGAGCGCACCGACGTCGACGTGGTGATCCTGACCGGCGGCGACCTGTGCTTTTCCGCGGGGGCCGACCTCAAGGACGCCAACGCCTGGGCCGATGAGTCGCTGTCGACGGTCGAACGTCGCGAGGTCGCCGGTACCGGCTATCGACTGTGCAAGGCTTGGGAGGAAATGCCGCAGATCACCATCGCCGCCATCGAGGGCTATGCCGTCGGCGGCGGCCTGGCGCTTGCGCTGGCCTGCGACTGGCGGGTAGCGGCGCACGACGCCTTCGTCTCCCTGCCCGAAATCGCCCTCGGCATTCCCCTCACCTGGGGCACCGTCCCGCGCCTGGTCAACCTGCTGGGGCCGGCCCGGGCAAAGCGCCTGACCATCCTGTGCGAGCGCTTCCCGGCGCCCGAAGCGCTGGCCATGGGTCTGCTCGATTACACGGCGCCGAAGGGCCAGGCCCTGGCCAGGGCCCGCGAGGTCGCGGCGCAAACGCTCGCCATGCCGGCGGCCGCGGTGCGCATGAGCAAGGAATCCGTGAACGCGATCACGCTGGCCCTCAATCACGCCGCCGGCTATATGGCGCATGACCAGATCGCCCTGGCCGCCGCAAGCCCGGAGTCGCGGGCGGCACGCGCCGGCGCGCTCAAGCCGGGCCGGTAGTCGCCGCAGGCCATGGAACTCTACTGGCTGCAGGACTTCCTCGCCCTGGTGCGCACCGGCAGCTTTTCGCGCGCCGCGGCCGAACGCCACGTCACCCAGTCGACCTTCAGCCGGCGCATCCAGGCGCTCGAAGACTGGGTCGGCGCGCCGCTGTTCGACCGCGGCGCGCGCCCGGTGGAACTCACCTCGGCCGGCCAGCAGATGCTGCCCATCGCCGTGGGCAGCGTGGAGCCGCTGCTCGATTTCCGCGCCTCGATCCGCGCCAAGCATGCCGATGCCGCGCCGACGGTCACCTTTCTCATGCCCACCGCATGCTCGGCCGGTTTCTTCCCCGCGCTGCTGGCGCGGTTGAACCGCGAAATCGGCCCGTTGATCGGGCGCGGCGCGGTCAAGCCCATCGATGAAGTGGCCGACCTTTATGCCGCTGGCGAGGCGGACCTGGCGCTTTCCTATCGTCATCCGGCACTGGCGCGCCCGGCCGGCTTCGACAGCCTGGACGCCATCGAAATCGCCGATGAGCCGATGATTCCGGTCTGCGCGCCGCAGCGGCGCGGCAGCGCCGGCTACGACCTGCCGCCGACGCCCGACTCGGCCCTGGTCTACCTGCCCTACGGGCGTTCCTCCTACATCGGCCGCGCGGTCGACGAAGAAGTGGCGCGGCGCGTTGCCGCCGTGCAGGTGCAGAGCCTGTTCGAGGATCCGCTGATCTTCATCCTCAAGGAGCTTGCGCTGCAGGGCATGGGCGTGGCCTGGCTGCCGCTGTCGACCATCGAGCGCAACCTGGCCGACGGCAGCCTGGTCCATATCGGAGGGGGCGACTGGGATATCGCCCTGACCGTGGAACTGCTCAGGCGCAAGAAGCCCCTGCCCGCGGCAGCGGAGACGGTATGGGCATTGCTGGCGCGCGGGACGCCGCCGCAGCGCGCGACGCCGCAAACGGCCAGGGGGGCGCCACATCGCCCGGCTCAAGGCCGCGGGTGATCAGCACCACGCGCGACTGATCCACGCCGCGCGACAGGAACTCGGGAGCCGCCACCAGGTGCCCGACCACATGCAGGGCCACCGCGCCCGCGACACCCTCGGCGGCGACGATGCCCTTGGCGCGCAGCAGCCGCGCGCCATGCGTATCGGCCAGGCCCTGCAGCCAGTTGCCCAGCGCGGCCAGCGGCTGGGCCGCGGCCCAGTGCAGCACGAAGGACTCGACCGCATCGTCGTGCGCGGCGCGCAGGAGCGCCGCCGGCACCTCGCGCGCCGCCGCCACTGGAGCGCTGTCGAACCACGCCGCCTCGGCGACACCGCGCGGCGTGCGCAGGATTTCCGCCTGCGGGTTTAGCGCCACCAGGCGCTCCTCCAGGCGCGCCAGCGCATCGGGCGTGGCCAGTTCCGATTTCGACACCAGCAGACGGTCGGCGAGCAGGGCCTGGCGTGTGGCGCTGGCGTCATCCGCCAGCGCCGCGACGCCCTGCTGCGCATCGACCACGCACACCAGCGCATCGATGCGGAAGCGCCCGGCCAGCGCCGGCGATTCGGCGAACAGCTGCAGGATGGGTCCGGGCTCGGCGAGCCCGCTGGTTTCCACCACCACCCGGTCGAACGCGGGAATCTCGCCCTGCGCCGCGCTGCGTTCCAGCTGTAGCAGGGCGACCGCCAGGTCGGCGCGCACCTGGCAGCATACGCAGCCGCCGGGTAGCAGCACCACGTCCTCGGTGGCGGCGCGGATCAGGTCATGGTCGATGCCGATGGCGCCGAACTCGTTGACCACCACGGCGACGTTGCGCAGCACCCCGCGCAAGGCGGCATTGAGCAGCGTGGTCTTGCCGGCGCCGAGCGCGCCGGTGAGGACGGTGACCGGAATCGGGCTCGACCGGCGTGCGCCGGCAGCGGCGTCGGCCATGACTCAGGCGAGCCGCTTGACAATCAGGTCGAGCGCGGCGCCCACCGCCGCCAGGCGCACGGCGTCGCGGTCGCCCGGGAACACATGGCGCTCCACCAGCGTCGGCGCCCCCGGGCGCGCGGCCGCGATGTAGCAGGTGCCGACCGGATTTTTCTCGTTGCCGCCGCCGGGGCCGGCGTAGCCGGTCACCGCCACCGCCACGCCGGCGCCGGAGTGCGCGAGCGCGCCCTCGGCCAGGCCGCGGGTCACCTCGGCGCTGACCGCGCCATGGGCGCGCGAGATTTCCTCGGGAACGCCCAGTCCGGTGGCCTTGGCGGAGTCGTGGTACAGCACGAAGCCGCGCTCGAATATCTTCGAGGCGCCCGAGACGGAGGTGATGCAGCCCGACACCAGGCCGGCGGTACAGGTTTCGGCGGTGGCGATGCGCACATTGGCGGCCTGCGCGGCAGCGAGCGCCGCGGCGGCCTTGGCCAGCAGTTCCTTTGGAAACATGTTCATCCCGGCAAGGTGTTGGTGAAGGCGCGCCCGCCCTTCATGACCAGCTTCAGGCGCGCGCGCTGTTCGAGAATGCGGAGGTCGGAGAGCGGGTCGCCGTCGACCACCAGCACGTCGGCATAGCGGCCGGCCTCGAGCATGCCGACGCTTTTCATGCCGATGCACTCGGCTGCCCGGCTGGTGGCTGCCACCAGGGCCTGCATCGGCGTCATGCCCAGCCAGTCGATCATGAAACGGAACTCGACCATGTTCTCGCCCACCAGGAGGCGGTGCGACTGGTCGGTACCGAACGCCACCTTGACGCCCCGCCGCACGGCCTCCTTCCAGAGCGGCACCTGGCGCTCCATGCGTTCGAAGATCTCGCGCTCCTTGACCGCCTCGTCGGCAAGCTGCTGCTTGTCCCAGGCGGTGTTGGCCTTGCGGTGCTCGAGCGAAAGCGGCACCAGCGCCAGGGTCGGGACCCACCAGGTGCCCGTCTTGATCATCGTCTCGACGCATTCCTCGTCCATGAACCAGCCGTGCTCCAGGGAGTGGATGCCGGCACTGAGCGCGGTGCGAATGCCGTCCAGGCCCTCGGCATGCACGGCCACGGTCTTGCGGCGCATCGCGGCCTCGGCAACGGCGACCTTGATCTCCTCGACGGTGAACTGCGCTTCGTCCCAGGAGTCGGTGACCGAGGTGATGCCGCCGGTGGCGCAGATCTTGATGAAATCGGCGCCGGCCATCAGCAGGTGGCGCACCAGGCGGCGCACCTCGTCGGCGCCGTCGGCCACCGGGCTGGGCAGCCAGGCGCGCTTCTGCACCCGCAGGCCCGCGGGCACCCATGCATCGCCGTGGCCGCCGGTCTGCGACACCATGGCGATGGCGATCAGGAGGCGCGGGCCATCGATGTAGCCCTCCTTGATCGCCTCGCGGAAGCCGGCGTCGGCGCCGCCCATGTCGCGCGCGGTGGTCACGCCGCAGGCGATGGTCTCCCTGAGCACAGAGGTCGAGCGCAGCACGTTGTAGGTGGGCGCGTTGAGCAGGTGCTGCCGCATGTCGCGCGCGCGGTAGGTGCCGTGCACGTGGCAGTCGATGATGCCCGGCAGCACGGTGTGCCCGCCGGCGTCGATCACCTGCGCGCCGTTCGGGATGGCGACGGACGCCGCGGGACCCGCGGCGAGGATGTGCTCGCCTTCGATCAGCAGCGTCGCGTTGGCCACGGGATCGCGCCCGCTGCCGTCGATCAGGGTGCCGCCGGTGATTGCCAGTGTCGCCACGTCTTTAGTCCTCCAGATCGACGAAGATGTTCTTCACTTCGGTGTAGAGCGAGAGCGCATGCATGCCGAGTTCGCGGCCGATGCCGGATTTTTTCGCGCCGCCGAAGGGCGCCATGAAGCCGTAGCGGCTGGCACTGCCGTGCGAGTTTATGCTGACCATGCCGCTCTTGAGCGCGCGGGCCACGCGCAGGGCGCGGCCGACATCGCGCGTCCATACCGAGGCGTTCAGGCCGTACGCGCTGTCGTTGGCCAGCGCCACCACCTCGGCCTCGCTGTCGAACGGAATCACCACCACCACCGGCCCGAAAATCTCTTCCTGGGCCACCCGCATGCGGTTGTGCGCGCGGGCCAGGACGGTGGGCGCATAGAAGGCGCCCCCCTGCATGCCCGCAGGCCGTGTGCCACCTGCGACCAATTCGCAGCCTTCCTCGACGCCGAGTTCGACATAGTCGTTGACAATGTCCCACTGGCTGGCCGACACCAGCGGACCGATCTCCGTGGCGGGGTCGAGCGGGTTGCCGATTTTGGTCGCGTGCGTGGCGGCGACAAAAGCCTGCATGAAGGCGTCCATCACGCCCTTCTGCACGAACACCCGGGTGCGCGCCGAGCAGCTTTGCCCGGCGTTGCCGAAGGCGGCCTTGCCGGCCTGGTTCGCCGCCTTGGCGATATCGGCGTCGGCGAAGATGATGTTGGGGCTCTTGCCGCCAAGTTCGAGGGTCACGCGCTTGATGTCGGCGGCCGCACCACGCTGCAGGGCCGCGCCGGTAGCCGTGGAGCCCGTAAACGAGATCTTGTCGATGCCGGGATGCCTGGCGATGGCATCACCGAGCGGGCCGCCCGGGCCGGGCAGGATGTTGAGCACGCCCGCCGGAATACCGGCCGCCAGCGCGATCTCGCCCAGCAGCAGCGCGCTTAGCGGCGTGTAGCTGGCGGGTTTCAACACCACGGTGCAGCCGGCGGCCAGGGCCGGCGCCACCTTCCAGGCCGCAGCCATGAACGGAAAGTTCCACGGCGTGATCGCCGCCACCACGCCGAGCGGCTCACGCAGGGTGAAGTCCAGCACACCCACGCCCATGGGAATGGTGTCGCCGAAGAACTTGTCCATCGCGCCGGCGTAATACTCGAACACGTTGGCCGCGCTCTCCACCTCGTTCAGCGAATTGGCGATGGTCTTGCCGCCGTTGCGGGTTTCCACCTCGGCAATGCGCTTCGCATCAGCGCGGATGGCGTCGGCGATACGCCGCAGCAGCTTGCCACGCGCAAACGGCAGCATGCCCGACCATGCACCGCCGTCGAAGGCGCGCCGCGCCGCGGCCACTGCACGGTCCAGGTCGGCCGTACCGGCACATGCCACCTGCGCCAGGACCGTGAAGTCGATCGGGCTGTGGGCGGCGAACGTCTCGCCGCTCGCGGCGGGAACGAAGGCGCCGTCGATCAACAGCCCGGTTTGCAGATTCATGCGAATAGCCGCTCGCAATGCGCGGGCAATTCGGCGAGCGCTCTCAGGTGGATATCGACATCGGCATGCAGGTCGGTCGCGTGCGGCGCGATCCAGGCGGTGAACAGGCCGAGCGCCTTGGCGCCCCTGACGTCGTTGGTCAGGTCGTCGCCCACCATCAGGGTGCGGCCGGGCGGCGCCGGCAACGCCGCCAGGGCGGGTCGGTAGCAATCCGCATGCGGCTTCATCCAGCCGGTATCGGACGACACCACGATAGTGTGGAAATGCGCGCGCAGTCCGAAGCGCGCCAGCGAAGCGCCCACCACCGGACCGTGCGGGTAGTTCGACACCACGCCCAGGCGGTACGACGCGGCCAGGCGCGGCACCACCTCGGCCGCGCCATCGAGCAGGCGCGCGTTTTGCGCGACTTCATGGCCCAGGGCATTCGCCATGCCGAAGAACACCTCCGCAGGCGGCGCGCCCTTCGCGCCGGCCAGTTCGAAGGCCAGCGCGAAGCGGTCGGCAAAACTGTGCTCGCGCTGGGTCTGTTTGGAGTACGCGATCTGCCGGCGGGCGGCTGAGAGATAGTGCTCGATGAAGGCACCCGCCGGCATGCCGGCCAGGCTCGCCCCCAGGTGGGGCGCGATACGCGCGGCGTAAATGCGCTCCACGCAGGCCAGGTGGCGGTCAGGATCGTGGATCATGCCGGGGATCCACATCAGGGTCTCGCCCCAGTCGAACAGCACAACCGGGCGGTCGTCGTGCGGCGCGGCCGCCGGGCGGCCGCCCTCGACGGCGACCATCACGCGGCCGCCATGGCTTCGGCCACCAGGGCGCGCGCAGCGGCCTTCTGGTTGCGCGCGCCATACACCGCGCGGCCCACTACGCCATACACGCTGCAGCCGTTCGCCGCAGCCACCAGGTCGCCGATCCTGCCGCCGAGCGGGCCGATGCCGGGCACCACAAACACCGGATGGGCGATCTTCGCCTTCAGGCGCGCGGAGTGGTAGCGCAGCTTGTCGGGGGTGTTGCCGGGCACGACGAAATGATCGGCGCCGAATTCGATCGCCTTGTCGATAATGCGTTCCAGTGCATCGTCGGCCACGTAGCCGCCGCCGCTGACGTTGTAGTCGGGAAACGGCAGGTCGCCGCCGACGATGGCCATCATGCCGTGCCGGATGGTTTCGCCGACGAAGCCTTCCACGGCACGCGGCCCGGCAGTGGGAAACAGGATCAGGCCGTCCACCTTGGCGCGCGCGCACAGGCCGGCGAACTTGGGCGCCATGTCGAACACATCGGGGCCGGCTTTCTGATGGTCGTAGAGAAGCGGCAGGTCGGTGTGCGCGCGCAACTGGCGCACCGCCTTGGCAAGCCCGAGCCGCAAGGCCATCGTCATGCCGAGCTTGTAGCCCACCACGCCCCTGACCGTGGTGGTGAGGTCGATGGTCTCCTTGCAGGCGTCCACCGAATCCGCGTCCAGCGCCACGATGATGCCGTGGCGCGAACGGAACCGAAGCGGCTTGGCCGGTTTCGCGCCCGGGGTCATCAGCCGGCGGCCCGCAGGCGGTCGATGGTGCGCAGCGCGCTGGGCTTGATGTCCTGCACGTCCAGGCTGATGTCGACCGCCTTGACCGTGTGGGTGAGGTCGCCCACGGAGATGACATCGACCCCGGTTTCGGCGATGGCCACGATGGTGCTTTCATTGACGCCGCCGGAGGCCTCGGTGATGGCGCGGCCGTTGACCAGCTTCAGGCCCGCGCGCATCTCGTCGAGATCCATGTTGTCGAACATGATGATTTCCACGCCGCAATCGAGCGCTTCCTGCACCATGTCCAGCGTCTCGCATTCGACCTCGAACTTGAAGGTATGCTGGGCGCGTGAACGCAGGATTTCCACCGCGTTCTTGATCGAGCCGGCGATCTTGATGTGGTTGTCCTTGACCAGCACGCAATTGGAGAGGTTGAAGATGTGGTTGTGCGCTCCGCCCACCCGCACGGCGTACTTCTGCACCATGCGCAGCCCCGGCCAGCCCTTGCGGGTGTCGGTCAGGCGCACCCTGGTGTGCCGCACCAGGTCCATGTAGCGGCGCGTCTTGGTGGCGATGCCGGAAAGCTGCTGCACCCAGTCCAGCGCGGCGCGCTCGATCATGAAAAACGCCGAGGCGCGTGCGCGGATCTTGAGGAGCACCGTGCCCGGGCCGATGGCCGCGCCCTCTTCGACGCAATGCTCGATCTGCGCCTCGGGGTCGATCAGCTTGATGGTCTCGTCGGCGAACAGCAGGCCGCACACCACGCCATTGCCCTTGGCGTAGATCTGCCCGGTTTGCACCGGATCGTCATCCCACACCAGGAATCCGCCGGTGGTATCGCCGGCATTGAGTTCTTCGCGCAGGCCCGCTTCCACCAGCGGACGGATCATGAAACGGTTCAGGCGCATGGCAGTCTCCACGACAAAAAGTATCCGCTAGTCTACGGCGACCCGGCGCCCCGCGGCGCGCCTATTCGAACTTCGCATAGGCGCCCGCCGCGCGACGCCCGGCCCGATTCAGTCGGCGCCGTGCACCTGGCGCCCGGCGACAAAGGTACGCTCGACCGAAAGATGGCGGATGCGCTCCAGGCCGCAGGCGAGCGGATCCTCGTCGAGCACCACGAAATCGGCGGCCATGCCGGGCGCGAGCGCGCCGTGGGTCGCCTCGTCCCAGCCCAGCACATGGCCGGCCACGGTGGCCAGGCGCAGGGCTTCCTCGCGCGACAGGCCGGCGTCCCCGAGGCTCTGCCGGCCGTCGTTGTCCCAGCGCGCCAGCGCCTCCCACAGCGCGAACAGCATGGAGTGCGGCACGCCGTCGGTCGACAGCGCCACCGGCACGCCGGCATCGAGCAGCGCGCGAATCGGGGTGCCGCGCGCGCCCAGCGCCTGCAGGTTGAAGCGATCCTTCGCCATGTACATGAAGCCGGGCGTGACGGTGGCCACCAGGCCGAGCGCCTTGATGCGGCGGATCTGCTCCGGCGTTGCCTCGGTGACATGCACGGCCACCCAGCGCCGGTCGCGGATCGAGACTTGCGCGTCGATTTCCTCGAAGGCGCGCAACACCCGCTCGAGTTCGTAGCACACCAGGGTGCAGACCCGCAGGCCCAGGCGCGCAGCCTCGAGGCCGAGCGACACCAGCCGGTCGTGCGGCAAGGCCTGGTAGAAATGCCCCGCCCACTGCTCGTACGGATAGCCGGTGGCGATGATGCGCGCCGTGTTAGGGTCGGCCACGTCCAGGCACAGGCCTTCCTCGCGCAGCAGGCCGGAGGGCCCCGCCACGCTGCCGCGTCCGGCCAGACGCGGCCCCCAGTGGGCCAGCAGTTCGCCGATCTTGCGGTCGCCGAAGGCCGCACTCGGCACCGACAGCGGCAACTGCATGCGCAGGGTCAGTTCGCCTGCCGCGTCGAGCCGGCGATAGGCGTCGGCCACCTGCGGCGTCACCCCGTGGCCTTCGAAGGCCGCCGTGATCCCGGCGGCGCTGGCCGCCCGCACCGCATGGCGCAGCCCCGCGTAGCGGTCCTCGTAGGTGAAGCGCGGCACACAGGTGAACAGCGTGTATTCGAGCACCGGCGCCCAGTTGCGCTCCAGGAACACACCCGTCGGCTCGCCGGCGGCGTCGCGCACCATCTCCACCTTGTTCGGCGTGACGGTATCGCGGTGCACGCCGGCGATGGCCAGCGCGCGGCTGTTGGCCACCGAAGGGAGGGGCTGGCGCGTCCACCAGCCCCAGGGCGAGCGGATGTAGACCGGATGGTCGGGGGCCGCGCGGTCGAGGTCGTGCCGGTCGGGAAAGCGCCCTTCGCGCAACTGCGCCGGCTCGAACACGTAGTCTTCGGGCGGCGCGCCCATCGGCAGGGTGACGATCCATTCGCCCGGCGGCGTGTGCGCGGCGGCCTGGCGCACCGCGTCGCAAATCTCCGCCACCGAGCGGCAATGCGCGATGGCCACGCCGCACAGGTCGCGCAGGCCCATGCGGTCCAGGTGCGGGTGGGCGTCATAGAAACCGGGCACGACGGTGCGGCCGGCCAGGTCGATGACCCGCGTGTCCGGGCCCTTTTGCGCCAGCAGCGCGGCGCCGGCGCCGACGGCCATGATGCGGTCGCCCCGCACGGCCAGGGCGAAAACGGTACGGTTGACCGGCTCCAGCGTGTGGATGCGTCCGTTGTGCAGGATCAGGTCGGGATGGGGCATGGGCATGGCCGGAGCAGAGGAGCCGGGATCTTAACAACCCCGCCGCGCGCGACCGGCACACCGGCCGCGAAGGAATACACTGGTGGCAAAAATCGCGTGTCCGGCTCCGGGTCCGGACCACATCACGGGAGAGACGCATGACCGGCAAATCCGGCCCCCTCAAGGGGCTGAAGATCCTTGAGTTCGAGGCCATCGGCCCCGGCCCGTTCTGCGGCATGATGCTGGCCGACATGGGCGCCGACGTGCTGGTGGTCGACCGGCCGGGCGACTCCGGCCTGGGCATCGCGCGCGGCCGCCGGCACGAGGTGATGCTGCGCGGACGCCGCTCGGTCACGCTGGACCTGAAGTCGAAGGATGGTGTCGCAGCGGCGATCGAACTGGCAAAAAGGGCCGACGCCATCATCGAGGGCTTCCGGCCTGGCGTGATGGAACGCCTGGGTCTGGGGCCGGACGCGCTCTTAGCCGCCAATCCCAGGCTGGTCTACGGCCGCATGACCGGCTGGGGCCAGCAAGGCCCGATGGCGCCGCGCGCCGGCCACGACATCAACTACATCGCACTCACCGGCGTATTGAACGCGATCGGCCGCAAGGGCGAAGCGCCGGTGCCGCCGCTCAACCTGGTGGGCGATTTCGGCGGCGGCGGCATGTTCCTGGCCTTCGGGATCGCCTGCGGCATCATCGAGGCGCAACGCTCGGGCAAGGGACAGGTGGTCGATGCCGCCATGGTCGACGGCGCCTCGGTGCTCGCCGCCATGTTCGCCGGCATGCTGGCCAGCGGCCACTGGACCGAGACGCGCGGCGACAACATCCTCGACACGGGCTCGCCCTGGTACGACACCTACGAAACCCGCGACGGCAGGCACATGGCAGTGGGCTCGATCGAGCCCAAGTTCTATACCGAACTGCTGGCCGGCCTGGGCCTGGCCGACGCCGACCTGCCGAAGCAGAACGACCGCGCGCGCTGGCCCGAGCTGCGCGCGCGCATCGCCGCCGCGTTCAAATCCAGAACCCGTGACGAGTGGGCGCAAGTCTTCGCCACCTCGGACGCCTGCGTGGCGCCGGTGCTTACCTTCAGCGAAGCCCGCGATTTTCCGCACAACGCGGCACGCAACACCTTTGTGGATGAGAACGGCATGGTGCAGCCGGCGCCGGCGCCGCGTTTCTCTCGCACACCCGGTGCCATCAGCGGTGGCGCGCCGGAGCGCGGCGAGCGTGGCCGGGAAGCGCTGGCCGATTGGGGGTTTGACGCTCAGCAGATAGCGATACTTGAGAAACACGGACTGGGGTGCGATTGAATGAAAGTCCCGCAGCATGCGTTTCGTCAATGGCAAGACTCGGCACTGCAAGCACCTTGAGTATTGTTTGGACAATTGAACTATGGAAAAGGGCCTGGGCGCCTAGCGCATTCGCGCCCTTCAGGATTCACCGCAATCCTTCCTGACGAAAGCAATCTCGCATACGAAGCTCGATTTTGTGTAGATTTATGTGTAAGGAGTCACACATGGCGACGAACCTCGCAATCGACCCCGCCCTCCTGGATCAAGCGCTCGCATTGAGCGGGGAACGTACCAAGAAAGCCGCCGTCACCATGGCCTTGCAGGAATTCATCGCGCGGCGTGAGCAGCGCCGGGTTCTTGAACTCATGGGCAAGCTCGACTGGGACGACACCTACGACTACAAGGTGGAGCGCTCGCGCAAGTGACCCTGCTGGTCGATACGAGCGTGTGGTCGCTCGCGCTGCGGGGCGATGCGCCGGTCACGGGCCCTGAGGTACGCGCGCTCGTCGATGCATTGTCCGGAACGGAAATTATCGTCACCACCGGCCTCATCATCCAGGAACTCTTGCAGGGATTTGCCGGCGCCAAGGCAAGCGCCGCGATCATCGAACGCTTCAGCACGCTTGCGCTCTTGCAGCCGGATCGCGACGACCATATCGCGGCCGCCGGGTTGCGAAACCAGTGCAGGCACGCCGGCCTTCAACTGGGCGCCGTGGATGCCCTGATCGCGCAGATTTGCATACGCAACGATCTCACGCTTCTCTCCTCGGACCGGGACTTCATCTTCGCGGCACGCCATTGCCCGCTCAAGGTCTGGTCGGAAAAGCCCCGGGTTCGCCGACATTGATTCACCGCATCGATACCGTCTCCCATCATCGTTCCGAGGAACACACACCATGCCCAAAGGCTACTGGATCGCCCGCATCGACGTAGACGACCTCGACAAGTACAGGGCCTACGTGGCCGCCAACGCCGAACCGCTGAAAAAACATGGGGCGGCCTTCCTGGTCCGCTCCGGCCGCTTCGAAAACCCCGAAGGGACCAGCCGCACGCGCAACGTCGTGATCGAGTTTCCGTCGTACGAGGCGGCGCTGGCCTGCTACCGGTCGCCCGAATACCAGGCCGCCATCAAGTTGCGCACGCCGGTTTCGACCGGCGATGTGGTGATCGTCGAAGGCTACGACGGGCCGCAGCCGAGTTGACCACCGCGGATTACGCGACCCTGGCGACGCTTGCGCTGATCGCCTTTGGCGGTTCATTCGTTTTTGGCGTCACCGGGTTCGGTTCGGCGCTCCTGACCATTCCGCTGGCCACCCACCTGGTGCCCCTTCCGTTCGCACTGGCCATGTTTTCGCTGCTCGACCTCGCCAACGCGTTTCGCGTCGGCACCGAAAATCGCAAGGCGGCGGTGCGCGCCGAATGGCGGCGCCTCTTGCCGACCATCGCGGCCGGCACGGTGGTCGGCATGACGCTTCTGATCAACCTGCCGCGGGCGGCGGCCATGGTGGCACTCGGCAGCTTCGTCCTGATCGTGGCCTGGCTCAACCTGACGCGCGGCGCAGCGGTGGGCATGATCAGCCAGCGCTGGGCGCTGGTCGCGGGCGCGACGGGCGGCATCACGGGCACCCTGTTCGGCGCCGGCGGGCCGCCCTATGCGATGTACCTGTCGCGGCGCGGCCTGGCGCCGGCGCAGTTGCGCGCCACCATGGGCATGTGCTCGATCTTCAGCATCAGCCTGCGCGTCATCGCCTTCCTGATCGGCGGCCTGCTGATGTCCCTCAAGCCATGGCTGTGGGCGCTGGCGGTGCTCCCGGCTTCGATGGCCGGCCTGTGGGTAGGCGGCAAGGCGTTCCGGGTGTTTTCCCGTGACATCCTTCTGCGTGTGATCGGCGCGATGCTGGTCGCCAGCGGGGTTTCGCTGATCGTGCGCGGGCTGGCCTGAAAACGCCGTACGCGCGGGCGGCACGCGCTAGCGCCCCCGCCGCATGAACTCCATGATCTCGCGCCCGAGCGCATCGTCGGCGGTGTTGAACTGGAACACCATCGAAAGATGATTGTGGCGCTCCATGCGGGTGAACCGCGGGCAGGCGCGGTCGCGCTCGCACAACGCCGCCAGCAGCAGGGCGCCCTGGGTGTCGAGATCGGGATTGTCGTACTCGGAGATCACGAGAAAGGTAGGGATCGCCGCGGCCGCTTTGACATGATTGACGGGCGAGCGCGCCGGATACTGCGCGGCATCGGTGCCGAAATAGGCCTGAAAGTTCTTCAGGTTCGGGTCGTTCGGATTCGGGTCGAAGTGGTAGCGCCCGCTCATGAGCACCATGCCGGCGATGCCGGTGCCTTCGGCCGGTTGCAGGCTCTTCAGGTAGGCGTAGGTGGCGACATGCGTCGCGCCGGCGGAGTGGCCTATCAGGAATATCCGGTTAGGGTCGCCACCAAAGCGCGCCGCGTTGGCGCGCAGCCACCTGACCAGCGCGCCCACATCCTCGGCCGCGCCGGGCCATTGCGTGGCGGGCGCCAGGCGATAGGTGGCGTTGACGCCCAGCATGCCCTGTCGCGCGAAGTAGGTGGCGACGTTGCCGTACACCTCGGGGCTGATGTCGCGTTCGCCGCGCACATAGGCGCCGCCGTGGATGAACACCGCCACCGGCACACCGGTCTTGCCTTCCGGCTGGTACATGTCGGCCTTGTGGCGCGCGTCCGGACCGTAGGCGAGGTCGCGCGAGACCCGGATGCCGGCCTTGGGCGCGTCGCGCAGGATCGGGGCATACACCTCCAGCGTCCTGGCGAGGCTGCCGAGAATGTCCTTGCCCCATACCGGCCCCACTTCGGCCAGGCGTGCCTGCACATGCGGCGGCATGTTGGACACTTGCGCGCTGGCCGTCCCGACAGCAAGCGCAGCGAAGGTGGTTGTCAGGA
>Ga0209985_10000029_pt1 | contig 167846 bp, 158 predicted proteins | sample NOAtaG_FD_187305 | JGI IMG/M metagenome (GOLD analysis project Ga0209985, IMG submission 187305) | Freshwater lake microbial communities from Lake Erie, under a cyanobacterial bloom - NOAA_Erie_Diel6S_1000h metaG (SPAdes) (version 2) | ecosystem: Environmental > Aquatic > Freshwater > Lake ... | reverse complement strand
GGTCGCCACGGGCGACGTGCTGTCGCGCGAGGCCAACCCTGACGAGTCCATCGTGTTCCTGCCCGACACCGGCGCGGTCGTTGAAGCCGGGGCCGAGCGCATCGAGGCGGGTGGGGAAACCGTCACAATCGTGCCGCCCGGCGCCTCCAAAGTGACAGCGCGCGGCGCGGGCCATGTGGTGCGGGTGTTCTCCACCCGCGCGCAGGACCTGGCGGCCTGCGCCGGCAACGCGGCGCAGTACGCGGCGGGTGCCCCGGGCGTTGCGCCGCTCGTGCCCTGGCCCGACCCGCCGGCCGGCTTCAAGTTGCGCCACTACCGCGTAGCCGATTTCGACAAGCCCGATTCGCAGATGCGCATATTCCGCTCCACCAACCTGATGATCAACGTGCTCAAGAAGCGCCCGGTGTCGCGTGATGTCACCAAGCTTTCGCCGCACTCGCACACCGATTTCGAGCAGGGATCGCTGGCCATCCAGGGCACTTACATGCACCACATGCGCTGGCCCTGGACGCCGGATATGACCACCTGGAAGGAAGACCATCACGCCGAAATGGCCAGCCCCTCGGTGCTGGTGATTCCGCCCAGGGTGATCCACACCAGCCGCAACATCAACGGCGCCGGCTGGCTGGTCGACATCTTCTCGCCGCCGAGGCTGGATTTTTCCGCGAAACCCGGGCTGGTATGCAATGCGGATGAATACCCGCTGCCCCCCGGGGTAGACCTGTCGAAGTTTGCGAACGCAGCGGCGGCCTGAGGCATACCGCACGCTACGAGGCCTACGCCGGCGTGATGCGCCTTATGCTGCCGGTCGTAGCCCGAGGCGCTTTTCGATAGCGCGCTTCATGCGCGCGCCACCGGCATCGCTGGCGATATTGACCAGCGGACGTTCGCCTTTCTCCGTCTCGATCTTCTGGATCAGTTCGAGGATTTCGCGGTCTTCCTCGAAGGTGGCGCCGTAAAGGCGAACCAATTCCGCAGTGACGGATTCGTCGTCCGGATGGAAGTTGCGCAACTGGAACCAGAAGTAGTGCGTTGAGGTTGCGGTCTCGGGGGTGAGAAAGGCGTAGGAGAACACACGGAATCCCGCGTCGCGGCTGGCCTCGTCGCGCGGCCCGCCGGCATCCACGCCTCCAAAGTCCACCATCGAAAAGTTGGGCGGGGTCAGGTGGTATTCCTGCCAGCGGTCCACGCGGCCGGCGAAACGGCCGAAGCGTTGCATCAGCGGCACCGGGTCGGCTTTCTCGATCCATCGCCAGGCCACGATCTCGGCACCGCGCTCCTCGGTTTGCGGCGCCACGTCGGCGGCGGCGGCATTGCCGATGGTGCGGGTGTGCACGAAGCTTGTGTGGGCAGGATCCAGCAGGTTTTCGAGGATGGCGAGGTAGTTGCTCGCAAAATGCGTGCGCGGGCCGACGGATTTTCCCCAGCCCGGCGTGTCCCACTTCGGGATTTCTGGCAGCAGGCCGGGATCCGCGGCCGCCGGGTTGCCCGGCCAGAGGAATACCAGGCCGTAGCGCTCGGCGAGCGGCCAGGCGCGCACCACTGCTGCCGGGGGGATGCGCTCCTGGCCGGGCACCTTCACGCATACGCCTCTCCCATTGAAGGTCAGCCCGTGATATCCGCACTGCACATGGTCACCGCAGCGCCTGCCTCTGGAGAGCGGCAAGAGACGATGCGGGCAGCGGTCGGTCAGGGCCACCGGCAGGCCATCGGCCTGGCGGAACAGTACGATGTCGTGGTCCAGTGCGGTACGCGCAAGCAGCCCTTCGCCTACTTCATCAGAAAAGGCCACGGCGTACCAGCAGTCGCGGATGAAGGCATCATTCATGTTCAGAAGCGACGCTCGGTGGCAGGCGGCAGGAAGGACGAGTTGAAGATCGCGTCGGTATTGACGCTGTTCTTGAGGCCGAAGGCGCGCGCCGCCTGGTCGATGGAGTTTTCCAGGCGCACCTTGTTGACGGCGCCGAGTCCGTCACGCTTCGCGCCCGGGGTGGCGACGTAGCCATCGATGAACAGTTTCAGGCGCCGCAGTTCGAGCTTTTCATCCACCAGTGCGTCGCGTTCCCTGAGATAGCGCATCGAAGCCTCGGGGCTGGCGATAACTTCCTTGATGCCGCGGTTGAGCGCGCGGATGAAACCGGCCAATGCGCGTGGTTGTTCGGTCATCAGCTTCGGGCTGGCGATCAGTGCGTTGCCATACAGCGCTACGCCGTGGTCCATGAAGCGCAGGGCGACGATGTCCTCTTCGCGTACGCCGCGGGCCAGGAGGTTGAGCAGGCTGGTGTAGTGGAAGCCGGTGATGGCGTCGACTTCGCCGCGGGCCAGCAGTGTCTCGCGCAGGGCCGGGTCGACCGTCTTCCAGTTCACCTTGGCTGGATCCATGCCGTTGGCCTGCGCGAACATCGGCCAGGCCTTGCGACCGAGGTCGAATACCGGCGCCGCCAAGGTCTTGCCGAGCAGGTCCTGCGGCTTGCGGATGCCGGACTTGGCCAGCGCGAAAACGGCGGGCGGCGACTGCTCCATGAACATGTACACCGCTTGGATGCGCGGTGCGGTCGGGTTGTTGGCGAGGTATTCCGCCAGCGCGGTCACGTCGGCGAAACCGACGTCATAGGCGCCGGTGGCAATGCGCTGTACCGCCGAGGCGGAACCGGTGCCTGGATCGACCGTGACATCGAGCCCCTCCTGCTCGAAGTAACCCTTGGCCTTGGGCAACAGCGCGATCACCGCCGGGCCCTCGAAACGCCAGTCGAGCGTCAGGCGGATCTTGGCCTGGGCGAAGGCGGGGCCATGCAACAGCATGGCTGCGGCCATGGCCGGCAGTACGGTGCGGATCAGGCGGGTAAGCATGGACATGAATTCTCCGGTGGGGCCGGCGGTTCCGGCGTGGCGCTCGCACGACGAGGTCGAGTCGTATCCAGTATAGGGGCGTCATATGTTCGCGTCCGAATAGAATCAGCAACAGGGTGTTGCCGGAACGGCAACATATGTATCAACTACGGGCCCGCTGCTGCCGGTATGCGCATTCACGCCACCGCCCTTGTCTACTTCGATGCCGTCCGGCGCCATGGCTCGGTACGCGAGGCGGCGCGCGCGCTGCATGTCGCACCTTCGGCGATCAGCCGCCAGTTGGGCGGCCTCGAAGCGCGGCTGGATGCCCCGCTGTTCGAACGCATGCCCGGCGGCCTTCGGCTTACCTCGGCCGGCGAGTCGCTGGCACGCCATGTGACCCACGTATTGCAGGACATGGATCGCACGCTGGAGGAATTGGATCGGCAGAAAGGCTTGCAAAGCGGCCGGGCGGGCTTGATGACCGCCGAGAGCGTATGTGCCGACTTGCTCCCCTCGGCAATGCAGGCCTTCCATGCGCGGCATCCGTACATAGGCGTACACGTGCGCACCGCCGGATCGCAGCCGATCCCGGCGGCCATTGCCCAGGGTGAAGCCGATATCGGCCTGGCCTTTGCCCTGTACCGTCATCCGGAACTGCGGCAGGTAGCCGTCGGACAATTTCGACTGGGTGCGGTGATGGCGCCCGGGCATCGCTTCGCGGCGCGCAAGAGTGTTTCCCTTGGTACGTTGGCGCAGGAGCGTCTGATCGTGGCCACGCCGGATATGGCGATCCGCCAGTTGCTCGATCCGCACATCGCCAAGCTTGGTGCGGATTTCCGGCCGATGGTGGAGTTGAGTTCGGTCGAACTGGCGCGCCAGCTCGCGTTGCGCGGCCAGGGCGTCACCTTTCTCACGCGAATCGGCATCGAGCGGGAGTTGGCGCAGAAGCAACTGGTATTCGTGCCGCTCAACGCGGGTGGTCCGGTCATGAGCCACCTCGGTGTTTATGTGCGTCTGGGTCGCATGCTGCCGCCGGCGGTCGATGCGCTGGCGCATGCACTGGCCAACGAGATTCAGCGCCGCGAACGCGACGATTGAAGCGGGTTCGCTTCGCCTGAAGGGTTCGAGATGCCTTCCTTTCCAGCTATCGAGTCCATCGTGCGTGCAATAGACCTGCTGCAGACTCTGGGGGTCTGACCTGGTTCGCCGCGAACATTGACGCGGACGAGCCCGCGCGCCGCTATCTCGCGCCGCTGCGCGAACTGTCTGCGAACGTCACAGCGCGGCCGGCTTGGGGGAATGCATCATCAGCACCACGAACATGCGATTCTTCGGTCCCCCCAGAAGGCCGTGCCGCCGGCGCCGCCCCGGTTGTACGCGCCGGCACCAGCATTGGCGCTTGCTTCGCCAGACCTGGCCTTTTTCACGCCGACCTGCATCTCGGTGAATTCGGGGATATTGCGGGCCGCCGGGGCTTCGAGGGTCGGCTTGCCTTCCTCGACGAGAATCATCGCCGCAACGGTGGCGATCGGCTTGGTCATGGAATAGATGCGGAAGATCGCATCGGCCGGCATCGGGTCGGGCTTTTGCGGGTCGAGCTTGCCGATGGACTCCTGGTAGACCCTGCTTGCCGTCGCGCGCCAGGCGCGGGCCGGACGTGCCGACGGCTTCGGGTTTGGCGCGCGGCCCGGAATCGCACTGCCCTAGTCGAACCTGGAGAAATCCGGCTTGCGCTTCTCCAGGAAGGCCGAAAACGCTTCCTTGGCCTCGGGCGAGGAGAGCATCTTGCGGAAGTGCACGCCTTCGTCGCTCATCTGCGTCTCGACCGCCTTCAGGTGCGCGCCCTTCATCAGGGCCTTGGTGGTGCGTACCGCGTTGGCCGGCAGGGCGGCAAGCTTCAGCGCGCGGCCGCGCGCGAAGGCGGCCAGTTCGGCGGCCGGCATCACCTTGTTGACCAGCCCCATCTCGCGCGCTTCGTTCACGTCGAAGGGCTCGCCGAACATGAGCTTCTCGGCGCCGCGCTGGTAGCCGGCCAGGGCCGGCAGCAGCAGGCTGGAGGCGGCCTCCGGGCACAGGCCCAGGCTGGCGAAGGGCAGGGCGAAGCGGGCATTGTCGGCGGCATAGACCGCGTCGCAATGCAGCAGCATGGTGGTGCCGATGCCCACCGCAGCGCCGGCCACCGCGGCGATCACCGGTTTCCTGGCGTGCGAAAGGTTGTAGAGGAACTGGAACACCGGGCTGTCGCTGCCGGCGGGCGGGTTGTTGAGAAAGTCCTCCAGGTCGTTGCCCGCGGTGAAGATGTCGGGCCCGCCTTCGAACAGCACCACGCGCACGCCGGCGTCGCCGTCGGCCGCCTTGAGCGTGTCGGCCATGGCCTGGTACATGGCGGCGGTAATCGCGTTCTTCCTGGCGGGCCGGTTGAAGGCGATGGTGAGGATGCTGCCTTCCCGATGGGTGAGGATGTCGTTCATGCGTGTTGCTTCCTTGTGCGTGTTGCGCGCGGCGCCGGTGTGCGGACCGGGCGCATCCGCGTCAGCGTCCCGGCGTTCAGACCGTCTCGAAAATGCCGGCTGCCCCCATGCCGGTGCCCACGCACATGGTGACCATGCTGTACTTCCTGCCGGTGCGCCGTGCGCCATGGATGGCGGTGGCCGCGCGCATGGCGCCGGTGGCGCCGAGCGGGTGGCCCAGCGCGATGGCGCCGCCATTCGGGTTGACCACCGCGGTATCCAGGCCCAGGTCGCCGATCACCGCCAGCGCCTGCGCGGCGAACGCTTCGTTCAATTCGATCCAGCCGAGGTCGTCCTGTTTCAGGCCCGCGTGCTTGAGCGCCAGCGGAATCGCCTCCCTGGGGCCGATGCCCATGATCTTCGGGTCCACGCCCTTGATGGCGAAGGAGACGAAGCGCGCCAGCGGCGTGAGGTTGTACTGTTTCAGCGCCCGCTCGGAGACCAGCAGGAGCGCGCCGGCGCCGTCGGAGGTCTGCGAGCTGTTGCCGGCGGTCACGCTGCCCTTGGCCGCGAACACCGCGCGCAGCTTGGCCAGCCCTTCCATCGAGGTGTCGGCGCGCGGGCCTTCATCGGCGTCCGCGGTGCGGTTCTTCACCGTGATCTCGCCGGTGGCGAGGTTGGGTGTGCGCTCGCTGATGGCCACCGGCGTCAACTCGTCGGCGAATGCGCCGCTTTGCTGCGCCGCCAGCGCCTTCTTGTGCGAGGCCACCGAGAACTCGTCCTGCGCCTCGCGCGAGACCTTCCATTGCTGCGCCACCTTCTCGGCCGTCAATCCCATGCCGTAGGCGATGCCGATGTTCTCATCCGTGAAGACCTTGTCGTTCATCGAAGGCGCGTTGCCCATCATTGGCACCATGCTCATCGATTCGCAGCCGCCGGCCAGCATGACATCGGCCTCGCCGACGCGGATGCGGTCGGCCGCCATCGCGATGGCGGTGAGGCCCGAGGCGCAGAAGCGGTTGACGGTGACCCCGCCCACGCTTTGCGGCAGGCCTGCCAGCAGCACGGCGATGCGTGCCACGTTCAGGCCCTGCTGGCCTTCGGGAATCGCGCAGCCGATGATCGCGTCTTCCACCGCGGCGGGGTCGAGCGAGGGCACCCTGGCCATGGCGGCGCGGATGGCGGTGACCAGCAGGTCGTCCGGGCGGGTGTTCCTGAACATGCCGCGCGGCGCCTTGCCGATCGGGGTGCGCACGGCGGCGACGATGTAGGCGTCCTGTACTTGTTTGCTCATTTGTCGTTTCTCCAGGTCAGTTGCGCAGCGGCTTGCCGGTGGTGAGCATGGTGTAGATGCGCTCCTGGGTGCGCTCGTCCCTCAAGGAATCCATGAAGCCGCGCGCCTCGAGGGCGAGGATCCATTCCTCGTCGACCAGGCTGCCGGGTTCGACATCGCCGCCGCACATCGCGTAGGCGATGCGTTCGCCCAGCAGCATGTCGTATTCACTGATGAAGCCGCCATCGCGCATGCCCACCAGAGAAGCCTTGATGGTGGCGATGCCCGCGCGCCCGGCCACCGGAAACCTGGCCTTGAGCGGCGGCCGATAGCCGGCCTCCGCCAGCGCCAGCGCCTCGATGCGCGCCACATGCAGGAGCTCGTAGGGGTTGAAGACGACGGTGTCGGACGGCTGCAGGAAGCCCAGCGCGCGGGCCTCCAGCGCGCTCTTGGCGACGGTGGCCGTGGCGATGGTCTGGAAGCGGCCCTTGATGAAGTCGAGCAGGTTGGTCGCGCCGATGGCCTGCGCCTGCAGGGCGGCCTGCTGCGCAGCTTCTTTCAAGCCGCCGCCGGCGGGGATCAGGCCGACGCCCACCTCGACCAGGCCGATGTAACTCTCCAGCGCCGCGACGCGCTTGGCCGCGTGCAGCTGCAGTTCGTTGCCGCCGCCCAGCGCCAGGCCCGCCACGGCGGCGACCACCGGCACCGGGGCGTACTTCATCCGCATGAAGGCGGACTGCAGCTTGCGGATCTCCGGTTCCACGATGTCCAGGCCGTGCTCCTGGATCATCGGCTGCATGGACTGCAGGTCGGCACCGGCGGAGAAGGCGCCGCCGTCGGGGGCGCCGGTCTGGTACACCACCACCGCCTTGTACTCGGCGGCGGCGATATCGAGCGCCTGGTGCAGGGCCCCGATCTGCGCCGCGCCCAGCACATTGAGCTTGGATTTGAACGAGACGATCAGCACCCCGTCGCCCATGTGCCACAGGCGCGCGCCGTCGTCCTCGTGCACGGTGGTGCCGGCGGTTGCCGGATCGGGCGATCCGTCACCGAACACGCCGGCGCGAAACGCCTGGCGCCGGTACACCGGGTGGGCCGATACCGGCTTGTAGCGGCCTTCCTTGGCCGACCAGGAGCCCGCCGGGGTGTGCACACCGGCCGGGTGGTCGAACACCCAGGTGGGCAGCGGAACGGCGGTCAGGGCGCGGCCCTGTTCGATGTCCTCGCGCACCCACTGCGCGACCTGTGCCCAGCCGGCCTGCTGCCACAATTCGAACGGGCCCTGCTTGCTGGCGAAGCCCCAGCGCATGGCGAGGTCCACGTCGCGCGCGGTGTCGGCGATCTCGGCTAAGTGCACGGCGATGTAGTGGAAGGTGTCGCGATACATGCCCCACAGGAACTGCGCCTGCGGGTGGGCCGACTCGCGCAGCAGCTTGAAGCGCTCGCCCAGGTCCTTCTTCTTCAGAATCTTGTCGACCTCCATCGCGGCCTTGCCACGGCCCGGCACATAGTCGCCGGACTTGGGGTCGAACATGAGAATGTCCTTGCCCACTTTCTTGAATACGCCACCCTTGGTCTTGCGGCCCAGCGCGCCCTTCTCCAGCAGGGCTTTGAGCCATGCCGGATGGTCGAAGTACTTGTGCCAGGGGTCCGCCTGCAGCGTGTTCTTGAGCGTGTTGATCACGCTGGCCAGGGTATCCAGGCCCACCACGTCGGCGGTGCCGAAGGTGGCGGACTTGGCGCGGCCGATCTTCGCGCCGGTCAGGTCGTCGACCACATCGAAGGCGAGCCCGAGGCGCTCGGCGTTATAGAGCGTCATGGCCAGGCCGGCGGTGCCGACCCGGTTGGCGATGAAGTTAGGCGTGTCGTTGGCGCGCAGCACGCCCTTGCCCAGGGTGGTGGTGAGAAAGCCTTCGAGCTTGTCGAGGATGGCCGGCGCCGTCGCGGCGATGCCGATGATCTCGACCAGATGCATGTAGCGCGGCGGGTTGAAGAAGTGCACGCCGCAGAAGCGCGCTTCCACCTCGGCCGGCAGGGCCTCGGCCAGGCGCAAGATGGGGATGCCCGAGGTATTGGAGGCAAGGATGGTGTGCTCACCCAGGTGCGGCGCGATCCTGCGGTACAGGTCGTGCTTCCACTCTATGCGCTCGGCGATGGCCTCGATGACGAGATCGCATTCGGCCAGCCGGGCGAGGTCGTCTTCGTAGTTGGCCGGCTCGATGAAGTCGGCGAGTTGCGGTAGGCCCAGGGGCGCGGGATTCTGCTTCCTGAGCGCCTCGATGGCCTTCTGCGCGATGCCGTTCTTCGGACCTTCCCTGGCGGGCAGGTCGAACAGGATGGCGGGCACCCGGGCGTTGACCAGATGCGCGGCGATCTGCGCGCCCATCACGCCCGCGCCCAGGACGGCGACCTTGCTGACAACGAAATTTGCCATGGTTCTCCTTGTGTTTCGAATTCCGGACCGGCCGGCCGCGCCGGCGGTGCGGGGTCAGTTCAGGCCGCTCAAAAGGCTTCGGCTTCGAGGGACAGCAGGTTTGCCGATCCCGACTGGATGCGCCTGGCCAGCGTCTCGGTTTCCGGCAGCAGGCGTGCGAAATAAAAGCGCGCCGTGGCGAGCTTGGCCTTGTAGAACGGGTCGGACTGCGCCTTGGGCAGGGCCACGGCGGCCATGCGCGCCCAGAAGTAGGCGTAGACCAGGTGACCGGCCATGCGCAGGTAGTCCACCGCCGCGGCGCCGACTTCGTCGGGGTTCTTGAAGGCCGCCATGCCGACCGACATCGAGATCTCGGCCAGCTTCTCGCCCAGCGCAGCGAGCGGATCGATGAATTCCTTCATCGCCGGATTGGCGTCATGCTCGCCGACCAGCGCCTCGACGAACGCGCCGAACTTCTTGAATTTCTTGCCGCCGTCGCCCAGCACCTTGCGGCCCAGGAAGTCGAGCGACTGGATGGTGTTGGTACCTTCGTAGATCTGGTTGATGCGGGCATCCCGCACGAACTGCTCCATGCCCCATTCGGCGATGTAGCCGTGGCCGCCGAACACCTGCAGGGCGAGGTTGGTGCATTCGCTGCCGGCGTCGGTGATGAAGGCCTTGACGATCGGCGTGAGCAGCGCCAGCAGGTCCTCGGCGTCGGCGCGCTCGTCCGCGTCGTCCGAGTAGTGGGCGATGTCGGCCTGCAGCGAGATCCAGTAGGCGAACGCCCGGCTCGCCTCCACGTAGGCGCGCTGGGTCAGCAGCATGCGCCGCACGTCGGGGTGGACGATGATCGGATCGGCCGCCCGGTCGGGGGCCTTGGGCCCGGACAGGGCGCGCATCTGCAGGCGGTCCCTGGCATAGGCCGCCGAGGACTGGTAGGCCACCTCCATCAGGCCGAGGGACTGCATGCCCACCCCCAGGCGCGCGCCGTTCATCATCACGAACATCGCGTTCAAGCCCTTGTGGGGTGCGCCCACCAGGGTGCCGACGGCGCCGTCCAGGTTCATCTGGCAGGTGGCGTTGCCGTGGATGCCCATCTTGTGCTCGAGCGCGCCGCAGGTGATGGTGTTGCGCGCGCCGAGCGTCCCGTCGGGGTTCACCAGGAATTTCGGCACGATGAACAGCGAGATGCCCTTGGTGCCGGCCGGCGCATCCGGCAGGCGCGCGAGCACCAGATGGATGATGTTGGCCGACATGTCGTGCTCGCCGGATGAAATGAAGATCTTGCCGCCGGTGATGCGGAACGTGCCGTCGCCCTGCGGCTCGGCCCGGCTGCGCAACAGGCCCAGGTCGGTGCCGCAGTGCGGCTCGGTCAGGCACATGGTGCCGGTCCATTCGCCGGACACCATCTTCGGCAGGTACAGGCGCTTCTGCTCGTCGGTGCCGTGCTTGACCAGCGCCTGGTAGGCGCCGTGGGTCAGGCCCGGATACATGGCCCAGGCCTGGTTGGCCGAGTTCATCATTTCCTGGAAGGCGGTCTGCACCACATGCGGCAGCCCCTGGCCGCCGAACGCGGGGTCGCAGGAGAGGGCCGGCCAGCCGGCGTCGCAGAACTGCCGGAACGCCTCCTTGAAGCCGGTGGGCGTTTTCACACTATGCGTGGTCTTGTCGAGCGTGCAGCCTTCGCGGTCGCCCACCCTGTTGAGCGGAAACAGCACGTCCGCGCAGAACTTGCCGCCCTCCTCGACGACCTGGTCGATCAGTTCGGCAGTGACTTCGGCCTGTGCGGGCAGGCCCTTGAGCGTGGCGCCGACATCGAGCAATTCATGCATCACGAATGCGATGTCGCGGAGCGGCGGGGTGTATTGAGCCATGGGAAGCCTTTTCGCGGGTTTGCTTGGTGGTGGAAGTGGAAAGTCGCCTATGCGGCCACGCGCGGCCGCGCGCCGCGCCGGGCATTGCGGGCGGCCTGCGCCGGTGCGGCGTAATAGTCGACGGTGCGGTCGAATGCGAGCCTGGCGCGCCGTACCGCGCGCGCGTCGCGCAAAAGGCGCGCGTCGTGATGCAGGGCCAGCATCACGCCGTAGAGTTCGAACACCAGTTGCTCCGGGTCGCAGTCGGCGCGCAGGTGCCCGCATTCGATGGCCTGGCGCGCGGCCTTTTGCATTTCGCGCTGCCAGGCGCGGTTGACCGTCACCATGCGCTCGCGCACCGGGCCTTCGCGGTCGTCGAACTCGACCGCGCCGGAGATGAACACGCAGCCGTTGGGAATCTCGACGGTCTGCACGCGGTGCAGCCAGTTCTCGAACATCGCCGTCAGGCGGGGCAGGCCGCGCGCCAGGCGGATGGCGGGCAGGAACACCGCCTCCATGAAGCGGCGCGCGTACTCGTCGATGAGCGCGATCTGCAATTCCTCGCGGCTGCCGAAGTGCGCGAACACGCCGGACTTGGATTTGCCCATGCGCTCGGCGAGCATGCCGATCGACAGCCCTTCGAGCCCGTCGCGGCTGGCGATGTCCAGCGCGGCGTCGAGGATGGCGGCGCGGGTTTGCAGGCCCTTGGAACTGGTGACGGCGGACTTGGTCACGACTTTTTCGAAGATGCGAAAATAAAACGAACGGTCGTGCTTTTTCGCAGAAGGAGGGTGCGCGGTCAAGCGCTTTTCGTGATGCGTTGCAATATCCGCGGAGGGTGATGGTGAAACCATTGAAAAATCAAAGTGTTGCGCAAGCCTGGCGGTTTAGGCGCCGGGCTCTACAAGGTAAGATGTCGGCCTTGATCTTCCCCGGCGCCATGCGCGCCCCGCCCTGATGGCCCCGCTGCAATCCCACGAACTGCGCATCGAGATCACGCCGGGCGACATGCCGGAAGACGGTTTCTCGAACCATGTGAACAACGCCCGCTACTTCGCCTTCATCAATCGCGTGTTCATCGACTGGTATGTGAGGATGGGTATCCGCGTCGTCGGCGCGACCCACAGCGCGATGATGGTCAATACCCAGTACGATTTTCTGGCCCAGGTGTTCTATCCCGGGACGGTGCTGTGCCGGGTGAAGGTGGTGAAGGTCGGCCGGACCAGCATGGTGCACGCCGTCGAGATGTGGGATGTGACCGGCGAGCCCAGGCTGGCCGGGCGCGGCAGGGTCACCCATGTATGGGTGGAGCGCGCCACCGCCCGGCCGCAGCCATGGCCGGCCCGGATCCTCGCGCAGTGCTGGGACGCGGACGCCGCCGCGCCCGACCGCCCCCGGGGCTGCGCATGACGCCGGCGGACCGCCAGGGCGGCGGCATCGCGCTGGTGATCGCGGCCTGCGCGTTTTTCGCCGCCCTGGACACCGGCAGCAAGTTCGTCAGCAGCACCGTGCCCATGCTGATGGTGATCTGGATCCGCTACATCATCCAGATCGTTTTCACCGGCCTGGTGCTGGTGCCGCGCCAGGGCGGCGCGCCGCTGACCTCGCGCAAGCCGTTGCTGCAGGTGGTGCGCGGGCTTCTGCTGCTTCTGTGCAGTCTCCTGGCGTTTTCCAGCCTGATGCACATGCCGGTGGGCGAATTCACCGCCATCGTCATGCTGAGCCCGCTGCTGGTGACGCTGGTGGCGTCGGTGGCGCTCGGGGAGAAGGTGTCGCTCCTGCGCTGGCTGACGGTGATCGGCGGCTTCATCGGCGCGATGGCGGTGATCCGGCCGGGCAGCGAGGCCTTCACCTGGACCATGCTGCTGCCCCTGCTGCTGGTGTTTGCCAACACCGCGTTCCAGATCGTCACCAGCCAATTGTCCAAGACCGACGCGGCGGGCACCACCCACCTGATCACCGGCCTGGTTGGCCTACTGGTGACCACGCTGGCCCTGCCTTTCTTCTGGCGCGCGCCGGAGAGCGCCTTCATCTGGGCCATCCTGCTCGGCCTGGGCGTGCTGGGCACGGTGGGGCATTATTTCCTGATCCTGGGCTACAGCCGTGCGCCCGCCTCCTCCCTGACCCCTTACCTGTATTCGCACATCGCCTTTGCGACCCTGGGGGGCTGGCTGGTGTTCTCCCACGTGCCGGACCGCTGGTCGCTCCTGGGCATCGCCATCATCATCCTGTGCGGCTGCGCCGGCCTGTGGGTCACGGCGCGCGAGAAGGCGGCTGCGGCCTGAGCCGCCCGCGGCGGCCGAGCTACTTGCCAGATTCGGGTGGAGGCGCATCGCCCACCAGCTGGAACTGGCCGGTGCACGGGTTCACCTTGTAGAGCTTGCCTTCCATTTCCTTGTACTCCCAGCAGTTTTGCGGCGGACCAAGAAACTTGAGGTAGTACTGGCCGTACCAGGCCAGCACGAGCAGGATCGCCGTGATGGACACCACGCCGACGATACGCATCAGATCGCCGCGCCAGGTGGCGCGCCATCCCTTGCGCGCCGGGACCGGCGTCTCCGCCGGCTCGTTCAAGCGGCGCGCCGTTCCGGCACGGCGAGGATGCGGTCGTCCGCGACAACGTAGATGCGGTCGCCCGGCGCCGGCTGTATGACCCTCGCGCCGGTGAAGTCGCCGAAGGCTGGCAAGACGCCCACTGCCGCACCGAACCAGAAGCAGGCCAGGCGCACGGCTTCGTTGCGCCCCGCCAGGCGATAGGCCGGATGCAGGTGGCCGGCCAGCACATAGCGTCCGGCCACCGGCGCCGGCATGTGGCACAGCGCGAAGGGACCGTCGATGAGCGGCTCCGGCACCATGCGGATGTCCAGATCGGCGGGCGGTGCGCCGGCCTGCATGTCGTGGTTGCCTTCCACCAGCAGCAGTTCCAGCCCGGCATGCCGTGCGCGCCAGGCGGACAAGGCGGCAAGGGTTTGCGGGGCGCGTGCCTCCCGAGAATGAAGAAAATCGCCCAGGAACACGATGCGCTGCGCCGCATGGCGCGCCAGCAGCGCATCGAGCGTCGCCAGATTGGCCAGCGTGGTCGCTTCCGGCACCGGGACGCCGCGCGCGCGGAAGCTGGCGGCCTTGCCGAAATGCGCGTCGGCGATCAACAGCGTCCGGCGCGCGGGCCAGAACAGCGCGCGCTCGGCGCATAGCAGCAGGCGCTCGCCCTGAAGTTCGATGTGCATGGGTGCGGATTCTATGCGGCGCCGGCTGTGGCGGCGGACTCCAGCTCCGCCACGAGGCGCTGCACGCGGTCCGCCAGTTTTTCGGTCGAGACCGCCTCGCGCAGGCGCTCGACCATGAGCGGAAAGGCAAACGGCGTGAAGCGCCGTGGCCGGGTGAATACCAGGCGGCGGCGCCGCATCGCCCCCAGGGTGGCGCGCAGGCGGCGGATTTCCAGTTCCTGCTCCAGCGCCTCGGTCTCGGCCTGGCCGAACAGCAGGTTGCCGCGGTCGTGCTTGCGGAACACCTCGAAGAACAGGCTCGAGGACGCCTGCACCTGGCGGGTGGACTTGGGGGCGCCGGGGAAACCCTGGAACACCAGGCCGGCGATGCGCGCGATCTCGCGAAAGCGCCGCTGCGCCAGTTCCGAGGCGTTGAGGCTGTCGATCACGTCCTCCAGCAGGCGCGCCTCGTCGAACAGGCCCGCCTCGATCAGCGCCGGCCAGTCGAACTGCTGCGGCGACACCAGCTCGAACCCGTAGTCATTCATCGAGATCGAGAATGTGCCCGGGGCGTCGCGCGCCGCGCGCCAGGCCAAGAGCGCAGCCAGGCCGATATGCACCATGCGCCCGGCGAAGGGATAGACGAACAGGTGGTGGCCTTCGCCGGAGCCGATCGCCTCGACGAGCAGGCTGTCGGGCGAGGGCAGGGCCGACCAGCGGCGCTGCAGTTCGATGAGCGGCCGCAGGGCGCGCGCCTCGGGCGTCTCGAAGCGGCCGCGGTGCATGTCGGCGAGCACCGCGAGCGAGGCGTCGGCGAGTTCGCCGGAAAACGACATGCGCGCGCCGGCCCACTGCGGCACCACGCCCTTGTTGCGCGCGGCCTTTTTCACATAGGCGGTCATGTCCTGCACGCGCACGAGTTCCAGCACGCGCCCGCCGAAGGTGAAGGCGTCGCCGCGCTTCAGGCGCGCGATGAACGATTCCTCGATGCTGCCGATGCGCCCGCCGCTCATCCATGCCACATGCATCGCCGTGTCCGAGACGATGGTGCCGACCGACATGCGGTGCCGCCGCGCGATCATGGGCGAAGGCACGCGATAGGTGCCGGTCGCGTCGGCGGCGATGCGATGGTAGTCGGGATAGGCCGAGAGCGCGCCGCCGTCGGTGACGAAGCCCAGGCACCAGTCGAATTCCGCCCGGGTCAGGTCGCGATAGCTGTGGGTGCGCCTGACTTCGTCGTACAGGGCCGCCGCCGTGAAGCCGCCGCCCAGCGCGATGGTCACCAGGTGCTGCACCAGCACGTCCAGCGGCTTGGCCGGCGTGACCCGCGCCTCGACACGCCGCGCAAGTCCGGCTTCGCGCGCGGCCGCCGCCTCGACCAGTTCCATCGCATTGGTCGGCACCAGGGTGATGCGCGAGGTGCGCCCCGGCGCGTGGCCGGAGCGGCCGGCCCGCTGCAGGAGGCGCGCGATGCCCTTCGCCGAACCGATCTGCAGCACCCGTTCCACCGGCAGGAAGTCCACCCCCAGGTCGAGGCTCGAGGTGCACACCACCGCCTTCAGCGTGCCCTGTTTCAAGCCGGCCTCGACCCATTCGCGGATTTCGCGGTCCAGCGAGCCGTGATGCAGGGCGATCAGGCCGGCCCAGTCCGGCCGGGCGGCGAGCAGCGCCTGATACCAGATCTCCGCCTGCGAGCGCACGTTGGTGAATACCAGCGTGGTGGCATGCCGCTCGATCTCGGCCACTACCTCCGGCAACAGTTTCAGCCCGATATGCCCGCCCCACGGAAAGCGCTCCATGGTGGCGGGGATCAGGGTGTCGATCACCACCTCCTTTGGTTCCACGCCATGCACCGTCACCGCGTTGGCCGAGCGATCGCCCAGCAGGGCCGCACGCGCCGTCTCGAGGTTGCCGAGCGTGGCCGATAGGCCCCACACCAGCAGGCCCTCGCGCCAGCCCGACAGGCGCGCCAACGCTAGCTGGGTCTGCACCCCGCGCTTGTTGCCCATCAGCTCATGCCATTCGTCGATGATCACCACCTTGAGGTGGCGAAAGGTCTCGCGCGCGTCCGCGCGCGCCAGCATAAGGGTCAGGCTCTCCGGTGTGGTGACCAGGGCCGCGGGCGGCCGGTCGGACTGTTTCGCTTTCTCGCCGGAGGCGGTGTCGCCGGTGCGCGCGGCCACCGTCCAGTCGATTCCCAGTGCGGCCAGCGGCGCCTTGAGCGCGCGTACCGTGTCGGCCGCCAGCGCGCGCATCGGCGTGATCCACAGTAAGGTGAGCGGCTTGCCGACCACACCCGGGGTGGCAGCGACATCCAGCGCCCCCAGCCAGACGGCGTAGGTCTTGCCGGTGCCGGTGCTGGCATGCAGCAGCCCGGATGCGCCTTCGCCCATGCGCGCCCATACCTCGCGCTGGAAGGCGAAGGGACGCCAGCCGCGATGCTCGAACCACTCGCTGGCGGTGACCGGCCCGCCCGCAGTGAGGTCCTCTTCGGCCGGCAGCGTCGCATGGAAATCCAGCGGCGCCTGTTCGGCGCGCAAGATGCGCGTCGCCTTGGCCTCGGCGCGCCGCTTGCGGTCAAGCTGCTTGCCCAGGTGGTCGGTGGCCGCCAGCTCAGGCGGCAGACCGTAACGGTTGCCGGTGCGCCGCATCGATGTCTAGCGCCGCGACAGTTTCCAGGGTTCCAGCAGTTCGGCCGCGCCATCCCAGAAGATCTGCACGCCGATGCACAGCAGCACGAAGGCGGAGAGCCGCAGGAACACGGTCGTGCCGGTCTTGCCGAGCGGCTTGAGCAGGCCCTCGGCGAAGCGCAGGCAGACGAAAATCGACGCTGCCAGTACCAGCGCGCCCAGTACGGCGGCGGCCATGTGCATCACCGCCACTTTCGAGCCCTGCAGGTTGGCGCCGAGCGTGATGGCCACCGCGATCGAACCCGGCCCGCAGGTGAGTGGAAAGGTGAGCGGGTAGAACGCGCGCTGCGAAAGCACGTCGAAGTTCACCGTGTTGGCGGTGCGCGCGGCGTCGCTGGTGGTGTGCGGGTCCGAGGAGGACAGCAGCTGCCAGCCCGTCGAGCAGACCAGCAGGCCGCCGGCCACGCGCACCACTGGCAACGAGATGCCGAAAAACTCCAGCACGAAGGAGCCGATGAACATCGCCGCCACCAGCATCACCAGCACGTTGATGGCGATGCGCCGCGCCAGCGCGGCACGCACGCCGGCATCGGCACCGTCGGTCATGGCCAGGAACACCGGCGCCGCGCCCGGCGGGTTGAGAATGGGAAGGAGCGCCGCCACGACCACGAACACGGTCTTGAAGGCGGCGATGAGCGAGGTTTCCATGCGGCGATGATACCGGCGCAAGCGGGCGCTACGAACTAAGCGGCCGCTCCGGGCATGGGGGTCACACCGACGATCCAGCCTTCCAGCGGGTCGAGTTCCGCTGGCAGGCCGAAATTGCGCGCGCGCCGTTGCCAGCCCCAGGCCGCCTGCAGGGCGCACAGCACGGCGTCGAGGCTGTCGCCGCTGGCGTCGTCGAGACAGGCGCGTTTCAATCTTGCCGGCATGTGAAGGCTCGGCAGCCACGCCAGGCCGCCCGCCTCCAGCGTGGCGACGATGCGCTTGCGCTCGGCCTTGCGTTCCGGCGTCTGCTTCGCCCGGTCATCGCTCTTGTAGGACGCACGGCCGGCGATCTGCCGCGCCACATAACCCGGGTAGGCCTCCAGCGCCACCCTTGAACGATCGCCCTCGGCCAGCCCGGGGATGTGTACGCCGGATCGGATCAGTCGCGGTGTGCCAGCGTGGAGCATCCATGCCACCGGCGGGTTGACCCATTTCATCGACGGGCTGGAACCGGCGGGCAGGTCACAGGCGCGATGGGCGAACTTGGCACCGGCCGGGCGTGCGTCGCAAAAGGCCTTGAAGGTGTCGCGGATCTGCGCGCGCGTCAGCGCCGCGTAGTGCGCCATTAGGGCGCGCCACTCGAGCGGCCAGCCGAGGGTTTCGACCAGTTCGCGCGGCAGGCTGAACGGAAAATCGAACCCGCCCACCCATGGGCCCGGACGCTGCAGCCACACCTCGAAGGCTGGCCATGCATCGATGGATTCGAGTTCGTCCACCACCAGCGCGTCGGCGACCAGGCTCGCGCTGGCGATGACGATGCGCTTGGTGCGCGAAGGCGTGCTGGTGAAATCGATGCCGTGGATGCGCAAGGCCGATTCGGGCGAACGCACGGGCGCTTTTCGGGAGGACATGAAGGAGGGTAGATTGCGGGTTTGCCCGGCGCGTCGGCCGGATGCCACAGGAGAATCGTATGCCCAAAGGTTACTGGATCGCCCGTTACGAGGTGACCGACCCCGAACAATACAAGGCCTACATCGCCGCCAACGCCAAGCCGTTCAAGGACTTCGGCGCCCGCTTCCTGGTGCGCTCCGGGCGCTACGAAACACCGGAAGGCGAGAGCCGCACGCGCAACGTGGTGATCGAGTTCCCGTCCTACCAGGCGGCGCTGGATTGCTACCAGTCACGCGCCTACCAAGCGGCACTCGAACTTCGCATGCAGGCGGCGGAGATCGACCTGATCATCATCGAGGGGTATGCTGGATTGCAGCCGGGGTGAAACGTTTCATGCATGGTGGTGTTGGATTCGACAATCGCACAGAGCGTTGTCGCGAAGCAATAATTTGGGGCGTTTGAGTACTCTGATAGGGCCGGAAAGATGATCGCTTTCTTTATCGACGCAGACAATTTATGCGGTTCGAAATCGATCGAAGAGGCCCTGGATATCCTCGAAACATCCTATGGGCCTGTTTCGATAAAGCGTGCCTATGGAAGCGCAGATAGGCTAAAGGGTCTGGCGGAAGTTTGCCGCAAAAAATCCATTCGCCCCTTTGTCAATTTGTCGCTTTCCAAGAACACAACGGATGTTGCCCTTGCGGTGGATGCTATTGCCATTTCTTATCAGACCCCTTCCCCTGCGGTCATTGCGATAGGCTCAGGCGATGTGGATTTTCTGCCTTTGGTTGTAAGGCTCAGGGAGCGGGGTGTTCATGTTGTCTGTATGGCTGAGCCAGGCAAGATGGCCCCTGAGGCAAGGACCTCTTATGACGCGATTTTCTTAATGGGCCAAGCTGCGGGAAGCGATTTGCCGACTGAATACAGCGTCTCAGAAGCTGGCAAAGCGGTCGAAATGGAGTCTGCACCAAGCTCTGCAATAGCGAGTAAAGCGGTAAATGCAGCGGTTAAGCCCGCGAAATCCGCTGCTGCTTCCGATGGTTCGACGAAAGCGTTTGCGAAGAAGGCAACCAAGAAATCTTCCGCAACAACTTTGCAGGAAGTTACAGTCGAGGACGTTCTAAAGGCAATCCCGCAGCTTAAGGAGCGTGATTGGCAAACGATAAATAGTGTCGCGAAGCAACTTCGTGAAAAGCAGATGCTGGGAAAGAACGCTTCGTCGATAAAGCTATTTGGCAAGTATCCGGATCACTTTTCTCTCGATCCGAAAAGCAAACCGACTCAGGTCCGTTTCATCGGCTAGTCAAGCTTTTTCAGGCGCAACCTGCAATCCAAGATGCTTCGCGAACGGGTCGAAATCACGATCCGAGTGCAGCAGGACATATCCGGACTCGATACAGCGGGTTGCGATGATCGTGTCGATGGTCTTGCGCACGGTGTAACCAAGGGTTTGCAACGCGCGAAAATTCTTCGCCGCTTTCATCGCAATGTCGAATCCGCCAAGTTCGACCAAATCAAATGCGGCCATTGTCTTGCGGGCCTGATTGAAGTCCCGTGTTGCCCGAAAGCCCTGCAGGACTTCCACCATGATGAGATCGCCAACTGCGATCCTTTCGCGACCCAGCAGATTGTCGAGCAGATCGACCTCTGCGGTCGTATTTCCGCGGAAGAAATCGATCCAGACGCTGGAGTCGACCAGGATCAACGGTCAGTCCTCATCGAATCGAGATCGCCCTCCCACCGCAACTTGCCGCGCAACTTTCGCGCTTCGACCTGCTTGCCCAGTTGAACCAGATTGCGCAGCCCGAGTTCCACGGCTTCGCGCTTGGTCTTGGCGCCGGTGTAGCGGATCGCGTCCCGCATGAGCTTGTCGTCAATTTCTACGTTGGTGCGCATGATGTGTATGAATGAGTGGTTTGATACACATTCTACACTCGTCATTTCCGTCAAGTCGTATTGCTGACGGCAAGCAGGGTCCGCAGGCGCTCGAGCGTATCGGCCTCCTCGACCTTCTTGTCCGTCCTCAGCCGCAACATGCGCGGAAAGCGCACCGCGATGCCGCTCTTGTGGCGCGGGCTCTGCTGGATGCCTTCGAAGCCCAGCTCGAACACCAGCGAGGGCAGAACGCTGCGCACCGGGCCGAACTTCTCGATGGTGGTCTTGCGGATCACCGCATCGACCTTGCGGAATTCCTCGTCGGTGAGGCCCGAATAGGCCTTGGCGAAGGGCACCAGGGTGCGGTCGGCGCCGCTGCCGGTCCACACCGCGAAGGTGTAGTCGGTGTACAGGCTGGCGCGGCGCCCGTGGCCGGCCTGGGCGTAGATCAGCACGCAATCGACCGAGAGCGGATCGATCTTCCATTTCCACCAGGTGCCGGTGTCACGGGTGCGGCCGGTGCCGTAGGCGGACGTCGCCTCCTTGAGCATCAGGCCTTCCACGCCGCGGCGGCGCGAGTCGGCCCGCAGCGCCGCGCAGGCGGCCCAGTTGTCCGCCTCGACCAGGGGGGAAAGGCGCAGGCCGCCGGCCGGATGGGCGGCGACCAGGGTTTCGAGTCGCGCGCGGCGCGCATGCTGCGCTTCGGCGCGGATGTCGCGCCCCTCGTTTTCCAGCAGGTCATAGGCCATGAAGACCACCGGCGCGTCGGCCAGGATCTTCCTGCCCAGCGTCTTGCGGCCGATGCGCTGCTGCAGCAGGGCGAAGGGCGCCGGGCGGTCGCCTTCCTTCCAGACCAGAATCTCGCCGTCGAGCACGCTGCCGTCGGGCAGGCCCCGCACGGCTGCGACGATCTCGGGAAAGCGTTCGGTCACCAGTTCCTCGCCGCGCGACCAGATCCAGGTCTGGCCGGCGCGGCGCACCACCTGTGCGCGGATGCCGTCGTATTTCCATTCCACCAGCCACTGCGCGGTGTCGCCCAGAGTCCCGGGGTCGGCCAGCGGATGGGCCAGAAAAAACGGATAGGGCGCCCCGGCGTCGATGCCGGCGCCGTCGCCGGGCGCGATCAGTCGCGCGAAGCGCTGCGCCGTGGGCGGCGTGCGCGCATCGGTATAGCCCATGGCGCGCAGCGCCACCAGCTTAGGGTCGAGTCCGGCCTGCTCCGCCAGGGCGCGCAGCACCAGCAGCCTGGAGACGCCGACGCGGAACCCGCCGCCGATCAGTTTGGTGAGCAGAAACCGGCCCTGCCAGTCCAGCATGTCCCAGTAGCTGATCAGCCGCCCCTCGATCTCGGCGTCCGCCAGGCCGCGCAGCGGGGCAAGGCGGGTCTCGATCCAGGCCGCCAGCCCGGTGTCATCGTCCGCCGCGCCTTGCGGCAGCACATGGGCGATGGTTTCGGCCAGGTCGCCCACCGCCTGGTAGCTCTCCTCGAACAGCCAGTCGGGCAGGCCGGCGCGGCGCTGCGCGGCCGCGCGCAGCAGGCGGGTCGGCACGCTCTGGCGCGGCTTGCCGCCGGCCAGGAAATACACCGCCCATGCGGCGTCGGCGGGTGGGGCTTCGGCGAAGTAGCGCCTGAGCGCGGCGACCTTGGCATTGGTGGCGGTCTGCGCGTCGAGTTCGGCGTAGAGCCGGGCGAAGCGCCTCATGCGCCGCCGGGAAGGCCGCCGGACGAGGTGCCGAGCAGGTTTTTCTTGAATGCCTCGAAGGCCTCGTCGCGGTCGGTGTAGGTTTCGCGGATCGCATGCTCGTTGCGGGCCTGCTCGGCGCCGACGAACGCCGCCAGCGCCTCCCGCAGCGCCGGCGTGAGGTTGCGGTCGGCCGAGAGCACCACCTGGGCCACCAGCGCGGGGTCGATATGCCTGGGTCCGGCCAGGCACAGCCGGGTGGCCGACGGCAGCGTTTCGACCAGGCCCAGCAAGGCGCGCTCGCCCTCGTGGGGCGCGAGATAGGTGGCGTCCGGCAGGCGGGCGATGATGGGCGGCTCGTCCGGCGGCGGCGGTTCCCAGGCGGCGGCGATGAAGTGCGCGTGCAGGGTGTCGCTCGCGGCCACGGCGCGGAACACGCAGGCCACCCACACGCCGTCGGTCCAGCGCCGGGTCAGCCGCGGCACGACGTCCTGGATGAAGCGCTGCTGGATGATGCGGTCCATGGCTGCGATCGATTATGCAGGCGAAACGCCGGTTTCGTCGATGGGGGCGGCATCGGCCGCGGCGGGTTTGGCAGGCTCGGCCGTGTCGGGCGCCTCGGCCCCGGTCTCGCCGGCGAATTCCGTCTCGAAGGCCTGGGCTTCCAGCCCCTGCGCCTGCAGCCAGCGCACCATCACCGGCACCTGGCCGTGGGTCACGATCACGCGCGCGGCGTCGGTGGCGGCGATCGCGCGCATCAGCCCGGGCCAGTCGGCATGGTCGGAGAGCACGAAGCCGCGGTCGACCGCGTTGCGCCGGCGCGCGCCGCGCAACTGCATCCATCCCGAGGCGAACGCGTCGGCGTAGTCGCCGAAACGCTTCAGCCAGGTGCTGCCCTGCACCGACGGCGGCGCCAGGACCAGGGCGCGCCTGAGGTCCGCGCGGTCGAGGCCGTCGCTGACCATGCGGGTCGCCGGCAGGGCCACGCCGCTGGCGCGGTAGGCGGCATTGAGGTTTTCGGTCGCGCCGTGGCAGACGATCGGCCCGATACCCGCATCGACCATGGCAAGGATGCGCTGCGCCTTGCCGAACGAATAGGCCATGAGCACGCTGGCGCGGCCGGCGGCGGCGTTGGCCGCCCACCAGGCATTGATGTCGGCGGCGATCGCGGACTGCGGCTTCCACCGGTAAACCGGCAGGCCGAAGGTGGATTCGCTGATGAAGGTGTCGCAGCGCAGCGGTTCGAAGGCTTCGCAGGTGGCATCCTCGGCGGCGAAACCCGGGCCGGCCTTGTAGTCCCCCGAGGCGACCCAGACCTGCCCGCCATGCGCGATGCGTACCTGCGCGGAACCGAGCACATGGCCAGCCGGATGCAGCGATACGGTCACGCCGTTGATCGTGACGGGTTCGCCGTAGGCCAGGGTGTCGAGCGAGATGCCGCCCAGGCGCGCCTTGAGCACCAGCGCGGCGGGCGCCGCGGCGAGGTAACGGCGGTGGCCGCTGCGCGCGTGGTCGCTGTGCGCATGGGTGATCACCGCGCGCTCGACCGGCCGCCACGGGTCGATGAAAAAGTCGCCCGGCGGGCAGTACATGCCCTCCGGTCGCAGGACCACGAGGTCATCGGCACACTGCGCAACCATGCGCGCAATGTAACATCCGCATCTCGCCTCATCACAATGCCGGAGCCTTCCATGGATCGTCGTGCCGCCCTTTCGCTGGCCATCGCGCCGCTGGCCTTCGCGCTGCCCGCCACGGCCCAATCCGGCTGGCCGTCGCGGCCGATCCGGGGCATCAACCCGTTCCCGGCCGGCGGGCCGTCCGACATCCTCGGGCGCCTGGTCGGCGAGAAGCTGTCGCAGCGCCTGGGCCAGCCGTTCGTGATGGAAAACCGGCCGGGCGCGGGCGGCAATCTCGGCGTCGACGCGCTCGCCAAGTCGCAGCCCGACGGCCACACGCTGGCCTGGGTGGTCGACTTCAACATCACGGTCAATCCGGTGCTCTACCCGAAGATGCCCTACGACATCGAGCGCGACATCGCTCCGGTATGCACCTTCGCCTGGGGCGAGGTCGCGCTGGTGGTGCATCCGTCGGTGCCGGCTGCGACCCTGGCCGAACTGGTCGCGCTGGCCAGGAACAAGCCCCTGGCCTTTGCCTCGGGCGGCAACGGATCGCCCGGGCACATGGTGGGCGAACTGTTCAAGCGCGAACTCGGTCTCGAGCAGATGACCCACATCCCCTACAAGGGCAACACGCCGGCGACCCAGAGCATCGTCGCCGGCGAGACCCAGATGTTCTTCGGCGCGTTGCCGGGTACGCTGGCGCAGGTGCGCGCCGGCAAGCTGCGCGCGCTGGCCGTGATGGGCGCCGAACGCTCGAGCTTCATTCCCGAGGTGCCGACTTCGCGCGAGCTCGGCTACCCGAAGCTCGCCGCGACCAACTGGTTCGGCGTGATCGCGCCCGGCGGCACGCCGCGCGAAATCGTCGACCGGCTGCACCGGGAAATCGCCGCCATCGCCAAAGAGCGCGACTACGTCGAGCGCATCGAGAAGGTGGGCATGAAGCCTTATGTGGTTGGGCCCGACCAGATGCGCGCCATGATGCGCAGCGAAGCGCAGGCCTGGGCCGCGATCGTCAAGGCGGCCGGCATCCGGCCGGAGTAGGCGCGCGGCGGCGGGATCAGCGCGCGGCGCGCCGCGTGCCCGGCCAGCCCGGCAGCCCGGCGATCAGCTGCACCGCGCCGGCGGCGAGCCCCATGCCCACGCCGAACTGCACCGCCATGGCGTACGAGCCGGACAGGTCGAACAGCAGGCCGCCGCCGAAGGCCCCGAGGGCGCTGCCGAGCTGGTGGCTCATGAAGGCGATGCCGCCGACCATCGCCTGCCACTTGAGCCCGAACATCTCGGCCACCGCGCCGGAAATCAGCGGCGCCACGCCGAGCCACAAGAAGCCCATGATGGCGGCGAACAGCAGCGTGGATTCGGGCGTGGGCACGGCGGAGAAATACCAGCCCAGGGCGATGGAACGGATCAGGTAGATCAACCCCAGCAGCACCGGCTTGCTCCAGCGCCCGCCGGCCCAGCCGAAGAACAGGCTGCCCAGCACGTTGAACGCGCCGATGGTGGCCAGCGCCTTGGCCGAGAGCATCGGGTCCATGCCGCACAGGGCCAGGTAGGAGGGCAGGTGGGTGGTGAGGAACACCAGTTGCAGGCCGCAGACGAAATAGGCGATGGCCATGATCATGAAGGGCGCATGCCTGAAGGCGGACAGCGCGACCTGCCTGCCGCTGGACGCATCCGCACTGTGCGCGCCGGCAGGCGGAATCGCCACCTTGTCCACCCGGCCGGCGATCCAGGCCGCGGGAATGATCAGCAGCGCCAGGGCCACGAAGCCGTAGACGCCGACGCGCCAGCCGTAGCCGGCGCTCAGCGCCTGGCCGATCGGCGCGGCGATCATCGGCCCGAGCGAACCTGCCGCCGAGACGATGCCCAGCACCGCGCTGCGCCTGGCCGCCGATACCGGGCGCGAGGCCACGGCCATCGCCATGCCCGAGCCGACGCAGGAAAGCGCCAGGCCGATCAGCACGCCCGCGCCCAGCATCACGCCGAAGTATCCGCTGGCGGTGCCCAGCGACAGCAAGCCCAGCACGTAGAGCGCGCCGCCCGCGGTCATCACCGCGCGAAAGCCGTAGCGCACCGCCCAGGCGCCGGCGAGCGGCTGGGCGAAGCCCCACACCAGGTTCTGCACGGCGATGGCCATGGTGAAATCGGCCACCGCCATCGACAGGTCCCGCACCGCCGGCTGGACGAACAGGCCGAGGCTTTGCCGCAGGCCCATCGCCATGGTGAGCAATACCGAGGCGCCGATCAGGATGGCGGCATGCGAACGCAGGGGTCTGGAATCGGGCACGGCGGGCTTTGCTGGGGGCAGTCGCCCATATTAGGGCCTGCCCTGGCGCGTGGCTACTCGGATCGCCCCCGCGCGCCGGCTTTGTAGAATGCGCCGCCAGGCGCCCTTGCCTGTCCCCGTGCCCGTTCCCGCCCCTGTACCGAAAGCCCGCCCCCATGAGCGCCATCCGCTACGAAGTGCGCGACAACGTCGCCGAAATCCTGCTCGACAACCCGCCGGTCAACGCGCTCGACCGCGGCCTGATGGATGAACTCCTCGCCACCCTCGAGGGGGCCGGACGCGACGACGCGGTCGGCGCCGTCATCATCGCGAGCGCGGTGGCGGGGCGCTTTTGCGCCGGCCTGGATCTGGGAACCTATCTCCGGAGTTCGCCCGGCGAGGCGCGCGACATCGTCGAGAGCCTGTATGCGCGGCTGTGCGACATCCAGTTTAACCTCGGCAAGCCCTCGATCGCGGCGATCGCCGGCGCGGCGCGCGGCGGCGGCATGTCCCTGGCGATTTCCTGCGACATGATCGTCGCCGCCGACAGCGCCACCTTCGGCTACCCGGAAATCGAGATCGGCCTGCTGCCGGCGATCCATTACACCCACCTGCCGCGCATCGTCGGCCGCTATCGCGCCTTCGACCTGCTGTTCACCGGCCGCGCCTTCGGCGCGCGCGAGGCGCAGGACATCGGCCTGATCAGCCGCGCGGTGCCCGAGGCCATGGTGATGGAAGAGGCGCGCATCCTGGCGCGGCAATTCGCCGCCAAGTCGCCGCAACTCATGCGCATGGGCAGAAAGGCCTTCATGCATGCCATCGATGCGGATTACCGGCGCGGCGTGGCCGGCGCCGTCAATCTCATCAGCGCGGTGATCGGCACCGAGGATTCGAAGGAAGGCCTGACCGCCTTCGTGGAAAAGCGCAAGCCTAACTGGCGGCCGCGCAAGGCCTGAAGCGCGCCCGGCCCTGCCGCGACAACAGGCCACCGACCGCATCCGGCATGGGTGCTCAGGCGGCGGCAGGGCGCTTCATCAGCAGATATTTCTGCATGCCTTCCATCACCAGTTCGCCACGCTGGTTGTGCACGGTCGAGCGCATGGTCAGCACGCCCGTGGTGCGGTTCGGTACCAGTTCGGTGATCTCCAGTGCGCAATAGAGCGTGTCGCCGACGAACACCTTGCCGAGGAAGCGGCTGCTCTGTTCGATGAAGCCCTTGAGCGAATCCTCCACCATGTGCGGGAACAGGCCCGCGCCGGGGCAGGTCTGCGCCACCACCTGGAAGCCGTGCGCCAGCATGTGCGGCATGCCGTGCGCGCGGCAGTACTCCACGTCATAGTGCACCGAATGATTGTCGCCGCTGGCGAGCGAAAACGCGGCGAACAGGCCGTCGGTCATGGTGCGTGACGGCAGGTTGAAGCGCTCGCCGACCCTGAAGTCGTCGAAATAGCGTGTTTCGCACAGGCGGTGGTTGCGCGGGTCGAATGCGGTGGCTGCGGTCATTGCGTCATATCCCCGGATGTTGTCGGCATGCGCAGGATTTTCGCGCACCTCGGGGCGCCCGCGGCGCCAACCCCGGGTCGGGCCGCGTGCCGCGCGCTCAGAGCATTTCGAGCGGGATCGCGCCCTCGGGAGGCGGGAACAGCCGATCCAGTTCCGCCATTTGCGCCGCATCGAGATCGAGGGCGGCCGCGCCGGCGTTTTCCTTCAGGCGCGCCCGGTTTCCCGTTTTCGGAATCGCGATCACGCCATCCTGCGCCAGCAGCCAGGCGAGTGCCGCCTGCGCCGGCGTCATGCCTTGCGTTCGCGCGAAAGCGGCGAGCCCCGCATGGCGCACCAGTCGCGCCTGCTCGATGGGCGAGTACGCCATTACCGGAATGCTGCGTTCCGCCAGCCACGGCAGCAGGTCCCACTCCGGCCCGCGCCGGCCGAGGTTGTAGAGGATCTGGTTGGTAGCCACCGCCCGACCCGGCGCATGGGTCCACCATTCGCGCATGTCGCCGATGTCGAGGTTCGACACGCCGAAGTGGCGGATCTTGCCGGCGGCCTGCAAGGCTTCGAAGCCGGCGATGGTCTCGGCGAACGGAACGCTGCCGCGCCAGTGCAGCAGGTACAGGTCGATGCGGTCGGTGCCCAGGCGCTCGAGACTGCGCTCGCAGGCAGCAACCACGCCGCGGCGCGAGGCATTGTGCGGATAGACCTTGCTGACGATGAAGGCTTCGTCGCGTCGCCCGGCGATGGCCTCACCCACCAGTTCCTCGGCCGCGCCTTCGCCATACATCTCGGCGGTGTCGATCAGGGTGAGGCCCAGGTCGAGTCCCTCCCGCAGCGTTGCGATTTCCTCGCTGCGGGTGGCGCCGCGGTCGCCGATATGCCAGGTGCCCATGCCGAGCGCGGCCACGGTTTCGCCGCCGGGCAGGCGCACGGACCGCATCAGGGCATCCCCCGCCGCGTCATGCGCGCCCGGCGCCTAGCAGCGCCTCCCGCACCAGCGGCAGGCGGTCGTTGCCGAAATACATGTCCTCGCCGTTGACGAACATGGTGGGCGAGCCGAAGCCGCCGCGGCGGATCAGTTCCGCGGTGTTGGCCTTGAGCCGGTCCTTGATGTCCTGCTGCGCGATGCCGGCCAGAAATGCGGCGGGGTCGATCCGGCAGCGCGCGCAGAGGGCGCAGAGCACCGCGTCCTGCGAGATGTCCTCATCGCCACCCCAGTAGGCCTCGAAGGCCGCGGTGGCGAAGCGCACCAGCCCGCCCTGCGGTGCCAGCCACAGGCAGCCGCGCATGGCCTTCACGCTGTTGACCGGAAACACCGTCGGCGGGAAGCGGAGGGCGATGCCGCTGCGGCGCGCCCAGTCCTGCATGTCCTTTGCCTGGTAGGCGGCCTTGGCCGGCACCGGATGGTCGCGCGCGGCGTAGACGCTGGGGTTGACGCTGTTGAACACGCCGCCGACCAGGATCGGCTTCCAGGCGACTTGTGCGCCCATTTCGGCGGCCAGCGGCTGGATGTTGTGGAAGGCGAGATAGGTCCAGGGGCTGGAGATGTCGAAGTAGAAGTCGATCATCGGCGGGCTCGGCGGGCGGTTCGCGGCGGCTATCGGGTTCATGGCCGGGGAATATACTGCCTCGGTCAAACGCGGCCGCAGTTTTTGCGGCCGGCTGCTCGGCAATCGCGGATGCGGGCGCAAGGGACCAGACCATGCTAGACAAGATCCACCGCGCCTGCGGACCTGCGCCGGCGCTGCGGCGCCACGGGTGCTTGCCATGAAGGCGGCGGCCTCCATCGCGCTGCTGCTCGCGCTGATCGGCTACTGGCTGTGGACCCCCGACCGCGACCGTGCCGCGCTGGAGGCCAGGTACGCCGACGGCCCGGGCGACTTCATCGAGGTGGCCGGCATCCGCCTGCATGTGCGCGACAGCGGGCCGCGGGCCGGCCCGGCGGTGATCCTGCTGCACGGCTTCGGCGCGAGCCTGCACACCTGGGAAGGCTGGGCCGGTGCGCTGGCCGCCGACATGCGCGTCATCCGCCTCGATCTGCCGGGGTCCGGCCTGACCGGCCCCGACCCCAAGGGCGATTACACCGACGCGCGCGCCCTGGAAATCCTCGTCGCACTGATGGACCGCCTGGGCGTCGCGCGCGCCAGCCTGGTGGGCAACTCCATCGGCGGGCGCATCGCCTGGACCTTCGCGGCCACGCATCCGGCGCGGGTCGACAAGCTGGTGCTGGTGGCGCCCGACGGATTCGCCAGCGCGGGCTTCGAGTACGGCCGGGCGCCCGAGGTGCCGGCGGTATTCAGCCTGATGCGCTACGCGCTGCCGCGCGCGGTCATGCGCATGAATCTGGCGCCCGCCTACGCCGATCCGACACGCCTTTCCGACGCCGTGGTGGACCGCTACTACGACCTGATCCGGCTGCCCGGGGTGCGCGACGCCATGCTCGAGCGCATGCGCCAGACCGTGCTGCGGCCGCCGGAACCCCTGCTCCGGTTGATCGAGGCGCCGGTGCTGCTCCTGTGGGGCGAGAGGGACGCGATGATTCCCGCCGCCAACGCGCAGGATTACGTCAAGGTGCTGAAAAAAAGCGCGGTGGTCGTCCTGCCCGGGCTGGCGCATGTGCCGCAGGAGGAGGACGCGGCGCGTTCGCTGGTGCCGGTGCGGGCGTTTCTGCGGGATTGACCCGCCCTCACCGCTACTGCGCGCCGAAGGCGCCGCCCGCGCGGGCTTCGCGCAGTTCGTGCGCGCCGAGGCCGAGCAGCTGCTGCAGCACCTCTTCGGTGTGTTCCCCCGCCTGCGGCACCGGCGAACGCAGATCGGCCCTGGCGCCCGAAAGCCGATACGGCGGGTTGACGCCGGTGAATTCGCCCACCGCGTCGCGCACCCGGGTGAAGGTGCCGCGCGCGAGCAGATGCGCATCGGTGAGCGCATCGGCGGGTTCGTTGTAGCGCGCGCTGGGCACGCCGGCCGCAGCCAGGGCGGCCAGGCAGGCGGCGACGCTTTGCCCGCTCGACCATTCCTCGACGATGTTCATCAGGTGGCGCCAGTTGCGGCTGCGCATGGCCACGCGGGCGAAGCGTTCGTCGGCCTTGAGCGCCGGCCGGCCGATCGCCTCGCACAGGGCGGCGTAATTGCGGTCGGTGATGGGGGTGACGATCAGGTCGCCGTCGCAGGCGCGGACCGGCCCGTAGGTGAAGCGCGCGCCGGCCGGCGGCAGTTGCGCGGCCTGCAGCTCGTAGACCAGCAGGTTGAGCATGCAGTCGGTCAAGGCCACATCGACGCGCTGGCCGAGGCCGGAGCGCGCGCGCTGCAGCAGCGCGGTCTGGATGCCGGACATGGCATAGATGCCGCCCAGGATGTCGGCGATGAACACGGCGCCGGCGGCGGGCTGGTCGCGGTCGCCGGCGTAGCGCATCAGGGCGCGGTCGAAACCGCTCGAGGCATGCACGATGGGTGCGTAGGCGGGCTGGTCGGCCTTGGGGCCGCTCTGGCCGTGCCCGGAGATCGAGCAGTACACCAGGCGCGGGTTGATGGCCGAGAGCGTGTCGTAGTCCAGGCCAAGGCGCGCCATCACGCCGGGCCGGAAATTCTCCAGCACCACGTCGGCTTCGGCCGCCATGCGCTTGAGGAGCGCGATCGCCGCGGGCGTCTTCATGTCCAGGGCGATGCTTTTCTTGCCCGCGTTGAGTTGCCCGAAATAGGTGCTGTGGCCCTCGCGCAGCGGCGCGCGCTGGCGCATGTCCTCGCCACCGGGCGGCTCGATCTTGATCACTTCCGCACCCACGTCGGCCATCAGGCGCCCCGCATAGGGGCCGGCGATCATGCTGGTGAAATCGAGGACGCGGATGCCTGCCAGGGCATCGGTCTGGGGTGGGGCGGTCATGACGGGGCGGGCTTGCGCAAAAGGGAAGGGAAGCCGGATGTTACGCGCTGGCGCGCCGGGCCCTGCCAGCCGGTTGCGGCCCCGCCTTGCGGCCGCCTGCAGGGGTTTCCTTGAGCAGGCGATGCACCGACTCGAGATGGCTTTTCATCAGCCTGCTGGCGGTGTCGGCATCGCGCGCGCGCAGCGCGGCCAGGAAATCGCGACGCTTCTCCACCAGGCGCGGCTGCGGGTGGCCGCCGGCGGCCACCCGCGCGTAGACGAACTTCATCAGGATTTCGGTAAGCGAGGCCACCATCATCGACAGCACGTCGTTGCCGGTGGCGGCGGCCAGCAGGGCGTAGAACTCGCGCGAGCATTCCACCCGCTTGAGGAAGTCGCCGCTCCGGGTCACCTCTTCCGTGCCGTCGATGTTGGCGGCCAGTGCATCGAAGTCCGCATCGGCGGCACGCGCGCAGGCCAGGCGCACCACCAGTTCCTGGATGTGCAGGCGCGCTTCGGTGAGTTCGTCGACCGTGATCGAGCCCAGCGAGAACATGTCCTGCACCACCTGGTTCATGCGCCCGCCATCGCCTTCGCGGATGAAGGCGCCGCCCTTGACGCCCTTTCGCAGGCGCACGATGCCGGCGATCTCCAGGCTGCGCAGCGCCTCGCGCAGGGCGTTGCGGCCGACGCCCAGCTGCTGCGCGAGGTCGCGCTCGGCCGGCAGCTTGTCGCCGGGCTTGAGGCGGCCTTCGGCCACCTGCTCGCGGATGCGCTGGCAGATCTCCTCGAAGGCACGGCGCGTCTGGATCGGCTCGAAACGCACGACGGAGGTGGAGTCTTCGGCCATGGCGCGTTCCCGCCCTGCTGGTGCCCTAGCGCCCCGTGTACACCGGCTTGCGCTTCTCGACGAAGGCGCGCACCGCCTCCTTGTGGTCCTCGGTCTGGAAGGTCACCATCTCCAGGGCGTAGGAGGTGTCGAGGATCAGGTTCATCTGCGCCTTCAGCTGCTTGTTGACCGAGAGCTTGGTCCAGCGGATCGCCCAGGTGGGGCCGTTCGCGAGCTCCTCGGCGATCTCGCGCGCCCTGGTGAAGACCTCCTCCACCGGCACGGCATGGTTCACCAGGCCCATGCGCGCGGCTTCCGCCCCCTTGATCAGCGTGCCGCGCATGAGGAACTCCTTGGCGCGGTTCGGACCCACCAGCAGCGGCCAGATCACCGCGCCGCCGTCGCCCGCCACCAGGCCGATCTTCACATGCGGATCGGCGATGCGCGCGCCTTCGGCCGCTACCGTCACGTCGCAGAACAGGGCGACGGTCGCGCCCAAGCCGATGCAGTCGCCGTTGATGGCGCAGACGATGGGCTGGGGGCAATCCAGGATGTTCTGCACGATGCGCATGCCGCCGGACGGCTCGATCATCTCGCCCTCCTCGAAGACGTCGCCGCCCGGGCGCTCCAGCATGCCCTTGACGTTGCCGCCGACCGAAAAATACTTGCCGGAGCCCTGCAGCAGGATGGCGTTGACCGTGCGGTCGCGCGCCAGGTCGGCCCAGATGTCCTGTAGTTCCACATGGAAGCGGTGCGCGATGCGGTTGCCCGTGTCGGGCTGGTTGAGCGTGACGATGGCGAGCGTGCCCTCTTTCTCGATCTTCAGGCACGCGTAGCGGGAATAGTCGACGGTGGCGGCGGTCATGGCGGCTTGACAGGGTGGAGGCAGGGAATTATGCTAAATGGTACTACCATTAAATGCAAGACCCAAACGCAAGACCCAAACGGCCAGCCGATCCATGAACTTCACCGAAGAGCAACGGGCCTTCCGCGAGGGCATCCGCCGCATGGTCGAGAAGCATGTCGCGCCGATCGCCGCCGAGATCGACGAGACCGACCGCTTTCCCGAGGAACTGCTGCCGATCTTCGGCGACATGGGCCTGATGCAGCTATGGGTGCCGGAACAGTACGGCGGCCCCGGCGGCAACTTGACGCTCATGTGCATGGCGCGCGAGGAAATCTCCAGGGTGTCGCCCGCCTGCGGCTCGCTGGCCGGGCTGAACACCATGTTCATCATGCCGCTCCTGCATTTCGGCTCGGAGGAGCAGAGGAAGCGCTTCCTGCCGATCATCGCGCGCGGCGGCGTGCCCACGGCGATCGCGATCTCCGAGCCGCAGGCCGGCTCGGACGTGAGCGCCATGACCACCCGCGCGGTCAGGGATGGCGACTCCTACGTCATCAACGGGCGCAAGCAGTGGTGCAGCTATGGCGTGGTGGCGGAGTACATCGTGCTGATGGCCCGCACCAGCGGCGAATCCGGCGCCGACGGCATTTCCGCCTTCATCCTCGAGCCGAAAAAGATGAAGGGCATCACCTTCGGCCGGCACGAGCGCAAGATGGGCTGGCGCGGCGCGCCCAACACGCCGATCTTTCTCGACGATGTGCGGGTGCCGGTGGAGAACCTGGTGGGCGAGGAGGGCCGCGGCTTTCGCGCCTCGATGCGCGCGCTGGACCTGAACCGGCCCACCATCGGTGCGCAATCGGTGGGCCTCGCGCAGGGCGCGCTGGATGCGTCGGTCGCGTACGCGAAGGAGCGCAGGCAGTTCAAGCGGTCCATCGGCGAATTCCAGGGCGTGCAGTTCATGCTGGCCGACATGGTGATGAACATCGAGGCGGCGCGCGCCCTGGTGTACGAATGCGCCCGCGCCGGCGACGCAGGCGACTGGCAACGCCTCAACGCGCTGGCCAGCATGGCCAAGTGCTTCGCCAGCGACATGGCCATGAAAGCCACCACCGACGCTGTGCAGATTTTCGGCGGCTACGGGTACACCCGCGACTATCCGGTCGAGCGCATGATGCGCGACGCCAAGCTGGCGCAGATTTTCGAAGGCACCAACCAGATCCAGCGCATGGTCATCGCGCGCGACCTGCTCAAATAGAAAAAACGGAGACAGACATGCAATGCGTGTTCAACAAGGCATTACTCATCGCGGCTGCGCTCTGCGCCGCGCCCGGTGCCCTGCTTGCGCAGGCTTTTCCGAGCAAGCCGATCCGCATCGTCGTGCCCTACCCGGCCGGCGGCACCACCGACCTGATGGCGCGAGCCCTGCAGGAGCCGGTGCAGAAGGCGCTCGGCCAGCCCCTGGTGATCGAGAACAAACCCGGTGCCTCCGGCATCATCGCCGCGCGCGAAGTGGCGCGCTCGGCGCCGGACGGCCATACCCTGCTGTTCATCAACAGCGGCATCGTCGCCGTCACGCCTTATGTGGTGAAGGATGCGGGCTTCGACGGCGTCAAGGATTTCTCGCCGATCGCGCTGGTGTCGACCGCGCCGCTGCTGATGGTGGTCAACGCGGCGGTGCCGGCCAATGACATTCGGGGCTTCATCGAGTACGCGAAGCAGCAATCCGCGCCGGTCGAGTTTGCCTCGGCGGGTGTGGGCTCGTTCGGCCATCTGGCGAGTGAACTGTTCGCGCGCACCGCGGGCCTGAAGATGAGTCACGTACCCTACAAGGGCCAGGCGCCGACCACCAACGCGGTGGTGGCCGGCGAGGTGAAGATGCTCATCACCACCGCATCGGCGGCGATGAATGGTTTCATCGCCAACGGCAAGCTGAAGCTCCTCGGCGTGACCTCGCCCGAGCCCTCGCCGCTGGCGCCGGGCGCTCCGCCCTTGGCGTCAGCCCTGCCGGGCTATGCGGCGGAAACCTGGTTCGGCTTCATTGCCGCGGCCAACACGCCGGCGGAGGTGGCGGGCAAGCTCAACGAGGCGATCAGCCGCGCGCTGGAGGCGCCGGACATGCAGAAGCGCTTTTCCGGATTCGGTGTCCTGGCGAAAACCGCCAGCCCGCGTCGCGTGGGCGAGATGATCGCCGAGGACGTGGCGCGCTGGTCGCCGGTCATCCGCGACAACAACATCCGTGCCGACTGAGGCGACAAGCGGGCTTTGCACACCGTGAACCCGGCTTCCCAATCCGGGCGCGAGGAGCGCGAACTCCTGCGCGATTCGGTGCGCGGCTTTCTGGCGCAGCACTGGCCACCCACCCGCGCGGTGGCCGACCATGCCAATGCGGATGCGCTGGGCGCCATCTGGCGCGGGCTTGCCGGGCAGGGGCTCACCGCACTGGGCAGCGACGCCGAACTGGGCGGCATGGCCGAAGTGCTGGTGGTCATGGAAGAACTCGGGCGGGCCGCCTGCCCGGCGCCGCTGGCCGATGCGGTGCTGGCCAACCTGGCGCTTGGCACGGCGGCAACCGGTTCGGCAAGAAACTTCATCGCCGCGCTGCATGCCGGCAAGGCCATGCCGGTGTGGAGCTTCGGCGCCGCTGACGGCGACCCGAATGCTGGTGTGATCGCGGTACACGGCGCCGCCGCCAATGGCACGCTGCGCTTTGCCGACGCCGGCAGCGCCGCGACGCACGTGCTGGTCTTGCTTCCTGAAGGCGATGCGCTTGCGCTGGTGGCGTGCGCCGCCCCCGCCTGCACGGCGCTGCCGGCGCGCGCCATGGGCATGGCCGGCCAGGCGGAGTTGCAATTCGCCGACGCTCAAGCGGTGTCCTTGCCGCTCGCACGGATAGCCGGGCACGACTTGCATCGGTTGCGGCGCCTGTGCCTGATGGCCCGCGCCCATGGCGCGGCCCGGCGAGCCTTCGAGATGGCGGTGGAGTACGCCAAGGAGCGCCATCAGTTCGGCAAGCCGATCGGCAGCTTCCAGGCGGTGCAGCACAAGCTCGCCAACTGCCTGATCGGCCTCGAAGGCGTGCGCCTGACGGTGCAAAACGCCGTGGCGCTATACGATCGCCGCTCGGGAGACTGGCGTTACTTCGCCTCCGCCGCCGTCGCCTTCGGTGGCCCCGCACTGCGCGGCGTTTCACTGGAAACCCATCACGCCTTCGGCGCCCTCGGTTACGCGGAAGAACACGAGGCACCGCGCCATTTTCGCCGGGTCCACCTGGACACGCTCACCATGGGCGGCGTGCATCGCGCGCGCGAGGAACTGGCAGCGCATTTCTTCGATGAAGGCCGGGCCCTGCCGCGCCATGACCTGGGTGAAGCCGGCAACGCCTTGCGCGACGAGGTGGCGACCTGGCTTGCCACCCACTGGTCGGGCGAACGCAAGGCCGCGTTCGACGCGCGCGAGTTCCATGACCGCGAATTCGACCCGGACTTCGCGCGCGACATCGGCAAGACCGGCTGGATCGGGCTGATGTGGCCGCGCAAGCACGGCGGCCAGGCACGCACGCCCATCGAGCAGATCGCGTTCATGGAAGAAATGGAGCGGGCGGAGGCGCCACGCATCGGTGCCTCCGTCCAGGCCACCGCGCTCATGCTGTTCGGTACCCCGACGCAACAGGCGAAATACCTGCCCGAGATTCTCGCGGGCGAGGCCATGCACGGCATGGGCTACAGCGAGCCGGACGCCGGCTCCGACCTGGCTTCTCTCAAGACCTCCGCGGTGCGCGAGGGCGATGGCTGGGTGATCAACGGGCAGAAGATCTGGACCACCACCTGGTGGGGCAGGTACATGTTCCTTGCCGCGCGCACCAACCGTGCGGCCAGTCCCCCGCATGCCGGCATCAGCATGTTCATCGTGCCGATGGAGTCGCCCGGCATCCAGGTGAAACCGGCCGCCACCATGTACGACGGCAGCTTTTCCAACATCTTCTACGACAACGTGCGCGTGCCGGCCGACGCCTTGATCGGCGAGGTCGACGGCGGCTGGAAGGTGCTCACCAGCGCGCTCGCCACCGAGCGCGGCCTGGTGGGCGGCGGCATCGTGCTCAAGGTGGCGCATGCCTTCGGGCAATTGTGCCGACTGATACGCGGCAGCGAACGCGCCGGCCGGCCCTTGCATGAGGACGCGCTGGTCCGCGATCGTGTTGCGCAGTTCGCCGCCGACATCGAGGCGGGGCGCCAACTGATGATGCATTGCGCCGATCTTGCCGGCAGCGGCGCCACCCCGCCAGAGATGGGCGCGATCAGCAAGGTGTTCTCCGGCGAGCTGATGGAGCGCTTCGGCGAGGGCGCGCTGGAAATCCTCGGACAGGCCGCCACGCTCTCGCAAGGCGCCCCCGGCGCCATCCAGAACGGCCGCTTCGAGCAGAACCTGCGGCATTCGCTGATGTGGGTGATCAGCATCGGCACCAACGAGATCCAGCGAAGCCTGATCGCGCAGCGCGGGCTGGGGTTGCTGCGTTGAGGCGGTGCGCGAACCCCGCTCCGGATCGGGTGGGCGTATGGCCGTTCCCCGGTCCGGGAACTCGACCAAATGGCACAACGTCCCGGTCCGCGTGAAGGGGCAAGCCTTCCTGGATGCACCGGTGCCGACCGCAGGGCGGATCGCGTACGATTCGCACATGACGCTTTCGATCGACGCCGTGATCTTCGACTGCGACGGCACGCTGATCGACAGCGAGACCGTGGGGTTCGGCGCCATCCTGGAAGAGGCCCGGAAGCTCGGCATCCGCTTCGCCCCCGGCGAGGACATGCTCGATCTCAAGGGGCAGGCGATGTCCCGCACCCTGGCGGGGCTGGCGCAGCGGCTCGGGCGGCCCTTGCCCGAAGGGTACGAGGCGACCTTGCGCGCGGCCATGGCGCAAGCCTTCCGCGAGCGGCTGGACCTCATTCCGGGCGCCGTCGAAACCATCACCGGCATGAGGCGCCCCTATTGCATCGCCTCCAACGGCCCGCGCGCGAAGATGGACCTGACGCTCGGGCTCACCGGGTTGATGCCCTATTTCGAAGGCCGCATCTTCAGCGCCTACGAGGTGGGCTCGTTCAAGCCCGACCCCGGACTGTTTCTCCATGCGGCGCGCGCCATGGGCGTGGCGCCGGCGCGTTGCGCGGTGGTGGAGGACAGCATCACCGGCATCGCTGCCGGCGTGGCGGCAGGCATGACGGTCTATGCGGTGCATGCGCCGCGCGAACTTCCTGCCGACCTCGCCCAACGCGTGCACAGGCTCGAACACCTGGCCGAGTTGTGCGACGCGCCATGGAACCGGTGATCGAAGCCATGAATGCAACCACCGGGTCTGGAACCTCGCAAACGCGGCTGCGGGGCATGGCATGAGCACACGCATCATCGACGGCGCGACGCGCCTGTTGGGCATCGTCGGCGACCCGGTCGCCCAGGTGCGCTCGCCGGTCGCCTGGTGCGGCCTGTTCCGGCGCAACGGCATGAACGCGGTATGCATTCCCATGCATGTGACGCCCGCCGATCTCGAACGCCATTTCGACGGCCTGCGCACCGTGCGCAACATGATGGGGCTGATTGTCACGATCCCGCACAAGCCGGCGACGGCGCGCTACGTCGATGAGCTGACCGAGCGCGCGCGCCTGGCCGGCTCGGCCAACCTGGTGCGCATGGGCGAGGACGGGCGCTGGGTCGGCGACATCCATGATGGTGTCGGGTTCGTGCGTGCGCTAGAGGCGTCGGGGCGCGGCGTCGCGGGCCTGCGTGCGCTGGTGGTGGGTGCCGGCGGCGTGGGCACGGCCATCGCGTTCGCCATTGCGATGGCGGGCGCGGCGTTGGTGGACGTGTTCGACCCGTGGGCGGCACGCGCAAACGACCTGTCGCGGCGCATCAATGATTACGGCGTACGGTCTGCCGTGGCGGCCGCGCGCGGCGCCGGCTACGACCTGATCGTCAATGCCAGCCCGCTGGGCATGCGCGCCGGTGACCCGCTGCCGATCGACCTGACCGGCGTCGCCCGCGAAGCCATCGTCGGCGACGTCGTCAACGTGAACGTCCTGACGCCCCTCCTGGAGGCCGCGCATGCGCTTGGTTGCCATGTGCAGCGCGGCGTGGAGATGATGGAGCACCAGATCGCGGTGACCGCCGAATTCCTCGGCCTGGGCGCGGGCGACTGGAGCGCGGCGGCGGTGCGGCAGATCCTCGCCGAGGCAGACGCTGCGTAGCCCGCGCCGTATACTTTTGAGGCGGGCGCAAGAAGCCCGGCACGCACGACAAAGCGCTTCGCGGAGAACCGGAGAACATGCGAGAAATACAGGTGCCGATCCTGATCGTCGGCGGCGGCGGCTGCGGCCTGTCGACCTTCATCTTCCTTTCCAGCCTGGGGGTCGAGAGCCTGATGGTCGAGCGTCACGTCAGGCCTTCGCCGATGCCCAAGGCGCGCGCGCTCAATCGCCGCACCCTGGAAGTGATGCGCCAGTACGGCCTGGAGGACGAGCTGCGCGAGGGTGCCATGCCCGGCGGCTATGTGTCGAAGATCCGTTGGTGCACCAGCCTGGGCGGCGACGGCCCGATCGACCGCAGGACCCTGTTTGAAATGGAGTCCTTCGGCGGCGGCAGCCTGCACCAGGAGTACGAGGCCGGCAGCCCGTTCGGCAAGTTCCTGATGTACCCGCAGGTGCGCCTCGAGCCCTTCCTGCGCGGCCGCGGCGAGAAGATGAACGTCGGGCGCATGCTGTTCAACACCGAATTGCTCGAGCTCACCCAGGACGCCGGCGAGGTACGCGCCGTCATCGGCGACCGCGCCAGCGGCGAGAAGACCCTGGTGCGCGCCCGCTACCTGGTGGCGGCCGACGCCGGCCGCACCGTCGGGCCGATCGTCGGCTCGCGCATGCAGGGCTCGGCGGTATTGAAGGAGATGATCACCGTCTACTTCCGCGCCGACCTGTCCGCCTATTTCGACGACGACCAGCTCTCGACGACCGTGTTCGTCAATCCGGAGGGCGACACCGCCTTCTGGGGCAGCGGCGCCCTGGGCAAGATCGGCCCGCCATGGGATCGCACCTGTCGCGAATGGCTGCTGCACAGTTCCGTGCGCGCGGGCGATCCGGAGAAATTCGACGACGCGACGCTGATCGCGCGCATCCGCGAACTGCTGCGCATTCCGGACCTGGCGGTGGAGCTGCTGGGCCACGCGCCCTGGACCGTGCAGGGGCTGCTGGCCGAGCGCTACCGCTTCGGCCGCGTGTTCCTGGCCGGCGACGCCGCGCACCGCCATCCGCCGGCCACCGGGCTGGGACTCAACTCCGGCATCCAGGATGCGCACAATCTCGCCTGGAAACTGGCCATGGTTCTCAAGGGCCATGCCACCGACCGCCTGCTCGACACCTACGAGACCGAGCGCCGGCCGGTGGCCGAACGCAATGTGCGCTGGGCCCTGTTCGCCTTCTCGAACGCGCAGCTCACCGGGCCGGCGATGGGCATCATTCCCGGCAATCCCGCCGAGAGCCTGGCCAATTTCCGGGCCCTGCTCGCCGACGACGACGAAGGCGAAGCCCGGCGCGTGCGCCTGGCCCATGTGATGGAGATCAACCGCACCGAGTTCCAGGCCAACGATCTGGAGATCGGTTTCTGGTACGCGGGGCCCGCCGTGCTGTCCGACGGCACGCCGGCGCCGCGCCGCGACCCGACCGGCTTTCGCTTCCACGCGACCACGCGGCCGGGTCACCGCCTGCCGCATGCGTGGATCGGCCGCAAGGGCGCCATCGTGTCCACCCTCGATCTGGTGGCGCCGGACCGCTTCGTGCTGCTCGTGGGCCAGCCGGGCTCGCCGTGGATGGAGGCCGCGGCCGCCGCCGGCGCGGCGCTAGGCGTGCCCCTCGAGGCCATCGCGGTGGGCGATCATGGCGAGGTGATCGATCGCGACCACGCCTGGCGGCGCCAGCGCGAGGTCGATCCGACCGGCGCCGTGCTGGTGCGGCCCGACCAGCATGTGGGCTGGCGCGCCGCCTGCCTGCCGGCCGACCCGGCCGGCGCCCTGCGCGATGCGCTTGCGCGCATCCTCGGACGCTAGGGCGGCGCGCCAACGCCGCTTGCGCCCCGCATCGGCCATCGACCGGAAACCCGACCAAGGAACCCCATGCCCGCCCTGGAAATGACCATCGAAGACGGCATCGCCACGCTGCTCTTCAACCGCCCCGAGGCCAAGAACGCCATCAACATGGAGATGAGCGACGAACTCGACGCCGCCATGCTGCAGATCGACCGGGACCGCGACATCCGCGTCGTCATCCTCACCGGCGCGGGCGGCGCGTTCTGCGCCGGCGGCGATGTGCGCGTGATGAATGCCAACGCCGCCGCCGGCACCATGACCGCGGAGGCCCGCCGCGCGCGCATGCAGCGCGCGCACCGCACGGTGAAGCTCCTGGCCGGGTTGGACCGGCCGGTGATCGCTGCCGTCGACGGCCCCGCCTTCGGCGCCGGCTTCAGCATCGCGCTCCTCGCCGACATGGTGCTGGCCACCCCGCGCGCGCGCTTTTGCATGGCCTTCGCGCGCATCGGCCTGATCCCCGACTATGGCGCGCTCTACACGCTGCCGCGCATCGTCGGGGTCGCCCGCGCCAAGGAGATCATGTATTCGGCGCGCGAGATAGGCGCCGTCGAGGCGCGCGAACTCGGCATCGTGCTGGAAATCGCCGGCGAGGACGCCCTGCTCGCGCGCGCCCGCGAACTGGCGCGCGCGCTGGCCGGCGCGTCGCCGGTCGCCTTGTCGCTGACCAAGAGCGCGCTCAACAGTTCGCTCGCGAGCGAACTGTCGACCATGCTCGACATCGAAGCCGCCGGCCAGGGCATCGCCGGGGTGAGCGACTACGCCAGGGAGTCGTTCCGCCGCTTCGCCGCGCGCGAGCCGGCGCAATTCGCCTGGCCGGCGCCCAGGTGAAGCGCAGCCCCGCCGGCGCCGAGGTGCCCGGCCTGCACCTGTACCGCGACCCGGTCGCGCACCTGCGCTCGGTGCCGTTCTGCTTCGCCGCCGGCGCCCAATGGGTGGCCCGGCGCGGCGATGGCATCGAGATCCGCCTGCCGTACGGCCGGGCGGTCGGCAACCCGGCCAGCGGCGCCATCGACGAGCGCGCCGTCATGGCCGTTCTCGACCACGTGTCGGGGGCGACGGTGTACGCGCTGCTGCAGGACGACCCGCGGCCCACCGCCACGCTCGACCTGCGGGTGGCGTTCCAGCGCCCGCCGCCGCCCGGCGCGGACATCATCTTCACCTCCGGGCCCGCCTGCATGACCGACAACGTTGCCTTCATCGCCGGCCGTGCGCGCACCGCGGACGGCCTGGAGGTGGCCACTTCGTCCGGCGCCTTCATCGTCGGCGCGCATCCTGGCGGCGCCACGCCCGACAAGGGCACCGACCTGTGGCAGCCGGCGCGCCCGTTCGACACCCGCGATGCGTCGCGTTGCGCCTCGTTCGACGAATTCCTCGGCATCGTCCGGCACGGCCAGCATGTGCGCATGGAGTTCCATGACCGCCTGATCGGCGCGGTCTCGCTGCCGGCACTGCACGGCGGCACCGTGGCGGCGCTGCTGGCCACCGCGGCCGGCGACCTGGCGGCGCAAGCCGGCGCGAGCCGCATGGTGGCGATTTCCATCCAGTACCTGCGCGCCGGCCGCGCCGAGGCCACCTCCGCGTCCGCCGAGGTGGAGCGGCGCGGCGCGCGCTCCGGGGTGATCAACGCGGTGGCGCGCCAGGCGCACGGTGCGCGCATCGTGGCGCGCGCCCAGGCCACGTTCATCGCCGGCGCCTGAGCGCCTTCCCGGGAGGCGGCATGCATTCCGCACCAGCCCCGCTCGACCCGCGCGCATTCGGCAACGAACTGGTGTCGGCGCAGGCCTTCGCCGACCTGCCGCGCATCCACGCCACGCTGGCGCGGCTGCGCGCGCACGGCAAGCCGCTCTGGGTGACGCCGGACAACTTCCGCCCGTTCTGGGCGGTGGGCCGGCATGACCAGATCGTCGCGGCCTCCTCCGACAATGACATCTTCATCAGCAGCCGCCGCCTGAACCTGATGAGCCGGCTGCAGGAGGCGGCGGCCTTCAGGGGGGCGGAACGCTACGGCAAGGTGCTGCGCACCCTGGTGCACATGGACGAGCCTGACCACAAGAAGTACCGCGCCGTCACCCAGTACTGGTTCACCGCCGCAGCGGTCAAGCACCGGCAGGCGATCCTGGAAGGCCTGGCGCGCGAGTTCGCCCGCAAGTTCGACGGGGCCAACGGCGGGGTGCTCGATTTCGCCGCCGAGGTGGCCACGCTTTTCCCGCTGCGCGTGATCATGGCCATCCTCGGGATTCCGCTCGAGGACCTGCCGCTCATGCATCGCCTGACCAAGACGCTGTCGGCGCCCAACGACCCGGATTTCAGCAGCGATACCGCGCGCGGCGACTCGATGTTCGACTCGATCCCCGAGTTCACCGATTATTTCCTGCGCGTCATCGCCGACCGGCGCCGCCATCCGCGCGACGACCTCGCCACCGTGATCGCCACCGGCAGCGTCGATGCGGGCCCCCTGGGGGAACTCGAGGCGGTGTCGTATTTCATCACCATGGCGGTGGCGGGGCACGACACCACGGCGGCAGCCATGGCGGGCGGCTGCGCCGCGCTGGCCGAGCGCCCGGCGGACTGGGCACGGCTGCGTCGCGATCCCGCGCTGCTGCGCCATGCCGCCGATGAAATGATCCGCTGGGTCACCCCGATCAAGCACTTCATGCGCACCGTCACGCGTGATTGCGAGCTCGGCGGTCAGGCGATCGCCAGGGGCGACGGGCTGGCCCTGTTCTACCTGTCGGGCAACTTCGACGCGGCGGAATTCGAGGCGCCCGCGGAATTCCGCATCGACCGCCACCCGAACCGGCAGATCGCCTTCGGCTTCGGGCCGCATGTATGCCTGGGCATGGCGCTGTCGCGGCTTGAGCTGACCGTGTGGTTCAGCGAGATGCTGCGGCGCGTCGAAACGCTCGAGCCCGCCGGCCCGGCGCGCCTCCTGGAGTCGAATTTCCTCGGCGGCTACAAGTCGGTGCCGATCCGTTACCGGCTGGCAGAACGATCCGGCGCCGCGGATTGAAACAGTAGAATCGAACGAAACCGGCGCATATCAGGGAGCGCGTGCGATGAACCAGCAGGACTTCGACCCGATCGGCTGGGCGGTGGTGGATGACAAGGCGCGCGGCGTTTTCCGCGTACACCGGCGCGCCTTCGTCGACCAGAACATCTTCGAGCTGGAGCGCAACCGCATCTTCAACCGCTGCTGGATCTATGCGGCCCATGTGTCGGAAGTGGCCGAGCCCGGCCAGTTCATTTCGCGCGACGTGGCCGGCCGCGCGCTGATCGTCAACCGCGACCGCGACGGCAGGCTGCATGTGTTCTTCAACACCTGCACGCACCGGGGTGCGCTGGTGTGCCGCGAGTCCCGCGGCAAGGCGCGCAACTTCTCCTGCCCGTACCACGGCTGGACCTTCGCAGACGACGGCAGGCTGGTGCACCAGCCGATCCCGGCGTCGTATTCGCCGGAGTGCAACCGCGACGGCGAGCTCAACCTGCGCGAGGTGCCGCGCTTCGACGAGTTCTGCGGTTTCATTTTCGTCAACTACGACGCCGAGGCGATTGCGCTGGCCGATTACCTAGCCGATGCCGGCGACTACCTGCGCATGGCCTCGCAACACGGCGCCGGTGGCGCGGGAATGGAGATCGTCAACGGCACGCAGACCTACTGCGCCCGCGCCAACTGGAAACTGCTGCAGGAGAACAGCGCCGACGGCTACCATGCCGACACCACCCATGCCACCTACATGGACTACATCAGGGCCCGCGAGGGCGCGGTGCTGAACCTTTACTCCGACAAGGGGTTCGGCCGGGTGCGCAACCTCGGGCGCGGCCATTCGGTCTCGGAATCGATCTGGGGTACGCCCTGGGGCCGGCCGTGCGCCCGGGCGATGCCGTCGTGGGGGGATGACATCAAGGCGGAAATGGAGGGTGTTTTCGAGGCGATGTCGGCGCGCATCGGCCGCGAGCGCGCCGACTTCATCTGCCATGGCGACCGCAACCTGCTGATCTTTCCCAACCTGGTCGTCAACGACGTGTGCGCGCTGACCGTGCGCACCTTCTACCCCAAGGCGCCGGACTATTTCGAGGTCAACGCCTGGGCGCTGGCACCCAGGGGCGAGAGCCAGCGCCTGCGCGACCTGCGCCTGCGCAACTACCTCGAATTCCTCGGGCCCGGCGGCTTCGCCACGCCCGACGACCAGGAAATGCTGGAGTTGTGCCAGAAGGGCTACCAGGCGCATGCGGGGGTCGAGTGGAACGACATCTCGCGCGGCATGCTCAGCGAGGACGGCGAGGCCCCGGCCAAGCAGGATGAACTGCAGATGCGCACCTTCTGGCGCCGCTGGCGGGACCTGCTGGCCGGCCAGCAGGTCTAGGGGCGCAGGGCATGAGCGTGCGCACCGTGACCCGGCCGGAAGTCGAGGATTTCCTGTTCCATGAAGCCGACCTGCTCGACAACTGGCGCCTCGAGGAGTGGGCCCTGCTCTTCACCGACGACGGCGAATACCTGATCCCGCCCACCGATACGCCCGACGGCGACCCGCGGCGCGATCTCTTCCTGGTCTATGACGACCGGCATCGCCTTGGCGAACGGGTCAGGCGGCTGGGCAAGAAAACTGCGCACGCCGAGTTTCCGCATTCGCGCACCCGCCACCTGGTGACCAACGTGCGCATCAGCCAGGATGCGGAAGGCGTGCAGGCTACCTGCAATTTCGTGGTGTACCGGTCGAAGAACGGCGTCAACGACGTTTATCCCGGCCACAGCGTCTACCGGCTGCTGCCGCAGGAAGGCGGCGGCTTCCGCATCCGCTCCAAGCGCGCCACGCTGGATGTCGATACCCTGCGCCCGCAGGGCAAGGTCAGCATCATTCTCTAGGAGGGCCGCCCATTGAGCAGACCCTATGATGGCCAGGTGGCGCTCGTCACCGGCGCAGGCAAGGGCACCGGAGGCGTGGGCCGCGCCATTGCCCTGGCGCTGGCCGCCGGCGGTGCGCGGGTCATGGTGTCCGATGTCGATCCGCGGGTCGCCGAGACCGCGGCCGAGGTGCGCGCCGAAACCGGCATGGATACCCTGCACCATGTCGGCTCGCTCGCGGAAGAAACCAACGTCAGCCAGATGGTCGACCAGACCATGGCCGCCTGGGGGCGCATCGACATCCTGGTCAACAACGCCGGCGGCGGCATCATCCGGCCGTTCCTGGAACATGATGCCGCCTCCCTTACCGAAACCCTGGCGCGCAACCTGTGGACCGCCATCTGGTGCTGTCACAAGGTCCTGCCGCACATGGTCAGGCGCAATTACGGGCGCATCGTCAACATCGGCGCCGATTCGCTGCGCACCGGCATCCCCAATCATGCCGGCTACAACGCGGCCAAGGGTGGCGTCATCGGCATGAGCGTGGCACTGGCGCGCGATTTCGCCGCCCATGACATCACCATCAACACCGTCTCGCCCTGCCTGATCAATACCGCCCGTTTCCAGGCGCTCAAGGTGAGCGACCCGGCGCTGGCCGGCAGGTTCGAGGGGGTGATTCCCAAGGGGCGCGGCGTGGCCATCGGCGAGGTGGTCGATGCCGTATGCTTCCTGGCCCGGCGCGAAACCGGATTCATCACCGGTCAGGAAATCAGCATCAACGGCGGCAGCGCCATGCCCTGAGCGGGCCGCGCGGCGCCGCCCCGGTACAAGAGAACCCGCGGCCGAAGTGCCGACGGCGTCAACCAGGAGACAGTGGACATGCAAGGCACTCTGAAATCGGCCGCACGGCGCGGGCTCGTCGCCCTGCTCTCGCTTGTCGTTTGCGGCGCGGCTACCGCGCAAGGCTATCCCAACCGGCCGATCCGCATCGTCGTGCCGTACCCGGCCGGCGGCGCCACCGACCAGATGGCGCGCATCATCCAGCAGCCGCTGGCGGAAATCCTCGGCACGACCATCATCATCGACAACAAGGCCGGCGCGGGCGGTGCCATCGGCACCGAGGCGGCGGCGCGCTCCGCACCGGACGGCTATACGCTGGTGTTCGGCAATGCCGGCCCCAATTCGATGGGCCCGGCGATCAAGAAGACGCCCTACGACCCGATCCGCGACCTGGCGCCGATTTCCTTCGTCGGCAACGTCCCGCTATTCCTGGCGGTGCATCCCTCGATGCCCGTCAACAGCACCAGGGAACTCATCGACCTGGTGCGGGCCAATCCCGGCAAGTACAACTACGGCTCGGTCGGCATCTCGTCGGCCTCGCACCTGATCGGCGAGTACTTCAATTTCGTCACCGGCCTGAAGATGACCCATGTGCCCTACAAGGGGGGCGCGCCGGCGATGGTCGGCTTCATCGGCGGCGAGGTGCAGGTGATGTTCATGACCGGGCTCGACGGCCTGCAGCATGCCCGCGCCGGCAGGCTCAAGGTGCTCTCGATCGCCACCGAGAAGCCCACCGACCTGGCGCCCGGCGTGCCGACGGTGGCGGAGGTGGTGCCCGGCTTCAACGGTTCGGTCTGGTTCGGCCTGCTGGCGCCCGCCGGCACCCCTGCGGACATCATCGCCAGGGTGCAGGACGCGGTGGCCAAGGCGGTGCTTCGCCCGGCCGTGAAAAAGGCGTTCGGCGATCTGTCGGTCGATCCGGTGTCCAACACGCCCGAACAATTCGCCCGCGTGATCGCCAGCGAACTGGCGCAGTGGACGCGGGTGGTCCGGGAGTCCGGCGCGAAGTTCGAATGAACACCGCGCAGACCAGGCCATGATCCGCTACCGCAAGCTGGGCTACGTGGCGCTCAACGTGACCGACACGGAGCGTTCCGCCGCGTTCTATCGCGACCAGGTCGGCCTGCAGCCGGTGCCCGCCGCGGAGGGCGAGGCGACGCGGTTTTTCCGCTGCGACTACGATCATCACAACATCATGCTGTTCGCCGGCGCGCGGCCGGGTCTCAAGCGCATCGGTTTCGAGATGGAATCCGCGGCGCACCTCGACACCTTGTTCGAGTCGCTGCAGAACAAGGGCCTCAAGGTGTGGGAGGTGCCGCGCGAGGAGTGCGCGCGCTTCCACCAGGGCGCAAGCTTTCGCCTGGCCGAGCCTTGCACCGGCGCCACCTTCGAGTTCTACGCGTCGATGCTGGAGTTCGGCGGACAACCCTTCCAGCACACGTTGGCGAAAATCCAGCGTCTCGGGCATGTGGTGCTGCGCACGCCGGAGTATGCCGAGGCGGTGGCTTTTTTCACCGGCGTGCTCAACTTCAAGGTGTCCGATTCGATCGAGGAGGCGGTGACCTTCATGCGCTGCTTTCCCAACCCGTTTCATCATTCCCTCGGGCTGGGCAAGGGGAAGGCGCGCGGCCTGCACCACGTGAACTTCATGGTCACCGAGGTGGACGACATCGGCCGCGCGCTCTGGCGCTTCAACAATGCGCAGGTGCCCATCGTCAATGGCCCCGGCCGCCATCCGCCTTCGGGCAGCATGTTCCTCTATTACCTCGATCCCGACGGCCTGACCCTCGAATACAGCTACGGCATGGAGGAGTTCCCCGAGGTCAATCCGCGCAAGCCGCGCGTGCTCGAACCGATCCGCGAATCCTTCGACTACTGGGGTGCGCCGACCGATCCGCGCAAGTCGGCCGTGGGAGAGATCGAGGCAGCCTGCGAGGCCGGCGCGGGCGGCGCCTGAACGTCTTGCGCGGGCATTCGCGGCGACGCCTGCGACCGGTGCGCCGGCGGGGACGGGCCATCGCGGGCGGCGCCTGCCTGTAGACTTGGCGTACCGCGCGCGCCTGGGTCGGCCGCGCCTGACCCATTCAAAAGGAGACAGCAGTGGCACAAAGCGCAGCGTCCAAATCCGCAACGCAGAAGCCGGCATTGCCGGGCAATCCGCGCAAGAGCGAGCTGCGCGACGGCATGCAGGTCGACTGGGATGTGTCGATCCCGGCGCGCGACGGCCTGCTTCTGAAGGCCGACGTGTTCCGCCCGCCGACCAAGGGCAAGTACCCGGTGATCATGACCTACGGCCCCTACGGCAAGGGGCTATCGTTCCAGCGCGGCTACAAGACCGCGTGGGAGATCATGGCCAAGAACCATCCCGACGTGACCGCCGGCTCCACCAACAAGTACCAGAACTGGGAAGTGGTCGACCCCGAGAAGTGGGTCAAGCATGGCTACATCTGCATCCGCGTCGATTCGCGCGGCGCCGGCATGTCGCCGGGCTACATGCAGCTGTGGAGCCCGCAGGAGGCGCAGGACTTCTACGACTGCATCGAATGGGCCGGCGTGCAACCCTGGTGCAACGGCCGCGTCGGCCTGAACGGCATCTCCTATTACGCCATGAACCAGTGGCAGGTGGCGTCGCTGAAGCCGCCGCACCTGGCCGCCATCTGCACCTGGGAAGGCGCGGCCGACATGTACCGCGACCTGTCGCACCACGGCGGCATCCTGTGCGACTTCATCAAGAACTGGTACGACATGCAGGTGCGTACCGTGCAGTACGGCCTGGGCAAGCGCGGCCCGAAGAGCGACGTCACCGGCCGGCCGGTGTGCGGCGATGTCGAACTCACCGACCGCGAACTGGTCGCCAACCGCGAGGCCTACGCCGCCGCTGCGCTCGAGCACGCCATGGACGACGCCTACTGGAAGGCGCGCATGCCCGAATGGGACAAGGTCGACGTGCCCATCCTCTCGGCGGCCAACTGGGGCGGGCAGGGGCTGCATCCGCGCGGCAATTTCGAGGGCTACACCCGCGCCGCCTCCAAGAACAAGTGGCTCGAAGCCCACGGCATCGAGCACTGGACGCATTTCTACACCGACTACGGGCGCATGCTGCAAAAGCGCTTCTTCGATTATTTCCTCAAGGGCAAGAAGAACGGCTGGGACAAGCAGCCGAAGGTGCAACTGCAGGTGCGCCATGTCGACAAGTTCGTCATGCGCCACGAGAACGAATGGCCGTTGAAGCGCACCAAGTGGACGAAGTTCTACCTGGACCCGGCGCACATGACCCTTTCGCCGACCCCGCCGGCCAAGGCGGGCAAGGTGTCCTACAGGGGCTTCTCCGACGGCGTGACCTTCATGCTGCCGCCGCAGGCCAAGGACATCGAGATCACCGGTCCGTCGGCGCTGAAGCTGTTCGCTTCCTCCTCGACCGAGGATGCGGATTTCTTCGTGGTGTTGCGCATCTTCTCGCCGGACCTGAAGGAGGTGGTGTTCCAGGGCGCGCTCGATCCGCACACGCCGGTGGGGCAGGGCTGGCTGCGCGCTTCGCACCGCAAGCTCGATCCGGAACTCTCCAAGCCCTGGCGCCCGTACCACCCGCATGAAGTCAGGGAACCGCTCGCGCCCGGCAAGGTGGTGGAACTCGACATCGAGATCCTGCCCACCTCCATCGTCGTGCCGGCCGGGTACCGGGTGGCGCTCACCATCCGCGGCAAGGACTACGTGTATCCCGGCCCCGCCGGCGTGCTGTCGAACATGAAGTACCCGATGACCGGCTGCGGCCCCTTCACCCACACCGACCCCACCGACCGGCCGGCGAAGGTGTTCGATGGCGTCAATACCCTGCATGTGCGCCCGGGCAAGGCGCCGTATGTCCTGCTGCCGGTCATCCCGGGCAAGCCGCCCGGGGCGGCCAAGCCCAAGGCGGCCAAGCCCAAGGCTGCCTGACCCGGGAGAGGCCGCATGATCCATCGTTGCGTCGATTGCCACACCCATGTCGTGCCGGAGAACTTTCCGGCCTACGCCGGTTCGAATCCGGATGTTCCCTGGCCCTCGATGGCGCCGGCGCATGCCTGCCATCGCCATGTGGTCATCGCCGGCAAGAACTACCGCACGGTATCGGATGGCGCATGGAGCGTGGCGCGGCGCATCGAGGGCATGGGCGCCATGCGCGTGGGCCGCCAGGCCCTTTCGCCGATGCCCGAGCTGCTGTCCTACTGGCTGCCGGCCGACGACGCGCAGGTGCTGCTGCGCTACATCAACGACACCATCGCCGGCATGATCGCCGCGGCGCCTGACCGCTTCGTCGGCCTGGGCGCGGTGCCGTTGCAGGACATGGACCTCGCCCTGCGCGAACTCGAGTACGTCAGGAACACGCTCGGCTTCGCCGGGGTGGAGATCGCCTCGCATGTCAACGGGGTCTCGATAGGTGACGCGCGCTTCGATGCGTTTTTCGCGGCATGCGAGCGGATGGGGGCGGCCATCTTCGTGCATGCCCTGCGGCCGGCCGGGCAGGACCGCATCGTCGGCGCGCTTTCGGAGCAGGCGGTGGCCTTCCCCGGCGACATCGGCCTGGCCGCGGCGGCTGTCATCACCGGCGGGGTGGCGGCGCGGCATCCGCGACTGCGCATCGCCTTCTCGCACGGCGGCGGCGCGCTGTCGGTGATGCTGCCGCGCCTGGCGCATGCCTGGAAAATGACGCCCAGGGCGCTGGAACACATGCCCGAGGCGCCCGAGGTGTATGCGCGGCGCTTCTTCTACGACTGCGTCGTGTTCGACCCGCTCCTGGTCAAGCTGCTGATCGAGCGCTACGGCGCTTCGCAAATCCTCGTCGGCAGCGACTACCCGTTCGCCATGGGCGAGGGAGACCCGGTGGGCCTGCTCGAGCGCAGCGAGCTCGATGCGCCCACCCTCGAAGCCATCACCGCGACGAACGCCACGCGTTTTCTCGGCATTTGAGGCATCGGCGTGCGCCCGGTCGTGCAACAGGATGGCCCGGGCCGTGACATTCATCACTATTGACGAGAAATGCCCTGGGGGCGGTGACGTAGTTCACAGACAGGGCAGGGCCGGGTGGGTAGAGTGGGGACCGTCTTCTCCTCTTCTGCCCCTCAGACAGGCAGTTTGGCCGCAACCCTTGCCGGTTGCGGCCTTTTCTTTTGTGCGTCGGGTCTTTTTCATGCTGGCGGGGTTGGCTGCTGCTGCGGCGGCCGCAGCAGCAGCGTCGGCCGCGCCGCCCGACACCATCGCCCAGCGCGTGCTGGCGTGCGTGCCCTGCCATGGCAACGAAGGCCGCGCCACCAACGAGGGCTATTACCCGCGGATCGCTGGCAAGCCGTCGGGCTATCTCTACAACCAGCTGCTCAATTTTCGTGACGGGCGCCGGCGCAACGCGGCGATGGCCTACCTGGTGGCGCACCAGACCGACGCCTACCTGGCCGAGATCGCAGCCCACTTCGCCGCGCAACGCCTGCCGTATCCGCCGTCGCGCGCCGGCAACGCCGGGCCGGCCGAACTCGAACGCGGACGGCAACTGGCCGAGCACGGCGACAAGGCGCGGGCGATACCCGCATGCGCGAGCTGCCACGGCGGTGCATTGACCGGGGTCCTGCCGGCCACGCCGGGGCTGCTGGGCCTGCCGCGGGATTACCTGAGCGCGCAGATCGGCGCCTGGAAGGCCGGGTCGCGCCGCGCCGCGGCGCCGGACTGCATGGCGCAAATCGCGCGCGCGCTCGGCCCGGAGGACATCGGCGCGGTATCGGCCTGGCTGGCTTCGCGGCCGGTGCCGCCGAACCCCGATGCCGTTGCGGCGGCCGGGTCGGACCCGCCGCTCAGGTGCGGCACGGTGCCCGCGACGGTGCCTCGATGAGGCGTGCGGCAGCGATCGCAGGCGCCTTGCTGGCACTGATGCTGGCGGTGATCGGCGGGTTGCTTGTGCGCGGCATCGCCGAGCCGGTGGAGGCGGTGCCGGCAGCCGCCGTGGCGGCAAACGGTCCGACCGCCGTGGCGGCAAACGGTCCGACCGCAGTGGCGGCGGACGGGCCGGCCGTGGTGGCGCGCGGTCGCTATCTCGCGCTGGCAGGCAATTGCAGGGCCTGCCATACCGAGCGCGGCGGATTGGCCTATGCGGGCGGCCGCGCCATCGAGACGCCATTTGGCCGGATGTATGGTTCCAACCTCACTCCCGACCCGACGCACGGCCTGGGCGCCTGGAGCGCCGACGATTTCTGGCGCGCCCTGCACCATGGCAAGTCGCGCGACGGGCGCCTGTTGTATCCGGCGTTTCCCTATCCCAGCTTCACCCGCATGCCGCGCGCCGATGCCGATGCGCTGTTCGCCTACCTGCGCACGCTCGAACCGGCAGCCACGCCCAACCGCGCGCACGAACTGCGTTTCCCGTACAACCAGCCCGGCCTGCTGGCGCTCTGGCGCGGACTCCACTTTCGCGCCGGCACGTACCGGTGGCAGGCCGACCGCGATGCCGAATGGAACCGGGGCGCCTACCTGGTGCAGGGGCCGGGGCATTGCAACGCCTGCCACACCCGGCGCGATGCAATGGGTGCGCCTGTGCTCGAGGCCGACCTGGCCGGCGGCCTGATTCCCGTGCAGGGCTGGTATGCCCCGCCGCTCAATGGCACGCCTGGCGCGGGCCTGGGCGATTGGTCGACCGCGGAGATCGTGCAGCTGCTCAAGACAGGCGTATCGGCGCGCGGCAGCGTGGCCGGGCCGATGGCCGAGGTGGTCGCGCAGAGCCTGCAGCACCTCGAAGCGCGCGACCTGCAGGCGGTCGCGACGTACCTCAAGTCGCTGCCGCCGGCGCCGGCGGCGCCCGCGCCGGTCCACGGCGAAGAGGCCGCGCGGGTTTTCGCCGCCGGGGCCGTGCTCTACGAGCGGCATTGCAAGGAATGCCATGGCGCCGATGGTCGCGGCATGCCGCCGGCCTATCCGCCCCTGGCGGGCAACCGCTCGCTCACGCAAACCTCGCCGGCCAATCCGATCCGCATCGTGCTCAACGGCGGCTTCGCGCCCGGCACCGCCGGCAACCCGCGGCCGTACGGCATGCCGCCCTATCGGCCGCTGTTTTCCGATGCGGAGGTCGCGGCGGTGGTGTCCTACATACGCAACGCCTGGGGCAACCAGGCCGCGCTGGTGGGCACGACCGAGGTCGACCGCTTTCGTTCGGCACCGCTCGAATAGGCGATGCGGGGCGGCAAGTCGGGTGGCGGCGCCAGCGCGGGCCGCGCAATTGGGGGCGTTCCGGCCGCGCTGTCAAGTGATGAGACCCGGAATATTTTCTGGCTCGGCCGGGTGTGCGCGCAGCCCGGCATGGGTGGCACTCACTATTTCCCGCGCTTGCACGCTTTCGCGCCAAACCTCTTGACTTCGGCTTCCACCAACGGGTTTCGCGGGGTCGGGCGGGGGGTTATCCACAGATATTGTGGATAAGTGGGTGCCGCCCTTTGCTAAAGTGTCGTTCCACACAAGCATAAATCGGGCGAGGGGACAGGTTTGAAGAGCTTTCACGGCTGGCGCATCGTCGCGGCCGCCGCCGCCCTCCAGTGCCTGCAGGCCGGCCTGTTGCATTCGGCCTTCGGCGCCTACGTGGCGGTGCTGGTCGAGGAGCGCGGCTGGAGCAAGACCGCGCTCTCCGGCGCGGCGGCGCTGCAGTCGCTCGAGGCGGCGGTGCTGGGGCCGCTGCTGGGCTGGGTGATCGACCGCTCCGGCGCCAAGCGCATGATCATCGGCGGCATCATCGTCTTCGCGCTGGGCTTCATGGTGCTCTCGCGCATCGAGACCATCGGCGGGTTCTATGCGGCCATCGTGATCATCGCCATCGGCGCGAGCTTCTCCGGCTATTTTCCGCTCACCGTCGCGGTGGTCCAGTGGTTCGAGCGCAAGCGCGCGCGCGCGCTGTCGGCGATGGGGTTCGGCCTGGCCGCCGGCGGCCTGGCGGTGCCCGCGGTGGCCTGGTGCATGCAGACCTTCGGATGGCGCCCCACCGCGTTCGGCTCGGGGGTCCTGCTGCTGCTGGTGGGCCTGCCGCTGGCGATGACCATCAAGAGCCGGCCCGAGGATCACGGCCAGACGCTCGACGGGCTGCCGCCGGCGCCACCGCCCGCGATCGGCACGCAGGCGCCGCCCGCGCAGCGCGAATTCACCGCGCGCGAGGCGCTGCGCACGCGCGCCTTCTGGCTGCTCGCCCTCGGCCACGGCGTGGCGCTCCTGATCGTCACGGCGGTCAACGTGCATGCCATCACCCACATGAAGGAGGGGCTCGGTTATTCGGTGGCGCAGGCGTCCTTCGTCATCACCCTCATGACCCTCGGCCAGGCCGGCGGCGTGGCGCTGGGCTACGCCATCGGCGACCGCTTCGAGAAGCGCTATGTGGCCGCGCTGTGCATGCTCATGCATGCCGCCGGCATGCTCATGCTCACCTACGCCGCGAACTCGCTGATGCTGGCGGCGTTCGCGGCCCTGCACGGCGCCGCGTGGGGCCTGCGCGGCCCGTTCATGCAGGCTATCCGCGCCGATTACTTCGGGCGCAACGCCATCGGCATGATCATGGGCCTCTCGGGCATCGTCATCGCTCTCGGGCAGGTGGGCGGCCCGCTGGTGGCGGGCGCGTTCGCCGACGTGTTCGGCGACTACCGCGCCGGGTTTACCCTCCTGGCACTGGTCGCGGGCATGGGCTCGCTGCTGTTCGTGATGGCGCGGAAGCCCGCGTAGGGCCCGCGCCGGCGGGCCCTACTGCACGGGCACCGCGCGCGGGCGGCGCGATTCGTCGGTGGCCACGTAGGTGAGCGTGGCCTCGGTGATCTTCACCGTCTCGAGCACGGCCGGGTTGCGCTGGGCGAACACTTCCACATCGACCGTGAGCGACGTGCGTCCGACCTTCACCACTTCGGCGAAGAACAGCACCACGTCGCCGATCATCACCGGCTGCTTGAAGGTGAAGGCGTTGACGGCCACGGTCGCCACCCGGCCGCGCGCGCGGCGCGCCGCGATCACGCCGCCGGCGATGTCGACCTGCGACATGATCCAGCCGCCGAAGATGTCGCCATGCTGATTGGCATCGGACGGCATCGGCACCACCGAAAGGACCGGTGTGCGGCCCGCGGGCAGCGCGAGTGATGGCTGGGTCATGGATTTTCCTTGCGATGGCGCGCAGGGCGGTGGCCGGTCCGGCAGGCAGGCGGATGGATGCGGGCCGCTTGCGGTATGCGCCTAGACTTGATTCTACCTTGGCGGACACGGCGTCTCCCGGGCAGGACGGCGGCAGCACGGCGTTGCCGTGCCGCACGCGGGCGGCTGCGGGCGCTAAACTGCACGGGCAGCCACGAATCCGCAGGCAGCCTGCCTGCGCCGACACGCATCACCGGAGACCCCGCATGACATTGCGCCACCCCATCGCCTGCGCCTTGATCGCCGCGTTCTGCGCGGGCCAGGCTTTTGCCCAGGCCTGGCCCACCCGACCGGTGCGCCTGATCGTGTCCCAGGCGGCCGGCACCTCCCCGGACATCTCCGCGCGGCTCATCGCGGACCGGCTCTCCAAGGTATGGGCGCAGGCCCTGGTGGTCGAGAACCGCGCCGGCGGCCAGAACGTGATCGGCGCCCAGGCGGCCGCGCGTTCCGCCCCGGACGGCTACACCTTCTTCTACGCCACCACGGCGGCGATCGTCACCAACCCGCTGACCTTCAAGGCCCTGCCCTACGACCCGCCGCGCGATTTCGATGCCGTGGCGATGATCGCCAAGTCGCCGATGGTGGTGGCGGTCGGCGCCGCCGTGCCGGCCAAGACGCTGGCCGAACTCATCGCGCTCGACAAGAGCAAGCCGGGCACCCTTTCCTCGGCGCACGAGGGGCCGCGCACCTTCAGCGGGATGATGAGCCAGGCCTTCAACCTGGCCACCGGCGTCAAGTCGCTGCAGGTACCCTACAACGGCGCCACGCCGATGATCCAGGACACCGTCGGCGGGCGCACGCAGATCGTGTTCCTTTCCTCGGCGGCGGTCGCCCCCTTCATCAAGCGCGGCGACCTGCGTCCGATCGCCGTCACCGTCGGCAAGCGCGTGACCGGGCTGGAGAACGTGCCCGCCATGGCGGAGACCTATCCCGGGTTCGACTATTCGGGCTGGTTCGCCGTGCTGGCGCCGGCCGGCACGCCCAAGGACGTGATCGCCAGGGTCAACCGCGACATCAACCAGGTGCTGGCCGATCCGGATGTGGCGCAGCGTCTGCGCGATCTGGGGGTGGTGCCCGAACCGGGCTCGCCGGAAGCCCTGGGCGAGTTCCTGGGGGCGGAACGCACCCGCTGGACCCGGCTCGTCAAGGACATCGGGCTGCAGCCGGAATGACGGCGCCGACCGCTGCGCACGACCGGGTGGCGCTGGTCACCGGCGCGGCCATGGGCATCGGCGAGGCGATCGCCGAGGCCCTCGCCGCGGACGGGCTGACGGTGATCGTTTCCGACATCAACGGCGCGGCGGCGGCCGCCACCGCGGCGCGCCTGTGCGACGCCGGCTTCCAGGCCGAAAGCCTGGCCATGGATGTGGGCAGCCCGGATTCGATCGCCGCCGCATTCGCGGAGGTCGCGCGCCGGCACGCGCGCTGCGATGTCGTGGTCAACAACGCCGGCATCGCCAAGACCTTTCCGTTCGTCGACTTTCCGCTCGACAACTGGCTGGCGACCATGAACATCAACGTCACCGGCACCATGCTGTGCAGCCAGCACGCCGCGCGCCTGATGCTGCGGCACGGCTGGGGCCGCATCATCAACATCGCCTCGGTCGCCGGCCTGCGCGCGGTCGGCAGCGGCCGCACCGCCTACGGGACGTCCAAGGCGGCCATTGCCGGGCTGACCCGCCAGATCGCCGCCGAATTGTCGGAGCACGGCATCACCGCCAACGCGATCGCGCCCGGGCCGGTCGATACGCCGCTTACCAAGGTGCTGCATTCGGCCGCCTTTCGCACCGCCTACACCAACGCGATTCCGATGAAGCGCTACGGGCTGCCGGCCGAGATCGCCGCCATCGCCGCCTTCCTGGCGTCGGACAAGGCCGACTACATCAGCGGCGCCACCATCCCGGTGGACGGCGGCTTCATGGCCAGCGGCGCGCGCGGCGCCTGATTCCCGGTCCGCACGCCGCGCGGCCGGCGTGCCGGTGGGTGCCTGGCGTTTGCGTCAGGTCAAAGAGCGGGTCCGGCCCCCGCCTATAATCCGCAGGTGAAAATTCGCCATGCCGTCCTGATCGCGCTGTTCGCCCTGCTGCAAGGCATGGCGCCGCTGTTGCATGCCCACATGGGCGTGGATGCGAGCGGCCTCTCCGGCGTGCACATGCACGGCGCGCCGCATGGCGCAGCCGACCGCGGCGCTATCGACCGCGGCGCCCATAGCGATGCCCATGACGGTGTTCATGAAGGTGTTCATGACGGTGCCCGGCACGCGGTAGACACCCATTGGTCCGGCGCGGGCCCGGTCGACATGCCGGTGGTCGGGCTGGGTCAGGAATTGCGGCGCGATTCTGCCTGGCAGCCCCTGGACATCGCGGCGGCATCGGTGTCCGGCTGGAATCCGAGCAAGGGGCGCGATCGCGCCCGGCCCCCGACCAGCGCGGCGGCCCTGCCGCCGTGTACGGCATGCCGGCGCCTGCCGCCCGCCCACGCCCCGCCCGCCGGACCGTACTGACGGGATGCCGTTTCGCGCTCGCGGAACGGACGGGTTCAGGATAAGCGCCATCGCAAGCCGTGCTCACGCAGCACGGCGCGGCGCTCTGCGATTCGGGGTGATCATGATCTTGCCTGCATTCTCCAAGCGGTTGCGCGCGTACATCGCCTGCGCTTTACTCATGCTGGCTGTGCCTGCGGCCGGCGCGGCCGACGCCATCCGGATGACGGCCGCCCAGGCCAGGGCCGCCGGTGTCGAAACGGTGGCCGTGGTGGCGCGCGCCGGGGCTGACGGCGCCGCGCAAGGATTGCCGGCGCAAGTGGTGATCCCCGCCGCGCAGGTGCGCGTGGTCAGCGCGCCCCTGGGCGGGCTGGTCGAGGCCGTGCTGGTCGCCACGCATCAGAATGTGCGGCGCGGCCAGGTGGTCGCGCGCCTGGTCAGCCCGGGCCTGGCCGACGTCCAGCACACCTACCTGCAGGCCTCCGCGCAGCACCAGCTGGCGTCCTCGGCGGCGGCGCGCGATGAAAAGCTGTTCGCCGAAGGCATCATCGCCGAGTCGCGCCTGGAGGCAGCGCGCAGCCGCTTGCAGGAAGTCGCCGCCGACCTGGCCGAGCGCACCCAGGCCCTGCGCGCCGCCGGCATGTCGGGCGAAGCGATCGCCCGCCTGCGGGCCGGGCGTGCGGTGGCCACGGGCATCGACCTGGTGGCACCGCTCGACGGCGTGGTGCTGGAGCAGATGGCCTTGCCCGGCCAGCGCGTGGAGGCAGCTGCGCCGGTGCTGCGCATCGCCAGGCTCGAGCCGCTGTGGCTGGAGATCCAGGTGCCGGTCGACCGCATCGCCGCCGTGGCGATCGATGCGCCGGTGCGCCTGCCCGCGCAAGATGTCGGCGGCCGCGTCATCGCGATCGGCCGCGCCGTCGCCGGCAGCACGCAGACCCTGGCCGTGCGCGCCGAGGTCCGCAAGGGCGCGGAGCGCCTGCGCGCCGGGCAGCTGGTGGAGGCGGTTCTGGGCGGCGCAGGAGCGCAGGGGGTCTGGCGCGTTCCGGCGGCGGCCATCGCCCGCAACGGCGGCCGCGCGCAGGTTTACGTCGAGGCGCCGGGCGGCTTCGTCGCGCTGGCCGTGCAGGTGGTGGAGGAGGCGGGCGGCTTCGCCCTGGTGGCGGCGCCCTTCAGGGGCAACGAGCGGGTGGCGGCCAAGGGGGTGGCGACCCTCAAGGCCATCGAGGCCGGCATCGGCGGGGTGCAGTAGTGCTGGGGCGCCTGGTCGATGCGGCGCTGGCGCAGCGCCTGCTGGTGCTGGTGGCCACCTTCATGCTGGCCGCCGCCGGCGTGATGGCCTACCGGGTGCTTCCGGTCGATGCCTACCCGGATGTGTCGTCCACGCAGGTGAAGATCATCATCAAGGCGCCGGGCATGACGCCCGAGGAGGTCGAGGCACGCATCACCACGCCGATCGAACTGGAAATGCTGGGCATTCCGTTCAAGCGCCTGGTGCGCTCGACGTCCAAGTACGCGATCGCCGACATCACCCTGGACTTCGCCGAAGGCACCGACCTGTACTGGGCGCGCCAGCAGGTGGGCGAGCGCCTGGCCGGCATCCTGCGCGACCTGCCGCCCGGCGCCAGCGGCGGCCTCGCGCCCATCACCACCCCGCTGGGCGAGATGTTCATGTTCACCGTTGAAGGCGAGGGCCTGACGCTGGCCGAGCGGCGCACCCTGCTGGACTGGACCATCCGCCCCGCCCTGCGCACCTTGCCGGGCGTGGCGGACGTCAATGCGCTGGGCGGCCATGTGCGCAGCTTCGAGGTGGTGCCCGACAACACCGCCATGCAGGCGCGCGGCGTGACCCAGCCCATGCTGATGCGCGCGCTGGAGGCGAACAACCGCAACGACGGCGCCGGCCGCATCCGGGAAGGCGAGGAAACGCTGCTGGTGCGCACCGAGGGCAGCATCCGCACCCTGGACGACCTGCGCGCGGTGACGGTGGCCGCCAGGGACGGCACGCCGGTGCGCCTGGGCGACCTCGCCGAAGTGCGCATCGGCAGCCTGACGCGCTACGGCGCGGTCACCCAGGACGGGCGCGCCGAGGCGGTGCAGGGCCTGGTGCTGGGTCTGCGCGGCGCCAATGCGCGCGAGGTGGTGGCGAACGTGCGCGCGCGCCTGGCCGAGATCGCGCCGACGCTGCCGCAGGGCGTGAGCACCCGGGTGTTCTACGACCGCGGCGCGCTGGTCGACCGCGCCGTCGGCACGGTGGCCCGCGCCCTGCTCGAGGCCGTCGCGCTGGTGATGGTGCTGTTGCTGCTGTTCCTCGGCAATGTGCGCGCCGCGCTGGTGGTGGCGCTCACCCTGCCCCTGGCCGCACTGGGCACCTTCGTGCTGATGCGCCATACCGGTCTCTCGGCCAACCTGATGAGCCTGGGCGGGCTGGCGATCGCCATCGGCATGCTGGTCGACGGCGCGGTGGTGGTGGTGGAGAACATCGTCACCCATCTCGCGAAGCAGGACGACCGCGACGTGTCGGCGCGCGCGCGCATCGCCCTTGCCACGCGCGAGGTGGTCGTCCCGGTGGCCGCCGGGGTGCTCATCATCGTGATCGTGTTCCTGCCCCTGCTGTCGCTCGAAGGGCTGGAGGGCAAGCTGTTCGTGCCGGTAGCGCTGACCATCGTCTACGCGCTGGGCACGGCCCTGCTGCTCTCGCTGACCACCGTGCCGGTGCTCGCCTCGCTGCTGCTCAAGCCCGGACGCCACGCGGAGCCATGGCTGGTGCGCAAGGCGCAAGGCGCCTACGCGCCGGTGCTGGCCCTGGCGCTGCGTCATGGCGGGGCCTGCGTGGGCGCGGCCCTGGTCGCGCTGGCGGCGGCGCTGGCCACCTTTCCGTTCATCGGCAAGACCTTCATGCCGGGCCTCGATGAGGGCGACCTGCTGGTGAGCGTCGAGAAGCTGCCCTCGATCAGCCTGGAGCAGAGCGTGGCCACCGACCTGCGCATCCAGCAGGCCATCCTGGCGGCGGTGCCCGAGGTCCGCGGCATCGTCGCGCGCACCGGCTCGGACGAGATCGGCCTCGACCCGATGGGACCGAACCAGACCGACACCTTCCTGGTGTTGAAGCCCAAGGGCGAATGGCGCCGGCCCGACAAGGCATGGCTGGGCGACCAGTTGCGCGAGGTGTTCAAGCAGTTTCCCGGCGTGGCCTTCAGCTTCACCCAGCCCATCGAGATGCGCGTCTCGGAGATGCTGGTGGGCGTGCGCGGCGACGTGGCCGTCAAGGTGTTCGGACCGGACCTCGCGACCCTCAATGCGTTCGCCGCGCGCATGGTCGAGGCCCTTAGAAAGGTGGACGGCGCCGAGGACGTGCTGACCATCAAGAACGACGGTGTGCAGTACTACCGGGTGGTGATCGACCGCATGGCGGCCGGTCGGCTGGGAGCCAGCGTGGACGACATCGCCGCCGCGTTGCGCACCCAGGTCGAGGGCCAGCCGGCCGGACTGGTGCTGGAGCCGGGGCGGCGCACGCCCATCCTGCTGCGCGGGGCGGAGGGCCTGCGCACTTCGCCGGCGGCGCTGGCCGCCATGACCCTTACCCTGCCGGAAGGCCAGAGCGTGCCGGTGGCGCAGCTGGCGAAACTGGAGCGGGTGGAGGGCCCGGTCAAGGTGGACCATGAAAACGCCGAGCGCATGGTGGTGGTGCAGGCCAATGTGCGCGGGCGCGACCTGGTCGGCTTCGTGGAGGATGCGAAGAAAGCCGCGGCGCAGCTTGGCGTGCCGCCGGGCTACCGGATCACCTGGGGCGGCCAGTTCGAAAACCAGCAGCGCGCCGCCGCCCGGCTGGGGGTCGTTGTGCCGGTCGCGCTGGGCCTGATCTTCCTGCTGCTCTACATCACCTTCGGGTCGCTGCGCCAGTCGCTTCTGGTGTTCGCCAACATTCCCTTCGCGTTGATCGGCGGCGTGTTCGGGCTGGCGCTGGCCGGCGAATACCTGTCCGTGCCGGCGTCGGTGGGTTTCATCGCGCTGCTCGGCATCGCCGTGCTCAACGGCGTGGTGCTGGTGAGCTGTTTCAATCAGCTGCGCTCCGCCGGCATGGCGCCCGCCGAGGTGGTGGTCGAAGGCGCGCGCCGGCGCCTGCGCCCGGTGCTGATGACCGCGGGCATCACCGCGCTGGGCCTGGTGCCGCTGCTGTTCGCCACCGGCCCCGGATCGGAAATCCAGCGCCCGCTGGCCATCGTGGTCATCGGCGGGCTGGCGTCCTCGACCCTGCTCACGCTGGTGATCCTGCCCGTGCTGTACCTGCGCTTCGGCGCCGGACCCGACGCGCCGGATCGATCGGAGGCTCTGCAATGAGGCATCTTGAGTTCTTGCACCGCGCCGGGTTGGCCGGCGCCCTGCTGGCCGCGGGCGCGGTTGTCGCGCAACCTGCCGGCCTTGCCACTGACCTGCCGCCGGTCGAACATGTCACGGCGGCCATCGAGCAGCATCCCAGCGTGGCCGGAGCGCGTGCCGGCATCAACCTGGAGGAGGCCAACCGGCGGCGGCTCAATGCCGGACCGCACGAATTGAATGTGCGCCTGGGGGCGCAGCAACGGCACGACGCCACCGCCGGTCGCAACATGGGTGAATGGGATGTCATGGTCGAACGCGCGTTGCGCCTGCCGGGCAAGGGCGTGCTGGATGCGCAGCTCGGCGAGCAGGGGGTGGACCTGGCCAAGCTCGGCGTAGGGGATGCGCGTCATGAGGCCGGGCGCAGCCTGCTGCGATTGTGGTTCACATGGGCGCGCGCGGCCACGCAGCTGCGCCTGTGGCGCGACCAGCGCGACCTGCTCAAGCGCCAGGCCGAGGTCACGGCGCGCCGAAATCAGCTCGGTGACGCCGCGCGCCAGGAAAAGCTGCTGGCCGAAGCCGCGCTGGCGCAAGCCGAGGCCGCATTGCTGCAGGCGCAGACGCGCGCCGAAGTCAGTGCCAGTGAGCTGACGCGCAGCTTTCCGCAGATCCGCCTGCCCGAGCGGCCGCCGGCGGCCCTGCCGCAGCCGGTCGACAAGCCGTCCTACTACTGGGAGGCGCGCATTGCGCGGCACAACCACGAACTGGCGCTTGCGCGCGGGGAAGTGGAACGCCGTCGCACCCAGGCGGAGCGTGCGCGCGCCGAGCGCAGCGCCGATCCCACCCTGGGTGTGCGCGTGTCCTCCGAGCGTGCCGGCGCGGAACGCGTCGTTGGGTTGGTGCTCGCAGTGCCGATTGGCGGCGCGCTGCGCGCCGCTGGGCAGGAGGCCGCCGCGGCGCAGATCGACGTCGCCGCCCAGCGTGCCGCGGTGATCGAGCGGCGCCTGGCGGCGGAAGGCGCGGCCACCTACGTGGCGGCCACGCGCGCCTACGAGGCCTGGCGGCAGACCCGCGCCGCGGCCGAGGCCATGACCCGCAGCGCCGAACTGACCGCGCGCGCGCATCAGCTGGGCGAGGGCAGCCTGGGCGAGGTGCTGGTCGCGCAGCGCCTGGCCATCGATGCGCGCCTGGCGGCCTCCAGCGTGCAGTTCGAGGCGGTCGAAGCGCGCTACCGGCTGCTGCTCGATGCGCACGAGCTATGGGACCTGGACTAGCGCGCGTAGCCATGCAAGCAGCTGCGCATACACCTCAGGTCGGCTGAGCAGGTCCCAGTGGTTGGCATTGCCGATCACCATCTGGCGGGATGCCGGGATGGCCAGCGCAAGGGCCGGGTCGCGATGCAAGCCCAGCGCGCTGGCCACGGGCACCAGGCCGTCGCCCACCGCCCGGCCGACGGATCCCGCGCCGGCGGGCGCGCGGGTGGCCGCGACGGCGTAGGCCTCCACGCCGGCCGGCAGCGGCGCAGGCCGGCGGTCGTCATGCCGTTGCGCATGACGGTCGCGGCCCTGCCAGTCGGCGTCCTGCAGGTTGCCGTAGCGCAGGTCGGTGATGCCGGCGCTGCGCGCGCGCCCGATACGGCCGAACGGTGCCGCGTAGGGCGAGAACTCCAGCAGGGTATCGACCAGCCGCCCGCCGCGCTCCAGCGGCGCGCCGTGGTGCGGCGTGCCGAGAAACACCAGCGCCCTGAGCGCGGCCGGCCAGGCATGGCCGGCCTCGGGGGCGCACAGGCAGGCGCTGCGCGCGACCAGGCCGCCCATGCTGTGGCCGATGATCACCAGCGCCTCCGGCGCGACCGGCCATTGCCGCACCAGCCCTTCCAGCAGCGCGGCGAACTCGCGGCCATTCTGCGAGACGTGCCTGCCGCTGTTGTAGTGCAGGTAGACGGGCGAAAAGCCGAGGTCGCGCGCCAGCGCCGCGCCATGGTCGTGCCCCTGGCGGGTCCATTGCAGGTTGTTCATGCACAAGCCGTGCACCAGCACCAGCAGCTTCCGGGAAGGCGCGGCCACCTGCGCGGCGAGCGTGCCGGCGGCGAGGTCGAGCGGCTGGCCGCCACTCCGCAAGGTCATCGGGATGGCGAGCGGGTTGCCGCTGTCGGCCAGATGGTCGCCCCACAGCCCGTTCAACGCCGCGAGCATGGCCTCGCGTTTCGGGTTGGCAACAGCGCAGTCGGGCGCGCCGGCGAAGGCCGTCAGCAGCCCGTCGAGCCCGCGGCCCACCGCCCGCGTGGTGCCGCGCACCGAGCCGTACACCCACCCGGTGATGCCGCCGGTGCGGCCCGACGGCGCCTTGCCCGCCACACCGGCGCGCGACGCGATGGCGTGGTGCATGGCTTCCACCAGGTCGGTCACGCCGAGCGTGGCGTCGATGCCGAGGCGCGCGAGGCCGCGCAGATCCGATGGCGCGACCGGAAGCAGGCGCTGCGCGGCGGGTTTGGTTCTGGTCATGGGGCCACTCTCCTGCGGCGGTGGTCGGGCCTGCGCGACCCATCCGCGCGGTGCCAAACCAACCCGCCGGGGTAGCGTCCGCGGGTTTTCCGCGCCGCGATACCGACCATAGCGCGCGCAGGTCCTGCGGCGTTGACCCAGGTCAAGCCCCCAGTATGGCCCATTCAGCGGATGGCGGCGTCGGGCTCGCCACAATGCGCGAGGATGTGCGCGCGCGCCGCGTCGCGCAACGCCACCGCGGCGGCGAAGTCGTCTCCGGCGCACTCGGAAGGCGATATCGGGGGGCCGATGTTTACCTCAAGGGGGTGGCGTCGCATCAGCCACGCGCCGTCAGGCAGGACAGAACGCGCGCCGCGGATGGCCACTGGCAGCACAGCCACGCCGGCCGCGGCGGCCGCGACGAACGCCCCGAGGCGGAACGGCCCCAATCCGGTGCGGCGCGTGAAGGTGCCCTCGGGGAAAAAGCCCGATGAGACGCCGGCCTGCACCGTGGCGCCCAGGCGCCGCGCGTCCGCGACGCTCTGCCGGGCGTCGAAGCGTTCGACGAACTGCGTTCCCAGGCGACGCAGGTAGATCCGGCTGATCGGGTGTTCCAGCAACTCGCGCTTGGCCACGAAAGCGAAGTGCATCGGAATGGCCGCGCACAGCACCACCGCATCCAGATAGCTGGCATGGTTGGCCACCAGCACGCAGGGCGTGCGCGGCAGGGCCTCCATGCCGCGCACCGTGAGCCTGATTCCGCACAGCCCGAGAAACGTCCGCGTGGCCGCGCGGTTGACCCGCCACGCCAGTGCGGGGCGCGGGCTGGCGGCTGTGAGGAGCCAGGTGATCGGTGCGATCAGGCCGAACAGCAGCCCGGCGTAGAGTCCGTAGAGCAGGTGCGTGGCGGCGGCGATGCGGCGGCGCGCCTGCGGCCCCAGCGACCCCGCCAGCAGGCGCGCCGCCTGCCACCACGCCGGCGCTGCGCGCGCGTCGATGCGACCCGACGAATACAGCTCGCGGCAGGCGGCGCGGCGGATTTTTCCGCTCGAAGTCTTGAGTACCGTCTGCGGCGGGGCCAGGACCACTTCGTCGGGCGCTTCGCCCAGCACCGCCAGGGTCGCCGCGACGATCCGGGCGCGCAGCGCGTCCCGCGCGGCGGCGTCGGTGGCGCCGGTCAGCCGCGTTTCGGCCAGCACCACCAGGCGCTCGGTGCCGCTGGCGGGATCCGCGCTGCCGAACACCGCCACGCAACCGCGCCGTACGCCGGGAATTGCGCCCACGGCGTCCTCGAGCTCATGCGGGTAGATGTTGCGGCCGCCGCGGATGATGATGTCCTTGACGCGCCCGGTGAGATGGATTTCGCCGCCGGCCAGGTAGGCGCGGTCGCCGCTGTCGAGCCATTCGCCGTCCATCAATTTCTTCGTACCCGCCGGGTTGCGGTAGTAGCCCGCGGTGGCCGACGGGCCGCGAAACTCCAGCCGGCCCTCGATGCGTTCACCGACTTCCCGGCCGTCGGCATCGACGATGCGGACCTGGTGGCCGGGCATGACCACGCCGCAGGAGACGAATTGCAGCGCCGTCGCGTCATCCGCGGCGGCCGGCACGGCGCGGCCGCCGGCACTGAACGGCGCGCGCTGCACCCGGTCGATGCGCGGCCCGCGGCCCAGCGGTGGGCACAACAGGCCCACCGTGGATTCGGCCAGGCCGTAGACCGGCGTGAGCGCCGCCGGGTTGAATTTGTACGGCGCAAAGCGTTCGCCGAAGCGGCGCAGGGTGTCGGGCATCACCGGTTCCGCGCCGTTGGCGGCGATCCGCCAGGACGACAGGTCCAGGCCCCGGATCGACGCGTCCGCGATGCGCTTGACGCACAGTTCATAGGCGAAATTCGGCGCGGCCGAGACGGTGCCGCGGTAGCGGGCGATGGCCTGCAGCCAGCGCTCCGGACGCGCGAGGAACGCGAGCGGCGACATCACCACCAGCGGCGCGGCGAAGGCGAGGCTGGCCAGCCATGCGCAGATCAGCCCCATGTCGTGATACAGCGGCAGCCAGCTGACGAACACGTCGTCGGCCGACAGGCCGGTCATCTGCCCGATGCCGCGGATGTTGGCCAGCAGGTTGGCGTGGGTCAGCACCACGCCCTTGGGGTCGCCGGTGCTGCCCGAGGTGTACTGGATGAAGGCGATGTCGTCGCGACGGATCGCAACGGCCTGCGCTGCGCCGTCGCCGGCTTTCAGTTCAGGCACGGTCAAGACGCGGCGCAGGCCGGCTACGCGCGTTTCCAGCAGGCGCGCCACCCCGCGCGCTTCGGGCGCGGTGATGAGGAGTGCCGTTTCGGCATTGGAAAGAATCCCGGCATGGCGCCGCACGTGCTCCTCGATCTGCGATGCGCGAGCCGGCGGATAGATCGGCACAGGGATGCCGCCCGCGCGCAGGATGCCGAAAAAGGCGTAGAAGTAGTCTGGCGAGGTCGGCAGCATGATCGCCACCGATTGGCGCGGTGCCAGGCCAGCGCGTTGCAGGCCGGCCGCTACCTGGTCGGCCTCGCGCCGCAGTTGCGCATAGCTGATGCGGGCTTCGCCGCTTTCGTCGAGGTGGATGATCTGCACCCGTTCCGGGTGGGCGCGCACGTGCCAGTCGAGCACATCGACCAGCGTAGCCATATCCAGCGGGGCCGCCTGCGCGGGTTTGGCCCAGCCGGCGGGCAGACCGGCCGGCGTTTCAACATGCAGGGCGGCCCGGGCAGTCGCGGGCACGTCCTTCAGCGCCGCAAGCAGGTCGCGCAGCGTCACCGCCTCGTCGATCGCCTGTTCCGGCAGATGGCCTGCATAGGCGCGTTCGATGCGTACTGCCAGTTCCACCCGTGAAAGGCTGTCGAGCCCCAGGTCGGCATCGAGCGTGCTGTCGAGCGCGACCGGGCGGCCGGCGCTGGCGCCAGGGTGCAAGTCGGCGAGAAACTGCCGGGTCAGCGCCAATGCATCGACGGCTTGAATGTCGGGCATCGGCGGCCGGACCTGCGGCATGCCACTGGCTCAAAACCGCAATCCGGCCGACACGCGGGTCTGGTCGTCGTTGCCGAAATTGAACTTGCGATCGCATGCAAGGCGCAAGAAGACGTCGCCGTAGTCATCGTTGACCGCGAGCGCCGCGCCCGATACTTCATCGGCATCGGCCGCGGGGCGGCCCCGCTTGCCCGAGAGGTCGACTGTCCAGCGCTCGCGCTCCGACGCAAAGTAGCGCCACACACGATGCACCACCTTCTGGCCCGGATGCAGGCGGTCGTCCTGCACGGCGAACAAGGAGCGGTTGGATTTCGGAAGCAGGCGGGTGCCGATCCCGACCATGATTGAATCGTTGGGGTCGAAGGTGAGGTTGGAGTAGTCGCGCGCAGCATCGCCAGCGGATTGCGCAGCGCCGGGAAACTTGCTTGGCCGACCGGCATCCCGCCCGCGAGGTTACCGGTCGCGCGTGGCACTAGGTGATCCAGAACTCGAAAATCACCGCCGAGAACGCCGCCAGCAGGATCAGGATCGTCGCGGCGAATGCCCTGGAGGAGGCCATGTCACGACGGCGGAAAAACATGTAGAGGTCGGCAAACATGTGGGCAGGCAGATTGACCAGCACATATTGCGCCACGTAAACGCCCCAGCACAAGGCCAGGGGCAGGCCGGCCAGCAGCAGCGGGGTGTCGCTGATGAAGGGGCGCGGCACGTTGATGGTCATCACCAACGCCATGGTCACGTGATAGCCCCAGAAGACGCGCGCGATTGCCTTCAGGCGTTCGGGCGAAACGCGCTCGCGCAGCTGTTCGATTTTCAGGAAACGGTCGCTTGCGCGCAGCAACGACTGCAGGCGCGAGTCCCAATCATCCCTGGCTTCCATGGCCGATGTTCCCTCCTTTGACCGGGTTCTTCCTATTCTGCATCAGACCGGCATTGCGTGCTTGCCGTTTCAAGCGAGGCGCAGACAGCGTTAATGGCGCATAATTTCAACCCGTGCCAACCCACGGAACAAGCGACGTCCCATGAGCATGACGGCTGGATCGGAGATGGCCCCCGCGTCGACACTGTCTTCAACGCCCGATGTCCTTGAGGACGGGCGGCACGCGCCGGACCGGCGAGCGATACTGCGCGAGGAGATCCGCCAGGCGCGTGACATGCTCGAGCGCCTGCCCGCCGCCGAACAGCAGCGGCTGTACGCAGAATCGCGCGCCAGGAGCACCACGCTGTTTGCGCTGTTGCAACGCCTGCAGGACGATCCGGCGATGCGGCCGCTGGTGCATTCGGCGGTGGAGCGGACCCGGCTTGCGCCTGCGGATGCCGAACTCGCGCGCGCTTCCGGGCGGGCGTTCGCGGCGGCCTTTCGCGCCGGGGACACCGCCTTTCACAAGGCGGTGGAGTTCGTACTGCGCAGGCTGTGCGAGGAGTTTGGCGAGGCCAATGCGCGGCGCCTCAAATTGGCCGACCTGCAGCGCGGCTACCTCGCCGCGGCGGCGCGCGCCAAGGGCGGCGAGTTCGAAAGCGCTGCCAGGGTGATGAAGGTCGCCAGCGTCGGCGAATTGTGGAACTTCAGCATCGAGTCGCAGGCCGAACCGGCAGCGACTGGCAAGGGCGGCCTCCCGCCTGCCGCGCCCGCGCTGGCCGGTCCGTCCGGTCCGGCCAGCGCGGGCGAGCGCCTGCTGGTCACCAGCCTGGTGGCGGCGTGCCTGAACCTCGAAGCCGGCGTGCGCAACTTCGCCGAGTTCACCGAGGCCATGGCGGCCGACCTGGGCGAGGCAGTGCGCCCTTACCTGCGGGTCTTCTACGAGGCGATTCGCCACTATCCCGGGATCGACTTGTCGGGCCGCAAGACGCCGCCCGCGGAACAAGGTTTCCTGCTCGCCGCCTGACCCGAAGCGACGTGCAGGCAGCGCGCGCCCGCGAGCCTTACTCTGCCTTACTCCGGCTTGATACCCGCGGTGGCCGTGATGCTGCGGTACATCTCGGTGATCTTCGCGCCCTGGCCGGCGAACTCCTCGGTGCCAACCTCGTTGATCTCGAAGCCGGCCCCCTCCAGCCGGGTGCGCACCGCCGGCACGCCGGCGGCCTTGAGGATCTCGCCGTTCAAGCGCTGCAGCACCTCGCGCGGCAGGCCGGCCGGACCCATGATGCCGATCCAGGTGTCGGGCACGGCGAATCCCGGCACGCCGGCTTCCGCGACGGTGGGCACCTCCGGCGCGGCCTTGGCGCGGGTGGCCTCGATCACCGCCAAAGCGCGCAGGCGCCCGGCCGCCACATGCTGGCGGATGTTCGAGTAGATCAGGATGCCCACCGGGATCTGCCCGCCGACCACGTCGGTGAGCGCGGGCGCGCCGCCCTTGTAGGGCACGTGCACCATGTCGATGCCGGCGGCATGGTTGAGCAGTTCGCCGCCGAGGTGCTGCGAGGTGCCGGCGCCGGAGGTGGCATAGGACACCTTGCCCGGATTCTTCTTCGCGTAGTCGATGAGTTCCTTGACCGACCTGATGCCGGTGGCTGGGTTGACGAACATCGCCTGCGGCGCCTTGCCGATGATGGTGACGGGCGTGAAGTCGCGTACCGGGTCGTAGCGCACGTTGCGCGACAGGAAGGGCATGGCGTAGTGCGACACCAGCGTCGCCAGCAGGGTGTAGCCGTCGGCCGGCGATTTCGCCACATGCTCGGTGCCGATCACGCTGTTGGCGCCGGGGCGGTTGTCGACCAGCACCGGCTGGCCCAGCGTCTCGCCGAGTTGCTGCGCCATCGCGCGCGCGACGGTGTCCACGCCGCCGCCGGCCGCATAGGGCACCACCAGGCGCACCGGCTTGTTCGGGTAGGCCTGCGCGCAGGCCCACTGTGACAGCGTCAGCGCGCCGGCCCCGAGCGTGGCGGCCAGGGCGACGGATAGCAGGGTGCGGCGTGCGTGTTGCATCAGGCGGCTCCCAATACGTGGCGCGCCATTTCGTCATGACGCGGGAACCACACGCCCGCATGCCCCAGCATGTGCTTGAGGATGGTGTGCAGCATCGCCGCCAGCGGCGGGCGCGCGCCGAAGTGGGTGTGCAGCGTGAGGTTCAGCACCGACTGCGGCTCGTTTTCGTAGAGGTAGTTGAAGGTGTCGAGGTAGACGTCGCGGAAATCCCGCGGGCTGCCGCGCATGACGCGGTTGTCGGTGAAGTCGCTGTGCGGGATGGCGACGATCTCGCGGCCGCTCTCCTTCACCACATAGGGCAGGTCGGTGTCGTGATAGTCGCCGTGCCACAGGTAGCCGTCCTCGATGAGGAAGCGCGCGGTGTGCGGCGTGGGTGTCATGCGCGGGCTGGCCCAGCCCACCATTTTGGTGCCGGATACCGACTCGATGATCTGCGCGCACTGGCGGATGGTGGCCTGCTCCTCCGCGGGGGTCATGTAGGGCAGGAACATGTCCTGGGTGTAGGAGTGCCCGGCGATCTCGTGGCCCTGGCGCGCCAGCTCGCGCGCCGCCTCGGGAAAGCGCTCAAGCGCGCGGGCGTTGGCGCAGAAGGTGGCCTTGACGCCGAATTTTTCGAACATGCGGATCAGGCGCCAGATGCCGGTGCGCCCGCCATAGTGCGCCCACGACACCGACTGCAGGTCCTGCGTGCCTTCGCGCAGGCCGCTGGCCATCGGCCCGTAGGGCGGGCCCTTGCCGTCGGGCCAGGCTTCGAACATCACGGTGAGCATGACGGCGATCCTGGCGCCATCGGGCCAGGCGGGAAGCGGTTTTTGCATGAAGGGGTCTCGACGTGCTGCGTTAACGGGAGGCTTGGAGCGCGATTCTAGTCGGCCGGCGGCTCAGGGCTCGAGCAGAAGCTTGCCCATCACGGCACGCGCGTCAAGCAGCTCATGTGCCCGGCGCGCCTCGCCAAGCGGCAGGCGGTCGTGGATCGGCGGATGCACGAGTCCGCGGGCGAACAGGTCGAGCACCGTATCGCGGACCTGGCGCTTGCCGACGGGATCATGGTCATACGCATGCATGGTGAAGCAGCGCACCGCAGGGCTTTTGGGCAGGTGGGCGCGCATCTCGCGGAACAGCTCCTTCTCGGGCGTGCCGCCCAGGGCATTGAAGGAGACGATCATGCCCATGTTGCCCAGCATGTCGAGGCTGTCGGTGAAGTTCTTGCCCACCACGTGGTCGAGGATCAGGTCCACGCCTTCGCCGTTGGTGAGTTCGAGCACCCGCTCGACCACGTTTTCGCGGGAATAGTCGATCGCATGGGTGGCGCCCTGCGCCATGGCGAACGCGCATTTCGCCGCCGAACCGGCGCCGCCGATCAGCTTGAAACCCGCCACCTTGCAGAGCTGGATGACGGCGCTGCCGATGCCGCCGGCCGCGCCGTTGACATACACCGAGCGGATGTCCACGCCGCGCGCGGCGCGGTAGATCAGCGCCCAGGCGACCTGGTAGTTGGGAATGCTCACCGCGGCGTCGAGATCGATCGAGTCGGGCAGAGGCGTCACGTCGGCCGCCGGCACGGCCGCGAATTCCGCATAGCCGCGTCCCTTCAAGTGGTACACCAGCACCGGTACGCCGACCCTGAGTTGCGGGTGCTGTGCGGCGACGCCGTCGCCCAGCGCTTCGACAATGCCCGTCATCTCCGCGCCCGGGGTCGCTGGGAGCGGCGGCATCCATCGGTAGGCGCCGGTGCGCATGAGCACATCGGGCTTGCCCACGCCGATGGCGACCGAACGCACCAGCACCTCGCCGGGCGCCGGCACCGGTCGGGCGATGTCGACCAGCTCGAGCACCTCCGGGCCGCCGGTGACCTTGATCTGTATGGCTTTCATGCGGACCTTTCCGCGCGCGACGGCGACGCGCTCATTTCAACGGGGGAAACGCGAGCTTGCGGCTCGCCTGGCGCGAAAGCTTCTTCAAGCGCGGCCTCGATGCCGATCTCATGGGCGTCCGGCCAGATGTGCATCCGCGGCATCTGCGGGTCCGGCGCGGCGGGGAAGGTATAGGACCGGGTGAGCGCATCGGTGAGGCCCGGGTAGCGTTCGCCCGGCACGCAAAAGAGGGTGTCCATGCCCTGCAGCGCGAGGCTCAGGGTGATCTTCCTGCCAACGGTTCCCTTCATGGGGCGAACAGGATTCAGCCGGCCGCGGCGATGCCGGGTTTCTCCTCGAGGAAGCGGCGCCGGCTTTGGCTTGGCATGCGTAGGGTGTGGGCGCCTTGTGCGGCAGTGGCGCACCCAGTTTCCTGTTTCCAGACGGCTGCGCGTGGCCTGGCTCAAGCGAACGTGATGCTCACCGAGGCGCGCCAGGGGTCGGCCGCTTGTCACGCCGTGCCTCCAGGACCAATCATCAGGCGAGGAGACAACCATCAAACTGATGTGCTTCAACGACAACCGGGTCGGCGTGCTCAAGGGCGATAGCGTCATCGACATCGCCCTGGTGATCCGCAACATCCCGCACCATGGCCTGGACGACCTGATGAACGGCTTGATCGCCAGCTTCCCGAGCATGCGCGGCCGCATCGGGAAGGCGGCAGCAGGTGCGCGCGGCCTGCCGGTGGCGCAGGTAAAGATCCTGCCGCTGCTGCCCAAGCCGGTGAATATCGAATGCATGGCGGTCAACCACATGGAAAACGGTACCCGCAGCGCGCCGGTACCGGTCAACGCGGGCTTTCGGCCTTCATGGACGGTGATACTGTCGAGCTTGAATGCGAGGGCATGGGTAGGCTGACGGTCAAGGTGCGCGACGATCTCAAGCGCACCTGGCCGCGCGAGACCCGGCTGGAGCGGGACTAGAAGGGACTCAACGGGCTACCCCCGGAGTTTACCGGCAAGTACGCCAGGCCTGCGGCGGGCTAGGACCGCCTGTGGTCAAATGCGGGGCGGCCCACGGTGATGAGGGCCCTTCCCGCCCGGCGGGCGCAGCTTGAGGTTCGAGTGAAATGGGATGTTGCGGGGAAAACGATCAGGAAACGCCGGAGGCCCCAGCCGCGCCGGCTGCCAATGCCGCGCCGGCTGCCGATGTCGCGCCGGGGCCGGGCGGCCACACGCAGAACTGGCGGCGCTGGGGCGCCGGGGATGAACGGGGCGCCGCCAACCTGATCGATGCCGGCAGCATCGTCGGCGGCGCCGCGATGGTGAAAACCGGCCGGGTATTCAGCCTGGGCCTGCAGATCGATTCCAAGCATGTGCCGGTGACCGCGGGCCGCACGCCGCCCCAGCATTTCATGACCACCGACGGCGGCGACTACGCCGCCGGACTCAGGCGCCGCGAGGGATTCCAGACCACCGATGACGTGATTTCCATGCCGGTGCATGCCGGCACGCATATCGACGCGCTATGCCATGTGGGCGATGCAGACCTGCTCTACAACGGCTTTCCACTCTCGGGCGTGCGCTCGATGGGCGCGCAGAAGCTGGGGATGGAAAAACTGCGCTCGCTGGTCGGCCGAGGCGTCTTGCTCGACCTGTGCGCCCTGCGCGGGGTCGCGGTATTGCCCAAGGGCGCGCTCATCACCCCGGAGGACCTGGAGGCCTGCGAGCGGCGCCAGGGTGTGAAGGTGACGCCCGGCACCATCGTGCTCATCCACACCGGCTGGCTCGGCGCGCTGCCTCAACTGGGCGCCGCCGAGTACATGTCCGGCGAGCCGGGCATCGGCATGGCGGCCGCGCGCTGGCTGGCGGAGCGCGACGTGCCTGCCGTGGGGGCCGACAACTTCGCCGTTGAAGTGATCCCCACCGAAAGCGGCGGCCCGGCGCCGGTGCACCGCATGCTCATCCGCGGCTGCGGCATGTACCTGATGGAAATGCTGGTGCTGGCCGAACTGGCCGCCGCCGGTGTGCATGAGTTCTTTTTCGTGGCGGCCCCGTTGCCGGTGACCGGCGCCACCGGCAGCCCGATCAACCCGCTGGCGATTGCCTGACCACCCACCCTGGAGAAAAAACGATGTCCTACTACCGCGGCATGACCTGCGAAAACGTCACCATCCATGGCGACAAGGGAACCCCGATTTCCGCCTATGTGGCCAGGCCGTCCGGGCCGGGTCCGTTTCCGGGCGCGGTCCTGATCCATCATCTGCCGGGCTGGAGCGAGCTCTACATCGAGACCACGCGCCGTTTCGCGCACCACGGCTACCTCGCCATCTGCGCCAACCTCTACGAGCGCGAGGGGCAGGGCAACCCCGACGACGTGGCCGCCAAGGTGCGCGCCGAAGGCGGCATCGCCGATGCGCAGATGGTGGGCGACACCGCAGCGGCGGTGAAGTGGATGCGCGCGCAGCCCGATCACAACGGCAAGGTCGGCCTGATCGGCTCCTGCTCGGGCGGCCGGCACGCGGTGATCTACGCCAGCCAGAGGAACGACGTGGATGCCTGCATCGACCTGTGGGGCGGGCGGGTGGTGATGGGGCAGGAGGAGCTCAACGCCAAGACGCCCGTGGCGCCTATCGACATGACCCGCGACCTGAGCTGCCCTTTGCTCGGCCTCTTCGGCAACGACGACCGGGCGCCCAGCCCGGAGCAGGTCAACCAGCACGAGGCCGAACTCAGGAAGCACGGCAAGGATTACGAGTTCCACCGCTATGACGGCGCCGGCCACGGCTTCTTCTACTGGCACCGGCCGCTGTACCGGCCCGAGCAGGCGATGGACGGCTGGAGCAAGGTGTTTGCATTCTTCGGCAAGCATCTCGGGAAGTAGGGGGCGCCATGTGCACTTCCATCATCGAGATCGCCCAGGCGGAGGGCATGGCCAAGCGCGGCGACGCCTGGTTTGCGCTCTCCAAGGCCGTGGTGGCGTATGACCATGCGCGCCACGCGCCGCTGGGCGACGTGATCACGCTCGACTTCATCAACACCGGCCTCGATGCCGGTGCGCGCGCTGCCGTCGAGCTGACGCTGGAGTCGGCCAAGGCGCTGCGCGCCGCGCTCGACCGGGCGATCGCCGCCGCCGAATTCGAGGAAGCGGAAGTGCGCGGCAAGGGGGCCGTGCCCCGCCTGGTCCGGGCGGCCTGACGCCGGCCCGACACCGCACCCTTTCCCTCCCGCGCCGGGGCGTGAGCCAGGCGCGGCTTCGCCGCGGGCATGGTGAGCCTGCGCGCGCCCGCGCGGGCGTGACGCGCGTCACGACTCGAGGCCCGCTGCCCGGCAGTACGTGCGTTTTCGCACCCATGCGGCACGCTCGCCCTCCTCGCGCCGCCGCCGCGGCCCTATAAAGCCATCCATGCGGGTCACATGCCTGATCCGCGCTACAGGAAGGCGGGCAAGCCATGAACACCCTCACCTGCGCGATCGTCGCTATCGCCATCGCCCTGGCCACCGGCCTGGCCGCCGGCGGGGACCCGGCCGATCACGGCGCCCACCGGACGGCGCTCGACATCCGGGACGCGGCGCCGTCCGCGGCGGGCGGCCTGTTGAGGATTTGATCGCGGCACCCGCAAGAACAACCTTGAAACTCGGAAAGAAGTCACGATGTCTGGATGCGATCTTGAAGCGGCCTGCTCGGCCTTGTTCGAAACCGTGGCGCCCCTCTATCTGGAGAAGGGGGCCGTCTATCCCGCACTCATCGGCGTGAGGCTCCGCGCGGGCCGCATGGTCGATTCGCATACCGAGTGGCTGAGGTCGCCCGACAAGACCGACCTCCTGATCGCGCGCATGCGGCGCAGCTGGGACACCGTGGCCCTGGTCAAGCCCGCGGACGACGCCTCCGAGGAGGCCCTGCCCGACTGCGACGGCAGGCGCAGGTTCGCCGCCATCGAGCTGCACAGCGCCGCCGGCGTTGCCCGCGCCTACTGCTGCGTGGATCCGGCCACCAGGGAAATGCGCACCGGGCGCCTGGCGATGTTGCAGGCACCCGACCGCGCGGCGTGAGCCAGCGCGGCGGCGGCTACTCCCAGAGCCGCTCCGGCAAGGGCAGGCCGGCAAGATCGGCCTCGGTCAGGCGCCCGTCCGGTTCGATGCCGAAGCGCTCGAGCACCGCGATGAGCTGGCGCGCGTGCTGCGCGCAATGCCAGGTGGAGCGCTCGAACAGCATGTGCACGGGGTGCACGCCGAAGAAGGTGTCGAGCGGCTGCTGGCAGGCGCGGTCGTCGAGCGTCTCCCACCAGTGTTGCAGGCGCATCATCACCCCATCGCCATACGCGGCGATCTGTGCGCTGGAAAAGACCTTGCCGTCAGGCGTTTCCGCGTTGGCCTTCTCGGCGGTGTACTCGGCCCCGTCGACCGCGCTTTCGAGGAAGGCCTCGACGATGCGGAACACATGGTGGCCGATCATGCGGATGGTGCGGTCACGGTTGTCGATGACGCGTTCGTCGAGCCGCTCGGCCGGAATCTGGCGGATGTAACGCTGTACCGCGCGCAGTACCAGCAGCCATTTGGCGATCAACTGGTCGGGCGGCAGGCGCGCGTGGCCGGTGCCTTGCAGGCCGACGAACCTGGCGACGTCTTCCAGGTTTTGCGCAAAGGTGAACTTGTCGCCATAGGCCACCACCGGCACGCTGCGCGCACCGAGGGCGAACAGCTTCTCTCGTCCGCCGGCGTCGTTCAGGACGTCAATGGCGACGAAGTCGATGTTCTTCTGCGAAAGAAACTCTTTCGTTCGAAGGCAGCTACTTCACCCGGGCTGGGTGTAGAGGATGAACTTTTCGGCGACGGCGGCCATGGCGATGACGATGTGCGGGAAAAGCGAGGCTACGTGGTTGGCCACGGCACGTCAAGCGAGGCCCGGGCGCGCCGCTGCGGCAGAGCCGCAATGAAAAAGGCCCGGGGTGGAGGGAGCGCGCCCCGCAGGTCGCTCACCGGGTCGCGTTCGGCCCGTCCCGTGGCGACGGCGTATCGTGCCGGCGGGTGCGGCACTACGACCCTGGATTCCAGGCCTTCGAGAAAGTCGGACTGCATGTCCAGCAGGAATGGCACCTCGCGCGCCGTCTCCTTGCGGGGATTCTTGTAGACGACGAAGCGTGCCATCAGAAGCCGCGCAATCCGTCGCTGAACATCCCTTCCCGCTTGACTCGCTCGTTGTATTCGGCGATGGCTTCCTGGTTTTCCGCAAGCCATTTTTCGCGGTAACGGCGCCGCACTTCTTGCTCACCTTCAGCCAGACCGCGCGAGAGAAGTCATCGCTGACGTAGCGTGTCGACCATGCGGCGGCAAAGTTGAAGATGGATATCCGTGAGCCGGTCTTCCGCCGAGGCTTCGATCACGGACTCGATCAGCAGGAGCGCTTGTTCATTGCGCTGCCTGGCGTTGACCAGCGCGCGACGCAACTCGTCGATGAATTGATCGCGCGCGTTGACCTCGCGAATCAGGGGATCCCAATGAAGCGAGCGATGTCGCTCGAGGAGGTTTTCAACGACCGCGGGGTGCGCGCTGAGATGCTCCGGGTTGAAGTCTTCCAGCTGGAAGGCCTTCAGCGCGGGCACATCCTGAAGCGCTGCCTGGGTGAGGCGCTCGAATCCCATGCTCCAGTTTTCATAGAGCCTATCCTGCACGGCCTCGCGCTTGATGACCTGGAAATCCCGATGCCGACTGTCACGCTCGATCCTGCCGAGGAGCGTTTCGACCGTGCCGGTCTCGCCTTCCAGCGTTTGCAGGAACGTTCCGTTGGCATACATGAGCATGCCGGTGACGCCCAGGGTCGGGTTGTTGCGCTTGCAATGCTCCAGAAGATCGACCAATGCCTGGGCGGTAAAGGGATCGGACTCGCGGCTGAGGTAGGTCACACGAAGCATCGGCAAAACCCCCGTTCAAATGGCGCGGTGAAATCGTCAATTGGCTTTCATCCTACCTGATCCGGACCGTTTTTTGGCAAAGTGGCGAACCCGTTTCCGGTTCGCGTCCGCCCGCTGCCGGCATGGTTTTTCGCTCGCCGGTGCATGGGCATGTGCCTGCCTTGGCGGCGAGCCGTTGCCCCTCGGCCATCGGAATGTGGTTGATCCAGACCACGACGTGCCGCCCGGCCCCGCAAGACCTGCACGCGATCATGCGGGCGCACCCGTTCGGCGCCCGTGTCACGCTCGGGCCGGAGGGCCTCGATGCCAACCACATACCCTTCCAGTTCGACGCGGCGCCCGGCGGGCATGGGCGACTCGCCGCGCACGTGGCGCGCGAACGTGGGCATCGAGATCGAGATCAGGCGCATTGAAGGCAAGGCCAAGCTGCGCCTCAGTGGCCGCGGCCGAACGCGTAGGACAGGCCGATCCACACCGCCGAGAGGTGCGCGTGGTTGCTCGCCGCGCGGCCCTGCACGGTGGCGAATGCGCCCTGGGCGCCGCCGCGCGCATCGGGGAAGTTGAAGGCCTGGTCCGGAAACCGCGCCTGCAGGTACTCCGCGCGCAGCGCCCAGCGCGAGCCCCACCGCCACTCCAGGCCGGCGCCCAGCACGTAACCGCGACGGAGTTGTCGATCGGTCTCGCTGAACTGGGCCGCGGTCACGCTGCTCGCGGGCACCGCCCGGTACTGGGTGCGCGTCACCTGCTCGGCCGCGAAGGCCGCGCCTCCGGAGCCGAACACCAGCAGGTCGCCGAACGACCAGGCGGCGACCGCGCGCGCCGTGGCCAGCCAAGGCGTTTCGTACTGGAGCGTGGCACTGGGCTGGCCGGCATAGACGCCGCCGTCGATGAGGTTCTGGGTGCGGGTCTGGTGGCCAGGGCGGGCGATGTCGGCGTGCAGGCCGACGATCAGGCCGGACCCCAGGCGCTTGCGCAGGCCCGCCTGCAGCGCGAACCCGCCGGCGGCGTCGGTTAACGCGTTGGCCGCCTCGTTGGTGGCGTTGGCGCCGACCGTGCCGTCGGCCTTGACGGTCGTCCCGCTGATGACGTTGCGTGAACTCGTCGCCGCCACGCCGACATATCCGCCGGACCAGGGGTCCTGCGCCACGGCCGGGGCGGCCAGGGACAGGCATGCTGCGAGCAAGACTGCGGCACGCGTTTGGCGGAAGGGTATGTTGGCTTGCGCTGGTTGGATGTGCATGGCGCTCGTACGGGCCACCGGCGCATCGCGGACGGATGGGCAGCCATGATTTCGAGGGCGCCCGGGGCGCGCTCAGTGTTCAAAGTATCGCACGGGCCGTGCCGGCCGCTGGCACGGAAATGAAGCCGGAAACCGGCTCCAAGCGGGCGCGACGCCGGTCAAGGCCGCCAAGGATGCCCGCGCGCGCGGACGCGCGACGATCCTGTTCGTTGACGAGGTGTCCCGCATGGCGCGGGCCTCGCGCAAATGAAAACGCCCAACCGGGAACGGTTAGGCGTTTGGTATTGGTGGCTGGGGCACTATCGAATATTGTCTGAAAGGCGTTGGTAGTCAACGATCTGTAGAAATGAAATTCAATAGTTACCCCCAGAGTTACCCCCTATTGCCTTTCTTCGCCTTCAAGATGGGTGCCGCCTGCTCCAGCTTGTCCATCGTTGGGGGGAAGAAATCCGGCATTGCTGTCGTATGCCCACGTATCCATTTCGTCGCTTACCTTCTGCCAGTACTCATGAAGCTGCGCCAGGGATTCACCGCGCACCCATGGCTCGTCGAGTGCCTCAAGCGCGTCGAACTGCGGTGTAGGGACGACTGAACCAAATGCTGCGTCATTCAATAGTGTTGACGATACGAAATTCGTTACTCGGACGATTGTCCGAAGCGCGTCGTGAAGGTCATTGAACGTTGTCACGGTCAAGGCGCCAGGTTTGCTTGCGCTCCGGTCAGCATGGGCATGGACTTGGTTCGCCAACTTTCGAATCTTCCTGATCCTATCGTCCCCAAGATTGGTCAATAGGTTCGTGAGTACACACGGCTGCATCTTCTGTTCTCGAGCGCGTGGGGATGGGGTACCGCAAAGGACGTCAAACATCTCGTGCATTCGCTTGGATGTGTCCCATGCTTCAGGGCCTGTTGTCGGCACCCACACGGCTTTAGGCGACACGACGCCCGAGAAGGACGTGATGTGCCTCTCAAAAGCGGGGTCGTAGTCGAAGGGCAGTCCATCGTGAGTGACGTAATTTTCCCGAGTGAACAATTCGACGTTTTCGTTTAGGGTGGACACCACGTTCGTGATCGAATTGCTATTGTGGTGTCGGTCGACCAGCTTCCGAATGCCAATCGTCATTTGGTGCACGTAACCTTCGACAACCAACTCCCACAAGGGGCCATTTGCGGGCCTACTCGCTTCGATGCGCCTAGCTTCGTTGAGGGTGCGAAATACGGCCGTCTTCCACGTCAAGTCGTGAATTTGGGATGTGACTGAAGCAGGCGAATCTCCACGCAACATGTCAAGGCATTGTTCGCGTAGCTCGCGAAATCGCTTCAACGACGCGCGGCGCTCGTCAGGCACGTCGCACACTTCAATCGCGAAGCGATGTGCCGATCCCGATGCCGTAGAACTTGCAGAATCTTGCATTCAAATCAACGTGCTGACGTTTGCATTGTGCGCCAAACTAGAACGGCACTTTTACTTGGGCAACGAAGTCGAGAGCTCCCACGCTACTCCTTATCAATGAAATCAGAATAGGCTAGATGGCCGCGAATCCTAGGCATGTCTGCTGCGCTGATTTTTTCTGCCGCAATCAGGTGCTTGAATGCTCTGATCCTGTTGCGGTAGCCCTTGGTCAGGCGCGGCCTATCCCCATGCACAAGCAGCCCGTGCACTTTCAAACGTGCCGGCAACTGTGCTAACTGCTCCTTGCCATCAGCGATGACCCAACCTGCGCCGTTCACAACTTCGCGCACACGATTCGGCAGGTTGGGCGGTGGCTCTGCAATGCCAGAAAACACCAAATCGTCTGCGTACCTTGTATAGCGAACGCCAAATTCATCTGCTAGCGCGATCAGCAAATGATCCGTCGTAGAAAAGACGAGGTTGGATATAACCGGACTTGCCGGAGAACCTTGCGGAAGCTGCCCATTCAGCGTCAATAGGCGTGAGAGGAAGCTTGCTGTGTGGCCTGCATAACCGACCGCAACTAACGCATCGCGAACCTGCTGCTCCGTAATGCTTGGAAAAAAGTCACGGATGTCCAACGAATACACCCATTTAGAAGGGCAATGCAGCCGCGCCGCTTCCTTCACTCCGCTCCGTCCTGGAACGAAGCCATACACACAGTCGGGGAGTTGAATCGCATTTGCAACATGATGTGCGAACCATGCTTGCAGTAACTTCAGCGCTACCCGAGGCGCTTGGATGGTCCGCGTCTTCTTGCCCTTTTTGATCTTGAAGACTCGATAATGGCGTAACGGCGCGCGGGACATCGCGCCGATGAATTCGGTACTTACCCCAAAGAGCGTCGCAATTGTGCGCAGAGAGACTGCTGGAGGTAGGCCGAGGGCTGCGACGCGCCGAATTTCCGGTTCGTGCGACGCGCGAGTCCCCTCCGGCAGGGAGCCGACCAATGCTTCAACTGAGTTGAAGCTTACGAGGAGTGGTGGCAGTACCTTCACCGCAAAAGCAAAGCTAGAAAGCTTTCGTTCACGCCGCCTACCGAACGGGGGTCGGATCGAAGGGCCGACCACCGTTCGGTAGGCGTCCTTCTATGCGTGGTCTTCGCTGATGGGCATGGTACATGCCCGCGCGCCGATACTGCCACCATCATCACTCTACCACTCCTTCCTTCGAGCCAGCGACAGCATGCGATCCACATCGGAACTAGACGCCGATCGACTCCAAGGGACAACTTCAAGGCCGCTTGCGGTGAGGGTGAATCGGCCGCCTTGATCGCGCAGGACTAGGCCGCGTTTGCGAGCGACATCCAGTTTGTACGACAACCACCTGTCAGAAGGACTGGCAAATCCACGTCGATGCAGGTCTTCATTCAACATCGCAAGGGAGGCGGGAGCATGTACTTTCACCGCACGCAAAATCGCGACAGTCGACGGCTCTGGTAACGGCGGTGGAACAAGGTCGAACGCGTCGCACTCAATTCCGAAGTTTTGAAGGGAGCGCCGCGTTGCTGCTTCGAGCTGCTCGATAGTTGTGGGTTCGAGAATTGTCTTTGCCTCCACCCAGACCACAGCCGACGCATTTGTTGCGAACGATACATGTACATCGGATACGAGTTCAGGAAACTCGTTCTTCAAGACGGCCCGAAGCGAAATCGCGATGTCATCCAGAGCTTGCGCATCACGTAACGTGACGATGACACGCTTTCCAAACTTCTTTTGGAGTGATTTTGAAACGAAAGACAGTTGTCTACGTGACGTTCTGTCCTTTGATGCTGTTTCCCCCACGCGATCTCTAGGTACCTCAAGCAATAACACTGAGGAGCTTGGATTAAGGATGCGCGGCACAACATAAGCAAGGCGCCTTGCAGCCAGATACTGCTGAATCTGTAGGAGTTCAGACAAGGCCAATTTCCTTCGCTACATTGAGGATTATTCCCTTGCTTCGGTCAATTCGTAGCAGCCAATTCCTGGCTTCCGCCTCGGTGTGAGTCGCCAGACGAAAGGTTGCGGGCTCGAAGGTGACTTTCTCGTCTGGTTCATAGTCAGCGGCGACACGTACCTTGTAGGCGGTCCGGAGTATTGACGCCATCTCGCCAGCAGCGGCGCCAGCTTGACTGATCAGACTCTTTGCTCGGCTATCCGGCACTATTCCTTTGATCTGAAGCGGCTTGAGTTTTGTGCGTAGTCGCTTTAGTAGATCCTCTTCCAGAAGACTCGGAATGTTACCGTGCGGGGTGCGTGACCAACCCCTTTCGATTTGAATGAGAAGATCTCGCGTCGACAGGAATGCGGCGTAGTAATAACGATTAAATGCTGTTCTACCGAACGCGTCAGCCTCATCAGCATGCCGCGTCTTGGCGACATTGCTTAGAAGATCTGCAACTATCGGCAAGGAGCTCATCGTGGTACTTGACGTCTTCCTCAGTAATACTGGCGCACATACTGATACGCCTTTTCGAAAAGCTCCTCATCTGCATGGAGCTTGTACTTGAAGAGCGCCTTTCGCAGCGCCTTCTTGACCTCCCGCTCGCCAGCGAGCGTGTCCTGCCATCCGGGGAACCGGACTAGACGAACGATCTTGTCAATATCGGCGACCACACGCTCGACCATGATTGGCGTGTCGGCAGTCTTGACCTCGTTGAACAAATCCGTGAGCGCAGCCTTGCCGCGATCCTCCTCTTCCTCGGGCGGCGTTTCCTTTTCGGCCTGCAACACCTCCTTGGCCAACTGAAGAAGTTGCTTCAAGAACTCCACGCTGTTGAGTAGCCCGGCCTCGAATCGATCGCGCAGCGCGTCGAGACGCTCGGATAGCGCCTTGAAATTCGGGTTGCCCAGGTGCTTTGCCAGGCGCCGCGCGACCTTGATATCGATTTCCTTGACCCGCTTCGGATCAGGATTGGTGAGCACTGCCTCCAGCAGGTCGGCATCGAGCACCAGTGTGTCCAGGTCATCCCGCACCGCTTCAACATGGACGTTCTGGTGAATCAGCTCGATCGTCTTCGCGCCCAGGGTGTGCCAGATCAGCTTTCCATGCCCGGTTGAGGGCTGGACCGACTGATACACCTGCGAGAGCCACTTGTAGTCGCGCTCGTACTGCCCGAGCACGGTGTCGGGTGAAATCGCCTCCCACAGCTTGTTGAGCAGGCTGTACGCCTCGGCGAAGTTGTCCCGCGCGTTGCTGTTGGGCAGGCATTGCTGGGCCGCGATGAGCCCCTCATAGCCTTCCACGGAGCGGTCCACGCCGGCGAAGAAGGCTAGGCACTTCTGCATGGCTTCCGGCAGCCGGTCCTTGAGTTCCTGGATATTCGATACAACCGCCGTGACGCTCTTGTCGTCGAACTCCAGCGCCTTGGCGACATCGTCGAATATGCCGAGGTAATCCACGATCAGCCCGTGGGACTTTTGCTCGGTGTAGGTGCGATTGACGCGGCAGATGGCCTGCAGCAGCGTGTGATCGCGCAGCGGCTTGTCCAGATACATCACCTGGAGAATCGGCGCGTCGAAGCCGGTCAACAGCTTTGAGGTGACGATCAAGAGCTTTAACGGGTCGTTCGGGTCGCGGAACCTGTCGAGCAACCGCTCTTCATCATCCCGCGTGCGCGCGTAGGGCGTGTACTGCGGCTCATTGGCGTTGACCGTCATCACGATGTCGGACGCCTCCGCCGGCAGCAGCCGGTCGAGCTCCCGCTTGTAAAGCATGCAGGACTCACGATCGAACGTGACGATCTGGCCTTTGAACCCGTTCGGCTCGACCTTGCCCTGGTAGTGCAGAACGATGTCCTCGCACACCCGGCGAATCCGCTCCGGCGTCTTGACCAGCACTGCCATCTTGGCGGCGGCCTTGCCCAGGCTGTCCCGGTCGGCATCCGAAAGGCTGCCGGTCATCTCCTTGAAGGCGGCATCGATGGCCGCCTTGTCGATGTGGAGTTCCAGCAGGCGCGGCTCGAAGTGCAGCTTGAGTGTCGCCCCATCCCGGATCGACTCCTCGAAGCCATAGCGGCTCATGTAGCCCTTGTCGTCTTCCTCTGCGCCAAAGGCATAGAACGTGTTGCGGTCGAAGCGATTGATGGGCGTGCCGGTCAAGCCGAACAAAAATGCATTGGGCAGCGCATCGCGCATCTTGCGCCCGAGATCGCCTTCCTGTGTGCGGTGCGCCTCGTCGACGAGGGCGATGATGTTCTGGCGTGAATTCAAAACACCATCGGCCTCGCCGAACTTGAAGATCGTCGTGATGATGATCTTGCGCACATCCTGCGCCAGGAGTTGCTGCAGCTTCTCCCTCGTGTCGGCCTTTTCCAGGTTGGGGATGTCCGCACCGGTGAAGGTGCCGGTGATTTGCGTATCGAGGTCGATCCGGTCCACCACGATCAGCACCGTGGGGTTCTTCAGGCCCGGATGCAGCCGCAGCTTCTGCGCCGCGAAGACCATCAACAGCGACTTGCCCGAGCCCTGAAAGTGCCAGATCAAGCCCTTGCGCGGCTTGCCCGCCAACACCCGCTCCACGATCTTGTTGGCGGCCTCGAACTGTTGGTAGCGGCTGATGATCTTGATGCGCCGCTTCTTCTTGTCCGTGGCGAAGAGGGTGAAGCTGGCCAGGATGTCCAGCACCACATGCGGCCGCAGCATGCTCTCGGCGGATGCCTTGAGCGACTTCAGCGGATGGTGCTGCGTATCGTCCTCGGCGCCATCCAGGTGCCACGGCCCCCAATCCTTTACCGGCAGCCCGATCGACCCGTAGCGGAAGGCCTTGCCCTCGGTAGCCACCGAGAACACGTTGCACACGAAGAGCTCCGGCACGAACTTCTCGTAGTCGTCATGCACCTGCACGGCGCCATCCACCCAACTGATGCACTTCTTGACCGGCGTCTTGGCCTCGATCAGCAACACCGGCAGCCCGTTGACCAGCAGTACCAGGTCGGCCCGGCGCTCGGTGGGTCCGGCGCGATAGGTGTACTGCTGAGTAACGACGTACTGGTTCAGCTTCGAATCGTCGAAGTCGATCAACCGCACCGGTACGTGCTCGTTGTTCCGACCGAACGGCATGGAACGCTCGCCACGCATCCAGGCGGTCATTTCCTCGTTGGCGCGGATCAGGCCGTCCGAGCGTACCGAGAGCACGATGGCGCGCAACTTGTAGAGCACCTCGTCGGCGCGGTCAGGCTGGGCGGCGATCTCTGGGTTTAGGCGGATCAGCGCGTCGCGAAGCCAGGGCTCGACCAGCACTTCCTGAATCTGGCGCGGGACGTCAGCAGGGGTCGAGTAGCGCCAACCGATACCTATTGAGCTAGGGCCGTAGCTGGGCAACGGTTCCTGGACGGCGTTTGCCGGTGTCGCCTTGCTCGCTCCTGCGAGCAGGTCGCGGACGTAGGCTTCGACGGTGTTAGCTTCGGTAAAGGTCATGGCCCGGTTCCGAAAGTCGAACTCAACACTTTTGCGGCAAGCTCGTTGGCAGAGGCAAGCCGTTGGCGCAGTTGCCGTTCCGCTAAATCGTAGGCAGCAACCTGGTCAGCGATTCGAGCCTGCATTTTCAACGGAGTCCAAAGCACTGGGAATCGGCTCAACTGCTGCTTGTTGATTGAGGCAAGATTGCTAGTCTTCTTCGCGCAAGAAAGAAAGTACCGCTTCCCATAAGCGCTGCGCGCCATCGCCGCTAGGTAATGCGACAGAAGCAGCGAATTGTTGGGCCTTACGGCGAAGACATGATTCTGGTGAAGGCACCCATTAATCTGTCCATGCCAAACGGTTCCTCGACCGAGCTTGTCAAAGTCTCCTCCTTCTGTCATCAGCACATCGCCATCACGTAACTCGTATCGTCCCAGCTCATCTGCCCGCGCTTCTACAATTTTCAGGTCCGTCAAATCAAGCTCACCATCAAGCACGTTTGCAACACGCAAATACGGGCGAGGCACGAGATGCTTCGCGCCGTGCTTCTTTCCGAGCGCGAGTCCGGTCCTGATCTCGGCTAACTCGTCTAGACGGCGTACAGAGGCAGAGTTGGCTACGCTGCTCAAGGGGTCTTCAGGAAAGGCATAAGCCAAGAATGCTTGGCGCGCATCCTCAATGGCATCAATAGCATCTCGATAGCGTTCCGCCAACTCGTGTGAAACCGTGAACAGTTGCAAAAGCCGCCCTTGTTCTTCTTTCGGCGGAAGTGCGAACTCAAAGTCCGCCAAACTGGACCAGTTCGTACGTGGGCTCAGTGACCCGGCAGACGTGCCCACTGCGTGATCGTAGAAGGCGTCGGTTTGGCAGATGAACGGCAGCAGCTTCGGCAGCAAGACACTTGAGTCCTTGGTTTCCAGCACATAGATGTCACCGGAGCACACGCCTGAGAAGTCCGCCACGGCTACCTTACGCTGGTAGGCGCGGCGTTTGCCGAACAGAACCTGTCCGGGTTGAAACACGCTGGTGAAGGTTACGCCGTCAGCAACGTTACCCCAACTGCGGATACGCAGATCGCCCGGTTCCAAGTGTTCCAGTCCGACGTAACGTTCGACCCCATCGGCCAGCGGATCTTGGCTCCGCACTTTCGAGAGCTGCACCACATCGCCAAACTTCACGCGACGCCAACCTGACTTGAGTGGGCGCCCTTCAACCATGATCGGCTCCGGGAGTGGCAGTCGAGATTGAAGTACCGTCTTGGCGACTGACAGTCAGATAGGCCTGATGCGGATGCTTCTCGGTCTCGGGGTACTTGAGCGCCAGCAGGCCGGCTTCGCGTAGCGCGCGCAAATGGGTGCGTCGCAATTCCTTGGTGTCGCGTCTGCCCAAGGTCTCGCACAGTTCGGCGACTGTGAAGGGGCGCAGGGCGCACAGGGCCAGTACCAGAGCACGGAGCTCCGCCTGACGGGGCCGGGCTCCAGCTGCCTGGATGCGGGCTTGCAACTCGGGGGGAATGGCGACCGCGGCATGGGGGGATATGGGCGATCCCCCCATGCTCGGAGCCGTATCCCCCCCAGCTGGCGCGGGAGCATGGGGGGCTTCGGCACGGATATCCAGCGCAAGCTGTGCCGGCGATGCCGGTGGGATGGCCTCGGGCCGCGCCAAGACGTAATAGGTGCGGCTGCCGGCGCCTTCCTTTTCCAACAGTCCCCGATCCCGCAGGCGGCGCAGCACTTGGCTGGCGGCCAGGGTGTCGAGGCCGCAAAAGTCGCGGCAGGCGCTGTTATCCACGGCGCCGGTCTCCCGGGCGTAGATCAATACCTTGGCTTCGTCAGCGCTGACGTTGACGCCAGCAAGGGCGCGCAGCCACGCGTGGTCGTCCTCGGTCAGCAGGTTGTGCAAAAACAGGGTGAGCTTGAACTCATTGGCTTGCCGGTCGGAATGGAACTCCGGTGCCGACAGGCCCGCGTCGGCCGCGAGGCGGCGCATGACGCGGACGCCCGTGCCCTTGGCTTCCGCGAAGTGCAGATCGTGCAGCACGGCCGCGATGGTCGGATTGCGCAGACGTGAGCCTGGCGTGCCCAACTGTGCGGGCGCCTTGAGCGAGTAGCCGACGTTGCGTACTTCGATGCGGTTGCCGTACCGGATGATCTGGGTGGGGCTATGGAGTGTGTAGTTGCGGTGCATGGCAGCATTGGCCAACGCCTCGCGGACAACCTTGCGCGGCAGCACTGGCTCCTGCACGCTTTGCAACTGGCCTTCGGGCAGGTGAAAGCCCTTGGGCAATTCGTCGACGATGGTGGCCTCGGCCTGCGGCAAGGCCAGGAGCAGAGGCTTGAGGATGTCGATGGTCTGGAAGCGGTTTTCCGCGTCTTCCATCCATTCGTTGCCGGGCACGCGGATGTAGTCGATGCGCAGGGCCGGCAGAAGCCGGCGCAAGGCCATCGGCTTACCAAAGAGCACGATGCCGGCAAGCGTCGGCTGCAAACGATCTTCCATCCGGCGCAGCATGCCAAGCGCTTCAAGCATTTCGTGGTCGCCATAGGCCAGTTCTTCGGCCTGGGGGTTGATGCGCGCGCGATCGCGCCGGTAGGCGGCAATCGCCGCGGGATCGAAGTCGTCCAGCCGCGCATCGGGCAACGCGCTCGCGTCCGGTCCGTGGCTTGGCTGGCTTTCGCCGCGCAGCACCCATAGGTCTTCATCCACGCAATGCTGGTCGGTAGACCCCACCCGGCGAAAGGCACCTCGGGGTAGGCCGGTTGCCTTGAAATACACCGGCTTTTGGGAGACATCGACTTCAGCGACGTAGACCACCAGCAAGGGCTTGCCGTCGACGGACTCCAACCGCATTTCCGGCCGCAGGGTCACGTTGAGCATGTTGGCGCACTGGGTGGCGAGGTCGCGCTGGACCTTGTCGGGGTCCGGCAGGCCGGCGGCGCGATACACCGTGTCGCCCTTGTCGTTGACGGACCAATCGACGCCGAGCAACAGGTAACCGCCATCGAGTCCCGGCTCATTGGCAAAAGCGATGACGGATTGCATCGCGGACTTGCCCAACTCGCTCGCACGCTTGGCCTCGATGCGTGGTGACTCGTCCACCGCATTGAGCTCTTCGAGGAGCTCGACGGCGCTACGCATCAGGCACTCCACTTGCTGTCAGGCTGTCCAATGTTTCCACAAGCGCGTCCATCTGTTGCCAGAATTCCCGGCCGTCGGTCTGCCACTGTTCCCAAGCGGCGCGCAACGATATCGAGTCTCCAGGATTGTCGCTGGCGGCGTTTGCCGTGGCGCGCTTCGCGTAGAGCGGGATCGACAGGTTGCCCGCATTCGCCCCGATTTCAGCCGAGGTGCTGACCTTGGCAAAGCCGGAGACATCGGCAAAGGACTTGAAGGCGGCGAGAATGCGTTGCTGGTGCTCGGGCCTCAAGAAGCTCTGAGCGCGTTCCCGAGTCACCTCATTCACCGCGTCGATGAAGATCACCTTGCCCTTGCGGGCAGTCGTCTTCTTTCGATTGCAGACGACGATGCACGACTCCATCGGTGAGTTGTAGAACAGGTTGGGTCCGAGGCCGATCACGGCTTCCACCCAGTCCTCTTCGATCATCTTGGCCCGCATGGCCTGCTCTTCGTTGCGGAACAACACGCCGTGCGGCCACAGCACGGCACAGCGGCCCTTGGCAGTCAGGCTGGCCAGGATGTGTTGCTGAAAGGCGTAGTCGGCGCGGCCCTGAGGCGGTGTGCCGAGGAAGTGGCGGCCCCACTTGTCGCTGCTCCACGCTTCGCGGTTCCATTGCTTGATGGAGTACGGCGGGTTGGCGAGGATCACGTCGAATTGACGCAGGCGGTCGCCCTCGATGTGCTTGGGTTCCGCCAGAGTGTCGCCACGAATGATTTCGAAGTCCTCCACGCCGTGCAGGAACAGGTTCATGCGCGCGATGGAGGACGTAATGAGGTTGCGCTCCTGGCCGTAGAGCTTGAGGGTGCGGTACTCGCCGCCCGAGCGTTTCACCTCATCTAGCGCCGAGATGAGCATGCCGCCTGTACCGCAGGTAGGGTCGTAGATCGACTCGCCGGCCTTGGGCGCCAGCAACTGCGTCATGAGGTGGACAACAGTGCGGTTGGTATAGAACTCGGCGGCGGTGTGGCCGGAGTCGTCGGCAAACTTCTTGATCAGGTACTCGTAGGCGTTGCCCAGTTCGTCCTCGGGCACGTTCGCTACCGAGAGCGTTTGAGTCGAGAAGTGCTCGATCAAGTTCTTGAGCGTTTCGTCGGGGAGACGCTCGCGGTTGGTCCACGGTGCGTCGCCGAAGATGCCGTCAAGCATGTCGGGGTTGGCCGACTCGATGGCGCGCATGGCCTTCTGAATGGCGGCACCAACGTTCTTGGCGGTCTGCCGCACATCGTTCCAGTGCGCGCCGTCGGGGATCTGGAAGCGATGGTTCTCGGCGAATTGCGCGTAGGAGAGGTCGCCGCCGGATTCGGCCAGGGCGGCTTGGTACTCCTCGTCCCACACGTCCGATACCCGTTTGAAGAACAGCAGCGGAAAGATGAACTGCTTGTAGTCGCCGGCGTCGATCAGGCCGCGCAGCAGGACGGCGGCGCCCCAGAGATAGCTTTCGAGTTCTTGTTGGGTAATGCGGCTCATTTCAGCCAGCCTCCTTCCGTCATAACCTGAGCCAGGCGGTCTTCGGCTTCGCGGCAGCGGGTGAGGGCTGCCTTGAATGCGGCGATGGCTTCAGGCAGTGGCGGAATGTCCTCCTGCAATGGAGGCAGCACGTAGCGCGAGATGTTCAGGGTCCAGTCCTCGGCCTTGATTTCGTCGAGGGTGACGACGCGCGCGGCGTCCTGAACGTCCGCAAAATTCCGATACCAGGTCAGGATTTCGGTCGCGTGCTCGGGCTCCAGGTAGTTCTGTGCCCTTCCGCGCCGGAACAGCCGCGAGGCGTCGGCGATGAGGACTTTCTTCTTGCGCACAGCGGGCTTGCGCTTGCGCAACACCAGGATGCAGGCGGCCAGACCTGTGCCGTAGAACAGGTTGGGCGCCAGGCCGATCACGGCCTCGATCAGGTCCATCTGCAGCAGCTTTTGCCGGATGTCGCCTTCGGCGCCTTTGCGGAACAGCGCGCCTTGCGGCAGCACCACGGCCATGCGGCCGGAGCCCTCGGCCATCGACTTCACCATGTGCTGCACCCAGGCGAAGTCGCCGCTCGATGAGGGGGGCAGGCCGGCGAAATTGCGGCCGAACGGATCGCTCAGCCACAGGTCTTCACCCCACTTCTCCAGCGAGAAGGGCGGGTTGGCGATCACGCAGTCGAAGGTGGCGAGGCGGTCGCCGTCGAAGAAGGCGGGGTTTCGAAGGGTGTCCCCGCGCACCACCTGGAAGTCCTCGATGCCATGGAGGAACAGGTTCATGCGGGCGATAGAAGACGTGGTCAGGTTCTTCTCCTGCCCGTACAGCTTGCCCCACAGGCGCTTCACATCGCCGTGCTGCTCCTTCACATGCTGCACGGCTGCAAGCAGCATGCCGCCGGTGCCGCAGGCGGGGTCGTAGATGGTCTGGGTTTCCTTCGGATCGAGGATGTCGATCATCAGGCGCACCACGCTGCGCGGTGTGTAGAACTCGCCGGCCTTCTTGTTGGTGGCGTCGGCGAACTTCTTGATCAGGTATTCGTAGGCATCGCCCAGGATGTCTGAATTGACTGCCTTGTTGCCGAACGAAACCCGGGAGAAATGCTCGATCAGGTCCTTGAGCAGGGCATCGGAGAGGCGGTCCTTGTTGGTCCACTGGGCATCACCGAAGACGCCATACAAGGTTTCGGGGTTGGCCTTTTCGATTTCGCGCATGGCGCGCTGGAGCGCGCTGCCGACGTTGGTGGCGACGCTGCGGACATCGGACCAGTGGCAGCCATCCGGGATTTGGAAACGGTGGGATTCGGGGAACAGGGCGAGTTCGGCGTCGCCGGTGTCGTCGACGATCTCCTGGTATTCCTCGTCCCAAACGTCACAGATCCGCTTCAGGAAGAGGAGCGGGAAGATGTAGGTCTTGAAATCGGCCGCGTCGACAGGGCCGCGCAGAATGTTGGCTGACTCCCAGAGATGGGATTCGAGGGAGCTAAGTTCCATGCGAGGCGGATTCGTGAGCGGTAGCCATGTCTGACCGTCAGCGAGTGTAATTCACATGGTGCGCAATGCCGAAACAATTGGAGATTCCATTGAAGTTGACAGTCCCGCGTTACCAAAGGGCGAAACCGAACGCTCGGCGGCAGTGCAACAATGACGTTCGCGAAAGAGCGCAGGTGCCGGAGAAGCGGGAGCAAAGCAAAACTTCGCTCAACCGCAAAGTGGAAGGGCGACCGGTTTCGGTCTCCCTTGAATTCTTGGTGGCCTGGGGCGGAATCGAACCACCGACACAAGGATTTTCAGTCCTCTGCTCTACCGACTGAGCTACCAGGCCGTTACGTCTACAATCATAACGACGCAAGCCCTCAAGTATAGCCCGAAAAGCCCCGGCGGTGGGGCAGCCCGCCGCGGTCAGTTGGCCATCATTTCGCGGGCAGCCACTTGGCGAGCGCGCGGCCGAGCGCCTCCTCGTCGATGGGCTTGTCGAGGTGGTCGTTCATGCCGGCGCGCAGGCAGCGCTCGCGGTCATCCTCGAAGCCGTAGCTGGTCAGGCCGATGATGCGCAGGTTCGCCGTGTCCGGTATCGCGCGCAGGGCGCGGGTGGCGTCCAGGCCGTCGAGGTCCGGCATTTCCACATCCATCAGGATCAGGTCGCAGGTGGCCGCCTTGGCGAGCCTGATCGCCTCCAGGCCGGTGGGGGCGTGGCTCACGCGGGCGCCGGCCTTTTCGAGGAAAAACTGGGTCGCCAGGCGGCTGGTCTGGTCGTCGTCGACCACCATGATGTGGGCGCCTTGCGCCTTGCCGTGGATCGTCATGTGCGGTGCCTTGCTCGGTTGTCTCCTTCAAGGCGCGACCATACACGGATCGCGCCCATAAAAAAGCCGGCTTGGAGCCGGCTTTCAGGCGCTTTCCGGGCGATTGAACGCCCGGTCCGCGGTCAGTCGTGGATCTTGTTGTCCTTGGTTTCCTTGATGAACAGCATGCCGATCACGAAGGTCATCAGCGCGATGACGATCGGGTACCAGAGGCCGTAGTAGATGTCGCCGGTGGCGGCCACCATCGCGAAGGCGGTGGTGGGCAGGAAGCCGCCGAACCAGCCGTTGCCGATGTGGTACGGCAGGCTCATCGAGGTGTAGCGGATGCGGGTCGGGAACAGCTCCACCAGCATCGCGGCGATCGGGCCGTACACCATGGTCACGTAGATGACCAGGATGACGAGGATGCCGATCACCATCACATGGTTGATCTGGTTGGGGTCGGCCTTGGCGGGATATCCCGCCGCCTTCACCGCCTCGCCGATGCTCTTGGTGAACTCGCCCGACTTCTTCTTGGCGTCATCCGGCGAGAGGCCGGCGGCCTCGTAGCTTTCGATGACCTTGTCGCCCACCTTGATCTTGGCGACCGTGCCGGCCGGCGCGGCCTCGTTGGCGTAGTTCACCGAGGAACGCGCCAGGAAGGCCTTGGCGATGTCGCACGAGGTCGTGAACTTGGCCGTGCCCACCGGGTTGAACTGGAACGAGCAGGCGTTCGGGTCGGCCACCACCACCACCGGCGACTTGGCCTGCGCGGCTTCCAGCGCCGGGTTGGCGTAGTGCGTCAGCGCCTTGAACAGCGGGAAGTAGGTGAGCGCGGCGATCAGGCAGCCGCCCATGATGATCATCTTGCGGCCGATCTTGTCCGACAGCGCGCCGAAGACGATGAAGAAAGGCGTACCGATCAGGAGCGATGCGGCGATCATCAGGTTGGCGGTGCCGCCGTCCACCTTGAGCGTCTGCGTCAGGAAGAACAGCGCGTAGAACTGGCCGGTGTACCAGACGACGGCCTGGCCGGCGGTGAGGCCCAGCAGGGCGAGAATGACGATCTTCAGGTTTTTCCACTGCCCGAAGGACTCGGTCAGCGGCGCCTTGGAGGTCTTGCCCTCGGCCTTCATCTTCTGGAACATCGGCGATTCGTTCAACTGCATGCGGATCCACACCGAGATGCCGAGCAGCACCACCGAGAGCAGGAACGGAATGCGCCAGCCCCAGGCGGCGAAGGCTTCCTCGCCCACGGCGGTGCGCACGCCCAGGATCACCAGGAGCGAGAGGAACAGGCCCAGGGTCGCGGTGGTCTGGATCCAGGCGGTGTAGGCGCCGCGCTTGTTGTCCGGCGCATGCTCGGCCACGTAGGTGGCCGCGCCGCCGTACTCGCCGCCCAGCGCCAGGCCCTGCAGCAGGCGCAGGGCGATCAGGATGATCGGCGCCGCGATGCCGATCGAGGCATAGCCGGGCAACAGGCCGACGATGAAGGTCGCCACGCCCATGATGAGGATGGTGACCAGGAAGGTGTATTTGCGGCCCACCAGGTCGCCCAGGCGGCCGAACACGATGGCGCCGAAGGGGCGCACCGCGAAACCGGCGGCGAAGGCCATCAGCGCGAAGATGAAGGCCGCGGTTTCATTGACGCCGGCGAAGAACTGCTTGGCGATGATGGCCGCGAGCGAGCCGTAGAGATAGAAGTCGTACCACTCAAAGACCGTCCCCAGCGATGAAGCGAAAATGACCTTCCGCTCTGCCGCGGCGTCATGGGTGAAACCCGAGGCGTTTGTCGCCGTTGCCGTTGCCATGTTGTTTCCTCCGTCGAATAGGTATGTGGGCACCGCGGGCGTCGCCGTCCGGATGTTGGGCCGCACCTTAGGAGCGCTGGCTTACGACGCTCTTACTCTGCCCGCACGGTCCCGGCAGCCGGGCGCGAATGACGCGGCGCCGCATCTGAAAAGCGGCACACTTTCAGGCATTTATGCCCGCGTCGTCAGGCAAACGTCAGGTTTGTAAAAATTGCGCGCCGGGCCTCAAGTCGGCCGTTCGTCGCACCCGCAGCACGCGCGCGCTCAGCCCGGCCGGGCCGTACGCGGGAATGCCGCGGTGAACGCGGCGCCCCCCAGGGTCGAGGTGCCGATGGTGATGCGCGCGTGATGCTTGCGGGCGATTTCGCGCACGATCGCAAGGCCTAAGCCCGAGCCGTCGAGATTGCGGCCGTCCGGGTCGCTGCCCAGCACCCGGTAGAAACGCTCGAATACCAGGTCGCGCTCGTGTTCTGGAATGCCGGGGCCGCTGTCCTCGACGAGGAGCACGGCGAGCGCGCCGGGCGCTTCCGCGCTGTCGCGCACGTGTACGTTGATGATGCCGCCGTCGGGGGTGTAGCGGATGGCGTTGTCGATCAGGTTGTTGACCAGTTCGGCCAGCAGCACCGGGTCGCCGTCGACCTCCAGCGCGCGCACGCGCGCCTCGTCGCAGCCCAGGTCGATGCGTTTGGCCAGGGCGGCGGGCACCCATTCGCGCACCCGTTCGCGCACCAGTTCATCGAGCGCCACCTGTCCGAGCGGCGGCAGCGCCCCGGACTCCCCGCTGCGCTCGGCGCGCGTCAGGGCGAGCAACTGGTTGACCATGCGCGCCGCGCGTTCGGTCGACAGCGCCATCTGCTCGAGGCTGCGGCGCAGTTCGGTGATGTCGCTTTGCCCGTGCAACTGCAGGAGCGCGAGCTCGGTCTGCGTTTTCAGGCCGGCCAGCGGGGTGCGCAACTGGTGCGCCGCGTTGGCCACGAAGCGCTGCTGGCCCTGGATGCTTTCGTCCAGGCGCTGCATGAGCTGGTTGATGGAACGGATCAGGGGCGCCACCTCTTCGGGCACGGCCTTGGTGTCGATGGCGGAAAGATCGCCGGGCTTGCGCCGGCCGATGCGCTGCGAGAGTTCCGCCAGCGGCACCAGGCCGCGCGCCAGGCCGAACCAGATCAGCGTCACCGCCAGGGGCAGCACGATGAATTGCGGGAGTATCACGCCCTTGACCACCTCGTTGGCAAGCTCGGTGCGCTTGTTGAGGGTCTCCGCCACCTGCACCAGCGGCAGCCGCACCTGGCGCGCCGGGTCCGCCGCGGGAACGCCGGGCGGCGCCGCATGCAGGTAGGCGATGCGCAGTTCAACGCCGTGCAGGAAGTCGTTGCGGAACTGCACCTGGCCGGGCACGATGGGTTCGTACTCGTCCGGCAGCGGCAGTTCGGCGTCGCCGGCGACATACTCGCCGCGCGCGCCCAGCACCTGGAAATACACGGTGTCGGTGTCGTCGGCGCGCAGGATTTCGCGTGCCGGGCGCGGCAGGTCGATGGTGACCCGACCGTCGGCGAGCCTGATCTGCTCCGCCAGGGCCTGGGTGGATTCGGCCAGCGCGCGATCGTAGGGCGGGTTGGAGAGCGACTTGGCCGAGACATAGGTGAGCACGATCGATACCGGCCACAGCAGCATCAGCGGCACCAGCAGCCAGTCGAGAATCTCGCCGAAGAGCGAAAGGCGCGCCCGGCGCGGCGCTGCCGCGGCGTCGGGGGTCGCCGCGTCCGCCCGGGCCGGCGCCGGCGCCTGCGGCGAAAGATGTTCCGGTTTGTCGGGTGCCAAGGGGTGGGCCGGGGTCGGGCTGCGGGCGTGCGCCGGCGAGGGGGCGGGGCGCCTAGGCCTGGCCGGGTTGCGGGGCGGCCTTTTCCAGGCAGTACCCCAGTCCGCGGACGGTCGCGATCGAGGCGCCGGGCTCGAGCTTCTTGCGCAGGCGGTGCACATAGACCTCGATGGCGTTGGTGCTGACTTCATCGCCCCATTCGCACAGGTGCTGCACCAGCGCCTCCTTGCTGACCAGGCGGCCGGCGCGTTGCACCAGGATCTCCAGCAGGCCCAGCTCGCGCGCCGAAAGCTCCAGCGGCTGGTCGTGCAGATAGGCCATACGGCCGGTGGCGTCGAACGACAGGGCGCCGTTCTGGATCAGCGTGGGTGCGCCGGCGAAGCCGCGGCGGATCAGGGCGCGCACGCGCGCCTCGAGCTCGGCCAGCTCGAACGGCTTGGTCATGTAGTCGTCGGCGCCCAAGTCGAGGCCGCGCACCCGGTCTTCGACGCCGTCCATCGCCGTGAGGATCAGGACGGGCATCTTGGCATTGACGCCGGCGGTCCGGGCGCGCAGCTTCTTCAGCACCTCGTGCCCGGACATGCGCGGCAACCCGAGGTCGAGGATGAGCAGGTCGTATTGCTGGGTGCCGCTGGCGGTGTCGGCCTCGGTACCGGTCTTCACATGGTCCACCGCGTACCCCGACCGGCGCAGGGAGCGGCACAGGCCGTCGGCCAGCACCGGATCGTCCTCGGCAATCAGTATGCGCATCGCTGCCTCCGTCGATGTGGCGGCCGCACCTGTCACGGTCGGCGCGCATTGATCCCTGGAGCCGCGGCGCTCTGGCCGCGATTTGCGTTCGCGCAGGCTCCCGGGCGATTTTTTTTAGACGAGTGTAGCACCGGCCGCGCATGCCCCGCGGCGCGCGCATGCCGGCCGGCGCGGCGTCGCCGCGGCCCTACTTGAGGATGCGGTAGAGGTTGTTGAAGTCGTCCGTCCAGGGGGCAAGCCCCTTGATCGGATCGATGGTCGCGCGCTTCGCGGCCACGGCCGGATCGTTGATGAAGGCGCGGTTGCGGGTGACGATGACCCAGTCGGTGCGCGAGAGGTGCGCATCCTCCGGGTCGTCGGTGATGAGCACGGCTTCCATGCCGACCTCGTCGGCCAGTAGCTTGACCACCGGTGCCAGTTGCAGATAGCGGTTGGTCACATGGAAGGCCACCGCGCCGTCGGGCTTGATGTGCTTCAGGTACACCTGCAGCGCTTCGCGGGTGATCAGGTGCACGGGGATGGCGTCGCTCGAGAAGGCGTCGACGGCCAGTACGTCGAAGCGCTGCGCCGGCTCGCGTTCGAGCACCAAGCGCGCGTCGCCCAGCGCGGTTTCGATCCTACCCTGGCTTTCTGTCAGGTAGTAGAAGTAGCGCTTCGCAACGTCGATCACCTGCGGATTGATTTCATAGAGCCGGAAGGTGTCGCCCTTGCGGGCGTAGCCGGCCAGCGTCCCCGCGCCCAGGCCGATCACGCCCACGCGCTGCTCCGGCGGGTGAATGCGCTCGATGGCCATGCCCACGCCGGAGGAGTCGCCGTAGTAGCTGGTGATGAGCCCGCGCCGGTCTTGCGCCACGTATTGCTCGCCGTGCATGATCACCCCGTGCATCAGGCGGCGCTGCGCGCCCGGTTCATTGTCCGGCGCGGTCTGCTTGATCCGCAGCGCCCCGTAGAAGTTGCGCATGGCCAGGATGGTGTCCTCGCGCATGAAGGCGTCGAAGGCGTAGGCGTAGTAGCCGCACACGCCGGTGGCGGCGATGGCCGCCGCCGGCACGATGGCCGCCAGCGAGCGCGCGAACATCCCGCGCGTGACGACCACGGCCAGCAGGGCGCAGGCGGTCAGGCCCAGGGGCAGTTCCCAGTACAGGTCGAACAGCTTGGGCGCGGCCAGGCCCACGAACATGCCGCCGGCGGCGCCGCCGAGCGAAAGCATCAGGTAGAAGCGCGTCAGGTAGCGCGCCGCGGGCTTGGCATGGGCCAGTTCGCCGTGGCAGAACATGCAGGCCAGGAACAGGCCGCCGCAGTAAAGCGGCACCGCGCTTTCGATGTGCAGCACGCCGCGTTCGGCGGTGAGGCCCCACGCCATCAGGCCCAGCACCGCGAGGGTGGGCAGGATCCAGATCGAGCGCACATACCAGCCGCGCCCGCCGCGCCCTTCGAAGCACAGCACGAAGGTGAGCAGATACAGCGTCAGCGGCAGCACCCACAGGAAGGGGATGGAGGCGACATTCTGGGTGATGTGGTTGGAGATCGAGAGCAGCAGCACCGAAGCCAGCGCGGCCAGCGCGAGCCACAGCGCATAGTCGCCCATGCCCGGTGGCGGCTCGTCGGCCGCGCGGGCGGGGGGCGGGGCATCGGGCGCCGGGTGGTTGGTCGCCACATCGGACCGCCCGGTGCGGCGCGCGCGCAGCGCGGAACCGATGCACAGCAGCACGAACAGCGCGTAGCCGGCACTCCAGCCCCAGGCCTGCACCTTGGTCGATACCCAGGGCTCGATGGCGAAGGGATAGGCCAGCAGGCCCACCAGCGAGCCGAAATTCGACAGCGCGAAGAACCGGTACACGCGCTTGGCGGTGACCGGGTCGGTGTGTTCGCGGGCGAACCAGCTTTGCACCAGCGGCCCGGTGGTCGAGAGCATGAAGTAGGGCAGGCCGATGGTTGCCGTAAGCAGGCCCAGGATGCGCCAGAGCGGGTCTTCGTCGCCCACCGGCTTCCAGCCCAGCCCGGCGACGATGGGCAGCGACGCGAGGCTCGCCACCAGCAGCGCGAGATGCAGGCCGGACTGCGTGCGGGCCCTGAGCTTGCCGGAAAAGTCCGAGTAGGTGTACCCGGCCAGAAGCGCCAGCTGGAAGAACACCAGGCAGGTGGTCCACACCGCCGCGGAACCGCCGAACCAGGGCAGGATCTGCTTGGCGATGATCGGCTGGACCAGGAACAGCAGGAAGCTGGAAACGAGGATGGTGGCCGCGTAGAGAATCATGGGCTGGGGGGCTTGGCAGTGCCCGGAGGCGATGGTCGGGATGCGCGGCGCGGCCGGGCATCGATACGAAAAAGCGCCCCGCATCGGCGAGGCGCTTCCGGAATGGCGGGCGAAGTTTATTCGAAAGCGCCCGCGCGTACCTGGCTTCTTGGTGGCTTGGGTGGCCTGGGCGGCCCGGGGCGGCCGGCGACGACCCCGGACGCTCAGGCCAGGTGGCGTGCCAGCGCCGCCGGGTCGACGTTGCCGCCCGAGAGCACGACGCCGACCCGCTTGCCGGCGAGGTCGATCTGGCCGCCGAAGGCGGCGGCTGCGCCCAGGCAGCCGGTGGGTTCGACCACGATTTTCATGGTGGCGATGAAAAAGCGCATCGCCTCGACCAGGGCCGCGTCGCTGACGGTGAGCACGTCGGCCACCAGCGCGCGGATGATCGGGAAGGTGAGCTGCCCGGGCGCTTGCGTCTGCGCGCCGTCGGCAATGGTCCTGGGCACCGGGATGCGCACGATCTCACCCTTGCGAAACGACTGCTGCACGTCGTTGCCCGCTTCCGGCTCCACGGCGATGACCCTGCAGCCCGGCGCGAGCGCATGCGCCGCCAGCGCGCAGCCGGACACCAGCCCGCCGCCGCCGGTGCAGACGAACAGGATGTCGAGCGGCCCCGCGTCCTCGATGAGTTCCTTGGCGGCGGTCCCCTGGCCGGCGATCACGTCGGCATGGTCGTAGGGGGGAATGAGCGCCAGGCCGCGCTCGGCGGCGATGCGCTTGGCCAGCGCCTCGCGGTCCTCGGCCATGCGGTCGTAGGTGATGACCTCCGCGCCGTAGCCGCGGGTGGCGGCCAGCTTGATCGCCGGTGCGTCGGAGGGCATGACGATGGTGGCCGGCACGCCCAGCAGGCGCCCCGCCAGGGCGATCGCCTGGGCATGGTTGCCGGAGGAAAACGCCAGCACGCCGCGCTTGCGTGCGTCACCTTCAAGCCTTGCGATGGCGTTGTAGGCGCCGCGGAACTTGAAGGCGCCCATGCGCTGCAGGTTTTCGGGCTTGAAGAAGAGCTTCGCGCCGGTGCGCGCATCGGCGGTGCTGGAGGTGAGCACGGGCGTGCGGTGCGCCGCGCCTTGCAGGCGGGCGGCGGCGGCGATCACATCGGCATAACTGACAGGCAGGTTCATGGCGGGCCCGGGCTATGCGTCCAGGGCCGCGCAGGCAACGCGGAACAGGTCGACCGGCATTTCGCACAAGCCCCGCCCGAGCAAGCCGCGTCCGTCGGCCGACACCATGCCGGTGGAGAGCAGCGGGCCGCGGCCGCCGGCGGCGACCGCGGCCGCGTCCACGCCCACGGCGACACCGAGCACCGGATGGATCGCGGTCAGCATGCCGAGGGCGCGCGCGGCATCGTCTTCCGCGAGCCAGGGTTCGAAGGCGGTCAGCAGGCTCGGCGCGCGCCGCAGCACCTGGCCGCCCAGGCCGAACGCATCGATGATGCCGGAGTCGCCGGTGGCGGGCGGGAACTGCGGATGTTCGGGCGCCCCTTTCATGAGCGGGCCGCGCACCAGGCCCGCCGGCGCGGTGAACCAGCGCTCCGGCATGCCTGCAAGCTGTATGCCGCACACCTCGCCATTGGCGGCCAGGCGCGTCACCAGCGTGGCCCCGGCGGCGCCGACGGCGGCATCGAGCATCAGCGCGCAGGCGGGCATCCACAGGTTCAGGAAGTAGAGCGGCGCCTCGAGGATGGTGGCCAGCGCGGCCTGCGCGGCGGCGGCGTCGACCTTGCGCGAGGCGAGCACGGCCTGCAGCACCAGCGTGGCCGAGGAGAGCCGGTTGTGCAGGTCGTCGCCTTCGGTCAGGGCCGAGCGCGCGATCGACAGCAGGTCCACCGGGCCGGCGCCGAGCAGCGCGGCGAAACCGGGCGCGAGTTCGCGCTCGCGAAAGGCCAGGCGCTCGAGGATGGCGCGGTCGCGCGCGCCGAAGCGCATCTGCGCGCCGCCACCGCTGCCGAGAAAGCCGAACCAGCGCCGCGCCGGCGCGTTCGCGTCGTGCAGCACCACGAGCGTGGTGCGCGGACCGACCAGCGAGACCAGCGGCGACGAGACGCGCCGCGCAAGTCCGGGTTCCAGGCGCACCGTCCCGGCGGCGATCAAGGCCTCGGCCGCGGCCTCGCCGTCGGCCCAGCCTTCATGCAGGCAGGCGAGCACGGCCGCATTGAGCATCGGCGGCGGCGGGCGGGTGGGATCGGCCAGCGGCGGCCCGGCATGCAGCAGGGTGCGGTCCGGCAAGGCGAGGGCGTCGCGCGCGCTGGCCACGCCGGACCAGACCGGCACGCAGGCGAGGATGCGGGCGATGGCCTCCCGGTTGGCGGGTGAAATGGTCCGGGACATGACGAAACCTCCAAAGGCGCGGTGAAAAGTTGACGCAGGCGCAGCGCCGGGATTATAGTCGGTTCACCAATCGGGATTCCGATTTGTTTTCAGCATCCAAAGCCGGCTCGATCCGGGACTCCCGCCCACCCCTGCCCATGTCCGACGTCACCCCGCTGCAACCGGAAAAGTCCTCCCTGGCGGAGTCGGTGCATGCGCGCATCCGCGCCGACATCTATGACTTCCGCATGATGCCGGGCGACCGCCATTCCGAGTCCGAGCTGGCCACCCGCTACGGCGTCTCGCGTACGCCGCTGCGCCTGGCGCTGCACATGCTGGCGCGCGAGGGCTACCTCAACAAGGGGGACGGCCACGCGGCCTGGCAGGTGCGGCCGCTCGACCTGGACTATTTCGAGGATCTCTACGACCTGCGCGTCAACCTGGAATTGATCGCCATCCGGCGCATCTGCAAGTCCGATCCGTTCCCGGACTTCTCCGCGCAGCGCGATTTCTGGCTGGTGGCCGAAGAGCGCCGCAACCTGGACGGCGCCGCTGTGGCGCGCGCCGACGAGGCGCTGCATGCCGCGCTGGTGGCCAATGCCGGCAATGCGGAGATGGCGCGCGTGCATCGCGACATCACCGAGCGCATCCGCGTCATCCGCCGGCTCGACTTCATCGAGGAGGCGCGTATCGTCGCGGCCTACGAGGAGCACGCCAGGCTGCTGCGCGCCTTGTTCGCGCGCAAGCAGGAGCGCGCCGAAATGCTCCTGAAGGCGCACATCGACGCCTCGCGGGCGGAAATCCGCCATCTCACCCTGCACCGCCTTGCCGAGGCGGGGCGCCAGCGTTCCCAACCCTTCATTCCGGCCCAAGGAAAACCATGATCTACGATCTCCTGCTCCAGGGCGGCCATGTGGTCGACCCCGCCAACGGCGTCAACGGTGTGCGTGACATCGCCATCAAGGACGGCCGCATCGCCGCCGTAGCCGACACCATCGCGCCTTCTTCCGCCAGGCAGACCATGAGCGCCAGGGGCAAGCTGGTCACGCCCGGCTTGATCGACACCCACGCGCATGTCTTCCAGTACGTCACCGGCCGCTTCGGCCTCGAAGCCGACATGTGCGGCGTGGACTCCGGCGTGACCACGCTCATCGACCAGGGCGGCCCCTCCTGCATGACCCTTCCGGCGTTCCGAGAATACGTCGTCAAGCCCAAGAAGTCGCGCGTGGTGGCCTACCTGTCGGCCTACCTGGTGGGAGGCATGGAAGGGCACTACTACCCCTCGCTCTACAAGCCCGACTGCCTGGATGTCGACGCCACGGTGAAGTCGGCCAGGGAAAATCCGGACATCGTGCGCGGCTTCAAGGCGCATGCGGAGCTCGGCGGCTTCGCGCGCTGGGGCATCGAGGTCATGCGCTTGTCCGCCGAGATCGCCAGGCAGGCCGACCTGCCGCTCTACATCCACTTCGGCCAGCTCTGGCCGCTGCCCGAGTCCGGCACCAATGGCGTGGATCCGGACACCATTCTCGACCAGGTGGTGGGCCTGCTGAAACCCGGCGACGTGCTCGCCCATCCGTTCACCCGGCATCCGGGCGGCTTCGTCAATCGCGAGGGACGGGTCCACGACATCGTGCGCAAGGCCATGGACATGGGCCTGAAGGTCGACGTGGGCCACGGTTCGCACTTCAGCTTCAAGATGGCCAAGATCGCGCTCGACGCGGGCATCCGGCCCGACACCCTGGGGGCGGACATGCATGGCTACAACACCTCGGTGCCGAAGCCGGCGGGCACCCCGGACAGCCACCCGGACCAGGAGCACATGTTCTTCGGCGCGGTGAAGTTCTCCATGGCCTCGGCCATGACGTCGATGCTGGCCTTGAAGCTGCCGCTCGAGCACGTGGTGGCGATGGCGACCTGCAACCCGCAGCGCTATTTCGGGCTGCCCGGCGACCTCGGGCACCTCGGCGTGGGCGCGCACGGCGACGTCAGCATCCTCAACGACGAGCGCGGCCGTTTCGTGCTCTCCGACAACGAAGGCACGCAGGTGGTGACCGACCGTGTGCTCACGCCGGCGTTTTGCCTCAAGGGCGGCGTACGCTACGACGCGGTCGCGCCCATCCTGCCGCAGGTGCAAGCCGCGTGAACCAGAGCGACGTCAAGCATATCGCCGGCAGCGCCGCGCCCCAGGGCGTGGGTGCCTCGGTCGAGCGCAAGGAGGACCGCCGCCTGATGAGCGGTCGCGGCCAGTTCGTGGGCGACCTGCGGCTGGCCGGCATGTGGGATGTGGCGTTCGTGCGCTCCCCGGTCGCCCACGGCGTGTTGAAGGGTGTGGAGAAGCCGGCCGGCCAGGAAGCGGCCGTCTTCACCATGGACGACATGCCCGGGGTCAGGCCGATCCGCGCCGTGTCCGGCCTGCCGGGCTTCAAGCCCTCGGAGCAATGGCCGCTGGCGCGCGGCAAGGTGCGCCAGGTGGGCGAACTCGTGGCCGCGTGCATCGCGCCCACCCGGGCGCTGGCCGAGGACATCGCGCAGGCGGTGTATGCCGACATCGAGGAGCTGCCCGCGGTCGTCGACATGGTCGGCGCGCGCACCGCGCCGCCGGCCCTGGTGCACGACGAGTGGGGAGACAACATCTTCCTCGAGTCTCTGGTCGACGGCGACTTGTCGTCGATCGCCGATGCGCCGATCAAGGTGCGCCGCCACATCCGCACCGCCCGCCAGTGCATGTCGCCGCTGGAAGGCCGCGGCGTGGTGTGCCAGTGGGACTCGCGCCTGGAACAGCTGACCATGTGGTCCTCGGCGCAGATGGTGCACATCAACCGGCAGGGGCTTTCCGAATGCCTGGGCTTAGACAGCGGACAGATCCGCGTCATCGCCCCCGACGTGGGCGGCGGCTTCGGCTACAAGGGCATCCTGCTGCCCGAGGAGATCGTGCTCGCCTACCTGTGCATGAAACTGGGCCGGCCGCTGCGCTGGATCGAGGACCGGCGCGAGCAGTTGATCGCCAATGCCAATTGCCGCGAGCACGACTACGACATCACGGTGTACGCAAACCGCGACGGCAGGCTCCTGGGCATCGACTGCGAGGCGACGGTGGATTCCGGGGCGTACTCGTCCTATCCGTTCTCCGCCTGCCTGGAAGCCGCGCAGGTCGGCTCCATCTTGCCCGGGCCGTACAAGATGGAGCGCTACCGCTGCAAGACCTGGTCGGTGGCCAGCAACAAGGCGCCGATCCTGCCCTACCGCGGCGTGGCGCGTACCGGCGTGTGCTTCGCGCTGGAATTGATGGTCGACGCCATCGCCCGCGAGGCGGGCATGGAGCCCATCGATGTGCGCCTGGCCAACGTGGTGCGGCCGGAGGAAATGCCCTACGACAACATCACGAAGAAGCATTTCGACAGCGGCGACTATCCGCGCGTGCTGCGGATGGCGCGCGACGCCGTCGGTCTGCGCGAGGTGCGGGCGCGCCAGAAGGCGGGCGAGGCCGACGGGCGCCGCATCGGCGTCGGGTTCGCGGTGTACTGCGAGCAGGCCGCGCACGGCACCAGCGTGTACTTCGGCTGGGGCATCCCGATGGTGCCCGGGCACGAGCAGTGCCGCGCGCGGCTCAACGCCGACGGCGTGCTGGAGCTCTCCATCGGCGCGCATTCGCATGGCCAGGGCATGGAAACGACCATGGCGCAGGTGGCCCACCAGATCCTCGGCATCGATGTCGCCAGGGTGCGCCTGTCGCACGGCGACACCGGCCAGTCGCCCTACTCCACCGGCACCTGGGGCAGCCGCTCGATGGTCATGAGCGGCGGCGCGGTGGCGGCGGCCTGCAAGGAAATGGCCAGGCGCGTCAAGCAGATTGCCGCCAAGATGGCCGGCTGCGACACCGGGGCGCTCAAGCTCGCCGGCGGCATGGTATTCGAGGGCGATGTGCCGCGCATGTCGCTGGCCGAGATCGCCCACGTGTGGCACCGCGCGCCGCAGCTGCTGCCTGCCGACATCGACCCCGCCGGGCTCGAGGTAATCGCCGGCTACAAGGCCGCGCGCGACACCGGCACCTTCTCCTACGCCTGTCATGCCGTGGTGGTGGCGGTCGATACCGAGCTGGGAGCGGTCGAGATCCTCGACTACGCGATCGCCGAGGATGGCGGCACGCTGGTCAACCCGATGGTGGTGGACGGCCAGATCATCGGCGGCACGGCCCAGGGCATCGGCACCGCGCTGTACGAGGAAATGCCGTTCGACGAGAACGGCCAGCCGCTCGCCTCGACCCTGGCGGACTACATGCTGCCGGGCGCGCCCGAGGTGCCGGCCATACGCATCGATCATATCGAGACCCCATCCCCGTACACCGAATTCGGCCAGAAGGGCATCGGCGAAGGCGGGGCCATCGCGCCGCCTGCGGCGATCGCCAACGCCATCAACGACGCGCTCAGGGACATGGGCGTCGAGGTCACCGAAAGCCCCGTCACCCCGAGGCGCCTGCTCGCGGCGATCGCGGCGGCGCGCAAGGGGGTGGCGGCATGAAAGCGGCGGCCTTCGAATACGCCCGCCCCGCCGACGCGCGCGGGGCCTGCGCGCTCCTGGCGGCCGGCGACGGCATGGCCAAGCCGATCGCCGGCGGCCAGTCGCTCGGGCCGATGCTCAACCTGCGGCTCGCCCAGCCGGGCCAGCTGGTGGACCTCGCCGGCGTGGCCGGCCTGGCCGGGGCGCGCGACCTGGGCAGCGCGGTATTCATCGGCGCCGGCGTGACCCATGCGGCGATCGAGGACGGCCGCGTGCCGGACCCGACCCATGGTCTGCTGCCCCGGGTGGCCTCGCGCATCGCCTATCGCGCGGTGCGCAACCGCGGCACCGTGGGCGGCAGCCTTGCGCACGCCGACCCGGCGGCCGATTGGGTCAACCTCATGCGCCTGCTCGACGCGACCTTCATCATCGAGGGACCGGCGGGCAGCCGCGAAGTGGCGAGCGGCGACTTCATGCAGGCGGCCTTCACCACGGCCCTGGGAGAGAGCGACGTGCTCACCGGCGTGCGCATCGCGAAATTCTCGCCGACGGCGCGCTTCGGCTACTTCAAGTTCTGCCGCAAGGTGGGTGAGTTCGCCGAGGCCATCGGCGCGGTGGCGATCGATCCGGCGCGCGGGGTGCGGCGCGCGCTCGTCGGCGCCACCGCGGGTGCGCCGCATCTCGTCGCCCACACCGACGCGGTGCTCGCCGGCGACACGGCCGCCATCGAGGCCGAGGTGCGCGCCGCGGGCTGCGATGAACCCTATGAATTCCAGCTGCATGTGGTCGCGCTCGGGCGCGCCATTGCCGAGGCCATGGCATGAAGACCCTCAATCTCACCGTCAACGGGCAAGCGGTATCGGCGGCCGTGGAGCCGCGCACCCATCTCGCCGACTTCCTGCGCGAGCATGAGGGCCTGACCGGCACCCACCTCGGCTGCGAGCACGGCGTGTGCGGCGCCTGCACGGTGGAAATCGACGGCGCGCCGGCGCGTTCCTGCATCCAGTTCGCGGTGCGCTGCGAGGGGGCGACGGTGCGCACCATCGAGGGCTTCGAGGACGATGCGGTGATGCGCCAGCTGCGCGCCGCGTTCTCCGCCGAGCACGCGCTCCAATGCGGCTACTGCACGCCGGGCATGCTGGTGACCGCGCGCGACATCGTGATGCGCCTGCCGCACCTCACCGGTGCGCACGACGAGGCGCGCATCCGGGTCGAGCTAGCCGGCAACCTGTGCCGCTGCACCGGCTACCAGGGCATCGTGCGCGCGATCCAGCGCGTGCTGCGCCAGCGGGCGGGCATCGATGCAGCTTGAGCAGTCGTTCAACCTGCCGTTCGCCCGGGCGGCGGTGTGGCCGGCCTTTGCCGATGTGCCCATGCTGGTGGCCTGCATGCCGGGCGCGGGACTGACGGGCGAGGCGCGTGCGGTCGCAGGCGGCGCCGACCTCGACCTGACCTTCACGGTCAGGCTTGGGCCGATCACCGGGGCCTTTCAGGGGCAGGGCGCCATCCGCCGTGACGACGCGGCGTTCAGCGGCACATTTTCCGGCGGCGGCGCCGACCGCAAGAGCGGTTCGCGCGTCAAGGGCGAGGCGAAGTTCTCCCTGACCGAACTGGCACCGGCCGAAACGCGCGTCGATGTGGCGGTCGACTACAGCCTGACCGGCTCGCTTGCGCAGTTCTCGCGCGGCGCGATCGTCAAGGAACTGGCCGCGGCCATGACGCGCGACTTCGCCGCCAACCTGCAGGCCCGCATCGCCGCGGCACAGCCGGCGCCGGCATCAGCGGCCGGCACCGGCGCGGTCGCAGGAGAGGCGCCCCGGCCTGCCGGTGCGACCGCCGCCCCGCATGCCAGTTCCGATGCCGGGTCCGTTACGAGGCCGCAGGAGGCGGCGGCGACCTTGGATGCCGGAAGGCTCTTCTGGCGGGTGCTTTGGGCGCGCATCCTGGCGTTGTTCGGCCGCACGCCGGGATGAATGTCGAATGCCGATGTTGCTTGCCGGCGCAGGCCGTTTTTGACCATGGAGAAGCGATATGAGTCTTGCAGATGAAATCCAGGCGCGTACCGCGCGCTACGCGACCCGCCGCGACGACTGGACAGTCTTCGGGTTCGAAACGGCCGTCGATCCGAAGTTCGCGCGGTCGCAGCGCCGCTACATCGGCGCGTCCGGGTCGGTCGAACACCAGGAGACCAATGCCGTGCCGCCGGTGGCGTTCACCATGTCGGTGCAAACCATGCCGCCCGGCAACCGCATTCCGGTGCATTGCCACGAAACCGAAGAGACCTTCTTCATTCTCGACGGCACCTGCCTGGTGACGATATTCAAGGGTGACGAGAAGGTGGAAGTCAGGCTCAACAAGTGGGACCTGATCTCCGTGCCGGCGGGCGTGTATCACGACATCAACAACGATGGCGACGTTCCCTGCCCGGTGCAGACACTGCTCTCCAAACCCAAACCCAACCGGCCCCACTACAAGGATCCGCGCCTTCTCGAACTGCAGGCCGCCACCCACACCAACTGAATCTCAGCCGCCGAGCGCGTATGGATTGTTCACGCCGCGACTTTCTTGCCGCCTCCACCGCCGCCGCGGCCGCGTCGCCTTTCGCGGTGCGCGCGCAGGCGGCCACCAAGGTCAAGTTCGTCCTCGACTGGCGGTTCGAGGGCCCTGCCGCCCTGCTCCTGGTGGGCAACAGGAATGGCCACTCCGCCCGCGAAAAGCTGGATGCGACCATCAATGTGGGCAGCGGGTCCGTCGCGGCGATCCAGCGGGTCGCGGCTTTCGGCATCAAGACGCCTGTCAGTCCCGACGGGTTGTTCGGTTCGAGCTTCCCGCCGCCGGCCGGCGCGCGAAGTATCTAGCGGTGTCGCGGATGCCCGACGCGCAGCCAGGCATGCTCGCCAATGCGCGCATGTATTCGGTCACGCAGGCCTCCAAGGCTGCATGGTCGCGCCTGTTCGATTGGGTGTTCGCGCGCGCCGGTGTCGAGGTCCGGCAGGTCGAGCACGATCCGCCGAAGCTTTTGTCCGACCTGTGGGAGCGCGACGACCTGGGAGCCGTGATGATGTGCGGCCTGCCGCTGTCGCGGCGGGCGGAGCAGCCGGCCATCCTGGCCCAGCCGGTACCCGCGCTGCCGCGCTACGCGGGCCGCGCCGTCTATTGCACCGATATCGTGGTCGGCGCGAATTCGTCGTTCGGGTCCCTCGAGGAAACCTTCGGTCATCGGGCCGGGTACACGCTCAAGGATTCGCAGTCTGGCTACTATGCGTTCCGCCACCACCTGATGACGGCCCACGCCTGCCCGGGCGCCCCTTTCGCGAGCATTACCGGGGGGCTAATGAATGCGCGCGGGGTCATCAAGGCGATCGCCGAGGACCGCATCGATGTCGGCCCGCTCGACGGGTATGTGCACGACCTGATCCGGCATACCGAGCCGGAGGTCGCTGCCCAGGTACGCATTGTTGCCTGCACCGATCCGACCCCGATGCCCGCCATCATTGCCACGGCCCCCATGCCCGCGTCCGAGCTGACGCGGCTGCGCGAGGCGTTCAAGGCGGCCGTGTCGGCGCCGGAACTCGCGGCAGCGCGCGCCGACCTGCTGCTGGCGGATTTCCTGGTGCCCGATGCGGCGGTCTACCGCGTGCAGCATGACCGCGCCGCCACGGTCGACGCGGCCCCGGCCTGGCCGTAACCACCCACCCGCCTGGCAGCCACAAGGAGAAAATCGTTGAACCCCGCTCAAGCCAGCCCGCGATCCGGCCGCAAGTACCCGATCATCGACGCCCATACGCATCCGTTCGGCAATCGCGGGCTCGACCTGAGCCGTGACATCCGGAGCGTGCGCGACCCGGTTCTGCTGCGCCGGCGCAACCCCGCGCTGTTCCAGGAGATGCTCAAGGGAACCGACGACCTGACCGAGGAAATGCTTGGCGAAATGGACCGGGCGGGCATCGACAGGGCGATCATCCAGTCGCGCGGCATCGGCACCAACGAAGCGGTGGCGCAGGCGGTGCGCAAGCATCCCGACCGCTTTACCGGCCTGTTCCGGCCGGTCTATAACACCCGCATATCCGGCCAGCAGGACGCGCTGGACTACGCGGAACTCGGCCGCAGCATGGACTATTGGGTCAACGAACTCGGACTCAAGGGGATGGGCGAGATCCGGGTTTCGCGGTTCAGCGCGGAGTCCGCTCCGGAACGGATCGCGCGGGACCTCGTGCCGCTGCTGGAGATTCTCGCGCGCCATCGCATGCCGATCATGTTCCAGACCGCGTGGACGCAATTCGGTACCCCCATCTATCATGGGGTGCCGACCTTCGTCGACGACCTGGCGGAGCGCTTTCCGGAGGTGCCGTTCATCATCACCAAGATGGGCCGTGGCTACGACGCGCTGTTCGAAATGTGCCTGCTCATCGCCTTCAAGCACGACAACGTCTATCTCGACACGGTGCAAAGCAAGCCGGCGCATGTGGCGCGCGCGGTGGCCGAGGTGGGCGCCGAGCGCGTCATCTTCGGTACTGACTGGGAGCAGACCTGGGCGGCGCTCAAGACGCCGGCCGATATCTACACCCGCTCGCTGGCGATCGTAGACGAATCGGGGATTTCGGAAGGGCAGAAAGAATGGGTGCTGGGCAGGACGGCGGCCACCTTGTTCGGTATCTGAACGTGTTGCGTCTAGTAGCGGGTCTTCCGGTGCCCCGAGCGGCTGGCGACCGGGCGGCTGCGCGATGGACGGCAAGTCCCCCGCCGGAGCGCGGGAGCCCGACGGCTGGCACGCGCTTTGCAGCATCTTGGGTCCGGCCATCCAGTGGCGCTACGCATTCGGAGTCTCCCGTGATCCAGGCAATCGGAAAGCATCTTCTTGTCCTCGCGGCGTGCGCCGCCGCGCCGACTTTCGCCGCCGCGCCGGCGCAGACGGCGGGCCTGTCGGTGGTCTACAACGTCCTCTATCCGGTGGGCACGCTGGATCACTCCGCCGCGATCGGCGGGATCAAGGCGCAGCAGCCGGACTTCGAGCCTCAGAAAGGGAACTCATGAAACTGCCACGACTTTTCGCACGATGCATGTTCGCCGCCCTGGGCATGACACTGTGCCACGCGGCCCTCGCGCAGGCCTGGCCGTCGCGCCCGGTCAAGGTCATTGTTCCATTCGGCCCGGGAGGCGCGGCGGACTCGCTACCTCGCCTGGTGGGTTCCAAGCTAGCGGAACTCTGGGGGCAACCCGTGGTGGTTGAAAATCGCACCGGCGCCGCCGGCAATATTGGCATGGAAGCGGCGGCGAAGTCGGCCCCTGACGGCTACACCCTGGTGTCGGCGCCGGTCGGCAACCTTGCGGTCAACCCGCATTTGTACCCCAAGTTCGCACTCGATGTGTTCAAGGACCTGACACCCATCACTCTGGTGGCGTCGGTGCAGAACGTGCTCGTGGTCAATCCGGCGGTGCCGGCCGCAACGCTGGCCGAACTGGTGGCGCTCGCGAAGCTAAAGCCGGCAAGCCTGAGCTTCGCTTCGGGCGGGAGCGGCACGCAGGCGCACTTGGGGGGGGAGATACTGAAATCGATGGCGGGGATTGAAATCAATCATGTCGCCTATAAGGGCGTGGGTGATGCGGTGCGCGACCTGCTGGGCGGGCATGTGCAATTGATGGTGGCGCAACTGCCGTCGGTATTGCAGCAGATTCAGGCGGGCAAGCTGCGCGCATTGGGTTTGGCCGCTGCGAAGCGCACCACTGTGCTGCCGAATCTCCCAACCCTAAACGAGGCCGGGGGCTTTACAGGGTTCGAGGCGGTGTCCTGGTATGCCTTGTCCGGACCTGCGGGCATACCGGGCCCGGTGGTCGAGCGCATTCGGTCCGACGTGGTGCGCGCCCTGGCAATGCCGGATGTGCGTGAAAAGCTGCTTGCGCTGGGCGCCGACCCGGTGGGAAGCAGCCCCCAGGAATTGGTCGCCGCCATGAAGGCCGACTACGACCGCTATGGTGCGGTGATCAGGCGGCTGGGGATCAAGGCGGAGTAGGTCGCGCCGGGCCCAGGCGCGCCAGGGAGGTAAAAAGCAAGAGGCCCGCGGTTTCCCGCGGGCCTCTTGTTTGTTTACAACGGCTGCTTGGCAACGCCGGGCCGCATCGCTTACCGGCGTTTTCGCATTCGGGTGCCGCCCGAGCGCAGGTTGGCGCGCCCGGGCGATGGCCTTACATGTCCATGCCGCCCATGCCGCCCATGCCGCCCATGCCGCCGGGCATGCCGCCCGCCGCCGGCTTGTCTTCCGGCAGTTCGCCGACCATCGCGTCGGTGGTCAGCATCAGGCCGGCAACCGAAGCCGCGTTCTGCAGCGCGGTGCGGGTGACCTTGGTCGGGTCGAGCACGCCTTGCTGCACCAGGTCGCCGTAGGTATCGTCCTTGGCGTTGTAGCCGAAGTTGCCCTTGCCTTCGAGGACCTTGTTGAGGACCACCGAGGGCTCGCCGCCGCCGTTGGCAACGATGGTACGCAGGGGTTCTTCGATGGCGCGCATGACGATGGCGATGCCCGCGTCCTCGTCGTGGTTGCTGCCCTTGATCTTGCCGGTCACAGCCTGCTTGGCACGCAGGAGAGCCACGCCGCCGCCGGCGACGATGCCTTCCTCGACAGCCGCACGGGTGGCGTGCAGGGCGTCTTCAACACGGGCCTTCTTTTCCTTCATTTCGACTTCGGTGGCTGCGCCAACCTTGATCAGGGCAACGCCGCCGGCCAGCTTGGCGACACGCTCCTGGAGCTTCTCGCGGTCGTAGTCGCTGGTGGCCTCGTCGATCTGCACGCGGATCTGCTTGACGCGGGCTTCGATGTTCTTGGCATCGCCGGCGCCGTCGATCAGGGTGGTCTCTTCCTTGCCGATTTCGACGCGCTTGGCCTGGCCCAGGTCCTTCAGGGTGGCCTTCTCGAGCGTCAGGCCGACTTCCTCGGCGATCACGGTGCCGCCGGTGAGGATGGCGATGTCTTCGAGCATGGCCTTGCGGCGGTCGCCGAAGCCCGGGGCCTTGACGGCGCAGGTCTTGAGGATGCCGCGGATGTTGTTGACCACCAGGGTCGCCAGGGCCTCGCCCTCGATCTCCTCGGCGATGATCAGCAGCGGCCGGCCGGCCTTGGCGACTTGCTCGAGGATGGGCAGCAGTTCGCGGATGTTGGAGATCTTCTTGTCGTGCAGCAGGATGTAAGGGTTGTCCAGGTTGGCCTGCTGCTTGTCGGCGTTGTTGATGAAGTACGGCGACAGGTAGCCGCGGTCGAACTGCATGCCTTCGACGACCTCGAGCTCGTCATTGAGGCTCTTGCCGTCCTCGACGGTGATGACGCCTTCCTTGCCGACCTTGTCCATCGCCTCGGCGATGCGCTGGCCGACCGACTCGTCCGAGTTGGCCGAAATGGCGCCGACCTGGGCGATTTCCTTGCTGGTGGTGGTGGGCTTGGAGATCTTCTTGAGTTCTTCGACGATCGCGATGACGGCCTTGTCGATACCGCGCTTGAGATCCATCGGGTTCATGCCGGCGGCGACCGATTTCAGGCCTTCGCGCACGATGGCCTGCGCCAGAACGGTCGCGGTGGTGGTGCCGTCACCGGCGACGTCGGAGGTCTTGGAGGCGACTTCCTTGACCATCTGCGCGCCCATGTTCTCGAACTTGTCCTTGAGTTCGATTTCCTTGGCGACGGAAACGCCGTCCTTGGTCACGGTGGGGGCGCCGAAGGAGCGCTCGAGCACCACGTTGCGGCCTTTCGGGCCGAGGGTGACCTTGACGGCGTCGGCCAGGATGTTCAGGCCGTTGAGCATCTTGCCGCGTGCGGCGTCGTGGAACAGTACTTGTTTGGCTGCCATGTCTTTGGACTCCTGTTGCTGTTTGGGTTGGCGATTAACGGATTTGGGCGGGATTACGCCAGCACGCCGAGGATGTCTTCCTCGCGCAGAACCAGGACTTCGTCGCCGTCGATCTTGACGGTGGAGCCGGCGTACTTGCCGAAAAGGATGCGGTCGCCGGCTTTGACGTCCGGGGCGATCAGCTTGCCGTCGTCGCCGCGCTTGCCGGGGCCGACAGCGATAACTTCGCCCTGATCGGGTTTTTCAGCCGCGTTGTCAGGAATGACGATGCCGGAAGCGGTCTTGGTTTCGTTTTCGAGACGCTTCACAACCACGCGGTCGTGCAGGGGGCGGATTTTCAAGGCCATTCTAAACTCCTTTAAAAACAATGATTTGTCTTGCAGATGCGGGACGCGCCGGCAAGACCGGGATTTGAAAGCGCAACGCTTGACACAAGGCGTCCGCGGGGAATTTCCGGCCGGGATGCGCCGTTGTCTGGTTGCAGACATCAACCTTCAGCGAATGTTGTTAGCACTCAACTTCGGCGAGTGCTAATTATAGGGGTGCGTCGGCAAAAATCAACACCAAAGACGGCCGGTTCAAGAAATTAGTCGAGATGCCGTAGATGCCCATGCCCGGGACAGGCTCTGTGAATTTGTGAAAACCTGCCCTTGCCAGAGGATTGGCCGGGCGGATCTGATTGATAATGCGTAGCGCACGAACTGCTTTTTCAACCATGCTTTCTGCACCAATGGCTTCCCCTTCCAAACCAGGCACGTCAATGCGGCACCGTTTCGGGCCGGAGGGCGGGGGCAACATTTTCCGCGATGCGTGGCAGTACCGAATCACCGATGCCGGCGCCGAGCGGCTTGCGGCGCGCTCCGGCGCATCGCCGGCTTTCCTGGCGGTTCTCGCCATCGTGATGGGGGGGCCGGCATCGTTCGCCAGCATCGCTCGCCAGATGCCCAACATCGATGGCGATGACCTTGAGTTGTGGCTGTCGGCGATGTGCGCCATGGACCTGCTCTCCCCGTTGGAAGCCGCTCCCACCTTCGCCGAGGATGCCGCGTCGGACCCCGCCGAGCCGCAGGTGTCCGCTTTGCCGGCCGCGCAGGTGCCCGTTGTGGCGGGCGTGACGCCGGCGCCGGAGGCTCTCGCCCTGGCTTCGGCGGGCTATGCGCTCCTCGTGCACGCCGATGGCAACACCCGTGCTCACTGGCGCCATGCCCTCTCCGGCCATGGTTTCGACTTTCTTGAAGCCGGCGATCTCGAGACCGTTGAAGCGCACATGCGCGCGCATCGACCCGCCTGGGTGGTGCTCGGCTTGAAGGGCGAGGATTTTGAAGGCCTGCACCTGTTACGCGCGCTCAAGCGTCCGCGCGCGCCGCGGATTTCCCGGGTATGCATGGTCGTGCCTGACGATATCGCCCTGGATGAAGATGAACAAGAAACCGTGGCACGCGCCGACGCGACCGCGGCGTCGGTGCCGGACATCGTGCGCGCCCTGGGATGCGAGGCTGCCCACGATGAGCATCGCGAAGCCCGGGGACGTACATGGCCGATGACGGCGCCCGTATCGCCCGGCGATGCCGAGGCCGACCAGGCCTGGGATGACCATGCCCTCAGTCGGGCAGGCTAGGGCGGTTGTCGCAACGCTGTCGGAGCGCGCGCCCCGGCCCCAACTTAGTACCCGGCCCGAGTCTTCGGGTGGAGCACTGCATGGCTTTGCATAAGGCAGAGTGAGGGATAAAGTCCTGCATGGGCAAAACGGGCGAGCGAAATCATCAATCGCGCCACGCATTTTTTGAAGGAAGCGGCCACACCGGTCGGTATCGGATGTGGCTTCTTGGACAGCCTTGATCCTGTTTTTCAACCGGCCGCCTGTCGCCCTTGCGGCCCTGGTAGTTTTTGCAGCAAGCGGTAGCGCGCTTGCTCTTTCTCTGGGCGAGATCGCCGTACGCTCTTCCGTCGGGCTTCCGTTCGAGGCCGTCCTTCCGTTTTCGGCGGGCGCCGGCGAAAGCGTGTCGGCGCAATGCATTCATGCGCGCGACGATGGCGTCAGTGCGCATCCGGCGGTGCCGGCCCTTGCCAATCCGCAGCTGTCCGTGAATGCGCGTCGCGGTGGCGGCGAGATCGTGGTGCGTACACGCGCGGCCGTCGGCGAACCGGTGGTGCGCCTGCGCATCACGCTCGACTGTGCCCCGGCGACATTGTTGTCGCGCGAATTCCTGGTGCTGCTTGACGCGCCGGTGCCGGTAGCGGAGCAAGTTGCGGTGACTCCATTGGCCCTTGCCGGCGCAGATGCTGCGCCTACGTCCGCAGAACGGCGCCGGCCGCGCCGCGCGGAGCGCGGCGACCGGTCGGAGGCGGCGGCCCGGCCGGCCCGTGATCCTGCAACCGCCGAGGCGGCTGCCCGCACCGCGCCCGGGCCGAACCTGCGCATGGCACCGGGCATGGGCGATGCGCGATCCGGTCCATTACCTGCCGCCAGAGCGAAGGCGCGCGGCGCCGGTTTTCGCCTGACCTTGTCGCGTCCCGAAGATGACGTGCTACAGAAGGTGCCTTCCCTCAGGCGCAGCGAGCAACTCCTGTCGCTGGCTGCGCCTGTGCCCGAGCGATCCGAGGCTGATCGCGAGATTCTGCGCCTGCAGGCCCGCATGGCGCTCGCCGACAACCCGCTGGCCGAGGCGATGCAGTTGCAGGCACGGCTCAGCGCCCTCGAAAGCAACCTTGCCGCGCTCGGGAAGCAGGTCGCGCAGGGCGAGGCGGCACGCGCAGCCGCCGAGGACAAGGCGCGCCTGCTGGCTGAAGAGAACAGGCGGCTTGCCGCACGCCTGGACAGTTTCGCCGTTGTCGCCGTGATGCTGGCGCTCGTCACGCTGGCCGCGGCAGGGCTGTGGCGCTACCGGGTTGCCGCGGAGCGACGCGCCCGCTCGCTGCGCGACTGGGAGGCGGTCGCCAAACCGGCAGCTGACCATGCGCCGCCCGACTCGCCGGAGAAGCGCGCGCCGGCGCACGGCCAGGTGGCGGCTGACTTGCAGGCGCGGCATGCGCAAAGCGTGGTGTCGGACAGCGCGGGGCCCGCCGATGCGGGAACCCGCCGGCCAGGCGCGGTGCCGCTTGTGCCGACGCCGCTTGCATCCGCCGCGCCGGGCCCCTCGGGCGCCGCCGCCGGGCCGCTACGCGCCGGCGGTGCGCCGGCACCATTGCCCGCAGGCGAACCTGCAGCTTTCGAACTGCCGCCCGCACCGCCTCCGCCGGCGGCGGCGCCGGCCGGTCATGCCATGGACTCTCCCGACGCCGGGGCGGCTGCGCCTGTGCAACCTGCGTCTGTGCAACCTGCCCTCCCTGCGGTCATCATGCCGCTGGTGCCAGGGCGAGCATGGACCTTCAGTCGCGCCGCCGGCGCGACCGGTCCGGCGCTCGCACCCGGCCCCGGGGCGGCATCGAAAACCGCGGATTCGATCGAATTCGCGCTTGCCACGCCTGATCATGATGCCCTCGATGGCGTCACCGATGCGCAGGCCGAGGCGCGCGGCGAGCAATACATGCGCGAGTTCGAGCGCAAGCTGTTTCCGGAAATCGCCCTAGGTCGGGCGAAGCTGGACGAGCCCCGTTCGATCATCGGGCTGGCGCGCACCTATTACCAGGAGGACTTCGATCCCGCCAAGGCGATCAGTTTCCTGGAGTACGCGCTGCATCGGTCGACCGATTCCATGCTGATCCATCTTGCGCTGCTGGAGGTGCTGCGCATGGAGAGGCGCGTGCGGGAATATGCGTCCTTCGCGCGGGCTTTCCGCGACCGGTACCCGGACAGCGGAACCTGCCTGCAACTCATCGCCGCCTACGGTCGGCTGCTCGACCCGTCGAATCCTGACTTCGACGGCGCGCCGGTGCCCGGCCTCGATCTCGACACGCCATCGAACTGGCTGGGCAACACGATCGACATGACCAAGTACGTGCTCGGGCAGAAGGTCGCCGCATCGGTGCGCGATCTTCCGGTCCCGGTGCCACTGGAGGGCGCATGACGCCGCCGCGCCTCTCGCCGGAGAATGCGTGGGAGATCCCGTGGCGCGCGCTGGCCGACGGGGAATTCGCCGCGCAAGCCCTGCCTGTAGTGGAGACCATGCTGGCGCAAGAGCCCATTGAGCGGCGCCTGCTGGTGCTGCTCGACGATGAATTGCACCACAGGCTTGCCCTGCAGCGCGCCAGGCGGCGACGCAGGGGGCGCCGCGCGCCGGCGGCCGAGATCGACCTGCGGCCGCTCTGCTACCTGTTGCTCATGGCATTCGACCGCGTCTGCGAGGACGGAAAGGGCGGTGCAACCCTGGTTGCGCGCGGGCTCCGTCTGGCGGGCTTGCATGCCTTGTTCTGCCTGCTGGCCGGTGAGCCCATCGCTGCGCCGGCCTGGGCCCTTGCGCACCGCATGTATCTGCGCGCCGAGCGCTCCGGCGATGCCATGCTCATCACCGACATCGGCGCTTCGAGCGACACGCTGTATCTGCGCATGCTGCTGCTGTCGACCATTGCCGATCTCGGCATGACGCCGCGCCAGACCGACAAGTGTTTCGACTGGCTTCAAGCCTGGGCGCGCGGCATCGCGCTCGAGCGCGAGTACGATGCCGCGCGGCAGTATCTCGCGGTGGATCTTGCGGGAAGCGACGGGCTGGTGCCGGCCGCCACGCCCCGGCTGGCCTCGCCGCGCTACTTCGCGCATGGCTTGCTGGCAGAGCGGGTGTCGGCATCGCGCGCCGACTATTTCCGGCACATCAGCGTGACCACGCTCGGCCTGTACGCCGCCAACCCTCTGTTCGAGTATCTCGATGCCCTGCACCAGCTGAGCCGTTTCTGGGACTATGTGAACGTCCGCCAGGCCGGCAAGGACAGCGGGCGGCGACCCGTCGACGGTGTCCCGGTGGCGGCAGAGGCGGGGTTCGCCGCCTGCTGCGAGGCGTTGCGATCGGGCAAGGCGTCCATGCGGTGGGAACTGATTGACCAATCGCCGACCGGCGCCGGCTTCAGGGCGAAGGGGCGGGCCTGCAGCGTCGAAAAGGATGCGCTCACCGTGTTCGTCGATCCTGAGAGCGGGGGCTGGGTGCTGGGCGCGGCGGTGCGCGTCGTTCCCACCGAGCGCGGGGCCGATATCGGCGTCAAGCGCCTGGCCGATGGCTGGCGCATGGTCGAACTGGCCGAGGAAGCGTTGGAGCATCGGGCGCCGAACCGCCCGGCCATCGCCGGCTTTTTCATTTTTGGCGACGAGGCGCGCGGCCTGTCCGATTCGGTGCTGCTGCGCAGCGGCACCTTCGACCCAAGCCGGAACTACACGATAAGGCCCGGCAGAGACCTGTTCCGGATTCGCCTGAGCCGCGTGATTCAGAGCGCCGGCGACTGGGAGCAGATCGGCTTCGATGTGCTGAAACGGCTCAAGACCGAGGCCTGACGCGCAGCGCCGCACCCGCCCACGTCGCGCTCATGCATGGCGGCCGAAGTCGGCGCCGGCCGCGCTCCGAATGGTGCGGGTTTGCCGCGTGGGATAATCAAAAGGGTTTGCTTTGCCTGGTTTTCCGTGAAATATCCTGTCGCTTCAGCGGTGCTCGCCCTGGCCTGTGGCCTTGTCCAGCCGGGATGGGCCCAGGCCCCCGCGCCCGGGCCGGCCCCGGCCGCCGCGCCGGCGCAGCCCGCAGTCGAAGCGGATCTTCCCCCTGCGGGCTTGCCGACAGCGATTGTCAACGCCCTGCGGGCGGCGAAGCTGCCCGCAGGCGCGGTGGCGATCCATGTTCAGGAGGTGGGGGCGAATCGCCCCCTGGTCGCGCTCAATGCCGACCGGGCGCTCAATCCCGCATCGGTGATGAAGCTGGTTACCACCTATGCCGCGCTGGAGTTGATGGGGCCGAGCTTCACGTGGAAAACGGCTTTCCACGAAGCCGGCGTGCGGCGCGGCGAGGTGCTCGAGGGTGATCTGGTGATTCGCGGCGGCGGCGATCCGAAACTCACCCAGGAAAACCTGTGGCTTGCGCTCAAGGCGCTGCGCGCGCGCGGGCTGCGCGAGATTCGCGGCAACATCCTGCTCGATCGCACGGCTTTCGATGTCAACGGTTATGACCCGGCCAAATTCGACGGCGACCCGCTGCGCGCCTACAACGTCATTCCGGATGCGCTCCTGATCAATTTCAAGACCCTGTCCATCACATTCGTGCCGGATGAAGTTTCCGGGACGGTCAATGTGACGGCGGAGCCGAAACTGGCCGGGCTGCCGGTGCGTTCCTCGGTACGTCTCGTCCAGGGCGCCTGTGCCGACTTCCGGGCCTACCCGGTCAAGCCGCGGATCGACATCGCCGGCGGCATTGCGCTCGCCGGCACCTACGCGGCCTCATGCGGGGTGAAATCCTGGTGGGTGCATCCCTACGAACTCACCCAGGTGCAATATCTCGCGGCCTTGATTCGCGCACTGTGGGCCGATGTCGGCGGCACTCTCTCGGGCGAGGTGCGCGACGGGCCCCTGCCGGCGGGGGCGCGGCTGGTCTACGAGCTGGAGTCCCTGAGCCTGGCCGAGGTGGCGCGCGACATCAACAAGTTTTCCAACAACGTGATGGCGCGCCAGCTATTTCTCTCCCTTTCCGCCGAGATGCTCAAGCTGCCCGGCAGCGCCGAACGCTCGGCGCGCACGGTCCGCACCTGGCTTGCGGAGAAAAAGCTCGGCGGCGAGGAGCTCGTGATGGAAAACGGTTCCGGGCTCTCCCGGATAGAGCGGATTTCAGCCGGTGCCCTGGGCCGGCTCATGGTCGCGGCATTCAGGAGTCCGGTGATGCCCGAGTTTGTCTCCTCCATGCCGCTGGTGGCCTATGACGGAACCATGCGCCGGCGCCTGCGCTCGCGCGATGTGGCCGGCCAGGCGCATATCAAGACCGGCACCCTGAATGATGTGCGCTCCATCGGCGGCTATGTGCTGGCAGCTTCCGGCAAGCGCTACGCCGTGGTGTGCATCGTCAACCACCCGAATCTGGCGGGGACGCAGGCCCTGAACGACGCGCTCTTGCAGTGGGTCCACGCCGAAGGTTGATTCTTTACAACAGGTTCCCGAGCAATAAGAACTTTTCGCCCGGTTCATTTGTCCCAGAATGAGTCGGTGTGTATCATCGAATAATGCTTTGGATGTAGGCAGTGCGTGGCGCGCAGCCCGATGTTTGGCTGCTGTTTTGCTGGTGTTTTGCTGGTGTTCGGGTGGGTAGGTCGTCGCATATGTCGCCCGGCGTGTTTCCGACCGCTGCTGGGCGGTGCGGGCAGCGAACAGGCGGTTTTGCGGGGCAGTTTGAATCGTCCCTGGCCGGTCATGTGTTGAAAGGTTTCGTGGAAATGGTGTCGACGCGCGGGCGTGTTGCGGTTGCCGCTGGGCTGGCGATGGTGGTCGGCATGCCCGCGTTCGCGCAACTGACCACGCGCGCGACGCTCGCCAATCCCGACCCCGGCCTCGCCCGGGTCGGCGAGAATGCACGCGGGGCGGCCTGGAAACTTCTTGCCGGGTATCAGGTGAGCCACGCCTTCGGTCTCGAGGCTGCCTACGGCGATCTCGGCCGATATGGCTATCTTTCCGGCATGCCCGGCCTGTCCGCGACGGGTGATGTGCGCATGCGCGCCTGGTCGCTGGCCGGCACCGGAAACCTGCCCCTGGGAACCCAATGGTCCGTGACCGGCAAGCTGGGCATGGGCAACAATTCCGCCGATCTGCTGCGGTTTTCGAACCCGGCCTGGGCCGCCGCCGGCGCCGTCGGTGCCGGGCGCTCCGACCTGTTCCTCGGCCTGGGTGTCGGCTACAACGCCGGACGCGGTTTCGGCTTGCGTTTTGAATACGAGAACTACGGCGTCACCGGCGCCGCGACAGGCGGCAAGAGCGACCACTGGGCGGTCAACCTGCGCTATTCGTTCTGACACGCGGCGCCCTTGAGCCTATGAACGGGCGGCGCCGCAGTGTGGCCCACCTATAATCGAAGGTGGTAAGTTCCCTTCTCAACAGAAAGGCGTTTCATGGAAACCGAAGCCAATCGCGACAAACTGATTGCGGATGTGAAAACCCTGGTGGCCGATGCCGACGACCTGGTCAAGGCGATGGCCTCGGCGACCGGCGAGAAGGCCGCGGAAATGGGCGAGCGCCTGCGCGTCAAGCTGCGCAGCGCCAAGGAAAAGCTCGGGGACGTCCAGGAAGTCGTTGCCGACCGCGCCAAGGCGGCCGCGCGCGCGACCGATGATTTCGTCCACGACAATCCCTGGAAGTCCGTCGGGATCGCCGCGGCCGCCGGTTTCCTGATCGGCCTTCTTGTCAATCGCAGATAGGCGGCCGGGGCCGTATGGGCGCTGACCGCGGCCCTGAACCGGCATCGGCGGGCAATGCGCCGCGCGGTATGCTGCATGCGCTGCGCGCCATCGGGCCGTCGATTATCGGCCTTTTGCGCACCCGGCTCGAACTGTTCGGCATCGAGCTCGCGGAAGAGAAGGAGCGCGCCGCGCAGCTTGCCGTGCTCGGCGCCCTTGCGCTCCTGTTCGCGGGTCTGGCGCTGCTGATGATCAATGTGCTGGTTCTGGCCTTGTTGTGGGACAGCCACCGTTTTGTCGCCATCGGCGGGCTCATCGTCGTGTACGGTGGCCTTGCGTTCCTGTGCGTAGCGCGCCTGCAAGCGGCGGTGGCTGCGCGGCCGCCCATGTTCGAGGCTACGCTGGCCGAACTCAAGGCCGATGTGGAGGCATTAAGCCGTGTCCGTCAAGAGTGAACAGCGCGCGCGTCGCAAGGAGGAACTGGTGCTCCTGGCGAAAATCGAGCGCATCGAGCTGACCCAGACCGTGCGTGATTTGCGGCGCATGAAGCGACCGCTCAATTTCGCCGTCATCGGTGCGCGCATCATCAGCGCCTGGCGCAACCCGACATGGGTGTCCACGGCGGCAACCCTCCTGGCAGCGCGCGGCCTGGACAGCGGCCGCATCATGCGCGGGCTGCGCTATGCCGGCTATGCCTTTGCGGCCTGGCGCACCTACCAGTTGTTCCGCACCTACGTCGGCGGCGCGGCAAGTCGCCGGTAGGCGATCGGGCCGGCTAGCGCGTCGGCCCCGGGGCGGGGGCCGCGCTACAGGCCGAGCGTATCCATCAGGCCGTCGACGCGCCTGCGCACATCGGCATCCATGGTGATCGGCGTTCCCCACTCCCGGCTGGTCTCGCCCGGCCACTTGTTGGTCGCATCGAGACCCATTTTCGAGCCCAGGCCCGCCACCGGCGATGCGAAGTCCAGGTAGTCGATAGGCGTGTTTTCCACGATCAATGCGTCACGTGCCGGGTCGACGCGCGTGGTCATGGCCCAGATCACTTCGCGCCATTGGCGGATGTCGATATCGTCATCGGTGACGATGATGAACTTGGTGTACATGAACTGGCGCAGGAAACTCCAGATGCCGAACATCACGCGTTTGGCATGCCCCGGGTAGGCCTTCTTCATGCTGACCACGGCGAGCCGGTACGAGCAGCCTTCCGGCGGCAAGTAGAAGTCGGTGATCTCGGGGAACTGGCGGGTCAGCAGGGGAACGAACACCTCGTTCAATGCCACGCCGAGCATGGCGGGTTCGTCCGGCGGCTTGCCGGTGTAGGTGGAGTGGTAGATCGGGTCGCGGCGCATGGTGATGCGCTCGATGGTGAACACCGGAAAGCGCTCGGTTTCGTTGTAGTAGCCAGTGTGGTCGCCGAACGGGCCTTCCACGGCGGATTCGAAGCCGCTCGGGTCGGCGGCGTCCGGATGAATGGCGCCCTCGAGGACGATTTCGGCGCTTGCGGGGACCTGCAGGTCCGGTCCGATGCATTTCGCCAATTCGGTACGCGCGCCACGCAGCAGGCCGGCGAACTGGTATTCGCTCAGCGTATCCGGCACGGGGGTCACGGCGCCGAGTATGGTCGCCGGATCACAGCCCAGGACAACCGCAATAGGAAAGGGCTTCCCAGGCGCAGTGAGCGCATGCTCACGGAAGTCCAGCGCGCCACCACGATGGGCCAGCCAGCGCATGATCACCTTGTTGCGGCCAATCACCTGCTGGCGGTAAATGCCGAGGTTCTGGCGCGTCTTGCCGGGGCCGCGGGTGACCGTCAGGCCCCAGGTGATCAAGGGCCCGGCGTCGCCCGGCCAGCAGGTCTGGATGGGTAGTTTTGCCAAGTCGACTTCCGGACCTTCCCACCGCACTTCCTGGCAGGCCGGGCTGCCGACGGTCCTGGGGGCCATGTTGAGCACCTGCTTGAGCACCGGCCATTTCTCCCAGGCATCGCGAAGGCCCTTGGGCGGCTCGGGCTCCTTGAGGAACGCCAGCAGTTTGCCGACCTCGCGCAAGTGCAACAGGGCGTCTGCCTCGCTGGTGGCTTCCACGCCCATCCCGAGCGCGACACGCCGTACCGAGCCGAATAAATTGGCCAGCAGCGGCACGTCATACCCGACCGGGTTTTCAAACAACAGGGCAGGGCCGCCCGAACGCAGTACCCGGTCGCAGATTTCCGTGACCTCCAGGCGCGGCGAGACCGGAATCTGTACGCGCTTGAGTTCGCCAAGTTGTTCGAGGCCCCGCACGAAGCCCCTAAGATCTTGATATTTCAATATTTTTCACAAAACAAACATTCGGGTGCCAAGTATAGCGCCAAGCAACTGATTTTGCAGGGATATGCCATTAGGATATGTTTAAGTATCTGAAATCATTGAGAAAAATAAGGGTTGACCGGCCGGGCAGCCCCCCCTACAATCGCGCGCTGGAAACAAGGAGGGTGTGCACGGCAGGCGCCCTCATCTTTTGTTAACCGATGTCCGGGCGCCAGGGATTCAATGTCTGAGTTCCGTGCCCGACATCCAGCGCCGCATCTTTTCTGACCACCCATCCCTGCGGGATATGTCAGGCGGCGATTCCGGTCTGGCGGAATTAGAGGAGGCTCATGACCTCCGATCCAGACCCTCGACTGCGAAGCGCAGACTCTTCGCTCCGGTGCAGTTGTCCGGTGCGCGGGGAACGCGCAGAGATAGGAGGTTACAAGAATGACGCAACTCGCCCTTCGGCATTTCGCCGGGACGTTGTGGAAGGTGGTCAAGGCCACCCTCATGGTGACAGGTTTGGTCACCCTGATCGCTTGGGAAGTCGATACGTTCAGCCAACCGCGCCGCGCGGCACCTGTTGCGGCGCAGCAAGATCCTTTGCCAGTGCTTGATGCCGTCCAGCCGGCGCGCCTGGCGGCCGAAACGCTCGCGATGGCCGACCCGTCGGACCGATCGCTGGCGGCACAAGCGGCCGAACACAAGCGCGTCGCCATCTACTTGGCGCGCAAGTATCGCGTGGCGACCGATGCAACCGGTGAAATCGTCGCCGCGACCTACCGGATAGGCAAGGAACTGGGGGTCGACCCTTTCCTGATCCTGGCGGTCATGGCGATCGAGTCGCGCATGAACCCCTTCGCCGAATCCGGCATGGGGGCGGTCGGGCTGATGCAGGTGATCCCTAAATACCACCTGGACAAGTTCGAGGAACTCGGCGGTCCCGAGGCGGTTCTCAACCCATCAGCCAACATCCGGGTCGGCGCGATGATTCTCAAGGATGCGATCCAGCGCTTCGGCGGACTGGAGACCGGCCTCAAGGCGTATTCCGGCGCCACCGGCGACGACTTCGGCTATGCCGGCAAGGTACTCGCCGAGCGGGATCGCCTGCGCGCCGCCGCCGGACTGGTCAATGTGGCGCCGGCCGCCGCGGCGCCGGTGCGGGTCGAGGCGCGTCCGGCTGCGCACGTGCTCGAACCGGCGGACGAAGAGGCCTGAAGCGGCACGCTTGCCCGCCGGGGCCCGGCCCCGGCGCCGGGGCATTGCGTCGCCCGCCCAGCCGCATTCAGCCGGCCGCATTCAGCGGCGCATCTGCGCTTGCTCAGATGCCGGCAGCGTGGCCGTCCTTGCGGGCATCCGAGGCGGCGATATAGCCGGTCAATCGCCCGTCTTCCTCCAGCGCCCAGGCGAACTGGCCCGATCCGAAGTCCATATAGGGATCGTTCAGGGTGGCAATGTGATGCCCGCGCGCCTTGAGTTCGAGCATGGTGGCCTCGCGCATGGTCACTTCGGAATTGACCGCCATGCCCCCCGCCACCCGCCAGCGCGGGCCGTCGCAGGCCGCCTGTGGATTCTGCTTGTAGTCCAGCATGCGGATCAGGGTCTGGATATGGCCCTGCGGCTGCATGTTTCCGCCCATCACGCCGAAGCTCATCTGCGGCTTGCCATCCTTGGTGAGGAAGGCCGGGATGATGGTGTGGAACGGCCGCTTGTCCGGACCGACCTGGTTGGGATGGCCTGCCGTGAGCACAAAGCCGGCGCCGCGATTCTGCAGGCTGATGCCGCCCGGCGCCACCATGCCTGACCCGAAGCCCATGTAGTTGGACTGGATGAAGCTGACCATCATGCCGTTTTCATCGGCCGCGGTCAGGTAGATGGTGCCGCCTTTTTCCGGCGCTCCCGCACGGAAGTCGATGGCCCGTTTCGGGTCGATGAGCCTGGCGCGCGACTTCAGATAGGCGTCGTCGAGCAGGTGCGCGGGCGTGACGCGTTCCATGAAGCGGATGTCGGACACATAGGCGCCGACGTCGGCGAAGGCGAGTTTCATGGCCTCGATCTGCAGGTGCAGGCTGTCCGGGCCGTCCGGGTCGAGCGAGCCCAGGTCGAAGTTCTCGAGCATGCCGAGCGCCATCAGCGCGGCGATCCCCTGGCCGTTGGGGGGAATCTCGTGCATGGTGTAACCGCGGTAGTCCTTGCTGATCGGCGTGACCCAGTCGCAGGTGTGGGCCGCCAGGTCGGCCTCGGTCATCACGCCGCCATTGGCCTGCGAATGCCGCGCGATCGCAGCGGCCACCTCGCCCCGATAGAAGGCCTCGCCTTTGCTGGCGGCGATCTTTCTCAGAGTATCGGCGGCGCCCTTGAGCACGAATTTCTCGCCGATGTGCGGGGTGCGTCCCTTGGGCAGGAAATGTTCCGCGAATCCCGCCTGGTTTTTCAGGATGGGCTCCATCGCCTTCCACTTCTGGTGCACGATCGGGCTGATCAGATAGCCATCGCTGGCGTAACGGATGGCGAACTCGAACAGGTCTTCGAAGGGCAGCTTGCCGAACTTGTCCGACATGGCCCGCCACGCCGAAACCGCGCCAGGGATGGTGACGGAATTGGCGCCGCGCTCGGGTTTGGGTCCGAGCGTCGCGAAGTAATCCGGCGTCCAGCCGCGCGGCGAGCGCCCCGACGCGTTCAGTCCGTGCAACTGCCTGCCGTCCCACAGGATGCAAAACGCATCCGACCCGAGGCCGTTGGAGATCGGCTCGACGATGGTGAGCGTGATGGCCGCGGCCAGCGCCGCGTCGACCGCATTGCCGCCACGCCGGAAGGCATCGATGCCGGCCTGCACGGCGAGGGGCTGCGAGGTGGCGACGACGTTCCTTGCGAATACCGGGATGCGCTTGGTCGCGTAGGGGAATTGCCAGTCGAATTGCATGCGCCTTCTTTCTTCTTCAGGTGTCTTATTCTGGTTTGATGCCGGCGCGCTTGATCACCGCAGCGTACTTGACGGTCTCGCGCTCGATCACACGCGCAAACTGCTCGGGCGTGCCGCCCACCGGTTCGGCGCCGTGCACGGCCAGGCGTTCGCGGAAATCCTGGGTCTGCAGTGCCTTGTTGATTTCCGCATTGAGGCGCTGCACGACGGCCGCCGGGGTGCCGGCCGGCGCGAACACCCCGAAGTAGGTGTTGCTCTCGAAGCCCTTCATGCCGGCCTCGTCCATGGTGGGAACATCCGGCAGCAGGGCGGAACGCTTGAGTGCGGAGATCGCCAGCGCCTTCACCTTGCCGCTCTTGATGTGCGGCAGCGCCGAGGAAATGTTGTCGAACATGAAGGCGATCTGGCCGGAAACCAGGTCGGGGATGGCCAGCGCGGTGCCCTTGTAGGGAATATGCACGACGAAGGTGCCGGTGGCCATCTTGAACATTTCGCCGGTCATGTGCACGATGGTGCCGTTGCCGGACGAACTGAAATTGAGCTTGCCGGGATTGGCCTTGGCATAGGCAATCAGTTCCCGCAGGCTGTTCACCGGCAGGGTGGGCGAGAGGACCAGGACGTTGGTCGCGTCGGCCATCTGGATGACGGGCGCGAAGTCGCGCTTGACGTCATAGGGCGTCTTCGGATTGAGTGCCGGGCCGATCGAATGCGTCGACACGGTGGCCAGCAGGATGGTGTAGCCGTCGGGCGGTGCCTTGGCCGCCAGTTCGGACCCGATGGCGCCGCCCGCGCCAGGACGGTTTTCCACCACCACCTGCTGCCCCAGGAGGTCGCCGAGCTTTTGGGCCAGCACGCGACCGAGAATGTCGGTCGCGCCGCCCGGCGGGAACGGAATGACCAGCCGCAGCGGCTTGGTCGGATAAATCTGCGCCCGCGCGGCCGGGGCGAGTGCGGCGACTGCTGCCGCTGAGGCGGCAAGACTGAACTGGCGACGCGAAACCATGCTGTCCTCAATCGGCCTTGGCGCCGGATTCCTTGACCACCTTGGCCCACTTGGCGATTTCCGATGCCTGGTATTTCACCAGATCCTCGGGCGAGGACAGGATCGGGTCGAGCCCCAGGGTCTTGAGCTTTTCCTGCACATCGGCGAGTTTGTAGACGCGCTGCATTTCCGCATTCAGTCTGGCGACCACATCGCGCGGCGTGCCGGCCGGCGCAAACAGCGCGAACCAGGCAGTCGCTTCGAACCCCGGCAGGCCCTGTTCGGCGATGGTCGGCACATCCGGCGCCGACGGTGAGCGTTTCGCACCGGTCTGGCCGAGCGCGCGCAGCTTGCCTTCCTTGGCCATCGGCAGGGCCGAGGGCATGTTGTCGAACATCAGCTGGATCTGGCCACCCAGCAGGTCGGGCAAGGCGAACTGGCGGCCCTTGTATGGCACATGCGTCATCTGCACCCCGGTCATGGACTTGAAGAGTTCGCCCGAGACATGGATCGAACTGCCGATGCCTGGCGAACCGAAGGACAGCTTGTTCGGGTTGGCCTTGCCGTAGGCGATGAGCTCGGCCACGCTCTTGACCGGCAGGCCGGTGTTGACCACCAGCAGGTTGGGCGTGGAGGCGATCAGGCCAACGGCGGTGAAGTCCTTGACCATGTCATAAGGCATCTTGCTGTAGAGGGCTCCGTTGATCGCGTGGGTGCCGACAGTGGCCATCACCAGCGAATAGCCGTCGCCGGGTGACTTGGCGACGATTTCCGCGCCGATGTTGCCGCCGGCGCCGGGTTTGTTGTCGACCACCACCGGCTGGCCGAGCGCGTTCTTCTCGCTGAAGATACGCGCCAGGATATCGGGCGCCCCGCCAGTCGGGAATGTCACGATGAGCCGGATCGACTTGGCCGGATAGCTTTGTGCCGGCGCTGTGCCGGCCAGGATTGCCAGCAACAGGGCGGCGATGATTCTGGACATCGGGTACTCCAGGTAGGCGATGCGAAGTGGAGGGGCGAGACTACCAAAAACGAACGGGGCGCACCAAGCGCCCCGTCGTTGAACCGGTCAACCGACCGCTGCTTATTCCTCGACGAACGTTTCCTTGCGCTTCTTGGAGATCGCCGGCAGCGAGATGATCACGACCATCGCAAGCGCCATGGCCAACATCGTGGCGGACAGGGGACGGGTCAGAAACACGGTGGGATCACCGCGCGAAAGCAGCATCGCGCGACGCAGATTCTCCTCCATCATCGGGCCGAGGATGAAGCCCAAGAGCAGCGGGGCGGCCTCGCAGCCGAAGCGCAGGAACACGATGCCCAGGACGCCGAACAGCACGGTGATCAGCACGTCGAAGGAATTGTTGTTCACCGAGAACACGCCGATGCAGCAAAACATCAGGATGGCGGGATAGAGGATGCGGTAGGGCACCTTCAGCAGCTGCACCCACATGCCGATCAGCGGCAGGTTCAGGATCACCAGCATCAAGTTGCCGATCCACATCGAGGCGATCATGCCCCAGAACAGCTGTGGGTTCGAGGTCATGACCTGCGGGCCCGGCTGGATGTTGTGGATGGTCATCGCGCCGACCATCAGCGCCATCACCGCGTTGGGCGGAATGCCCAGGGTGAGCAGCGGGATGAAGGAGGTCTGCGCGCCGGCGTTATTGGCGGCTTCAGGGCCGGCAACCCCGCGGATGTTGCCTTGACCATAGGGAATCGGCGGGTTCTTCTCTAGTTTTTTCTCGATGGTGTAAGCGGCAAACGCGGCTAGCAGAGCGCCGCCGCCGGGCAGAATACCAAGCAGAGAGCCGATGCCGGTGCCGCGGATAATTGCGCCAATCGTGTTCTTGAAGTCCGCCCAGGACAGCAGCAGGCCCGAGACCTTGTTGGTGAAGGTTTCGCGGGCTTCCTTCATGTCCACGTTGGCGATGATTTCCGCGAAACCGAACACGCCCATGGCCACGCTGATGAAGCCGATGCCGTCGGAAAGCTCTGGAATTCCGAAGGCAAAACGCGACACGCCGGTGTTGACGTCGGTGCCGACCAGCCCGAGCAGCAGGCCCAGGATGATCATGCCGATCGCCTTGATGAGCGAGCCGGAAGCCAGCACGACTGCGCCGATCAGGCCCAACACCATCAACGAGAAATACTCGGCCGGGCCGAATTTGAACGCCAGTTCCGCCAGAGGCGCTGCGAACGCAGCCAGGATCAGGGTGCCGAAGCAGCCGGCGATGAACGAGCCCAGCGCGGCGACCGACAGGGCCGCACCCGCCCGGCCCTTGCGGGCCATCTGGTAGCCGTCCAGCATGGTGACCACCGAACTCGATTCACCCGGCAGGTTGACGAGAATGGCGGTGGTGGAACCGCCGTACTGGGCGCCGTAGTAGATGCCGGCCAGCATGATGAGCGCGGCCACAGGCGGCAGCGCATAGGTGGCCGGTAGCAGCATCGCGATGGTGGCGATCGGCCCGATGCCCGGCAGCACACCGATCAGGGTGCCCAGCAGGCAGCCGATGAAACAGTAGAGCAGGTTTTGCAGCGTGAAGGCCACGCCGAACCCGATGCCCAGGTTTGCTATGAGAATATTGAAGGCGTCCATGTTCGTTATCCGTATTCCTTATTTCTTCGCGGCGGGCACGAACTGGCGCCCCAGTTCCTGCATGTCCGGCCAGACCGGCATTTGCAGCTTCAGGCCGTAGACGAAAATGCCGACGGACATCCCGACCAGGACGATGATGCTGGCGATGACCTCTTTCTTGCGCATTTCATGGCTTGCCAGCGATGCGATGATCACCAGCAGAGTGACGCACACCACAAGGCCGAGGCTCTTTAACATCAGGCCGAACACGGTGACCGCACCCAGGATCAGACCCATTGAGCGCATACCGATGAAAAAGGAGAGCACGCAACCGGCGATGGTGCCGATGGCCAGCGACGCATTCGGGCTCGCGCCGATCAGGCCGGCGAGGAGCGAAAAGGCCATCATGGCGATGAACACCACCAGCGGCTTGAGCGATATGCGGTGCTCCTTGCCGTCGGATACGCCGACCGCCTTGACCAGGGTGATGGCGCCAAGCGCGGCCAGGATGATGCCCAGCCAGAACGGGAAGTAGCCCGGGCCCATGCGCGCGCCGGTCCCCATGCTGTAGCTGGTGGACAGCCATGCCGCCAGCCCGCCGAAGATGATAAACATCAGGCCGGCGTAAAAATCCTGGTAATTCTTGATCTTCATCTCGCTCCATTCCCATGCGGCGTATTGGATATGGCCGCTTTCGCGTTTACAACCCCGTGGTACCGTTCCTGCAGTTACTCTGGTTCTTGCTTCTTTCCCGCATCTTCATCACGCCCGCGACGCCATCGCGATGCGGGAAAGCAAAGCCCACACCATATTTGAAGGTGCGCAATGATACTTACTTTCCCCTGACATTGGTGCTGCCTTGAATCGGATTTGAGTTGTGCGTCGCAGCAACAGGTCGACGGCCGTTCCTCGCATGCCCTTGGCGCCTTTTTTTCTCCGGGATAGACGGACAGCGCGTGCACATTCGGCCTGTACCTGAGGCACGGATTTGCCCGATGGCCGCACCGAGCCGAGATTCGCATGCATGCCGCACGGCGTCCCGGCGCTTGCGCGCGCGGGCAGCGCTGCCATGAGATTCATCCCCGGCGTAATGATCATGCGCATCCAGTGCTTGCCCCTGTGATCATGGCGTGACTACTCAGGCTTGATGTTGGCTTCCCTTATCACCCGCGCCCAAGCCGCCGTCTCGCGGCGGATGTGCGCGGCGAACTCCGCAGGCCGCATGCCGACCGGCGCCAGGCCCTGCGCATCCAGCGTTTGCCGGACTTCGGGCAGCGCCAGAATGCGGCGCACCTCGTCAGCCACCGCCGAGACGATGTCCGGCGGCGTCTTCGCGGGTGCCATGATGGCGTACCAGGAACTGACGTCAACCCCGGGTAATCCCGACTCCGCAATGGTGGGCAGGTCCGGCGCTGCGACCGCGCGCTGGGCGCTGGTGACGGCGAGTGCGCGCAACTTGCCGGCCTTGACCTGCGGCATCACGGTCGGCAAAGCACCGAACATCATCGTGAGCTGGCCGCCCAGCAGATCGTTCATCGCCTGCGTGGTGCCCTTATAGGGTACGTGCACGATGTCGATGCCGGCCTCGCGCCGGAACAATTCGCCCGACAGGTGCAGGCCGCTGCCGATGCCCGGCGAGCCATAGGTAAGCTTGCCCGGACTGGCCTTGGCGAGCGCCACCAGTTCGGGTATCGTCCTAGCCGCCACCGCGGGATGGACCGCAAGCAGGTTGGGCGCAGTGGCGATCATGGTAACCGGGACGAAATCACGGTCCCAGTTGAACGGCATGTCGCGGATCAGGGTCGCGTTGATGGTGATGTTGCCGGCGGGTACGTGCAGCAAGGTGCTGCCGTCGGGCGCGGCCTTGGCCACTATGTCGATGCCGAGATTGCCGGCGGCGCCCGGGCGGTTTTCCACCACCACGGGCTGTCCGGATTTTTCCGTGACCTTCTGCGCGATCAGGCGTGCCAGCACATCCACCGGTCCGCCCGGCGGGAATGGTGCGACGAAGCGGATGGGCCTGGCGGGCCAGACCTGCGCGTGCGAAAGGGGGGCAGCGCACAGCAGCGCGGCGCAGCACAGGAGCAGCACCGGCCGCAGCACATGCATTGCCGGCGGCATGGGGCGGGCGTCGGGGCTCAGCCGGCTAGTGCAGGTGGCGCTTGCCGCCGCCGTGGCTGTTGCCGCCACCGGACGGGAGTTCGAAGCGCGTGAGCTTCTGGCCCTGGGCGATCGAAAGCAGCCGCTTGGCGAACAGGCGGTTGACGGCGTCGATGACCTCGACCATCTCGCCCTTGTCGAAATGGCGCTCGAGCAGGCGCGAGACATCCTCGAGCATGAACTGCCGCTGGGTCTCGTGTATGGCTTCCGGCGTGGGGCCGACGAAGATCAGCCCGAACTCGTCACGCCCGTCCTCGTCATCGTTGTCATAGTAGCTGACCTCGATGCCGGCGCCCTCCGAGGAAAGGTCGCAGACCGCCGCGCAGGCCTCGTCGAGCGCGTTCTGGAAATCGGCGTTGCCTTCGACGGTCCAGCAGATCGCCAGCACGTGCTTGTGCGCGTCATAGGCAATGCCCGGTTCCTCCTCGAAAATGCTCGGCGCATCCGCCAGCGAGCGTGCGCCAGCGTAGCGCCAAAGCGGGCGTACCGCGTCCTCCACCTGCTTGAACGTGGTGCCCGGCTTGATCGGGATGTCGCCGTGGACGTGAATTTCGTACTGCGCCTGGTCGCGACTCATGGGGTGCCCTCTATACAGTGTGCAAAGGCCGCAACTTCGCGACCTTCGCCCCAGTATAGTGGAGAGCGCGCGACGCGACGAGGTCGCCCGGGCCCGGAGCGCACGGGGCGCTTGGCTATAATTCGCCGGCGCGTTTGCGCAGGTGAGGAGACAACAATGAAAGCAAGGTTGCGCGGCATTGCCCCGGCGTTCGGCCTGTACCTGTTCGCCGCGGGTTCCGCGCTGGCGCAAACCGAAATCCAGTTCTGGCACGCCATGTCCGGCGCGCTCGGCGACCGCGTGGCTGACCTTGCCAAGCGCTTCAACGGCGAGCAGAAGGAATTCCGCGTCGTCCCGGTGTTCAAGGGCTCGTATGACGACACCATGAACGCGGGCATCGCGGCTTTCCGGGCAAAGAACCCGCCGCATATCCTCCAGGTGTACGAAGTCGGCACCGCCACCATGATGGCCACCCGTGACGCCGCCCGGCCGGTCATCAAGCCGGTCTACGAGGTGATGGCGCAGTCGGGCGTCAGGTGGGACCCCAACCAGTATGTCCCGGCTGTGGCCAGCTACTACACCGACAGGAGCGGCAAGATGCTGTCGCTGCCGTTCAACAGCTCCACGCCGGTGTTTTTCTACAACAAGGACGTGTTCAAGAAAGCGGGTATCGCCAATCCGCCGAAGACCTGGACCGAGGTCCAGGAGGCGGCGCAAAAGTCCAAGGCCGCCGGCGCCGCCTGCGGGTTCACCACCGGCTGGCAGTCCTGGATCATGCTCGAGAACATGAGCGCCTGGCACAACCAGGAGTTCGCCACCCGCTCGAACGGCTTCGAAGGCCTGGATGCCAAGCTTTCCTTCAACTCCCTCATGCTGGTGCGGCATGTATCGCGCATGTCTTCGTGGGTCAAGGGCGAACTTTTCACCTATGCCGGCCGGCGCAACGAGCCGGAGGCGAAATTCTTCAACGGCGAATGCGCGATGCTGACATCCTCCTCGGCCGCCTATGCCAGCATCAAGAAGAACGCGAAGTTCGACTTCGGTGTCGCCAAACTGCCTTATTACGAGGAGGAGACCGGTGCGCCCTACAACACCATCATCGGCGGCGCTTCCCTTTGGGTGATGGCGGGCAGCAAGCCGGCGGAGTACAAGGGCGTGGCGAAGTTCTTCGAGTTCCTCTCTTCCCCGGTCATCGCTGCGGAATGGCACCAGGAAACCGGTTACCTGCCGATCACCAACGCCGCCTATCTCGCCACGCAAAAGAGCGGCTTCTACGACCGCAACCCGGGTACCGACATCTCCGTGCTGCAGATGAACGCCAAGAAACCCACCAGCCTGTCCAAGGGGGTGCGGCTGGGCAATTTCGTCCAGGTCCGCGCCATCATCGACGATGAACTCGAGGCCGTCTGGGCCGGCAAGAAAGCGCCCAAGGAAGCGCTTGACGAGGCCGTCAAGCGCGGCAACGAGCAGTTGCGGCGCTTCGAGCAGGCCAACAAGCCGGCCAAGTGATTGCGCCGCGCGGCGCGCGCGCGGCCGCCGGCGCGGCGGCGCGACGCACCCTTTGTGTTCTGGCGGTGGGCGCGGCCGCCGTGTGTGCGTGGTGCACGGCACGCCCGTCAGAGGCCGGCCACTTGGTCGCTATCGATGTGGGCCACAGCATGGCCGCTCCCGGCGCCATCTCGGCGCGCGGCATGGGCGAATTCGATTTCAACCGCGCCCTCGCCCTGGTGATCGACGACGCCTTGCGCGGCGCGGGCTATCGGACCGTCCTAATCGCTGCCGAAGGCAGGACCCAGGACCTGGTATCGCGCCCGCGCCAGGCGGCTGCCGCGCAGGCCGATTTTTTCATCGCCGTCCACCACGATTCGGCCAAGGCGCGTTTCCAGCAGGACTGGATCCATGAGGGGCGCGGCCGCAAGTTTCTGGACGATCGCTTTCGCGGCTTTTCGATCTTCGTCTCCCGCAACAATGCGCAGTGGCCGCAGGCGCTGCGCTGCGCCTCGGCGATCGGCGCGCGCCTGATCGCCCTGGGAAGGCGTCCCTCGCGGTATCACGCCGATCCGTGGCTGGGCAGCAGCCGCGAATTCGCCGATGAGGCCAATGGCGTGCATTTCTACGACAACCTGGCGGTCCTGCGGCATGCGACCATGCCGGCCCTGCTGTTGGAGGCCGGGGTGATCCTCAATCGCGACGAGGAACTCATGCTGCTGCGCGACGATGTGCGGCAGGCGACCGCGCGCGCGATTCGCGCCGGTATTGCCGATTGCGGTTATCAAGGCTGAAGAGACGATGCCGGGCGCGCCGCGGATGGGAGCCTGAGCGCATGGAAAAGCGCGCGGTGTTCCGTTCGGCCTGGCTGCCCTATGCGCTGCTGGCGCCGCAACTGGCAGTCACGCTGCTGTTTTTCATCTGGCCCGCCGCCCAGGCGCTGTTCCAGTCCGTGCTCGTCGAGGATGCGTTCGGCACCCGGGTGGAGTTCGTCGGCATCGCCAATTTCAGGGCCTTGGTGGCCGATCCGCACTACGCGCAATCTTTCCTGACCACCGCGGTCTTCGCCCTTGGCGTGGCCGCGCTGTCCCTGGCCGCGGCCCTGGCGCTGGCCCTGCTTGCCCACCGGGTAGTCCGTGGCGCGGGTGTCTACCGCACCTTCATCATCTGGCCGTATGCGGTGGCGCCCGCGGTGGCCGGCGTGCTGTGGCTGTTCCTGTTCGATCCCTCGGTGGGCACCCTCGCGTTCGCCCTGAAGAAGCTGGGCATCCGCTGGAATCCGCTGCTCGACGGAAGCCAGGCGATGCTGCTGGTGGTGCTGGCCGCGGCGTGGAAGCAGGTGAGCTACAACTTCGTGTTTTTCCTGGCGGGGTTGCAGGCCATTCCCAGGGCGCTGCTCGAAGCCGCCGCCATCGACGGCGCGGGACCCGCAGCGCGCCTGCGCCGCATCGTCCTGCCCCTGCTTTCGCCGACGATTTTCTTCCTCCTGGTGGTCAATATGATCTACGCGTTCTTCGACACCTTCGGCGTCGTCGACGCGGTCACCCAGGGCGGTCCGGCCAGGGCGACAGAGGTGCTGGTGTTCAAGGTCTTCCAGGACGGCTTCAAGGGCCAGGATTTCGGCGCCGCGGCGGCGCAGTCGGTGATCCTGATGGGCATCGTCATCGCGCTCACGGTGGCGCAGTTCCGTTACGTCGAGAGGAAGGTCAACTACTGATGGTCGAGCGGCGCCCGCTGGCGGACACCCTAACGCATGTGCTGCTCATCGCCGGCATCGCGCTGGTCGGGCTGCCGGTCTGGCTCGCGTTCGTCGCGTCGACCCTGTCGTCCGAGCAGGTGCTGGAGGCGCCGATGTCGCTGCTGCCGGGCGGGCACCTGGCCGCCAATTACCGCAGCGTGCTCACCGAAGGCTCGACGCCATTGCGCATGCTGCTCGTCAACAGCGCGCTGTCGGCCCTGATCATCGCCACCGGCAAGATCGTGATCTCGGTGCTGTCGGCCTTCGCGGTGGTGTACTTTCGTTTCCCGGGGCGCGCGCCATGCTTCTGGCTGATCTTCGTCACCCTGATGCTCCCGGTCGAGGTGCGCATCCTGCCGACCTTCGAGGTGGTGGCGCGCCTCGGGCTGCTGGACAGCTATGCGGGCCTGACGGTGCCACTGCTGGCGTCCGCCACGGCCACCTTCCTGTTCCGCCAGTTCTTCCTTACCGTGCCGGAGGAACTCGCCGAGGCCGCCCGCATCGACGGGGCGGGACCGATGCGGTTTTTCTGGAGCATCCTGCTGCCGCTGGCGCGCACCCAGATCGCCGCGTTGTTCGTGATTCTCTTCATCTACGGCTGGAACCAGTATCTGTGGCCGCTCATGGTGACCACCCGCGAGGATTACTACACCGCCGTCATCGGCATCCGCCGCCTGATGTCGGGCGGCGACGCGGCGACCGAATGGAACCTGGTGATGGCGACCGTCATCCTCGCGATGCTGCCGCCGGCGCTGGTGGTGGTGGCGATGCAGAAATGGTTCGTGCGCGGGCTCGTGGAGAGCGAGAAATGAACCCCGGCCGCAGGTTCGCGTATCCGGCGCGCTTCATCGCGCACCGCGGCGGCGGGGTTCTCGCCCCCGAGAACACCCTCGCGGGCCTGCGCGAGGCCAAACAGCGCGGCTATGCGGCCGTCGAGTTCGACGTCATGCTCGCGCGCGATGCGGTGCCGGTGCTCATGCACGACGATACGCTCGAGCGCACCACCAGCGGCGCCGGCGCGGTGCCGGCCCTGACCGCGGCCGAACTCGGGCGGCTGGACGCCGGCGCGTGGCGCGACGCGCGCTTCGCCGGGGAGCCGGTGCCGGCATTCGCGGCGGCCGGCCTGCTGTGCCGCGAGCTCGGCCTGTTCGCCAACGTGGAGATCAAGCCTTATGCACCGGGCGGCGCCGCCGTGGCGGCGCAGACCGGCGACAGCGTGGCGCGGCAGTGCGCCCGCCTCTGGGACGGCGCCGCCGGCGCTGTCCTGATCTCCTCGTTCAGCCCGGTCGCTCTCGCGGCGGCGCGCGCGGCCGCGCCGGAACTCAGGCGCGCTTTTCTGGTCGATGCGGTGCCGCAGGGCTGGCGCGCCGAACTCGAGCTTCTCGACTGCGTGGCGCTGCATTGCAATGCCGCGCGCCTGGACGCGGCGACCGCGGCGGCCGTCAAGGCCGCGGGCTACGGCCTGATGTGCTGGACGGTCAACGACCCTGAGAGCGCCGAGCGCTTGTTCGGCTGGGGGGTGGACGCGATCTGCACCGACCGGCTCGACCTGTTCGCCGATGGCAGGTGACCGCTCCGCACGCGACTGCGCGGCGGCGCCGGTTACATGTGCTTACGTTTTATATGTCGGCGCCGCAGGCGCCTTGCGGGTTATTCCGGCATGGATGCCATTCTTTCCATTCGCGCCGCGCGGCTTTTTCCGCCCTGGGTGACGCTCCTCGGTTTTTGCAGCCGGTTGGCGGCGAAAGATTGGATGCGGCCGCAAAAACTGGATACCGACAAGCAACGTGCCGAACGGAGGTTTGCATGAACAGGAGAGGTCTTTTCCCGGCTGCAGTGATTCTTTTTTTGGTCGCCCGAACAGTGTTGGGGCAGGAGACTCATTCCCTGACCAGACGGGACAGCAAGCCCGTGCCCGTCGTCGCATATCCGTCCAAGAATGCCAGTTGCCGGGGTATCGCCATCATTTCGCCGGGGGCCGGGGGCTCTGAGACGGGCTACGAGTACTTGGGCGAAGCGATGTCCTCGCTGGGATACCTGTCCGTCGTCGTCGGCCACCAGGAAAGCGGCCGCCGTGCCCTGCGCAAGCATGTGCACGGCAATGGCTTGCGGGATGGTCTGGAGGATTTGATCACGGATCCTGCGGCCTATCGCGGACGATTCATGGATATTGCCGCAGCCAGGGAATGGGCGCGCTCCAGGTGCGCTGCAGCGGAGTCCATATTGATCGGCCACTCCATGGGCGCGGCGACCGCCATGATCGAGGCGGGCGCACGAAACAACCTCGGAGTCAACGGCTCCGACGCATTCGGCGCCTACATCGCCTTGTCACCGCAGGGCGCGGGTTCGATCTTTCCCCAAAATGCATGGGCAAACATCAAGCGTCCCGTGCTGTCGATCACCGGGACTCGCGACAACGAGTTGGGCGGCGCGTCCTGGGAGACGCGAACCGAACCCTTTATGGCCATGCCGCCAGGGTGCAAGTGGCTGGCCGTGATCGACGGTGCGTCGCACATGAGCTTTGCCGGGCGCGGGATGTCTCGTCATGCCGAGGCGCTCGCCAAGGAAGTCATTGGAAACTACCTCGACGCGCTCCGTCATGGTGATTGCAGGGCGTCCATGAAAAGCAACGGTATTCATATCCAGACAAAGTAACGTCGGCTGCATCGCTCGCCGGGACAGCACGGCACTCGGCGGCTCCGGTGCGCGCCATCAAGCACTTCGCCGAACGCGGGGCAAGTGGGCGTGTCAAGCGCCTGTTCCTTCCGCACGGTCCCGGCTGGCGGACAGGGCTCGCCGGGTCGCGCACCGCGCCGCGTCCGTCCGAGCGTGGATCGTGAACATTTGTTGCGATCGATTGATCTCGGGCAATAAGGCTGTACTATTCGTCACACGGATGTCATCGCCAGCCGTCATAATCGCAGCATTGAACGTTGGCGGGGATGCCCGCAGGTTTGATTCAAGTCGGAGGGCCACCGCTCACATAGAACGGGGTCAGCCGCAAAACGACGGCCGCAAGAATTGCGGCCGTTTTTCTTTGCGTGCGCGCCGCGGTTCTCGGACCCTCAGGGCGCGGCGGCCGCCTGCCGCACCGGCTTGAGCACCGCGGTGATGATGGCGCCGATGGTCTTGAAGTCGTTGCGGCCCTTGTATTTCACCTTCACGTGCCGCATCTTCTGGCCGTCGCCTTCGATCAGGGGGAATTTGTCGCACAGGGCGATGCCGTCCCAGATCTGCAGGTCGACATGCTTTTCCTGCGGCACGATCGAAAGCAGGTTGCGCCCCCGCGAATACACCGGCTTGCCCCATTTGACCGTCTCCACGATGGCCGGATCGACGGCGATGATCATCTCGCGGAGCTTGTGCATCGTCGCCTGCTGCTCGTACGGCAGGGTCTGGATCAGTTTTTCGGCAGTCAGCATCTGCTCTCCTGGGGCGCGGGCATGTCGTGAGTTGGTTTCATGCGCTTCCTGACCCGCCCATTGTTTCATGCTACGCCGTTCGGTGGCGCGCATCAATTGCGCCGGCAGTATGGGCGATAATCGTATGCACAAAATCCGATGCGACATCTTTCCAGCGGCGAGCCTTCGCCGGTAAGCAAGCCGGCCTCAGGCTGGCCCACCATCCGCACCCTGCTGCCCTACCTGATGGAGTACAAGGGGCGGGTGGCGCTCGCCCTCGTTTTCCTGGTGGCAGCCAAGCTCGCCAATGTCGGCGTGCCGCTCATCATGAAGGAAATCGTCGACGGCCTTGGCATCACGCTCTCCGGAGGCCCCGAGAAGCTCGCCTTCGGCGTGATCGCCGGGCTGCTCATCGCCTATGGAGCGGCCAGGCTGTCGACCACCGTGTTCACCGAGCTGCGCGAATTCGTCTTCGCCAAGGTCACCCAGTCGGCGGTCCGGCGCATCGCGCTCGAGGTATTCCGACATCTGCACTCGCTGTCGCTGCGCTTTCACCTGAACCGCCAGACCGGCGGCATGACACGCGACATCGAGCGCGGCTCGCGCGGCGTGTCCTCGCTGGTGTCCTACACGCTCTACAGCATCCTGCCCACCCTGGTGGAAATCGCGCTGGTGCTCTCCATCCTGGCATGGAAGTACGACAAGTGGTTCGTGATCATCACCCTGGTCGCCCTGGCGGCCTACATCGTATGGTCGGTGGCGGTCACCGAATGGCGCACCGGGTTCCGCCGCGCCATGAACGACCTGGATTCCAAGGCCAACGTGCGGGCCGTCGATTCGCTGCTCAATTACGAGACGGTCAAGTATTTCGGCAACGAGGAGTACGAGGCGAAGCGCTACGACCAGAGCATGGCGCGCTGGGAGGAGGCCGCCGTCAAGAGCCAGACCTCGCTGTCCCTGCTCAACACCGGCCAGAGCGCCATCATCGCCGTGGCGGTGACGGCCATCATGTGGCGCGCCACCGTCGGCGTCGCCAACGGCAGCATGACCCTGGGCGATCTCGTGCTGGTCAACGCCTTCATGATCCAGCTCTATATTCCGCTCAACTTCCTGGGCGTGCTGTACCGCGAGATCAAGCAGAGCCTGGCGGACATGGAACGCATGTTCACCCTGTTGCGCGAAAACCGCGAGGTGGCCGATCAGCCCGGCGCCCCGGCGCTGGCGCTCACGGGCGCCGCGATCCGTTTCGAGCATGTGGACTTTTCCTATGAGCCCAACCGGCAGATCCTGTTCGACGTCGATTTCGCGGTGCCCGCCGGTCGTACGGTGGCCGTGGTCGGGCACAGCGGTTCGGGCAAGTCGACGCTGGCCCGGCTGCTGTACCGCTTCTACGATGTTGCGCCGGGCGGGGGCGCCATCCGCATCGACGGGCAAGACCTGCGCGCGGTGCGCCAGGAGAGCCTGCGCCGCGCCATCGGCATCGTGCCCCAGGACACGGTGTTGTTCAACGACACGATCTACTACAACATCGCCTACGGCAATACCGAAGCCTCGCGCGAGGAGGTCGAAGCCGCGGCCCGCATGGCGTCAATCCACGAGTTCGTCATGACGCTGCCGGACAAGTACGACACCATGGTCGGCGAGCGTGGCCTGAAGCTCTCCGGCGGCGAGAAGCAGCGCGTCGCGATCGCCCGCGCGCTGCTCAAGAATCCGGCCATCATGATCTTCGACGAGGCGACCTCGGCGCTCGATTCGCAGACCGAGAAGGCGATCCAGGCCGAGCTGAGGAAGGCCGCCGAGAACCGCACCACCCTGGTGATCGCGCACCGGCTCTCGACCATCGCCGACGCGCACCAGATCATCGTGATGGACCGCGGGCGCATCGTCGAACGCGGCGCGCATGCCGAATTGCTCGCCTTGGGCGGCCACTATGCGCGCATGTGGGAACTGCAGCAGGAAGGCGACGGCGAGGATGCCGCGCCTGCAGTGCCGGCGACGGGGCTGCAGGCGGTTTAGCGGCAGCACCGGCGACGGGGCTTAAGGCGGCTTAGCGGCAGCACCGGCGACGGGGCTTAAGGCGGTTTAGCGGCAGCACCGTGAAGGTGGCTGCCGGCGCTCAACACAGGTCGGGAAAACCCGCCTCATTAAAGATGATGAGGCTCTGCTACACTGATTTTGCCGATGTCGCTGGTTCGCACATTCCCGCAACTGCATTTCGCGGGAGCTGCGCCGGCTTTTCAACGACCAAAAACTCGCCCGCCTTGAGAGGAATTTTCCCCATGAACAAAGCACTTCCCGCCCTGCTGGGCGTCGCCCTGGCCTGCTGTTTCGCGCCGCCGTCCCAGGCGCAGGACCTCACGGGTACGCTGAAAAAGATCAAGGAAACCGGCCAGATCACGGTCGCGCATCGCGAGTCTTCGATTCCCTTCTCCTACCTCGACGACAAGCAGCAGCCCATCGGCTACTCCATGGACATCTGCGCCAAGGTGGTCGACGCGGTCAAGGCCGAGCTCAAGATGCCCAATCTCAAGGTGGTGTACCAGCCGGTCACCTCGAGCAACCGCATCCCGCTCCTGCAGAACGGCACCATCGACATCGAATGCGGCTCGACCACCAACTCGGTCGAGCGGCAGAAGCTGGTGGCGTTCGGGCCCACCTACTTCCGCATCCAGGTGACCGCCGCGGTCAAGAAATCGTCCAACATCAACAGTTTGGCGGACCTGAACGGCAAGAACATTTCGACCACCTCCGGAACCACCGCCGTGCCGCTGCTCAAGGCCTACGAGAAGACCAAGAACGTGGACGTGAAGGAAATCTACGGCAAGGACCATGCGGAATCCTTCCTGCTGCTGGCCGAAGACCGCGTCGTGGCCTTCGTGATGGACGACATCCTGCTGGCCGGCCAGATCGCCAATTCGCGCAGTCCCGGCGACTACAAGATCCTCAACGAGTCGCTGCGCGCCGAACCCTACGGACCGATGATCCGCAAGGACGACCCGCAATTCAAGGCGCTGCTCGACAAGACGCTCACCGCACTCTACAAGTCGCCCGAAATGGAGCGTATCTACAACAAGTGGTACATGAGCCCGATTCCTCCCAAGGGCGTGAACCTCAACTTCCCGATGACGCCGCAACTGAAAGCCGACTTCGCCGCCCCCAACGACAAGGGCGTCTGAAGCAGGCGAACCGGGCGCATCCGCCCGGCTGCAATACCCGCCGGCAGGCGCCAAGCCTGCCGGTTGTTGTTGGTCCCTGGCGCAAGAATTGCATAACAAGAAGCGTCTGGACGGCTGCAATCGCGGAGGGAGATTCATGAACCCGGCTATCCTGCTGGAGCAGGTGCCTGACGGCGACGGTACGTGGCTGATGAGCCTGGCCTCGGGGCTGCAATACACCCTGGTGGTCGCGGCATTTGCGTGGATCATCGCGTTCGTCCTCGGTTCCATTCTCGGCGTGATGCGCACTACCGAGAACAAGTGGGCGGTGCGGCTCGGCAATGCCTATGTGGAACTGTTCCGCAACATTCCCCTGATCGTCCAGTTTTTCGTCTGGTATTTCGTGCTTCCCGGCCTGGTGCCGGCGGTCAAGGCCTGGGTCGTATCGCTCGACCCGACCACCCACCAGTTCGTCACCGCCATCGTTTGCCTGGGGCTTTTCACGGCTGCGCGCATTTCCGAACAGGTGCGTTCCGGTATCCAGGCGCTGCCGCGCGGCCAGCGCATGGCCGGTTACGCCATGGGCCTCACGCAGGCGCAGACATACCAGTACGTGCTGCTGCCGGTGGCCTACCGGATCGTGATCCCGCCGATGACATCCGAGCTCATGAACCTGATCAAGAACACCGCCGTGGCGTTCTCGATCGGCCTGGTGGAACTGTTCTTCCGCACCCGCGAGATGGGTGAACTGACCTTCAGGTATTTCGAGGCCTTTGCGGCGGCGACCCTAACCTATGTGATCATCGCCATGTTGGCCAACCGGATCATGGCGTTCATCGAAAGGCGCATCGCGATACCTGGTTTCATCTCCGGCGGCGTCGGCGGCGGCCATTAGGGGGCGACATGGGCGAACTCGACTTTTCGATCATCGGCCGCACCCTGCCCTATCTGTGGAAAGGGCTGCAATACACGCTGCAACTGACCGTGGTGGCGGCCATCGGCGGCATCATCTGGGGCACGCTCCTGGCGATGGCGCGGCTGTCGTCCTACAAGGTGCTGTCCCTCGCCGCGGCGGGCTATGTCAACCTGATGCGCTCGGTCCCGCTCCTGCTGGTGATCTTCTGGTTCTACTTCCTCTCGCCGGTATTGCTGCAGTGGGCCACCGGCGCGGACCGTCCGCCGCAGATCGGCGCGGACCGCTCGGCCTACATCACCTTCATCCTGTTCGAGGGCGCGTATTTCTGCGAGATCATGCGAGCCGGCATACAGAGCATCCCGCGCGGGCAGATCGGGGCGGCCTACGCGGTGGGGCTCGACTACTGGCGCTCGATGCAGCTCATCATCCTGCCCCAGGCCTTCCGCAACATGCTGCCGGTGCTGCTCACGCAGACCATCATCCTGTTCCAGGACGTGTCGCTGGTTTCGCTGCTCAACGTGACCGATTTCGTCGGCGCCGCCGGCAAGGTGGCGCAGCGCGACAGCCGCCTGGTGGAGATGTACCTGTTCGTCGCCATCACCTATTTCGTGATGTGCTTCGGGCTCTCGCTCGGGGTCAAGGCACTGCAAAAGAGAATCGCCATCGTCCGCTAGGCTGCGTGGATGGCGGATGGTTCCGCACGGGGAAATGTCATGATCGAGTTCAAGAACGTCAGCAAGTGGTACGGCAGCTTTCAGGTGCTCACCGACTGCACCACGCAGGTCAAGAAGGGCGAGGTGGTGGTCGTCTGCGGGCCCTCGGGTTCCGGCAAGTCGACGCTCATCAAGACCGTGAACGGCCTCGAGCCGTTCCAGAAGGGCGAGATCACCGTCGACGGCGTGTCCGTCGGCGACCCGAAGACCGACCTGCCCAAGCTGCGCTCGCGTTGCGGCATGGTGTTCCAGCATTTCGAACTGTTTCCCCATCTCAGCGTCACCGAGAACCTCACCTTGGCGCAGATCAAGGTGCTGCGCCGCAGCAAGGAGGATGCGCTCGCGCGCGGCCTCAAGTACCTCGAGCGGGTCGGCCTGTCGGCGCACAAGGACAAGTTTCCCGGCCAGCTCTCCGGCGGCCAGCAGCAGCGCGTGGCCATCGCCCGTGCCCTTTCGATGGATCCGATCGTCATGCTGTTCGACGAACCCACCTCGGCGCTCGACCCCGAGATGGTGGGCGAGGTGCTCGACGTGATGGTGCAGCTGGCGCAGGAAGGCATGACCATGATGTGCGTCACCCACGAGATGGGCTTCGCGCGCAAGGTGGCGCACCGCGTGATCTTCATGGATGCCGGCAAGATCGTCGAGGACTGCCAGAAGGACGAGTTCTTCGGCAACCGCGAGGCGCGCACCGAGCGCGCCCGGAGCTTCCTGGACAAGATCCTGCCGCACTGACCCCGCGCCGGCGGGCGCAGGGCGGCTCAGTCCGTTCCCATCAGCACCTTCAGGTGCGCCGCCACCGAGCGCGCCAGCGCCGAGAGGTTGTAGCCGCCTTCGAGTACCGAGACGATGCGGCCCCGGGCGTGGCGCTCGGCCACGCCGAGCACCTCGCGGGTCACCCAGGCGTAGTCCGACTCCACCCAGCCGAGGTTGGCCATGTCGTCCTCGCGATGCGCGTCGAAACCGGCGGAGATGAACACCATGTCCGGCCGGAAGGTATCCAGCGCCGGCAACCAGCGCTCGGTCACGGCGGCGCGCAGGGCGTCGCCGCTGGTGCGCGGCGCCAGCGGCACGTTGACCATGTTCGGCGAGCGCGGAACCTCCCCCGAGAACGGATAGAGCGGGTGCTGGAAGGTCGAGACCATCATCACGCGCTCATCGCCTGCGAAGATGTTTTCACTGCCGTTGCCGTGGTGCACGTCGAAGTCCACCAGCGCGACCCGCCGCATGCCCAGTTCCGCCAGCGCATGGGCCGCGCCGACGGCGGCGTTGTTGAAAAAGCAGAAGCCCATTGCCTGGTGCCGCTCGGCGTGATGGCCTGGCGGGCGCACGCAGCAAAACGCCGACCGCGCTTCGCCGCGCGCCACCAGTTCGGCGCCCAGCACCGCCGCGCCGGCCGCATGCCAGGCGGCCTGCATGGTGTGCGGGTTCATCGCCGTGTCGGGGTCCACGTGTACGTACCCTTCGGCCGGGATGGCGGCTTCGAGCTCGGCGACGTAGAGCGTGTCGTGCACCCGGCCGACCTGCTCGCGGGTGGCGGCGGGCGCCTCGTAAGGCGGCATCAGGTCGAGCAGGCCGCGCATGAGCAGGTGGTCATAGATCGCCGAAAGCCGCTCCGGGCACTCGGGATGGCCTGCGCCCATTTCATGGCGCATGAAGCTCGGATGGGAAATGTAGGCGGTGGCCACGCGGGTGGAACCTGATCATGCAAGGGGTGCGAGCCACATCATAGTGCGCGCCCGGTCGCCGCGCTTGCGTTGCATCAAGGCGGCCCGCAATGCCGGCCTGCCCGGGCGGTTCGCCCCGCTTCAGCCGGCCAATACCCGCGACAGGCGGCGGATGCCCTCGGCGATGCCGTCCTCGGGCGAGGTGGCAAACGAAAGGCGGAAGGTGGCGCGGTCGGCGTCGCGTGGATAAAACGCCACCCCCGGCACGAAATACACCCCCTCGCGGCGCGCGGCGTCCATCAGGTCGCGCGCGTCGCCGCCCGCGCGCACGCGGCACCACATGAACATGCCCCCCTGCGGCGCGGCAAAGTCGAGCCGGTCGGCCAGATGCTCCGCCAGCGCGGCGTGCATGGCGCGCGCGCGGCCTGCGTAGGTGGCGCGGATCTTCGGCAGATGGGCTTCCATGCGGCCGGCCGCCCAGTAGTTTTCCACCGCGTGCTGGGTCGGCAGGGCCGAATGGATGTCGGTGGCGAGCTTGGTCCAGACGAATTCCTGGCGCAGGTGCGCGGGCGGAATCATCCAGCCCACCCGCAGGCCCGGCGCCACCAGTTTGGACAGGCTGGAGACATGAATCAGCCAGTCGCGTGCGCCGGGCACCTCGCCGGACAGCGCAAGCAGCGAAGGCGGCGCCGGAGTATCGAACCAGAGGCGACTGTAGGGGTCGTCTTCGAGCACATGGAAGCGGTAGTGCACCGCCAGTTCAAGCAGGCGGCGCCGGCGCTCGAGCGCGAGCACGCTGCCGTCCGGGTTCGAGTAGGAGGGCACCACATAGATCAGCTTCGGCGCGTGTACTTTCAGCAAGGCCTCGAGAGATTCGGGGATCAGCCCGTCGCGGTCCTTGGCCACCGAGATGCCGTTCAGGCCGGCCAGATGGAAGGCCTGCAGCGCGGTCGGGAACACCGGGCTGTCCATGAATACGGTATCGCCGCGCCGGGTGAGCACCCGTACGGCGGTTTCTATGCCCTGCTGGCCGCCGTTGGCGATGATCACCTCCTCGGCGGCCACCGTGCGCGACGGTGTGGAAGAGAACGCGGCCAGGCGCGCGCGCAGGGGCGGATGGCCTTCGCGCTCGCCGTACTGGAGGGCGACGCGAAAACTGTCGCGGAACACCTGGTTGAAGGCCGCAGCCAGCCCCTCGGTATCGAAGAGCGCCGGATCCGGGTAGCCACCGGCGAAGGAAATGCCGCCCGCGCGGCGCGCCATGCTGGCCACCTGGTAGATGATGCCGCCGAGTTCGGGGGAATAGTCCATGAAGGCGCGATTTCGGTGCGATGTTTCGGGTCGAAACGGGAGGGCGCCCGGACCGGGCATGCAGCGGCTATGCGGGCCTCAGGGTTTTACCATGCGCGGCGCCAGCAATGCGTTGGCTTCGCCGCGCGCACGCAAGGTTTCGCATTGCGCCGGCGTCAGCCGCGTGTTGCCGGGGTCGCTATCCTCGTTCATGAGGTTGCCGATTTCGGTGGAATGGCTGCCGCTGTCGGAGAGCACGTGCACCATTTCGTGCGCGATGACCACCGGCAGGTCTCGCCGGGTGTAGGTGATCCAGGCGGTGTCGGCCATTTCGGGGCGGGTGCGCGCGTTGGCGCGGCCTACGGCCTCCGCATCGTAGGCCGGCTGGTTGCGCGTGTCCTCCACCAGGAACAAGGCCGGCTTGCGCGGCGCCAGACCGCGCAGCAGTTCGCGCGAATCCGGCGTGTAGAGATAGCGGAAGCGGCGCGGCGCGCGCAGGAGATGCAGGTCGATCGACACCGCGATGCCGCACTGTGCGAACAGTGCGCCGGCGGCGGTCAGGGCCGCACGCGCCTCGCCCGGGCTCCAGCGCGTGCCCTCGAACAGATGGGCCGCGATGCGCAGGTCATGGCTCGCCGTGGGGACCGCGGCCGGCGCCAGCGTCTCGCTGGAAAGCGTCTCGATGCCCTGCGCGAGCGCGCAGCCCGCCCACAGCAGCGCGAGTCCGGCGGTGCGCATCACGCGTTGTTGCGCAGCAGCTTTCCGGGCCGCGCCCCGGTGGCCTTGCCGCCCTCCCACACCGGCGTTCCATTGACCATCACCGACTCGATGCCGCGCGCCGGCTGGGTGGGCTCTTCGAAGGTGGCGCCGTCGCCGATTTTCGCGGCGTCGAATATCGTGATGTCGGCGAACGCCCCGGCCTTGAGCACGCCGCGGTCCTTGAGCCCGAACTTGGCGGCGGTCAGTCCCGTCATCTTGTGGACCGCGGTCTCCAGCGGAAACAGCTTGAGGTCGCGGCTGTAGTGGCCGAGCACGCGAGGGAAAGTGCCCCACAGGCGCGGGTGCGGCTTGATGTCGTGGGGAATGCCGTCGGAGCCCAACATGGTGTCCTCGAACCTGAGGATGCGCTGCACGTCCTCTTCCTTCATCGAGAAGTAGATCGCGCCGGCCGGCCGCAGGCGTGCCACGGCCTCCTCCTGCGAGACACCCATCTCGCCGGCGATGTCGGCCAGTTCGCGCCCGACGTACTGCGGCAGCGGCTTCGACCAGGTGATGATGATGCGGTCCGAGAGCGGGATGCGATCTGCGCGCAGCATGGTGGAGGAGGCGATGTAGGGATAGCAGTCGACGCACACGTCCTGGGCTCGGCGCGCCTCGGCGAGGAGCGCGAGGGTTTCCTCCGAACGACCGTAGTTGCGCACGCCCACCACCTTGTGGTGCGAGATGATCACCGGCACGCCCACCTCGCGGCCGATGCGGAAGGCCTCGTTCATGGCGGCGATGATGTGGTCGTCCTCGTTGCGCATGTGGGTGACGTAGCGGCCGCCGTGCGCCTTGAGCGGGCGCGCCGCGGTGATGATCTCCTCGGTTGTGGCATGCGCGGCCGGCGGGTAGTAGGTGCCGGTCGACAACCCGATCGCGCCGGCGCGCAGGGCCTCGTCGGCCATGCTGGCCATGTGCGCGGCTTCCGACGCGGTGGCGGCGCGGTCGAGCCGATCCATGGCGGCCACGCGCAAGGTGGTGTGGCCGACCATGCAGGCGGCATTGGTGGCCGCCGGGTTGGCAGCGAGGTCGGTCATGAAGTCTGCGAAGTACGGGAAGCGGTAGGCGCCCGTGTCGTCGATCAGGTCCAGCGGCGAGGGCGGGTTGGCGGCCACCAGCGGGGCCAGCGAAATGCCGCAGTTGCCGGCGATCACGGTGGTCACGCCCTGGCTCACCTTGGGCGCCATGTCCGGGTTGGAGCGCAGGTAGCGGTCGTCGTGGGTGTGCGAATCGATGAAGCCGGGCGCGGCGACCTGGCCGGAGGCGTCGATCTCGCGCTCCGCCCGCGCGTCATCGAGGCGGCCGATGGCGGCGATGCGCTCGCCGCTGATGGCGATATCGCCTTCAAAGCGCGGCGTGCGCACACCGTCGATGATGGTGGCGTTGCGGATGATGAGGTCGAAATGTTGCAGCATGCTTGGGCTCCGTGCAGCGCGGGCGGGTCACGCCCGCATGATAGTCGCTCGCCGTGCCGCGCCGCCGGCGTTCCGCGCGGACCCGCGGCTAGCCGGGTGCGCGAACGAAGTCGAGCAGCGCCGGTCCGAGCGACTCTTCGCCTGAATCGAGGTGCGCGACGATGGACGTGTGGTTGTGGCTGCGCAGGTGCATGAAGCGCGGCATGCGGCCGCGCGCCATGCCCAGCCTGAAGGCGAACTCGGCGGTGTAGGCGTCGGGATCGGTGTTCTCGAACTCGCCGGCGGCCAGGAATACCGGGATGTCGAGCGCCTGCGCATGGGCGTTGACCGAACGCGCCTCGTAGAGCGCGGCGTCGTCGCCGTAATAGGCACGTACCGCCTTGGCGTTCGGATTGCCGGGCAGCACGTCGGCGCGCAGGCGCGAACTCACCAGGATCAGGCCGGTCAGGCCGTGGCCGCCGGCCGGGCGCACCGCCGGGTCGCACGCATAGGCGCCGGCGTGGGAGCCGCCGGCCGAGTGGCCGAACAATACGATGCGCGCCGGGTCGCCGCCATGCGCCGCGATGTTCTCGCGCACCCAGGCGGCGCGGTCTGCCATGCGTGGACTCCGGGAATTCGGGCGGGGGTGTCCGGCGCTACTGCTGGTCGGCGCCGGGCGCGGCCGGCGTCGTGCCGGCCGGCCCGCCGCCGCGCAGGCCTGCGCCCGCCGGGCGTGGCTGCCAAGATACGCTCACATCGCCGCTCACGAAGGTCTGGCAGGCCATGCGGTAGCCGCTGGCGATATCCGCCTCGCTCAAATGCCTGCGCTCCTTGGGTTTGACGGCGTCGGTATGCTCCAGGCCGGCATCGATGTGGCACCTGCAGGTGCCGCAGATGCCGCCGCCGCACTTCCATGGGATGCCGCCCTGCTCGCGCAGCGACACCCTGAGCAGGTTGCTGTCGGGCGCCGCGGTGGCGGTCTTGTTGGCATTGGTGACGAAGGTGATGGTGATCATTCGGAGGCACTCGCAGGCGCTGGCCGACCGGCAGTCTGGACCAAGCGGATATCCATGGCGCCGAATTTCGCCAGCGCCTGAAGGCTGCCGCGCGCCGCCTCGACGGTGGCGAATTTCTCCAGAAACTTCGCCGGCACCAGGTTGACGACCGGTTCGCCGGTTTCGTCGATGACGCGGACCCGGGTGTCATGGGGCATTTCGACGATGTCGAAGCGGGCGCGCCGCCGGCCGTAGAACAGGTAGTCCCAGGACTCCACCGCCCGCATGCCCTCCCCAAGCTCGGTGCGGAACTGGCCGGGCTTGGACGTCAGGATGGTGAACATGGCCGGGGCGCAGGCGGTCGTTGCGGCCGGTTCACGGCGTATTGCGCTGCAGGCCGGGCGTTGCGCCGCGCACCGCGGATGGCGGGGTCCAGCCCTGCTCGAGCTCGATGTCGCGGGTGATCCACAACTGGCAGATCAGGCGATAGCCCTCGGCCAGTTTTTCGCCCAGCACCTTCTCCTCCTTCCAGTTGGGGGCGGGAAGGTGCTCGGCCCCGGCCAGGATGCGGCTGGTGCATTTGCCGCACTTGCCCATGCCGCAGCCGTAGGTGAGGTGGGGATATGGAAATTGCCGGATGCCGGCGCGCACGACGAGGTTGGTGTTTTCCTTGACCTCGCCCTGCATCGCCAACCCGTTCTTGTGGACAACGACTTGGGGCATGAGATTTATCCTTAACGTATATTGTATACGAAATGAACCACAGTCATCCGTTTGTCGCGCCTCGATTCCGTCCCGCGTCTGAATACAGGACGCTGAGACCTCGGGGTTAAGGTAAGGCTTGACGGCTATATGTATACAATATACTCTTCGTTGGCTCGCTGAGAAGGAACTCGTTCCCCTCAGTCCCGTTGTTTCCGCTCGTGTCACAGGAGAACCGCATGGCCGCATTAATGAACCGCGACGAGTTTCGCACCGCCCTGGAAAATGCCATCAAGGGCAAGAGCGCCAACAAGGCGCCGTTCTCGGTGGCCTGGGCCAGCGGCAAGCTGTCGCGCGCCCACCTGGCGCGCTGGGCGGAAAACCACTATCACTACGTCGGGCCGTTTGCGGATTACCTGGGGTACATCTACGCCCGCACCCCGGACCGCTACCAGGAGGCCAAGGATTTCCTGCTTGCCAACATGTACGAGGAGGAAATCGGCGGCGACCGCCATACCGACCTGCTGATCCGCTTCGCCGAGGCCTGTGGCACCACCGCCGCGCGGGTGAAGGATCCCGACAACATGTCGGCCACCACGCGCGGCCTGCAGAGCTGGTGCTACGCGGTGGCCATGCGCGAGGATCCGATCGTCGCCGTCGCCGCCCTGGTCGTGGGCCTGGAGTCGCAAGTGCCGTCGATCTATCGCAAGCAGACGCCGACCCTGCGCGAAAAGTACGGGTTCACCGACGAGGAGGTCGAGTTCTTCGACCTGCACATCGTCTCCGACGAAATCCATGGCGAGCGCGGCTATCAGATCGTGCTCGAGCATGCCGACACGCCGGAGCTGCAGCAGCGCTGCCTGAAAATCTGCGAAATCGGCGCGCAGATGCGCCTGCTCTACACTACTGCGCTGTACCACGACTATGTGGCCAAGGACATTCCGATCGAGGACCTCGAGGCGCTCGACGGCAACGTGTCCCAGGTGGCGCGCGAGCTCGCGCATGCCTGAGCGCGGATGGCGCTGACGGAGAAGGCATGAAAACCGCTAACAAGCTCGAACTCGGGGACGCGCGCGCGATGGTGGCGGCCGCCACGGCCAGGGCGCGCGCCATCGGCGTGGCGCAAACCGTGTGCATCGTCGACGAGGGCGGCTATCCGCTTGCCCTCGAGCGCATGGACGGCGCGCGCGTGACCGGCCCGCAGATCGCCTGGAACAAGGCCTTCACCGCGGCCGGCCACAAGCGTTCCACCCACCTCTTCAACACGCCGCCGAACGGTCCGGCCCTGCCCGGCAACGAAGCCTTCGGCATCCAGTGGAGCTTCGAAGGCCGGTTCGCGGTCTTCGTGGGCGGCTTTCCCGTGGTGGTCAACGACGAGGTGATCGGCGGGGTCGGCCTGTCCGGCGGCAACGGCGAGCAGGACACGCAGTGCGGCGTGGCCGCGCTTAAGGCGCTCGCCGACCTGCTGGGCCCGCAAGGCGCGACCGTGCTGGTCGCGGCCGACATCAAGAAATAGCGGGCGCCCTGCTTGTCGCCTACCGTATGCATGAGTGCCGGCATGCCGCGCGAAGCCTCACAGTGCGGCCGCCTGGCGAGACTCGCGCCGTGAACCGTAACCCGGCGTTCGCTTCCGCCGGCGCGCTGCTGCGCGACCTGCGGGCGCGCCGTATCGGCAGCCTCGAACTGCTCGACCATTACCTGGCTCGGGTCGCGCGCCACAACCCGGCGCTCAATGCCGTCGTCGTGACCAACATCGACGCGGCGCGCAAGGCGGCGAAAGCGCGCGACCGCGCCGTGCGCCGCCACGCCGCCGCGGGGCCGTTGCACGGCCTGCCGATGACGGTCAAGGAGAGTTTCGACGTCGCGGGCCTGCCCAGCACATGGGGCCTGCCAGCGCTGCGCGGCAACGTGGCGCAGCGCAATGCCGCCGCGGTCGACCGGCTTGAAGCCGCGGGCGCCGTCATTTTCGGCAAGACCAATGTTCCGGTCATGCTGGCCGACTGGCAGTCCTACAACCCGGTGTATGGCACCACCGTCAACCCGTGGGACAGGGCGCGCACGCCCGGCGGGTCGTCCGGCGGCGCGGCCGCCGCGCTGGCCGCCGGCCTGACCACGCTCGAGATCGGCAGCGACATCGGCGGCTCGATCCGTAATCCCGCGCATTGCTGCGGCGTGTACGGCCACAAGCCGACCTACGGATTGGTGCCCACCGCCGGCCATGCCATGCCTGGCAGCCTGTTCCCGCTCGACATCAACGTTGCCGGGCCGCTGGCGCGCAGCGCGGCCGACCTCGAACTGGCCTTCAAGGTGCTGGCTGGGCCGGACGCCACGCAGGCGCGCAGCTGGTCCTTGAACCTCAGGCCGGCGCGCCACACCGCGCTCGCCGACTTCCGCGTCGCGGTCGTGACCGATTCGGCGGTCGCGCCGGTGGACAGGCGTGTGCGCACCGCGCTCGAGGCGCTGGCGCAGTTCCTGTCGCGTAGCGGGGTGCGCCTGAGCCGGACCGCCCGTCCCGCACTGCCGGAGGCCGAGGTCTACACGCTCTACATTCACCTGCTGCGCGCCGCAACATCAGCCATCCAGAACGATCCCGCATCCCTGAGGCAGGCGATCGATGCGGCCGCGCGCCTGCGCGCGGATGATCATCGCTACCAGGCGGAGCAGCTGCGCGGCAACACCATGCGCCACCGCGACTGGCTCGTCGCCAGCAATCGACGCCACACGCTGATGGCCGCCTGGACCGATTTCTTCGGCAGCCATGACCTGCTGCTGTGCCCGGTGGCGCCGGTGGTCGCCTTTCCGCACGACCACGCCGGCGAGCGTGCTACGCGCATGGTGCTGGTCGACGGGCGGGAGCGCTCGGTCAACGAGCACCTGTTCTGGGCCGGATACTCGGGCATGTTCTACCTGCCCTCCACCGTCGCGCCGATCGGCCGCTCGCCGGAGGGCTTGCCCATCGGCGTGCAAATCATCGGCCCCCCGGGCGCGGACTTCGCGTGCATGCGCTTCGCGCGCCTGCTCGAACAGGCCTACTACCGGTTCAGCGCGCCGCCCGACTTCGACGATTGATCCCTCCTATAAGGACCGCATGATGCTCCGCCTCGCCGTTCGCCTGTTTGCCCTCGCTGCCCTGCTGGTAGCGCCCGCCGTCTTCGCGCAGACCTATCCGGTCAAGCCGATTCGCCTGATCGTCCCGTTCGGCGCCGGCGGATCGACCGACATCCTCGCGCGCACCCTCGGCCAGCGCCTGGGCGACGCGCTGGGCCAGAATGTGCTGGTGGAAAACCGCCCGGGCGCCAACACCATCATCGCCTATGAGGCCACGCTCAACGCGCCCGCCGACGGCTACACCCTGCTGATGGAGGGATTCAACGGGCTGGTGCTCAACCCCAACCTGTACGCCAAGCTGCCCTATGACGCCGAGAACGACTTCATCGCCGTCGGCCTGGTGGCGACCTCGGGCTTCCTGGTGGTGGTGCCGACCGAACTGCCGGTGCGCACGCTGGCCGACTTCGTCGCCTACGCGCGCGCCAATCCCGCCAAGGTGACGCTGGCTTCCGCCGGCATCGGCAACAGCACCCATGTGGCCGCCGAAATGTTCCTCTCCGCCGTCAAGCTCAAGCTCGCGCATGTGCCCTACAAGGGCAGTTCGGCCGCCCTGCCCGACCTGGTGAACGGGCGCGTGCAGGTGATGTTCGACACACCCATCACCTCGATGCCCTTCGTAAAGTCGGGCAAGCTGCGCGCCCTCGCGGTGTCGGGCAGCAAGCGCCTGGCCGCCATGCCGGAAGTGCCCACCATCGCCGAACTGGGCTATCCCGGGTTCAATGCCGGCACCTACTACAGCGTTGCCGCGCGCAAGGGCACGCCGCCGGCCATCATCGAACGCCTGTCGCAGGAAATCCGTCGCATCAGTGCCGGCGCCGACCTGGCGGCCACCTTCGCGCCGCAGGGCATCGACATGTCCCCCGGCTCGGCTGAGGAGCTCGGCGCGATGCTCAAGACCGATCGCGCGCGCTTTGCAAAGGTGATCAAGGACGCAGGCATTTCGATCGAGCAATAGTCCGGACAACCTCAACCAGGAGAGCCAGAGATGAAAAAAGTCGTACTGCCGGTGTTCGCGGGATTGGTATTAGGCTGGTCCGGATTCGCCATGGCGCAGGGATATCCCAGCAAGACCGTGCGGGTAGTGGTGCCCACGGTGCCGGGCCCGCTGGATGCCTTTGCACGCGCCGTGCTTGAAAAGGTGAGCGACAGGCTCAAGCAACCCTTCGTGGTGGAGAATCGTCCGGGCGCGGGCGGCAATGTCGGCGCCGACGCGGTGGCCAAGGCCGCTCCCGACGGCCATACCATCCTGTTCGCGATCGACACGACGTTCACCGTCAATCCCTCGCTCTACAAGAGCATGAGCTTCGACCCGGTAAAGGACTTTGTCACCATTTCGGTGCCGGTGACCTACAGCCAGTTGCTTGCGGTCAACCCCGGCATCAAGGCAAACAATGTGGCGGACCTGGTGGCATTGGCCAAGCAGCGCAAGATGAGCTATGCCACCGGCGGCAACGGCTCGCCCAGCCATCTTGCGATGGCGGCATTCCTTTCCGCAGCCGGCATCGAGATGACCCACATCCCCTACAAGGGTACCGGGCAGTCGGTGATCGATGTCGCCGGCGGGCAGGTCGATTCCATATTCGCGGTGGTCTCGGGCGTGGTGCCGCAGGTCCGGGGCGGCAAGCTCAAGGCCCTGGGCGTGTCCGGGACCCAGCGTTCCGTGCTGATCGGCGATGTGCCGACCATTGCCGAGAGCGGCTACCCCGGCTTCAATGCGACCTTTGCCTACTCGGTGATGGCACCTGCCGGCACATCGGATGAAGTGGTGCGCACGCTCAATCGCGAAATCCTCGCGGCGCTTGCCCAACCCGACCTGGTGGAGAAGAACCGCAATTGGGACTATGTCGCCACCGGACTCAATCCTTCGCAATCGGCCGAATGGCTGGCCGATACCCGCCGCAAGTGGGCCGAGGTGATCCGGCGCAACAACATCACCATCGACTGATCCGTATTCGGGGGCGATATGGCCGCCGACACGATCGAAGTCAATACGCCCCGGGGGCGGTTGAAGGGCAGCGTCACCGCCGGTATTGCCGCGTTCCGCGGTATCCGCTACGCCGCCCCTCCGGTGGGAGCGCTGCGCCTGCGCTCCCCGCGTGCGCCGGCCGCATGGACCGGCGTGCAGGATGCGACCCGGGCCGGGCCCGCCAGCCTGCAGACCCTCGGCGGCAACCAGACATGGATGAACGAGCCGATCCCCGATCAGTCGGAGGACTGCCTGTTCCTCAACGTCTGGACACCGGATGTCACCGCGAACCTGCCGGTGTTGTTCTGGTTGCATGGCGGGGCCACGCGCAATGGCCATGGCGCCGCGCCCGGCATCGGCGGTTCGGCGCTGGCGGGTTCGCAAAACCTTGTGGTGGTGACCATCAACTACCGGCTGGGCGCGCTCGGCGGCCTGGCCCATCCCGACCTCGCCGATCCTGAGTCCGGGTTCTGCGCCAACTGGGGCATGCAGGACAAACTGGCGGCGCTTGCCTGGGTGCGCGATTCGATCGCGGCCTTCGGTGGCGATCCGGGCAACGTGACAATGGCGGGCCAGTCCTCCGGCGGCGCCAATGCTGCCATCATCGCGCAGCATGGGTTGGCCGCGGATTGCTACCGCCGCATCATCGTGCAGAGCCCGCCACTGTTCCGGCCGCCGATGTTCGTCGAACTCGACGCGGCGGCCGAGTACACCGAGGTGCTGGCCGGCAAGCTGGGGGTCAGCGTTGCCGGACTGCGCGACATCGATGGCGTTGCGCTGCAGCGCGCCGAACAGGCGCTGGCTTCCTCGCCCGAGCTGGCGGCGAGCATGGGGCGCCCGCGCACGGCGCCGGTGCGCGACGGCAAGTTGCTGCAGCATTGGTCCTACGATGCACCGGCCGCGAACTGTGCTGTGCTGGCGGGGTGGACGCGCGAGGAAGCCAATTTTTGGTTTGACCTGCATGATGTGGATGGCCGCGTGCTCTCGCCGCAAAAGGCACCGGCCAACGCTGCCGAACTGGAAAAGCGCATCGGCGGCCTGATGGGCCTGCACTATGCGTTTGCCGACAAGCCGCAAGCGACTGCGGTGGCGCAGGCCTACGCCGGGAACGGTGATCCCGCAGCCGCCTGGTGTGCGCTTTACACCGACCTGGTGTTCCGCGCGCCGATCCTGCATTTCGCCGGCCGGCAGGCGCGTGCCGGGCATGCGACCTACGCCTACGAATTCGCCTATCCCCTGCCGGCGCCGGGGCGTGGTGCGCCGCACGCCTCGGACGTGCCGTTTATCTTCGGTACGACCGGCGCGCCCCATTTCGCGCGCAAGATCGGTAGCGGCCCGGCTGTTGACGCGCTTTCCTCGGCCATGATGCAGGCATGGGGCGCTTTCGCACGGGATGGCAACCCGGGCTCCGCATGGCCTTTGTTCGATCCGCAACGCCCGCAGGTCATGCAGTTCGGGCCCGCGCATGCGGCGGTGGGCGAGTTGCGCGGCTACGATCGCCTGGCGCTGTGGCCGGCCTACACGGCTTGAAGATCGGGGCGCCTGGCCTGCCTATAATGTGTGCATGAACGATACGCTTCCGCAATCCAGGCCGGGTGCGTCTTTGGGCCGTGACCATGCGTCGCTCGCAGAACAGGTCGCGCGCGAGTTGCGCCAGGCCATCCTCACGCGCCGCCGCAAACCCGGCGACCGGCTGGTCGAAGATCGCCTATCCGAAGAGATGGGTGTGTCGCGGGTACCCATCCGCGAGGCTCTGCGCGTGCTCGCCGCAGAGGGGCTGGTCGAGGTGCAGCCGCGTCGTGGCGCCTCGGTGGCCAATGTGTCGCCTGAAGTCGCGCGTGACCTGGTGGAAGTCCGCGCCACGCTCGAAGGCCTGAATGCGCGGCTGGCCGCACGCCATCACGAGGACGCCATCGTCGCCGAGTTGCGCCGCGTGCTGGAAGCCGGCAACGCGGCCGCCCAGTCACGCAACCTCGATGACCTGGTGCGCCTGAACGGCGAGTTTCACGACAAGCTCGCCGAGGCCGGGCGCAACAGCATCCTGTGGGACATCATGCGCAGCCTGCGCGAGCGCACCAGCCTGGTGTTTGCCGCCAACACCGCCGGGCGCGCCGAGCAGGACTGGGACGAGCATTCACGCATCCTCGCCGCGGTGATCGATGGTGACGAAGAACTCGCCTCCGTGCTGGCGACGCGCCATGTGCACCGCGCCGCGGAGTCGGCCTTCGCCGCCAGCGCGGCGCCGGAGGAGGGCGGGCCCGCCGGCGCGCCGGATCAGGCGGCCGCGGCCTGAAGCCTGTCCCTGTCTTCTAGTAACTCGCGGCCATTCCCGCACGCACATCGTTCTGTACGCCATACGGCGCGATCGGGTAGCGCAAGCCATTCTTCGAAAGCGCCTTCATGCCTTCGATGGCGACCGGCAGGTAGCGCGGCGGCAGGGCCATGAGCATTTCCTCGTCCGGCACACCGCCGTAGCGGCGTTCGGCGAAGCACGGCAGTGACAGGCTGGGTTCGCCGGTGGCAAGCGCGCGGCCCCAGGAATCGGCGCAGGCGGTCTCGCCCACCACGCTCCAGTCGAAGCGCTTGTAGCCCTTCCACTGCAGGCCGTTGATGAGGATGATCATCTGGCCCGGGGTGGCGTAGATCAGGCAGATGTCGGGCGGGTCAAGGCGCCCCGAGGCCAGCGGCGAGACCGCCATCGCGTTGAAGCGGCCGGCCGGCACCACGGACAACGCTTCCTGGCGCTTCCTGGCGTCCTCCGGCGTGGCGTGCCAGACGCCCACATAGGCCCGGCCGCTCTTCCAGTCCTCGTCCTGCGGGCCCAGGCCGATCACGGCGCGGCACTGCGCGCCGACCAGGTCGGCGGCGGTGATGCCGACCGTCCAGCCCAGGCGCGCGGCCATGCCGACGATCTGGTCGGTGGTGTGGATGGCGGACGGCCGTCGCAGCTTCGGAATGGCCTTGAGACCTTCCTCCGATTCGAACAGCTTCATGCCGATCGGCGTAGTCTTCAGGCGCAAGAGCGCATTCAGGTCGGCGGTCAGCGCCGGCCAGTCGTAAGTCGGTGCGGACGTTTCCATGCGCGGCCCTCGGGGTTGTGATGTGCGCCCGATGATACCCAGTGTGTCCGCCGTGCGCCGGACGCCGCGCCCGTCCCGGCGCGCCCGCCGCGCCTAGCCCAGCGCGCCCGCCGCGCGTAGCGCCGCCAGTTCCGCCTCGCCCAGCCCGAGCACTTCGCGCAGCACGGCGTCGGTGTGCTGGCCCAGGGTGGGCGAGGGCGTGCGCACGCCGCCCGGCGTGGCCGAAAGGCGCACCGGCGGGCCGACCATCCTCATCCTTCCGGCCGCCGGGTGCTCCACTTCGACCAGCGCCCCGCGCGCGGCCACCTGCGGATGGTTCACCGCTTCGGCGAGGTTGTTGATCGCCCCCATCGGGATGCCGTTGTCGACCAGCAGCTTCTCCCACTCCTCGTAGGTGCGCGTGAGGAAGACCTGCTGCAGCTCATGGACCAGTTCGGCCCGGTGCTGGTCGCGGTTGCGGTTGTTGTTGAAGCGCGGATCGCCGGCCATCTCTGGCCTGCCGATCAGCGGGCAGAACACCTGCCACAGCTTCTCGCTGCCCACCGCCAGCGCCAGGTCGCGGGTCCGGGTGCGGAAGGTCTGGTACGGGAGCAGCGCCTTGTAGGCGGTGCCCATGGGTTCCGGGACGATGCCGTCGGTGAGATAGCTGCCGATCATGGTGCCGAGCAGACCCAGCTGGCCTTCGAGCATGGAGACGTCGACGTACTGGCCGCAGCCGGTCTTTTCCTTCACCCGCAGCGCCAGCATGATGCCGAAGGCCGCGTTCATGCCCGCCGTCAGGTCGGCGATGGAGGTGCCGGCGCGCGCGCCGCCTGAACCGGGCTCGCCGGTCACGCTGATCATGCCGCTTTCGGCCTGCACGATCAGGTCCAGCGCCGCGCGGTCGCGATACGGGCCGTCCTGGCCGAAACCGGAAATCGAGCAGAACACGATGCCGGGATTGCGCCGTTTCGCGACCTCGTAGCCCAGGCCCAGACGGTTGAGCACGCCGACGCGATAGTTCTCCAGCACCACGTCGCATTTCTCGACCATGGAGAGAAAGGTTTCGCGCCCCTCGGGTTTCTTGAAATCCAGCACGATGCCGCGCTTGTTGCGATGCAGGCTGGCGAAGTAGGCCGTTTCGCCGCCCGGCAGCGGCGAGCCCCAGGCGCGTGAGATGTCGCCGCGCTCCGGCGGCTCGATCTTGATCACCTGGGCGCCGTAGTCCGCGAGCATGGTCGAGCAGAAGGGGCCGGCCAGCGCGTGGGAGAGGTCCAGCACCTTGACGTCTTCGAGGGGCATGCGCACGGCAGGGCTTCCTTGCGGCGATCGCGAGGTCGGGGATTCTACCTGCGGGCATGTCGCCCCGGCCGCGGCGGATATGCGCGGATGCGCTCGCCCGAGGCCGCGCCGGCGCCGCGCTTGCACGATGGCCTGCGGTGCGGCGCCCGTGGCGGCGGGCGGGTCTCTACTCCATCTTCGCGCCCGAGCGCTTGATCACCGCCTCCCACTTGGGAATCTCCTTCTTCACGTAGGCGGAAAAATCCGCCGGCGACCCGGGCGCGGGCTCGAAGCCCAGCGCGAAGTAGGTGTCCTTGAGCGTCTGCGAATTGAGCGCCTTGTTGAGTTCCGCATTGAGCCTGGCGAGGATGTCCGCCGGCACGCCGGCCGGACCGATCAGGCCGCCCCAGGCGAGGGTCTCGTAGCCGGGCACGCCCGACTCCGCGATGGTGGGCATGTCCGGGAAGGTCGGGGAGCGTTTCGGCCCCGACACGCCGATGCCGCGCACCCGGCCCGACTTGACGTGCGAACCCACCGAGGACAGGTTGTCGAAGATCAGGTCGGCCTGCCCGCCGATCAGGTCGGTGATCGCCGCCGGGCTGCCGCGGTAGGGCACATGCAGCATGAACGTGCCGGTCATGGCCTTGAACAGTTCGCCGCCCAGATGTCCGGTGTTGCCGGCGCCGCCGGAGGCCATCACCAGTCTGCCGGGGTTCGTCCTGGCCAGCGCGATCAGGTCCTTGACGGTCTTCACCGGCAGGTTGTTGTTGACCGCCAGCATGTTCTGCACCGCGCCCGCCATGCCGATCAGGGTGAGATCGCGGTCCGGGTCATAAGGGAGCCTGGCGATCATGAAGCGGTTGGTGGTATTAGAGGTAAGGCACGCCCTGCGCGTTGACGTAGAGCGCGTACACCGAGGTCGACGCGGCCATGAACAGGCGATTGCGGTGCAACCCGCCGAAGGTGAGGTTGGCGCAGCGCTCCGGCAGGTCGATGCGGCCGATCAGCCTGCCGTCGGGGTTGAAGATATGCACGCCGTCGAGGCCGGCCTGGCCCATGCCCCAGCCGCACCACAGGTTGCCGTCCGCGTCGCAGCGGAAGCCGTCCGGCGTGCCGGGGCCGGCGTCGATGAGCACGCGCGGGTTTGTCAGGGTGCGGCCGCCTGCCACGTCGTAGGCCAGGATCCGGCGCGGCACCGAGCGCGACTCCACCACGTAGAGGCGCGACTCGTCGGGGGAGAACGCGAGGCCGTTGGGCTGGTTGATGCCTTCGGCGGCGACCGAGAGGCTGCCGTCGGCATCGAGGCGATAGACGTTGAACGGCAGCTGCGGCTCGTCCTTCTCGCCTTCGTAATAGCCGGTGATGCCGAAGAACGGATCGGTGAACCACACCGAACCATCCGACTTGACCACCACATCGTTGGGCGAATTCAGGCGCTTGCCCTCGAAGGAATCGGCCAGCACGGTGATGCGGCCGTCGAACTCGGTGCGGGTGACGCGCCGGGTCAGGTGCTCGCAGGTGACGATGCGGCCCTGCCGGTCGCGCGTGTTGCCGTTGGCGTGGTTCGACGGCTTGCGGAACACGCCCACCGCGCCCGACTCCTCGTCCCAGCGGTACATGGCGTTGCCGGGCACGTCGCTCCACACCAGGGTGCGCGTGTCGCCCAGCCACACCGGCCCTTCGGCCCAGCGAAAGCCGTGCGCGATGCGCTCCACCTTGGCCAGCGCAAGCCGGTATCTGTCGAACGAGGCGTCGACGCTGACGATGGCGGGGTCGGGGTACCGGGGCGAGGGTTGCCAGTCGGGCACGGGGTTTCCTTTCATTTGATGAGGGAGTACTTCGCAAGCAGTCGGGTTCTTGGGGCTTGCCGTCTCGGCCTGCGGGCACGGCAGTGTACGAAAATGTCGCGCACGCACCGCCCAGCGGAGGCCGGGTGTTGATAAGCGAGTCCAGTTTCCTCCGGCCCTGCGGACTGACTGCGGTATCGAAAATGATTGGTTGCGACAGCGATCGGAGTCCGGGGCGATGTGCGCGTCGCTGTGTTCGCCGCCCGTTCACGGCGGACACAGCAAAGGTCAGACCGGGAGAAGTTCAAGCGAGGACTCGGGGGTACCCATCCGAGGACGACACCGGACCCGCGCCGAAGGGCGGACGGCGCGACAGCGGTGCGGCTCATTCAGGTTTCGTTAACAGGGCCTCCAGGGCGTCGCCAAGGTGTTGCCACACCAGGCGCATGCGGCTGCTGCGGCGTAGATCATCGTGGGCGCACAGCCAGACTTCATTGGCGAAGCTGACCTGACCGGCCAACACCCGCCGCAGCCCGGGCCGAGTCGCGGCGATATGGTTGAACATCATGCCTATGCAGGCTCCGCTCTCGATTGCCGCCTGCAGGGCCAGCACCGCATCGCTGCGCCAGCGGAACTGCAGTGGTCGTTCGGGCGCGTCGCCGCGCAACGCCGCGCTCAACCGCATGGGCATGCGGTCGAAGCCGGCGAGCACGCCGCCGGGCGGGACCTCGAAGCCTACGGGCTCGCCGAACCGGGCAAGGTAGGACTCGTGGGCGTACAGGCCCATGTCCGCGTGGCCGAGCTTGCGCGCGATGATGTCGTCCTGCTGCGGACGAAAGAAGCGCACTGCGATGTCGGCATCTCGGCGCAGCAGGTTGTCGCTCTGGTTGGAGACCGATAGCTCGATCTCCAGCTCCGGGTACGCATTGAGGAGCGGCGCCAGGATCCGCGGCACGACGTGATATCCGTAGGCCTCGCCCACCGCGACCCGCACCACGCCCGAGACCTGCTCTTCGCGCTCGCCGAACAGTCGCTCGGCCTCGCGTACGGCTTGGCGCATGGGCGTGATGGCGGCGTACATCGCCTCGGCCCGGGCGTTGGGCTTGAGCCGCCCGGGCGAGCGCACGAACAGGGTCTCGCCCAGGCTCTCCTCCAACTCGCGCAGGTGGCGGCCCATGCTGGGTTGGGTGGTGGCGAGGCGCTGGGCGGCACCGGTGAGGGTGCCGGTCTCGTAGATCGCGATGAAGGAACGCAGCAGGTTCCAGTTGTCCAGCAGCGGGCCCGGTGAGGGCAGAACAGGGGTGGTGTCACCAGGGACGGTACGGATAGGCATGGCATTTATTTTTGCATGCCTGGCATGCTTTGCCGAGTATGGTGACTTCAGCGGGCAACGGCCAAAGTGTGGGCTCGGCCGGCAAGTCGCTGGCCACTGCCCCGATGGAGTTGCCATGTTCGCTTTGCCCTTCACCCGCTCCCCCATGCGTTTTCGCGTGCTCTCGTCCACATCGATGCTGGCCATCGGCCTGGCGCTGACCGGCTGTGCCAGCGTAGGCAGCCCGCCACAAAGCAGCCTCGGGAGCGCCGAGCAATTGACCGCCCAGCCCGACGGCACCCGCGCCTGGCGGGCGGCCGAAGTGCGCGTTTCGGCATTCCACCTGCCGGCGGACGCCCTGGAGATTGGCGCTTCGATCAAACTCGACGACCAACAGCGGGTCGCGCTGCGCAGGGCCTTTACCCGGGCGTTGGTGAAGGAGTTACAGGACGCGGGGCTGCGTCAGGCCGACATGCCAGGATCGGGCGTGGTGCAGGTGCGCGGCACGGTCACCGCCGTGGAACTGGCACGCCCGGGGCTCAACGCCGTCACGACCCTGCTGCTGCTGGCGCCGCTGTCGCGCGGTGGCGTGTCGCTGGACGTAGAAGCCCTGTACGGCGCTTCCCGGGTCGCGGCGCTGTCCTTCAAGGGCCAGGCCGGCGTGAACAACGTGGGTTCGGCGTTCAGCGGTATCGGTCACGCCGAGTTGCAGACCGAGGTTGCGGCACGCAAGTTCGCCGACCTGCTGCTGCAGCGGGTGCCCAAGTCGGCTAGCTGATCGGGAGACGGCCATGACGCCCTCCCCTCCTCGAGGCGCGCAGTCGAGCCGGCGCCGCTTCATCCGCCTCGCGGGGGGCGGCGTGGTGCTCGCGGCCGCCAGTCCGCTGGCGGTGATCGGCTGCGCAGCCGGCATGCCCACCGCTGCGCTGCAGCCCTGGAGCGCACCGACGGACACGCTGGAGATTCGCGAGTTCATGCTCGCCTACGCGCTGCTGGCACCCAACCCGCACAACCGTCAGCCCTGGATCGCCGATCTGCGCGAGCCGCGCGCAATCACCCTGTTCTGCGACAGTGATCGGCTGCTGCCCGAGACCGATCCGTTCGGCCGCCAGATCATGATCGGCTGCGGCGCCTTCCTGGAATTGGCGGTGCAGGCGGCGGCGCAGCGCGGCCGGGCGGTGCAGGTCAGTCTGTTCCCCGACGGCGAGCCGCCGGATCAGACCCTGCCGCGTGGCGTACGCGTGGCCCGGCTGGTGTTTGGCGAGCCTGGCAGCGCCGAGCCTGACCCGTTGTTTGCCCAGGTGCTTGAGCGCCGCACCCACAAGGGCGCGTATGACAACCAGCGGGTGGTGGCCGCGCCGCTGTGGCAGCGCCTGTACCGCGCGTCGGCCGCGCAGCCGTCGCTAATGCTGGGGCATGTGAGCGAGCCAGCGCGCATGACCGCGCTGCGCCACCTCACGCGCACCGCATTTGAGATCGAGTTGCTCACGCCGGCCACGTATCTTGAGTCTGCCCGGCTCTTGCGCATCGGCCCGACCGAGATCGAGCGGCACCGCGACGGCATCTCGATCACCGGTACGATGCCTCGCTTGCTTGACGCCGTAGGCCTGTTCGACCGTTTCGAGGTGCCCAGGCGGGGCACGGATGCGCACCGGCGCATGCTTGACTACTGGAAGCCTTTCGAGACGGGCAGCGGTTACTTCTGGATCGCGACGCAGGGCAACCGCCGGGGCGACCAGCTCGCCGTGGGCCGGGCTTTTGTGCGTGCCCAACTGCAGGCCACGGCCGACGGGCTCTCGCTGCACCCGCTGTCGCAAGCGCTGCAGGAGTTCGACGCCATGCGCGAGCCGCGCCGCACCCTGCATGCCGCCCTGGGCCTGGATCCGGCGGCGCACACTCTGCAGATGCTGTCCCGCGTAGGCTATGCGTTGGAGCCTGCCGGGCACTCACCCCGCCGGGCTCTGAGTGATCTGCTCCGGGCCTGAACCAGGAAAGAATTGATCGGCAAGCGTGTGTTTGACAAGGCCGCCGAAGGCAAAAGCGACAACAAGGAAGCCAAATGAAACTTTTTGCGAAATGCCGGATGATTGGCCTGCTGTTTCTGATCGCGGCTGTCGCAGGGGGATGTGCCTCGTCGAACACACCGGGCGACCCGCTCGAGGGCTTCAACCGCGCCATGTTCGGTTTCAACGAAGGTGTGGACAACGCAATCCTGCGGCCGGTGGCCTCCGGCTACAAGGCGGTGGTGCCGGAACCCGCGCGCGATTGCGTGGGCAACGTGTTTTCGAACATCAATGACATCTTCGTCGGCGTCAACAGCCTGCTGCAGGGGAAGGTCGGCGACGCGTTCTCCGACGCG